>ERZ772769.153-NODE-153-length-17448-cov-6.49439_pt1 | contig 17448 bp, 11 predicted proteins | sample MGYA00580987_ERZ772769 | MGnify/ENA primary metagenome ERZ772769 (study PRJEB29015, sample SAMEA2738043) | human oral metagenome | biome: human oral; feature: human-associated habitat; material: saliva | place: China | collected 2234 ...
AGGGGCCGGGGCCGGGAGGCGGACCGTGCGCAGGCGCAGGACGCCCACGGCCCAGTTCATGAGGGGTCAGCGCACCTCTGGTCCTTCGATGGGGTGAGGATCGCCGCGAAGAAGGTCCGCCGCATGGGGCGTCGTGCGGCGAATCTTGGTGTGCCGGTTCTCAGGGGTCGATGTGTCACGGATGGCGACTTTTAGGTGGGTCGGTGCTGTGTCGCGCTGGTGGGCCTGAGGTGTCTGTGCAGGTCAGGCCGGTGCGGATGGAGCGGCGGCCGCAGCCGTCCGCTTGAAAAGTCGCCATCCGTGACAGATCTGGGTGTGGATGACGCACATCCGCCGCCGACGGGCTGACAACCGTCGGCGGCGGATGGTGAAGCGGGAGGATCGGTGAGGAACCGAGGGGCGCCTCAGCGGTGCGGCTCAACCCTGCCGGTACTCGCCCTGGTAGACGTAGAGGAAGGGCATGTTGCCGCGCAGGCCGTGCCGGATGGAGGAGGAGACGACCTCCTTGGCGGTGACGGCGGCCTCAAGCGGGGAGGCGCCCTTGGCGAGCTCGGCGGTCACCGCGGCGGCCAGGGTGCAGCCGGCGCCGTGGACGCGCTCGGTGCCGACGGCCTCAACCTCGAGGACCTCCAGGGTGGTGCCGTCGTAGAAGACGTCCAGCGCGGTGCCGGTGCCCAGCGACGGGCCGGCCTTGGCCAGGACATTGGGGACGCCCTGGTCGTGGATGCGCTTGGCGGCGTCCTTGAGCTGCTCGACGGTGGTGATCTCCTCCATGCCCGCCAGCGTGGCGGCCTCGAAGAGGTTCGGGGTGGTCATCGTGGCCCGCGGCAGGATCTTGGTGCGCAGGGCGTTGTCCACCTCGAGGGCGCCCCCGAACTCCTGGCCCTTGCAGATGAGGACCGGGTCGAGCACCACGGTGGGGAAGTCGTAGGTCTCCAGGGCCTGCTCAACGACGTCGATGGTGGGCGCCGTCCCCAGCATGCCGATCTTGACGGCGTCGATGCGCGAGTGGACGGCGGCGCAGGTCTCGATCTGGTCGGCGATGACGCCGGGGTCCACCGGGACGAAGCGGTGGTTCCACCCGTCCTTAGGGTCCATGGAGACGATGCAGGTCAGGGCCGTGCATCCGTAGACGCCGAGGGTGTGGAAGGTCTTGAGGTCGGTTTGGGCGCCGGCGCCGCCCGAGGCCTCGGAGCCGGCGATGGTCAGGGCAATGGCAGTCATGGGTCAAGCCTGCACCGGCCGGGGCGCACGAGCCAAGCCGGGCCGGTCGTATGGAACCGGCCCGGCTGGGTGGGTGCGCTGTGAGCGGCTGCGGGCTCAGGCGTTGGCGATGGTCCAGCGGTGGCCGCGGTGCGCGTCCTTCTCGGCCTCGTCCACCAGGGCGACGGCGAAGTCGGCCACGGAGATCTCGCTGCCTGCGGGCTGGTCGCCGCCCTCGGTGTAGGTGCCGGTGCGCGGCTTGTCGGTGAACTCCGGGGCGGGGGAGAGCAGGGTCCAGGTCAGGGCGCTGCCGGCCTCGCGGTAGAGGTCGAGGACCTCGGTGAAGGCCAGGGCCTCGGGCTTGTACTCCTCGGGGAACCCGGGGGTGTCCACCAGGCGGGTGCCATCGGGGGTGAGCAGGGAGCCGGCGCCGCCGACGACGATGATCCGGCCCGTGGGGGCTGCCGCGATAAGGGCGCGGTGGGCGTCAATGACGGGCTGGGCGGGCTCTCCGCGGCCGGCGGAGACGGTGATGACGGTGGCGTCGGAGCCGTTGACGAGGTCGACGACGGCCTGCGTGTCTGCCAGAGTGAGGGTGACGTCCTGCGTGGCTCCCTCGGCGTGACGGCCTGAGCGCGAGGCGGAGACGACCTCGTGGCCGCGGCCGGCGGCCTCGGTGACAGTGGCCGAGCCGACCATGCCGGTTCCTCCGATGACGGCGAGCTTCATGACTTCCTCCAGGTAGATGGGGTGCTGGTTTGAGGCGAGTGTCGGGTGCCGGCGACCTCGCGATGACTCGATGGTATGGTTAAGGTACTAAGTACCTCAAAGTAACTAAGGGAGTGTGTTGTGTCACGAGCTGAGGGGCTGATGGCTGAGCGGCGGAAGGCGGCACAAGGCGGCGCCAGCAGCGCGAGGAGTGCCGTCGCCGCTCGCAGCGCCGACACCTCGGGTGTGGAGGGCGCGATGGAGCTGCCGTCAGGCGAGTCAGGAGAGGCGGCTACTCGGGAGAGCGCCCCATGCTGCGAGGTTCCAGCCGGGGAGGGAACTCAGGCGCCGGTCTTCGACTTCGACATCCTCTCGCCCGCCTGCCCGTCGCGCACGGTGCTGCGCCACGTCGTCGACCGCTGGACCCCGCTGGTGGTCACGGTCCTGGCCGACGGGCCGAGCCGCTTCGGGGAGCTGCGCGCGAGGGTCGGCGGGGTGACGCCCAAAGTCCTCACCCAGACGCTGCGATCCATGGAGCGCGATGGCCTGGTGACGCGCACCCAGTTGCCGGGCGTGCCGCCACGGGTCGACTACGAGCTGACCGACCTGGGTCGCAGCCTCCAGGCCCCCATCGACGCGCTGCGTACCTGGATCCACACCCACTCAGCCCAGATCCTGGCCCACCGCGAGTCCTACGACGCCGTCGAGTCCTGACGCCCCGGCGCGATCGGGGCGTGAGCGCGCGTGTTCCCGCGGCTGTTTCTGCCGCCGGGGACATTCTGCGCGGTCGGGTGCCGTCCCGGTCGGCTGGGGACGTGCCGCGCGTCCGGGGACAGGATGCCGGTCCCCGACGGCGTCGAATGCCCCCGGCCGCGCGCCATGTCCCCGTCGGTGGTGGGCCCGCGGGTTCAGGCGGCCGGCACCGCGGGTTCAGGCGGCCGGCACCGCGGGTTCCGGAGTCTGGCACCGCGGGTCAGGAAGTGGGGCGGAGCTTGTTGGTGGTTGTCGGTGGCCGTCGGGGTCGAATGTACGGCCGACTGCGTGACTGACCGCGCTGTGGGCTCAGGATGTGGGGCCGCACCCGACCGCGCCGCGGCCTCGCCGATGGGCGCCCCGGCTGACGCGACGATGAGGAAATCAGTACCGCGGCGACTCCGAATCGGGGACCATAGATCTATGAGCGCCGCCACTTCCCTCCCGCCATCCCTCAACGACATCGTCTTCCACGTCCTGGACCCGCTTGAGGCCGTGGAGCGGGACATCTTCCTCACGCGCGCCGAGGCCTGGTACCCCGACCTCCTCGACGGGCTCACCACCCTCTACGGCGACGCCGCCGAGGAGGAGGCCCTCAACCTGCTGGCCCTGGCCGCCAGGGCCTACGCGGAGCGCGACTACGAGCTGCGCCGCCTGGATCTGGCCCGCACCCTCGACCCCGCCTGGGCCCAGCACCCGGGCCGCGTCGGATACGCCGCCTATACCGAGCGCTTCGCCGGCACCCTGCGCGGCGTGGAGGACCGCATCGACTACCTGCGCGAGCTGGGCGTCACCTACCTCCACCTCATGCCCCTGCTCACCCCGCGCCCCGGCGACTCCGACGGCGGCTACGCGGTCGCCGACTACCGCACCGTGCGCCCGGACCTGGGCACCATGGAGGACCTCGAGCACCTGGCCGGCGAACTGCGCGCCGAGGGCATCTCCCTGGTGGTGGACCTCGTCCTCAACCACGTGGCCGCCGAGCACGAGTGGGCGGTACGGGCCCGCGCCGGCGAGCAGCGCTACCGCGACTACTTCCTCATCTTCCCCGACCGCACCGAGCCCGACGCCTACGAGCGCACCCTGCCGGAGGTCTTCCCGGACTTCGCCCCCGGCAACTTCACCTGGGACGACGGTGTGGGCGGCTGGGTGTGGACCACCTTCAACTCCTTCCAGTGGGACCTCAACTGGCGCAACCCCCACGTCATGGCCGAGTTCGCCGGCATCGTCCTGAACCTGGCCAACCGCGGCGTCGAGGTGCTGCGCCTGGACGCCATCGCCTTCACCATCAAGCGCAAGGGCACCGACTGCCAGGGCCAGCCCGAGGTCCACGCCATCACCGAGGTCCTGCGCGCCCTGACCCGCGTCGCCTGCCCCGCCGTCGACCTCAAGGCCGAGGCGATCGTCGCCCCCACCGAGCTCCTCCAGTACCTCGGCCAGGGCAAGTACACCGGCAAGGTCTCCGACCTGGCCTACCACAACTCCCTCATGGTCCAGATCTGGTCCATGCTTGCCGCGCGCGACACGACGCTGGCCGTCGAGGCCCTCCAGAACCTGCCGGTCGAGCCCTCCACCGCCACCTGGATCACCTACCTGCGCTGCCACGACGACATCGGCTGGGCCATTGACGACGACGACGCGGCCGCCGTGGGCCTGAGCGGCTACGACCACCGGTCCTTCCTGGCCGACTGGTACAGCGGCGAGTACCCCACCTCCGACGCCGCGGGCCTGGTCTTCCAGCACAACCGGGCCACCGGGGACCGGCGCATCGCCGGGACGGCCGCCTCGCTCATCGGGATCGAGGCCGCCACCGAGGCCTGGGAGGGCGTCACCGACGAGACCCCCGAGCACGAGGCCGAGGCGCTGTGGACCTGGCGCGAGGAGCGGATCCACGCCCTGCGCATGGCCCACGCCATCGTCTACGGCTGGGGCGGCATCCCCGTCCTGTGGAGCGGGGACGAGCTCGCCCAGCCCAACGACCCCAACTGGGACACCGAGCCCGGCCATGAGGCCGACTCGCGCTGGGCCGGGCGCCCCCGCCTCGACGAGGCCCGGATGGCCAACCGCCGTGACCGCTCCACCGTCGAGGGGCGCGTCTTCACCGACCTGGCGCACATGGCGCAGGTGCGCGCCGGCCTGCCTCAGCTCGACGCCGCCGTGCGCACCCAGGTCCAGGACGTGGACGACCCCGGGGTGCTGGTGACCTACCGCGACCACCCGCGCGGCAGCTTCGTGGGCGTGTACAACGTGACGCCGCAGTGGCGCTCGGTGGCCGCCGACCAGCTCGCCCGGCTCGGGGTCATGGGGGCCACCGACGTCCTGACTGACACGGTCCCCTTCGGCTCCACCACGCTGGACGGGGCGGGGGACGGGCGCGTGCCCGTGCCGCCCTACGCCGCCTGGTGGCTGGTACGCCCCACGGACTGAGACGGACCAAGGTCCCGGCACGGAGTTGGGCCCCGGGCGGCGGGCGTGCATCATTAAGGGCGTTACCCGCCGTAGCCTGCCCACCTCGTCAAACGCCCCCGATTCCGCAGCCGCTTCTGCGGCCACGGCGGTCACTGAGCCATCCGACGTCGCCCGGGAGACCGCGCTCGTCTCTGCGGCATTGGACTCGGCCACGCCCGCCGCCCTCCTGGCTGGGGCCATCGACGTCGAGCAGGCGCCCCGCCCGCTGAGCGTCTTCGACCTCATGCGCATCGGCATCGGCCCCTCCTCCTCCCACACCGTGGGCCCCATGCGGGCCGGCCGCGCCTTCAGCCGGGCCCTGGCCGAGGCGGTCCGCCAGGGCGGCGCGGGGGCCTCCGACGGCGAGTGCGCCTCCCCGGCCCCCGGCTCCGGCCTGCCACAGCCCACCCGCGTCACCGTCGAGCTCTACGGCTCGCTCGGCGCCACCGGCCGCGGGCACGCCACCGACCGCGCCGCCGTCATGGGAATGGCCGGCTATGAGCCCGAGACCGTCCCCGCCGTCGTGTGCGAGTCCCTCATGGAGGAGGTCGAGGCCGCCGGCGAGCTGGTGGTCGACGGCGTCGGTCCCATCCCCTTCAGCCCGAGCGCCGACATCCACTTCCTGCCCGGGCGGGTCCTGCCCTACCACGTCAACGGCATGACGCTGACCGCCTACTGCGCCAGCGGCGCCGAGATTCTGCGCCGTACCTACTACTCCGTGGGCGGCGGCTTCGTCATGGAGGACGTCGGCGCCCCCGGGTCGCCGTCGATCCAGGCCCTGGCGACCGCCTCCGCCTCTCAGGCTCACGCCACCCCGGCGCCCTTCGCCTTCACCACGTCGGCCGCGATGCTGGCGATCTGCGAGCGCGAGGGCCTGAGCGTGTCCGACGTCGTCCTGGCCAACGAGCTCTCCGCCCGCAGCCGCGAGGAGGTCATCGCCTACCTGGACCGGCTGCGGGCCACGATGCGCGCCTGCATCGAGGCGGGCATGAACGCCGAGGGCATCCTGCCGGGCGGGCTCGGGGTGCGTCGGCGCGCCAAGGCCCTCCACGAGCGGCTGTGCGCCCAGTCGACCGGCCCGGGGGCCGCCTTCACCATGGCCGACCCCCTGCGCGGCATGGACTGGGTGGACCTGTTCGCGCTCGCGGTCAACGAGGAGAATGCCGCCGGGCGTCGCGTGGTCACCGCCCCCACCAACGGCGCGGCCGGCATCGTCCCGGCGGTCCTGGCCTACTACGAGCGCTTCATCCCCGGGGCCGACGACGACGGCGCCCGCCGCTTCCTGCTCGCGGCCACCGCCGTGGGCGGGCTCATCAAGACCAACGCCTCGATCGCGGGGGCCGAGGTGGGCTGCCAGGGGGAGGTCGGCTCGGCCTCCTCGATGGCGGCCGCCGGCCTGGCCGAGGCCTTGGGTGGGACGCCCGCCCAGGTTGAGAACGCCGCCGAGATCGCCATGGAGCACAACCTGGGGCTCACCTGCGACCCGGTGGGCGGGCTGGTCCAGATCCCCTGCATCGAGCGCAACGCGGTGGCCGCGGTCAAGGCCATCAATGCCGCCCGCATGGCCCTGTGGGGTGAGGGCCGGCACGCCGTCAGCCTCGACACCGTCATTGAGACGATGCGCCAGACCGGCGAGGACATGCTCGCCAAGTACAAGGAGACCTCCCGCGGCGGCCTGGCCGTCAACGTCGTGGAGTGCTAACCAAAAGCCGCGGAATACACCCACCGAAGTTGAACCCCATTACTGATTTGGACGTGAGAGCCGACGCATTTGACGACTACTTAAACGTCGATCAGCGCTAGGCGTAGGCCTGGGATGGAGGTGAGGAAAGGGGTGTGTTGAGGCTGTCTGTCGAGGTTCCTGCAGTCGGTCTTTTGGTGGCTCTTCGATAGGTAAAGATGAGCGGATAATATTGGCTTCATACTCCATCCCAGCTTGCTCAAGAATCTCGGCAGCGGCTTTGGTGTTCAGTATTGCTGTTTTGGCATCCCGTTCGTCAAGTGAATCCCAATTGCTGTCAATGAAGTAGTGTCCGTAGTATATTGTTCCTCCAACAAGAGTTCTCCATAATACCAGGCTAGTGAAGTTAAGGTTGATATACCTACCTGCTTCCTTATTTTCTAGGTCGTAGTATAAGCTGGCGGTGATGGGAGTTTCAAGAATTTCAAGTAGCCACTTGAGTCCAGACTTGTTAAGTGTGTGTGAGACACAGCTTGATCTGTCGAGAACTGCTGAAGCGGCTTCATGGAGCGCTGTCAGACTATCGTCAGATACTATGCGGTGATCGCGCAGTGCTAACGCAAAGGGGCGTACAATATCAGGAGATACATCCCTGTTGTTGTTTCTGGTGTATAGTAGCATGTATAGGAACGCTGCTGCAGACTCCTCCTTGGGTACGTACTTCAGTAGTTCTGAATATGCCTCAGAGGTCAAAGGGGCGACCGGCTTAAGTTGAGATTTTATGCAGTTGATGACTATATCAATTGCCGGAGGGATAGGAATGTTTGAATTGCCGCTAGGTGCTCCAAGCAATGGCGGATTCAAGTAGTTATAGAGGCCAGGAATCAACATTTCCAGTTCACTGGCCAGAATTTTCTCCCTTGGGTGTCGGTTGATGATGAGTGAATCGATCAATGATTCAATAAGGCAATGAAGTGCGTATCTTTGGGTTGGTTCGTGATGGATATTATCAGCTGCGCGGACAGTCTCATCTAGGCAGGCCGTGGAATAACGAAGACTCAGCGGTTTGTTAGGGGAGTGTCCATTATGAATAGTTTTGGCGATCTCTCTGTACGTAATAGCGGGCAAGGTGACGACCAAGGGAGAGTCATCTTGCCGTTGAACTTGAAGGAAGAATTCAGTAGGTCCTCCAACTATTCCATATGGATGGCTTTGAGGGAGTTCGTTAACGTTAGATAGAATGCCGCATTTGCGAAGAAGTGCGCCGCGTTGTGTATTGTGAGGCAGTGAGGTTGGGATGCTACTTCGCACAATTTGATCCATTCTGAGTGAGTCGATGCACATCTGTCTCAACAGAATTGCGCGATGCTCTACGCTAATTTCAGAGTTAATGAATCCGACAAATGTGTCATGCCGGCCCTCCATGATTTGCTCGAATGCCTCGAGCTTGTGTTCCAGTATCCTGGACCAAGTTAGAGATATCCACAACGAAGGATATTGCAGATACGACCATACCCATTTTTTCTTATTCCGCAGTAGTCTATGTTGAATCACCCAGGAAGTACGCAACTGTTGGCGCAGCCATTCCCTGGAAGATACTGTCGCCCTAAAATACTCGTCCTGCTCGTCTCTGTTCGGTAGATTTAACCAGAATTTTATGCAGTGGTTGTGATATATGCTGGACAAACTGTCTTTGTCATACTCTCTTGATGCAAGTATAGACCTAATTTCGCTGATGGTATCTATTTCGGCGTCCATTCTGATTTCATTCTTAACTTGGTTTGGCTGAAATAGATGAACCATTGATTGCCGAAGTAACGATAGGAAATTGAATAACAACACGATACCAACAATGATTAAAGATGACACCCATAGGGACAGCATTAATTTGTGAATGTCTACAGTAATCCAGTCTGGAGTTGAGATGCCTGTGGTATCGAATGCCCTAAGAATGAATGGAAATGCGAGCGATATCAACACAAGAAGATTGAAAATCGGAGTCCAAATTATATCGCTTGTTATGGAGCGATAAATGAGGTAGCTAGACAGGAACTGTCCGAAGTATGTTCCGCCCTGCTTTCTGTCTCGTACCGCGTTTGCTGCGCTGCTAGTAATGAAAACAAGGACGGCGAGTAATACTGGAGCATTATCGCTTAGGATTATGGATGGTGAGCTTTGGCTTTTAAAAATAGCTCTCCACGGTGTCCATTGCTGGTGTTTTGCAATGAAATGTGTTAGAAATGAGGTTACAGCGAATACGGTAACTTGGCTTAACCTGCCCAGCCCTAAGGTGATTGTAGTTTCGTTCAGTTTCCCCAAGGCTATGTCTAAGCGTCGTCGAATGCGGGGGAATCTCCTGCGGTACAGGTGATATGTCGTTGTGTAAATGATCGCTAATCCCGCAATTTTTAAAGTCATGTTTGCGAGTTTATCAGAACTTTAACTATCTCGTCGTGGTTATCAGTTAGTTTTCTTGTAAACGTATTGTTGACAAGGTGGGGGGCCGCAGCGGTGCGCTGCGGCCCCCACCTCAGTGTCCAGCCCGGGTCAGCTGCTCTGGGCGGTGCTGGACGTGCTGTTCGACTGGCTGTTCTGGTTGCCGGACTGCTGCCCGCCACCGGGCTGCTGGCCCTGGCCCCCGCCACCGGGCTGCTGGCCCTGGCCTCCCTGACCACCGGCGCCACCACCCATGGGGCCGCCCGTCCCGGCCGACAGCGCCGAGGCCGTCCCCGTGGCCGAGCCGCCCGACGACGTCGCCACCGTGTACTGCTGGCCCTCGGTGAGCCCCAGCACCGTGATCGCCTCAGCCGTGAAGTCGACCTTGAGCGAGGCCACCTGCGACCCGGAAGCATCCGCGACGGTCAGCGTGTCCCCCGCGCTCACCGACGGCGAGCCCGTCACCCCCACGAGCTGGCTCTCGCCGTTGGCGTCCACCGAGCCGTCCATCGCGCCGGCCTGCCCCGAGACCACCACAATCCCGCCCTTGACGTAGGCCGAGCCGTTGGAGTCGATGCCGTCTGAGGAGGCGTAGGAGACCTCCACCTCGCCTCCGGTGATCGTGAGCACCGAACCGTCGTCGGACTCGGAGTCGGCATTTTCGTGCCCCTCGATGACATGGTCGCCGTTGGAGGCGTTGATGCCGTCGTCGCCCGCCGCGATGGACAGTTCCCCACCGGACACGTTGACGAACGGCGCCTGCAGACCCTCATCGGCCGCATTGACAGTGACTTTCCCGGAGTCCTGCGTGTAGCTCACCCCGGCGTTGATGCCCTTGGGTGAGGGCGTCGAGGAGTCCGCCGTCGACTCCTGCCCGGGCGGGGCCTGCTCCTCAACGGTGGCGTTGGCCTGGCCGCCGCCGGCCGTGATCGTCAGGGTCGTGTCCTTGACGGTGACGTCCGTGGTCGCCGAGATCGCGTCGTCGGTGGAGGTCAGCGTGATGCTCGCCTTGCCCAGGGAGATGAAGCCCTTCGTCTCATCGTTGCCTTCACTGGACTTCAGGGCGTCGCCGCCGGCCTCGACCGTCAGCGTCCCGGACTCCACCACCAGGTAGTCCTTGCCGCGCAGCCCGTCGTCGGCGGCCTTGACCGTGATGGTGGTGTTCCCGGTGATGATGAGGCCGTTCTTGGAGGAGATGCCGTCCTTGTAGGAGCCGGTCACGTCCAGCTGGCCGGTTCCGGTGACGGTGAGGGTGTCGGAGGAGAACAGGGCGGCGGTGGCCTCCTGCCCCGAGGCGTAGCTCGCGCCGTCGGTCAGCGTGTTCTTGGAGTCCTTGGCCAGGACCACGATCGCGTTGCCGGCGTCCTGGATGTCGATGGCCGGACCGTCCGCGCTCGTGATGCTCGCGCCCTTAAGGACCAGGCGCACGTCGGCCTTGGGGGCGTTGACGACGATCCGCCCGTTGCTGAGCTCACCGCTGATGACATAGGTGCCGCCGCCGCTGATGGTGACGGTGCCCCCGTCGACCTTCACGTTGCTCGACGCCGACCCGCTGGCCGAGGCCGACGATCCCGAGAGGGTGATCGTGGTGGCCGACGACGTGTCCGGGGTCCCGGCGTCGTCCGCGGAGCTCGAGGCGTCCTCCACCGAGGCGTTCGCGCCCAGGATGTCGGAGACGCTCGCGCCGGTCGACGCCGTGGCCACCGACGAGGAGATCGTCGTCCACGTCGTATCCGACTCACTCGAGCTCGAGGCGCTGGCATTGCCGGAGGCCGAGGAGGTCGAGCAGCCGGCCGCCAGGGCGATCGCGGCCAGGAACGCGACGGCTCCGGTCGCACGACGGCGGAGTCGGTGGAGGGGCGTGGTCGTCGTCTTGGTGGTCTTCATAGTGTCTGGCCTCTTCTTCTCGGGTTCTTCTCGGGTCCGGTGTCGGATCGTGGGTGGTTTAGGTGCGGCGCTCAGGCGGCGCTCGCGGTGGCGCGGGTGGCGCCGATGCTCTCCAGGCTGGAGCGGTCGGTGCCGAACAGGTCGGCGAGCTCGTGGGTCAGGGTCCGGTACCACCGGTTGGCGGGGAGCTCGGGGTGGAGCAGCGCCATGCCGGTGGCGTACTTCGAGATGCGGGCGGGGCGGTGGCCGGCATCCCACAGGGCCCGGTCCGCAGGCGAGGGTGTGGCCGGATTCTTCGTCTCGACGACGGCGAGGCCCGCTACCGCCACCGGCTCGCCGCCGTCAATGGCCGCGGTCAGGTGGGTCGGGCGCAGGGCCTGCGGGGCCCCGGCGACTCCGGCGGTCCTCGTGCGGCCCCCCGGTGTCAGGCGCCGCCAGGTCAGGGACGTGTCGATGGTGGCCCGGGCCTCAGCCTCAGGCAGGTGCAGGGTGGTGCGCTCATAGGTGGTGGCCAGCACCGGCCGCAGCGCGGCGGCGACATCCCGGGCAGCAGCCGGACCGGTGACCCCCGCGCTCGCCAGGCAGGCGGCCACGAAGGCACGACCCGAGCCGGTCAGGCGGGAGGCGTCGTCGGGGTGGTAGCCCATGCGTCGCTTGACGGTGGTGCCGCGCGCGCCGCGGGTCTTGACCTCCAGGAAGCACAGGCCGGAATCCAGGTAGGTGCGGGTGCGCACCTTGAAGCGCCGACGCCGCTTGCGGGCCGTGAGCATGAAGGCCTCCAGCCCCGGGGTGTCGAAGTAGGTCGAGGCGTAGGAGAAGCGGCGCCTCCCGTCGATGTCCAGGACCTGGGCCTCGGAGATGAGACCGCCCACGAGCTCCTGCGCGCGCTCCAGCGGCACCAGGTACTTGCGGTCCACCCGGGTCAGCAGGCCCGCCGCGTCGTTGAGCTCGGAGAGACTGGTCGGAGCCAGGTGGTCGGCGTTCAGGGAGTCCGACGTCGGAGCCTGAGACCCAGCGGAGGAGGCTGCCGGGGAGGTGCTCACGGTCGCCGTTGAGATCGGCGTTGAGGTTGTCGTCGTGGTCATCATCGGGGTCCTTGTCTGTCCTGGTCTGGCCTGTCGGCTTCGTCCGGGTCGGCGGTCAGCGCGAGGCCACGGCGGCGGACGAGGCCACCTGACTGCTGGAGCGGGTGACGTACTGGGCGGCCGGCGCCACGGTGAGGGGCTGGGCCTCGACGGGCTCGGGGCGGGAGCCGGCCTGCGCGGCGTTCAGGCGCGTGCCGCTCCAGGGCTGGGCGGTCTGCGCCTCGCGGGCGACGACGCCGGCCGGTTCGGCGGCCGGCTGCGCGGCGGGGGCGACGTCGTCGAAGGCCGTGGCCGTCTCGAGCTCAGCGGGGGTGTGACGCGGCACCCGGAAGCGGACGTCAACGGTGGTGGTGTCGTCGACCAGGTCGAGGCGCTGGACCTCCACCGAGCGGACCTGCCCGCCCAGGGTGCGCTCCAGGTGGGCGATGAGAGCGGTCTCGTTGGTGATGGCGTGGTCGAGGACGATCACCTGGTGACGGTTGCGGCGCATGAGCGCGGGGTGGTCGCCGATCCACAGGGCGGCGACGACGGTGCCCATGAGGGCCGCCACCATCCCGATCGGTGCGGTCTGGATCCCGCCGAGCAGGCCCAGGGCCAGGGCCGCGAAGAAGTAGGCGACCTCGTGCTGGGCCAGCTCGGTGGAGCGCAGGCGGATGATGGACAGGACGCCGAAGAGTCCCAGGCCCAGGCCGGCCGCGACGCTCGCTGTCGACAGCAGCAGGGTGACGGCCAGAACGCCCACGTTGACGCCGATGTAGGCGGCCATGAGGTCCTTGCGTGCGTGGCGGGGGGCGTAGAGGGCCCCGACCAGGACGGCGAGGGCGGTCAGGTCGGCGGCGATGTAGGTCAGGGTGGTCAGGCTCATCGGGAGGCTCCTGTCGGGTCAATCGGACCGGTGACGGGGCCTGACCGCGGGGTGGGCAGCAGGGGAGCGCCCTCAGCGTGCCGCGGCGTTGTGCGGCTCCGTCCGGTGACAAACAGTCAACGGGCGCATTCCATGAGCGCGCTGTGAACAGGGCATGGGAGAGGCATGACTTGCCGCGCCGCGGCATGAGGCGGCCAACAGCGCCCCCACAGGCGGGCGGTGCCCGGGACCTGTGGAGGCGCTGGTCAGGGGTGGGATGGAAGCGTGAGGGCCGCTGCTCAGGCCGCGAGCTGGCGCGACTGGGCCTGACGCCAGTAGCGCCCCAGATCCCGCTTGATGGTGCGGTTCCACCGGTTGGTGGGCAGGTTCGCGTACAGCAGCGCCATGCCGGTGGCGTACTTCGAGATGCGGGCCGGCCGGTGGCCCTGATGCCACAGGAGGCGGTCCGTGGGGGAGGCCGTAGAGGGGTTCTTCGTCTCGACGACGTTGAGGTGATCCACCATGACGCCCTGCTCGAGGCGCTTGCCGTCGGGGCCGAACAGGTCCCAGGTGAGCTGGGTGTCGAAGGTGGCGCGGGCCTCGTCGTGGGGCAGGTGCAGGGTGGTTCTGCTGTAGGTCGAGTCCATGACCGGGACGAGGGCATCGGCGATCGTGCGCGCCTCGTCCGACGAGCAGGTGCCGGACTCCACGAGGCGCTCGATGACGAACAGGCGACCGTCGGGTGTGATGCGGTCGGCGTCGTCGGGATCGTACTTGAAGCGGTCCTTGACCGTGGCCTCGCGCGACCCGTTGGTCTTGACCTCCAGGAAGCACAGGCCGGAGTCCAGGTAGGTGCGGGTGCGGATCTTGTAACGCCGACGGCGCTTGCGGGCCGCCAGGAAGTAGGCGTCCAAGCCAGGGGTGTCGAAGTAGGTCGAGGCGTAACGGAAGTGGCGCAGGCCGTCGATCTGGAGGACCTGCGCTCGCGGGGCGAGATGGCTGATGACGTGCTGGGTGTCGCCCGGGGGAACCAGGTACTTGCGGTCCATGCGGGTCAAGAGACTCGCCTCGGAGTTGAGCTCGGCGAGGGAGATCGTGTTGATGCCGTCGGTGTTCAGCACGGTGCAGTCCTTTCCGGGATCGGGAGTCGCGAGGTGGGGGAGCCGGTGCTGCTGGGTGGCAGCGGTGGAGGAGGGGCGGCGGCAGTGGCTGCGTGGCGGGTGTGGTGGGAGCAGTGGACGCTGTGGGTGCGCGATGTCCTCGAGGCGATGAGGCGGACCCGATGCGGTGGCGCCGCCGGTGAGGCGAGCCTGCGCGGTCAGTTGTAGCGGGGCTGGACCATGGACGGTGGGGTCGCCTGAGCGTGCTGCTGGGAGGCGGGGGCCTGTTGCTGGTGGTGACCGGTGATCCAGTCGTAGCGAGGCGGGGCAGTGGCTGCTCTCGCGGCGCTGTCGGCCACGGGGGTCTCGGGCCAGAGCTGCTGGCCGGCGGGCTGAACCTGAGCGGCGGCCTGAACGGGGGCCTGAGGCGGGGCCTCCCGGACCAGGTGGGGACCCTGCTGCGTCTCCTCCTGCTGCAGTTGGGCGGCCGGTGGTTGAGTCGGCCTCGCTGCGCGGGAGCGAGGACGCAGTCGGTAGTGGACCTCGACGATGGTGGTGTCGTTGACCAGGTCCAGGCTCTTGAGGTCGACGCTGCGCACATGGGCGCCGAGCAGGTCCTCGAGCTCGGTGATGAGCTCGTTCTCGTCGCTGATGGCCCGGTCGAGGGTGACGACCTGGTTGCGGTTGCGGCGCATGAGTGCGGGATGGTCCCCCACCCACAACGAGGCGAGGATGAGGGCCATGAGGATGGCGACGATGATGAGGTGGCTCTTGATGCCGCCGAGCAGGCCCAGGGCCAGGGCTGCGAAGAAGTAGGCCACCTCCCCCTGGGCCAGGGAGGAGGAGCGCAGGCGGATGATGGACAGAACACCGAAGAGTCCCAGGCCCAGACCGGCTCCGACGTTGTCGCTCGTCGACAGCAGCAGGGTGACGGCCAGGACGCCCACGTTGACGCCGATGTAGGCGGCCACAAGGTCTCGGCGCCCATGGCGCGGAATGTAAAGGGCTCCGACCAGGAAGGCGAGGGCCACAAGGTCGGCGCCGATGTAGGCCAGTGTCAGTGGTAGGTCTTGCAACACCTGCTGCATGAGGATGTCCTTGGGGGAGGTGGGTTTGGGAACTGTATTATTACGTTAACATAACGATAGGTTGGTTTGTATAAATCACGCTAGGGTGCGGGCCTCCTGGTCGGTGTGAGGCTGCATACTCTCGGAGCAACCTTTCCCGTTGTCACGGTTGTCACCGGCCTGGTGTGTGCTGGCGGCGGGAGGTGGCGATTGAGGTGGTCGCTTTCGATGTCATCGGATCCCGGTCACCTGCTGGATGTTCGCTGGATGTGGCGACACGCCGAAGGGGCGCGTCTGAGAGGGTGAATTCTGCGTCTTCATCCCCAGGGCTGGGGGTAGAGCGCTGCCAACGACCGGCCGTGCCTGTGGTTAAGGGGTGCGAATAGATGTCGTACCCGTGCAGGACCATCGTTGTGCGGATTGCGGGGATGGGCTCGAGGGCCTCCAACGAGGCGTCCACGGACTGTCTCCACCAGCCGTCCACAGTGAGGCGAAAGTTTTCCACAGAGGGGAGGGGTGGTGTGCACAGGGCCACGTTAGACACAGCATCTTGGGGTGATGGACCCGGATCACCCCAAGGGGTAGTGTCTTGCTCCGCGGGGCCGTTCTGGCCTCCCGTGAATGACAAGCGTGTGGTGCCGCCGGCGCAGTCCCTGTTCGGGGACGGGCCGCAGTCACCGCCACTCGACCCTGAGGAAGAGACGGACATGGCGATCACCATCTACAGCAAGCCCAACTGCGTCCAGTGCACGGCCACCTACCGCGCCATGGACAAGGCCGGCCTGTCCTACGAGACGGTGGACATCTCCTTGGACGCTCAGGCCCTCGAGCAGGTCAAGTCCCTGGGATACGCCCAGGCCCCCGTCGTCGTCGCCGGAGAGGACCACTGGTCCGGCTTCCGTCCGGACAAGATCAAGACCCTCGCCCTGGCCGTCGAGTCCGTCGCGGTCTGAGGCCGCGGGGCGCGCCGTGAGTAGCGGGCCTCTGCTGGTCTACTTCTCCTCCACCTCGGAGAACACGCACCGATTCGTGAGCAAGCTCGGCTTCCCGACGGCGCGCATCCCCCTGAGGCGCACGGAGCCGCCGCTGACCGTGGACGAGGAGTATGTCCTGGTCGTGCCCACCTACGGTGGCGGCTCTGTCAAGGGAGCGGTGCCCAAGCAGGTCATCGCCTTCCTCAACAACCCGGACAACCGGGCCCTGTGCCGGGGCGTCATCGCCTCGGGCAACACCAACTTCGGCCAGGCCTACTGCCTGGCGGGTGACATCATCGCCAGCAAGCTGGGGGTGCCGTTCCTGTACCGCTACGAGCTGCTCGGCACCCCCACGGACGTCGCACGCGTCAAAGAAGGATTGGAAAACTTTTGGCAGACACGCTGACGGACACCGGCTCTGAGACCGTGTCCTCCCCGGAGCTGGACTACCACGCGCTCAACGCGAAGCTGAACCTCTACGACGCGGACGGCAGGATCCAGTTCGACGCCGACCACGAGGCGGCCCGGCAGTACTTCCTCCAGCACGTCAACCAGAACACGGTCTTCTTCCACGACCTGGAGGAGAAGCTCGAGTACCTGGTCGAGGAGGGCTACTACGAGGGCCACATCCTGGACAAGTACTCCCCGGAGTTCGTCAAGTCCGCCTTCAAGGCCGCCTACGCCCACAAGTTCCGCTTCGAGACCTTCCTGGGCGCCTTCAAGTACTACACGTCCTACACGCTCAAGACCTTCGACGGGAAGCGCTACCTGGAGCGCTTCGAGGACCGCGTCACCATGGTGGCCCTCACGCTGGCCGACGGCGACGAGCAGCTGGCCCTCGACCTCGTCGACGAGATGATGTCCGGCCGCTTCCAGCCGGCCACCCCCACCTTCCTCAACGAGGGCAAGGCCCAGCGCGGGGAGCCCGTCTCCTGCTTCCTCGTGCGCATCGAGGACAACATGGAGTCGATTGCCCGCGGCATCAACTCCGCCCTCCAGCTGTCCAAGCGCGGTGGGGGAGTGGCCCTCCTGCTGAGCAACCTGCGGGAGATGGGCGCCCCCATCAAGCGCATCGAGAACCAGTCCAGCGGCGTCATCCCCGTCATGAAGCTGTTGGAGGACTCCTTCTCCTACGCCAACCAGCTCGGGGCCCGCCAGGGTGCGGGGGCCGTGTACCTGCACGCCCACCACCCCGACATTATGCGGTTCCTGGACACCAAGCGTGAGAACGCCGACGAGAAGATCCGCATCAAGACCCTCTC
>ERZ772769.165-NODE-165-length-16763-cov-8.62856_pt1 | contig 16763 bp, 19 predicted proteins | sample MGYA00580987_ERZ772769 | MGnify/ENA primary metagenome ERZ772769 (study PRJEB29015, sample SAMEA2738043) | human oral metagenome | biome: human oral; feature: human-associated habitat; material: saliva | place: China | collected 2234 ...
AGCAAGTGTTATTTTCTTGCCAATCTTGGTTTCACTTGTTTATTCAACCCATTACCAATTTGGTGATGATAATTTTACTCAGTTATTGATTCCTAACTGGAAAGTTGGTCTTACTGGTTTTATTGCTAGTTCGATTGTCCTATCGTTACTTTCCACTTTAATCTTATCTATAGTAAATGCTGTTCTTTTACTCATTTTTCTAGATTCAACTTTAAAGAACTATTTAGAATTTACAATGTTTTTAGATGTCACGATAAGAGTTATGATATTTGCGATTGTTCTCACTTTATTAGCTATATTTTTAATAAGACTAACAAAAAAATCAATGTCTTCATTAATTGCAATCGTTTTATTATTAGTCATCACTTTGTCAGGTATTTTAAGAGGAATTTCCTCGAAATTAGAGAATCTATTGCCTTTGATTGGAGCAAAATCATTTGCTTTTGGCAGAATTGAAGGGACTCAAACGAGTCAATTGTATGGATTTACTCTTTTAGTGGTTGAAGGGATCTTGTTCTTGGTATTAATAATTGTTGTAGAAAAGATTCGAATGGGGAGGAAGAATGGCAAGTCTATTTAGAAGTCTTATCGTCAAAAAATATAGTTTAAAACCCGTAAAGTACCAGATAGCCATACAGTCTCTTTTAATAGGTTTTGTGTGTCTATTGAGTGTGTTACCAGTTGCAATTAATGGTGCAATTGTAGAATTATCTTTAAAGCAAGCTCTTGTTTTTGCATCAATGCTTTCTGTTGGTATTGGATGTGTTAATGCATTTGTTGAGTTACAATCACACGAAACAAAACTAGTTTATTTGGTAAGCGGAAAAAGGATCTTAAGTTCAATTAGGATCCTGTTCATAGAGTTATTTGATGTATTACTACAATCAACCTTATATTACATTGTACTGCTTATATGGTTTCATTTTTTTAGGAGCGAAAATGGTGTAAGTTTAGAAATTTTCTGTTTCTTTTTGATTGGCTCCATCCAATACTTTTTGATTTCTTACTTTTTAAGTTATTTTTTCAAAAGTCCAATGGGGAGTTTAGCTATCTTGCTGCTATTTCCTATTTTGGTACAACCATTCATAGAAAGAGTGGTGGAACCGTTGACCAGTTACCTATTTTATAATATTGTTGCAGATACCATTTTAGGTAGTGCTTCCAATTTGCAACTCTGTACTTACATTATTGGACTGGTATGTTCACTTGGAGCAACTCTCTACCTCTTGGTAAGGAATCAAGAAGTTAAGTAGTAAAGCGATTCCGAAAAATTGTTACTGATGTGTAAGCCTTAATCATTTGTAAGTCATTGATAATACAGTTTATTACATATTGCATTGTTTTATAATAAAAGACAAGACTTTCGAATTAATTTCGAGAGTCTAATTTAGTTTTCATGCTAAGATGTTTCCAATTTATAATTTTTTAAATTAAGCAGTACTGAATTAATGGATTATGTTGTTACATCTTGTATCTCCCTGTCATTTCCCATCTCAGAGAAATTTGGTAATTTATGGTAAAATAAGGTCTATATATGTGAGGACAAAGAGATGATTAACCGAATTACAGATAACAAATTTAAACTAGTCTCCAAATACCAACCGTCTGGGGATCAACCGCAGGCCATTGAGCAGTTGGTAGATAACATCGAGGGAGGCGAGAAAGCCCAAATCTTGATGGGGGCAACTGGTACGGGGAAGACCTATACCATGAGCCAGGTCATTGCTCAGGTCAATAAGCCGACTCTGGTCATCGCCCACAATAAAACCTTAGCGGGTCAGCTCTATGGGGAGTTCAAGGAATTTTTCCCTGAAAATGCGGTCGAGTATTTCGTCTCTTACTACGATTACTACCAGCCAGAAGCCTATGTGCCATCGAGCGATACCTACATTGAAAAAGATAGCTCGGTCAATGATGAGATTGACAAGCTTCGTCACTCAGCAACCTCTGCTCTTTTAGAACGAAATGACGTCATTGTCGTCGCGTCTGTTTCCTGTATTTATGGTTTGGGTTCGCCGAAGGAATACGCGGACAGCGTAGTGAGCCTGCGTCCAGGTCTGGAAATCTCTCGTGATAAACTGCTGAACGACTTGGTGGATATCCAGTTTGAGCGCAATGACATCGACTTTCAACGTGGGAAATTCCGTGTTCGAGGAGATGTGGTAGAGATTTTCCCAGCCTCTCGTGATGAGCATGCTTTTCGCGTTGAGTTTTTCGGGGATGAGATTGATCGTATCCGTGAAGTTGAAGCTCTAACCGGTCAAGTTCTGGGTGAAGTGGACCACTTGGCGATTTTCCCAGCTACCCACTTCGTGACCAATGACGACCATATGGAAGTAGCCATTGCCAAGATTCAAGCGGAACTAGAAGAGCAGTTGAAGGTCTTTGAAAAAGAAGGAAAACTCTTAGAAGCTCAACGCCTGAAGCAACGGACCGAGTACGATATCGAAATGTTGCGAGAGATGGGCTACACCAATGGGGTGGAGAACTATTCCCGCCATATGGATGGACGGAGTGAAGGAGAACCACCTTACACCCTTCTGGACTTCTTTCCAGAAGATTTCCTCATCATGATTGACGAAAGCCACATGACCATGGGACAGATCAAGGGTATGTACAATGGAGACCGATCGCGCAAGGAGTTGCTGGTCAACTATGGTTTTCGTTTGCCGTCTGCTTTGGACAACCGTCCTCTGCGTCGTGAGGAGTTTGAAAGCCATGTCCACCAGATCGTCTATGTTTCTGCGACACCAGGTGACTACGAGATGGAACAAACGGATACCATCATCGAGCAGATCATTCGTCCGACTGGTCTTCTAGATCCTGAAGTGGAAGTACGCCCTACCATGGGACAAATGGACGATCTCTTGGGTGAGATCAATGCGCGTGTGGAACGTGGAGAGCGGACCTTTGTCACGACCCTGACCAAGAAGATGGCAGAAGATTTGACGGACTACTTCAAGGAAATGGGCGTCAAGGTCAAATACATGCACTCGGACATTAAGACCTTAGAGCGGACAGAAATTATCCGTGATTTGCGCTTAGGTGTGTTTGATGTCTTGGTCGGAATCAACCTCCTTCGTGAGGGAATTGACGTGCCAGAAGTCAGTCTGGTTGCCATTCTCGATGCTGACAAGGAAGGTTTCCTCCGTAATGAACGTGGACTGATTCAGACCATTGGTCGTGCTGCCCGTAATAGTGAAGGGCATGTCATCATGTATGCGGACACCATGACCCAATCCATGCAAAAAGCTATCGATGAAACGGCTCGTCGTCGTCAGATTCAGATGGCCTATAATGAAGAGCATGGCATCGTCCCACAAACCATCAAGAAGGAAATCCGTGACCTTATCTCCGTCACCAAGACTGTGGCTAAGGAAGAGGACAAGGAAATGGATATCACCAGTCTCAACCGCCAAGAGCGCAAGGAACTGGTCAAAAAACTGCAAGGCCAAATGCAAGAAGCCGTCGAAGTGCTTGACTTTGAACTGGCTGCACAGATTCGCGATATGATGTTGGAAGTCAAGGCCTTGGATTAGATAGGATATAACGAATGAAGTTTATCATTAAAACAATGGAAACTCCTGAAGAGATAGAAGGCAAGTCCCTCGTTCACTGGCAAACGTGGAGAGAGGCTTATGACGACCTATTACCTGCAGAATTTCAGGAAACGATGACATTAGAAAGATGTCGTTTCTTTAGTCAAAAGTATCCAGATAATACCTTGATTGCGATGGATGGAAAGAAGGTCGTTGGATTTATCAGTTATGGAATCTATCGTGATGAGACTATTCAAGCTGGTGAAATTATTGCCTTATATGTCTTAAAAGACTATTATGGAAAAGGTATTGCTCAGAAGTTAATGAAGGAAGCTTTAAGCACTCTTGATCATTTCTCTGAAATTTATTTATGGGTATTAAAAGAGAATAAGCGAGCCATTGCTTTCTATAAAAAAATGGGTTTTACTTTTGATGGCCAAGAAAAAATACTTGAACTTGGAAAACCTGTTAAGGAATTGCGGATGATGTGTTCTTCAAATAAAAATTCCTAAAGGACGTATCTATCAATCTTTGAGCCATTATCAATTAATCAAGTATAGAGAGTGAAAGAAATAGAACGAAAAAAGACTTGAGGGAGAATACGAATGAAGATTTTAGTCATCCATGGGCACCCTGATAAGGAAAGTTACTGCCAAGCGATTTTTCAAACAATTGTAAGCAATTTGGACACAAGTCGTCATGAGATTAATACTATTAGTCTCAATGAAGAAGATTTTGATCCTGTTTTACGTTATGGTTATCGAAAACGGATGGATGAAGATCCCTTTATCCTTCGTTCCCAAGAATTGATCCAGTGGGCGGATCACCTAATCTTTGTCTATCCCATCTGGTGGAGTAGTATGCCTAGCCTCCTGAAAGGTTGGATTGATCGGGTCTTTACACCAGGGATTGCCTACTCGGCCAATGATCAGGGTAGCTTTGTCTGGAATTACATCAGAGGTAAGCAATTTAAGAAGTTGCTCAAAGGGAGAACTGCCAGTATTTATGCGACTTCCATGGCGCCAACTTGGTGGTACAAGATTTTTTCGGGACCTCTTAACATTCCTGATAGTTACGGCATTTCTGTTTTGAAGAATGCTATCTTGAACCATTGTGGGATTAAAACCAAGCGTGTCTGTATTTTGGGAGAAGTCGGCCGGGATGTTAATACAGCTAGCGTCCGTGAACAGCATCTCCAAAAGGTAGCAGTAGAAGTGAAGAAACTCTGATGAAAAGTCAGTTTCTTCTTATAAGTTAGTGTCTTTAGTTGTGTTTTGAATAGGATTTAGTTAAACTATCAATATAATATAAAAAATAGGGATGATCCAATATGTTGCTATTTATCTATATAATCTATGTTATTTCTTCAATTTCAAAAATGAAAAGAGAAGGTCAAAGGGTTTCTATTTTTACTTATTTGATTGTTTATGGCCTATTGATTCTATCTACGTTTATGCTCTATTTTAGTTTATTGTCATTTTTATTTAGCCCATTGCCATTTTTTGGCTTTGTAGCTGCTCTTGCTATTGGTGGTATGATGCTATCGCTTAAAATAGTTATTGCTCTTGCTTTGCTTTTGTTATCTCTTAGCCTATACTTAGATAGCAAAAAAAGTGATCCGGAAGCGCCTCTCGTTGATCATTGGTTGCGATTGGGAGTTCATATCTTATTGATCATTATTTAAGGCAGAACTCTACTTTCAAGCCTGAATGTGGAGTTCTTGTCCCTTGAAATTTGCGACCCAGTAGAAAAGGAAGTAAAAAATCTCAAATGAAGGTATCCATTCAATGCACATTGACCTAGTCATGGATTCGCTTCATAATATGGTTAGTTATAGCATTTCTAAATAAGGAGCCTTCTCTATGCTGAAGAAGTTAAATGGTTTTAAAGTCTTTTATATCTGTTGGTTGGCCTTTTTAGTGATTGAATTGATTTTAATTGTCTTTGGTCTATCATTTACTCCTCTACTTAGTTGTCTCTGGTTTGATTTCTTATTTCTAGTTCTTTTTTTCCATCTTTGGTCTATCTTTTATAAAAAGAGAGAGTTCAAGTTTTTTCATCTAATCTTACAATTTTTGAGTGTCATTCTAGCATTTTTCATTTGGCTCATTCTCCAAGTGTCTTTTACAGACTCAGCTGATACCATAATCCCTCCAATCCATCATAATGCGGAGATACGAGGGAATTTTGTTGCAATTCCCCATGGAGTGATCCCTATACGGAGTCGTGATTACTATGAACTAGTCAATCCCTTCATTATGAAACTAGAAGTGAAATATACTCATGAAGGGTTCTAATCAGAAAGCTGTTTTTTTCTAATTCATTATTTCTACTATCTCATTGATAACTAAATGTTCATCTTTAGCGCTTTTGTTGGAAACTAAGGGATAGTAGAAAAATTTTTTAAACTATTTCTGTCGTTCCCCTCAGGGAATTGCTGTATAATGAAACACCTAATTAATTGTATTTTTGAGGAAGATTCATGTTGAAACGATTAAATGGTTTTAAAAAGTTTTATTTATTCTCTCTAGTTTTTTTCGTCCTTGAATTACTATTAGTAGTTTTGGGTCTATCCTTTATTCCGATTCTCTGCTGTTTGTGGTTTGACTCTCTAGTTTTAGCATTATTTTGGCATTTTTGGACCTGTGTTATAAAGAGAGAAACTGAATCAAATCATGTTTTCTCATTGATTTTTAGTTTTATTTTGCTTTTGTTTTTTGGTTTCATGTTAAACATGTCAATATCTATGTCGCCTAATACAATAATCCCACCAATTTATCACAACGCAAGAATGGAAGGGAACTACGTGATTATCGACCACGGCTCTTACGAACATGGAATTGGCTCATGGAGTGTCTATAGAACTATGTATCATAAGCTAGTTAATCCTATCATCATGGAGTTGTAATGCCTTTCGCTATGAATCTGGTACTAGAGTATTTGGGAAAAGTAGAAATGAAGACGGTATTTTATTCTCATTTCTTATTTTCAACTATCTTATTTGCATGTACAAGTTCCGGTTAATACAGTTAATGGCAACCAATAGAAAGTATTTTTTAAACTTTTGCTGTTGTTTTCCTTTAAGGGACGGTAGCATGCCGAAAAATCAAAGCATTGTAAAAAGGAGTTTCAATCCCTTTATTATGTAAAAAGAAACGATGGACACATTTTAAAAATTAAACGAGAAGAAAGGTTTCTATGTCACGCGCAACTTCCACTATTCTAACAAATCTATGTCTGATCGAAGACTGTACATCGAATAAGGTTGTCCTTCAATACCGCTCACCTGAAAAGAATAACTGGTCAGGCTATGCTTTTCCAGGGGGCCACATTGAAGAAGGAGAGAGTCTAGTCGAGTCTGTCATTCGAGAGATTAAGGAAGAAACTGGCCTAACGATCTCCAATCCTCAACTTGCAGCTGTGAAAAATTGGCAGTTGGAGGATGGAACTCGCTATATCGTCTTTTGCTACAAAGCGACAGAATTTACAGGCCAGCTAAGGTCGTCTGAAGAAGGAGAAGTATCTTGGGTCGAGAAGGACCAATTAGAAAAGTTGGATTTATCCTACGACATGCTTCCTTTGCTGGAGGTCATGGAAGACCCAGACTTGTCCGAGTACTTTTATCGTAAACGGACAGACGATGGTTGGGAAAAATTTCGCTATTAAGGAGTTGGGTTCCACCAGCTCTTTTCTTATTCTTGTAAGAAGTGGAAAAAAGTAGTATGATGGAAGGGTTTAGGAATACCTTATATAAGGGGAAGAAGGTTTAACATGAAGGATTTTCACTTTGACGCCATAGCAGCATTTGAAAATTATGAGATCCAAACCATGAGAGATGGTCATGTCGTTGTGACTACTAAGGTGGTCGAATCGTCTCTCAATTATTATGGAAATGCGCACGGCGGCTATCTCTTTACCCTGTGTGACCAGATCAGTGGCTTGGTCGTTATTTCACAGGGAGTAGATGGGGTAACCTTGCAATCGTCGATCAATTATTTGAAAGCAGGGCGCCTAGGAGATGTCCTAACGATTCACGGGGAATGTGTTCACAGTGGACGGACAACTAGAGTTGTGGATGTCGATATTACCAATCAAGACGGTGCCAATGTCTGTAAGGCCACCTTTACCATGTTTGTAACGGGAGAAAGAGATGAATCAGCAAAAGTACGCATTTAAAAACTATATTTTTGATTTTTATGGAACCTTGGTCGACATTGAAACTGATGAGTCGAGTCCAGTCTTATGGGATACCATGGCCCAAATCTACCAATCCTATGGGGCTCATTATACAGGAGAAAGCCTGCAAGTCCGCTATAAGGAGTTGGTGCAGCAAGCTGAGGAAAGTATCGCTAAAGAAAAACAAGTGACCTATCCGGAGGTTGATTTGACAGTGATCTTTGTTCAACTCTATCTAGAGAGTCATCCAACTGGAGCAAGTGTCCATCATCTCAAAGAGTGGGGACGCTTGATGGCACGGACCTTCCGTGTCCTCTCTCGCAAACGCTTGGAGCTTTACCCACACACGAAAGAAGTCTTAGAAGATATGAAAGCTGCAGGTTGTCGAATCTATCTCTTATCTAATGCGCAAGCTGACTTTACCAACCCAGAGATTGATTTGGTTGGCTTGAGAGAAATTTTCCATGATATTTATCTGTCGTCAGATGCAGGAATTCGCAAACCTCAGCCTGAATTCCTCCTGAAAGTGATCAAAGAACACCAGTTGAATCCTGATAAAACGGTTATGGTAGGGAATGACTTCAGTACAGATGTCGCTGTAGCGAAAAGTATTGGCATGCAAAGTATCCTGATCAATACCTTCCCGTACTCTGACGAAGAACTACGAGATAAGAGACAAGCAGGCGTTCGCGTGATTCATGAGATTCAAGAATTACAAGAAGATTAAAGTTTATCATCGATTTTAGGAGGCCAAGTTGCCTCCTCTTTTAAAAAATGTTGCAGTTAAGCTGAATTTGTCAAAATTCCCCTTTCATGGTATACTATGGGAGTTAATTTTGCTAAGGAGATTGAAATGAATAACTTACCAAATTGTCCAAAATGTAATTCAGAATATGTCTATGAAGATGGGGCCCTCTTGGTCTGCCCAGAGTGTGCTTATGAATGGAACCCAGCTGAAGTCGTAGAAGAAGAAGGTGTCGTAGCGATTGATGCCAACGGAAACAAATTGGCTGACGGTGATACTGTTACCTTGATCAAAGACTTGAAAGTCAAAGGTGCACCTAAGGATTTGAAACAAGGAACGCGCGTGAAAAATATCCGTATCGTTGAAGGCGACCACAACATCGATTGTAAGATTGATGGCTTTGGCGCAATGAAACTCAAATCAGAATTTGTGAAGAAGATCTAAAAATAAGAAGAAGGGCCTGGCCCTTTTCTTTCAGGAGAATACTATGAAATTCAAACTATTGTTTAGCTATCGTTTTCTATTGTTTATCTTGAGTGTCATTGGTGTTTATCTGCAACTCACTAAGCATGGTGGCTTTGGGATGATGCTCTATTACACTATTTTATCCAACATGTTGGTCATGTTCTTCATGGGTGACATGGTTTGGCGCATGCTTCGTGGTCGTTCGACCCAAACCCAGGGCTATCTTCGCTTGAAGGGTGGGGTCACCATGTCTATCATGATCACCTGTGTCATCTATCACTTTATGCTAGCACCCATCGCGACACCTGAGAAGTTTTACCGTTTGGAAAACTTCCTCTGTCACTACATTGTTCCCTTGATGTTCTTCTTTGACACTCTGGTGATTGATAAACCAAAACAGTATCGGAAGTTAGATCCGTTGGCTTGGACTGTGCTTCCCGTTCTTTATATGCTTTTTGCTCTTCTCAACGGTTTGGTCCTTAAATGGCCAGTACCTGGCGCGAAAGACAGTCCTTTCCCTTATTTCTTTATCAATGTCAATCGTTTCGGCTGGCTCTATGTCGTTAAGATGGCGACGATCATTTTTGTCGCTTATTTAGTTGCTGGATTTGGTTTGTTTGCCTTGAAGAAAATTGGAAAAAAGGAACGGACCACCATAGAATAGAAGCTTTGTGATCATAAATCCGAACATTACAAGAAAAAAATAAGATTTTTCTTGCATCCCTCTATAAACTGTGATATAGTATGGATAATTAAATAGTCCTTTAATCCTGTCCCGTGAGGCAGGCAAGGAGTCTGATCAAAATAAGGGGTAGACTGGATGCGTTCTAGATACTATCTCTTAGCATTTTTCTGAAGCCTCCTTGCAAAGGGAGGCTTTTTTCTATCAATTAGGAGGAAAAGATGAAGATCAAAGAAGTCGTTGATGATTTAACGATGAAACGGGCCATCACCCGTATCACCTATGAAATCATCGAACGGAATAAGGATCTGAGCCAAATTGTTTTGGTAGGGATCAAAACTCGTGGCGTATTCATTGCCAATCGCATCAAAGAACGGTTAGCACAGCTAGAACAAATAGAAGTTCCAGTCTGTGAATTGGATACCAAGCCTTTCCGTGATGATATTAAAGTAACAGAAGATTCAACCTTTTTACCAGTAGATATTACTGGCAAAGATGTCATCCTGATTGATGATGTCCTTTATACAGGTCGGACTATTCGAGCTGCCATCGATAATCTTGTCAGTCGTGGACGTCCATCGCGCGTCAGCCTGGCTGTCCTAGTGGATCGTGGTCATAGAGAATTGCCGATCCGACCAGATTATGTTGGGAAGAACATTCCAACAAGTCGATCAGAGGAAATCATTGTCGAAATGACGGAGCTAGATGGTCAAGATCGTATCTTGATCGAGGTGAGTGAATAAGGTAGTTTTCAAATCGTCGCTATATACAGGAGCGACTGAGGGAGCTTCCTGTATCGTTTTCACATATGCATATCTTTGGAATGGAGTTACAACATGTCTACAAATCAAATCGCACTTAAAAACCTTGTCTCAATGGAAGCTTTATCAAACGAAGAAGTTATGGCCTTGATTAAGCGTGGGATTGAGTTTAAAAATGGAGCAAAAGCTCATTATGACGAGCAACATATCGTGGCTAACCTCTTCTTTGAGTCGTCAACACGTACGCACAAAGCATTTGAAGTGGCTGAGTTGAAATTAGGTTGTGATCTCCTTGACTTTGATGTGAAAACGAGCTCTGTAAACAAGGGTGAAACTCTTTACGATACAATTTTGACCATGTCAGCTCTCGGAGTTGATATCTGCGTCATCCGTCACCCAGAAGTAGACTACTACAAGGAATTGATTGAAAGCCCAACCATCACAGCCTCTATTGTTAACGGGGGCGATGGTTCTGGTCAACACCCAAGCCAAAGTTTACTAGACTTGATGACCATCTACCAAGAGTTTGGTCACTTTGACGGTTTGAAGGTTTGTATCGCTGGTGACTTGGATCACTCACGGGTTGCAAAATCCAATATGCAAATCTTAAAACGCTTGGGGGCAACCCTTTACTTCGCTGGTCCAGACGAATGGAGAAGTGAAGAATTTGAAGAGTATGGAACCTTTGTCACCATCGATGAAGTGATTGAAGAGGTTGATGTGATGATGTTCCTCCGTGTTCAACACGAGCGTCATGACTATGAGTCTCTCTTCTCAAAAGAAAACTACCATCGTTTGCATGGGTTGACACAAGAACGCTATGATCGTATGAAAGACACAGCTATCTTGATGCACCCAGCTCCAGTAAACCGTGATGTGGAGATTGCCGACCACTTGGTAGAAGCTCCTAAATCACGCATTGTGGAGCAAATGACCAACGGTGTCTTCGTCCGCATGGCTATCATCGAAGCAGTATTGGCTGGACGTAAATAATAGAGTAAAAAAAGAAAGGAGAAGTGAGAGGGTCTACAATCTGGTGGTCTTTTCTCACTTTTCTTTTTGGAGTTTGTAAGGAGAATTTATGGTAAAACGTCTCTTGGTATTAGAAGATGGGACGGTTTTTGAAGGAACTGGTTTTGGAGCGGATACCTATGTTAGTGGGGAATTGGTCTTGAATTCTGCCATGACGGGTTATCAGGAGTTGATCACCGACCAGTCCTATAAGGGGCAAATTTTAGCCTTTACATTTCCAGTTATCGGTACAACAGGGATTAACCGAGATGATTATGAATCGATTTTTCCAGGTTGTCTAGCAGTGGTAGTGCACCAATTAGCAAGCCATCCAAGTAATTGGCGCAAACAGCTTTCCTTAGATGCTTACCTGAAAAAACACAATATTCCAGGGATTCAAGGAGTGGATACTCGAAAGCTGGCTAAAATTGTTACAGAACATGGAAGCATGAAGGCTACAGTGGTTAATGAAGGGGATGCGATTGAGCATATCCTAGATCAACTTAGGGCAACCGTCTTGCCTTTTGACCAAGTCCGTCAAGTATCGACTAAAACCCCTTATGCTGCACCAGGATTTGGTAAGAGTATTGTCTTGATCGACCTGGGCTTACGCCACTCCGTTTTGCGTCAATTAATTGCGAGAGGATGTAATGTAACGGTCGTTCCCTATTCCGTTAAATTAAAAGAATTGAAGGATTTGCAGCCAGATGCGATCATTCTATCGAGTGGTCCAGGGAATCCCCATCATATTGATAGTATTTGCCAGGTTATTGCTAATATCGATCCACATATTCCGATCATGGGGATCGGCTTGGGGGCAGAATTACTGGCCCTTGCCCACGGAGGAAGCCTCACCAAACTAAAAAGTCCTCATCGAGGACTCAACATTCCTGTAAAAGAGGTTGCTACCGGGAAAGTCGAAATCACTAGCCAAAATCATCAGTACAACATCGAACGCGATACTCTTCCACGTGATTTTCTGATCACGCATGAGGAGCTTCATGATCACTCTATTGAAGCCTTTCGTCATCGCTACCTTCCTTTAATTGGTGTCCTCTACCATATTGAGTCCAGTCCAGGACCAAGGGAAAGTCTCTATTTCTATGATGAATTTATGGATCTGATTGAAAGTAAATCGGACGAAAGAAGGGAGGAGATATGGTCATGAATCAAGTAACGCTTTTGTGTGCAGAATCTTTTAACGATGTCAGTTTGCTCGGAGCACTCACTTCTTGTCCCTTATTAAAAGAACGTGGCTACCATACTGAAATCCTCTATTGTGGAGACGAGAATGGTATCACCAAAGAAGCAGGGGAAGCTGTTAGAGTCATCCGTTTAAAGTTAGAAAGTCTGAAAGGTGCTCTTCTAGCGTCGAAAACAAAGAATCTACTGTTATCTTTTGCGGATAAGCAACTTCTTGGGCTTTTATTCAGATTGGAGGAAATCGGATTTCTTAAAGAGCATAAAATTCGTATTTTAGGAACTTCGCTTAGGCAGTACCGAACTTTTTATCATCAGGCAGACCAAAAGTCATTTTTACAGGATCTGGGTTATCAAGTTCCTTCCTCTTCCTTGGTTTCAACAGTCAGAGAGGCCATTGAGTTTTCGGAACAGATCCAATTTCCAATTGTTGTTTGGCCACTTGCCAGCAAGCATGGGCAAGGTCGTCGGATCGCTAATAACTTGGATGATCTATGTGATGCTGTTGAAAATGGGCTAGAAGTATCGCCACAAGGCCAGTGTTTGTTGGAGTTCTCGACAGTTGGCTTCAAGGAGTTGGAATACATCGTCGTCCGAGATCGCCAGGATAATTATTATCTTGCGGGTAACATTGAAAGTGTCGACCCGGTGGGGATCCACTCCAGTGATTCCTATCAAGTCATCCCTAGTTTGACCTTGACGGATACAGAGCACCAGGCATTGAGAGAGGCAGCTTTGTCTATTGTACGCCATTTGAGATTGGTTGGAGCGACCTCTATCAAGTTTGCTCTAGATCCAAAGAGTTACCAATTTTATATTCTTGAGGTCAATCCTTTTGCATCCGATTCTTTCTCGACCATGTCGATGGCTTTGGGTTATTCGATCTACCACCAGGCTCTATGCTTAAAATTAGGCGACCATCTGTTAGATCTTCCTCACCCTACCATGAAGGGTCTGACAGCCCTATTTGAACCCACTCTAGATCGTATTCTCTTTAAACTCCCTGTCTTTCCAATTGAGAAAGTTTCAAGAGTCCTCAATACTCAGATTCATTCAATCGGTGCTCTTTATGGATTTGGAACGAGTCTAGAAGAAGCCTATCAGCAAGCTGTTGAAAATTTTGGTTCGGATCAGTGGCCTAAGAATATTCTGAAGGATGTTTCGGACGATGAATTGATTCAACGGATTGCCAAACGGATGCCCTATCGTTTCTCATCAATCTTAGAGGCTTTCCATAGAGGCTTCGAAATGGAAGAAGTAAGTGACCTGAGTCGAATGGATCCTTTCTATCTCCAGTTTTTGTATAATATCTACTTGTACGAGAGACAAGAACAGCCCCAAACAAATCATTCTTTAAAGTTTCACCCTTTGGATTTAACTGCTGGATTTGGGCAAGTTGGAGAAGGAGTGACCTTCTTTAGTTCTATTTTTGGAGACGACGAGGCATCAGATTGGAGTGACTGGACATTGTTGGTTGATCGAGGATCTCTAGACGAACCTAGAAGGATTCTACAAATCATTGAACGTTTAAGAATAGAGAAGGAAGCTGGAAGAAAAGTAGCCCTTCTTAGTAATCTACCTTTCGTTGGCCAAGTGGCTCATGCCTGCTTGCGAATCCCTCTTTCAGTTTATGAAAGTTACCAGAGTCAAATCGATGGACAGTTTGCTAGGGTAGAATACATGAATGAATAGAATGAAAAATGAGGCTGGGACAAAAGTCCTAGCCTCTAAATTGTCTTTGGATTGTCGAGTAAGACGCAGTGGTTGAGTGGGCTCTACTACGCTGATTTCATCAGCTTTTACAGCCCTACTCAACTGTGCGGAGGTGGGACGACGAAATCGAATTCTAACGAATTACCGATTTCTGTCCCACTCTCATTTTTTTGAACAATATAGTGAATTAGGAATGGCTAACAATACCGATAATGGTATCAACTGCACGTTCCATAGTTTGAAGGCTGACGTATTCAAAGCGACCATGCATATTTTCGCCACCAGCGAAGAGATTTGGAGTTGGAATTCCCATGAAGGAAATCTTAGAGCCATCTGTCCCACCACGGATTGGTTCGATAATAGGTGTGATGCCCAGATCTTCCATAACTTCCTTAGCCAAGTTAACAGGTGTCATATCTTTCTCAATAACCTGTTTCATGTTGTAGTACTGGTCTTTAAGGGTCAAAAGGACTCTTTCTGCACCAAGTTCTTGGTTCATCTTGTTTGCAATCTCTTTCATCTTTGCCTTACGAGCTTCGAAATTCTCTGTCTCGAAGTCACGAATGATGTAGCTAGCATGAGCTTCCTCAACAGTTCCATCCACATTCATCAAGTGGTAGAAACCTTGGTAGCCATCCGTTTTTTCAGGTCGGTCTTCTTCAGGGAGTTGATTGTGGAAGTCAATTGCTAACTGAAGTGCATTAACCATTTGGTTCTTAGCGGTCCCTGGATGAACATTACGCCCTTTGAAGGTGATTTCAGCGCCTGCAGCAGAGAAGGTTTCGTATTGCAATTCACCAAGAGGCCCACCGTCTACAGTATAAGCGAAATCAACATTAAAGTCTTCTGCATCAAATTTGTCCGCTCCAATCCCAATTTCTTCGTCAGGTCCAAAACCAACTCGAATTTCACAATGTTTGATTTCAGGATGTGCAGTCAAGTATTCAATGGCTGTCATGATTTCAGCGATCCCTGATTTGTCATCAGCACCAAGCAGGGTCGTACCGTCTGTCGTAATCAAGGTTTGACCTTTGTAGTTATGGAGGTTAGCAAAGTCAGCAGGATCTAGTGAATAACCAGAATCACCAAGAGCAATAGTGCCACCATCATAGTTTTCGATAACTTGGGGACTGATGTTTTCCGCATTGAAATCAGCTGTATCCATATGTGAGATAAAGCCAATCTTTCGTGTGAGACTTGGATCGTTTGCTGGAAGAGTTCCAATAGCAAAACCGTTTGGAAGATAATAAACATTTTGCAGTCCAACTCTTTCCATTTCAGGAAGTAACACATTCTTTGCAAACTCTACTTGTGATGGTGTGCTAGGAGTTGTTGTTGAAGTCTCATCAGATCGAGTATTGACTTTGACATAGGTTAAAAATCGTTCTAGTAATGTTGGGTATTTCATCTGTTTTTCCTTTTCTAGTTCTGTGCTTGTAAAACATAGCGCTTGATAGCAGTGGCGACGCCGTCTTCTTCGTTAGAAGTTGTTGTGACATCAGCCAAGGCTTTGATAGCATCTGGAGCATTGCCCATAGCTACTCCAAGACCTGCGTACTCAATCATCTCAATATCGTTGTTCTCATCGCCGATAGCCATGATCTGTTCTCTAGGAATACCGAGGTGTTCAGCAAGAGCTTTTAAACCAGTCGCTTTGTTTACGCATTTGGGAAGAATTTCAAAGAGAATAGGTTGAGAGCGAATGGTGTGGAAGCGCTGGGCTAATGCTTCCTCATAGGTCTCTTGAAAGGCATCAATCTGCTCTTTCTGATCAATAAACATCCCTTGGAAAATTGGTTGTGCCTCAAGGACTTCTTGCAATCCCAATGATACAGGCACAGTAGAAACGATACTAGCGTCCATTTTGGCTATTTCTGAAGGATCCCGATTCAAAATGATATAGCGATTTAAATCGAATAAACTTAATTGAGGATGAATTTCCTGAGTCAATTGATCGAGATAAACCAAATCTTCTTCAGATAAGGCATCATAGGTAATGACGGACCAATCTGAAGATTTGACAGTGGTACAACCGTTATTAATCACCGAATAGGAATGGTTGCTTTTGAAACCAATTTCTTCAAAGATTGGACGGACACCAGATAGGGGGCGTCCCGTACAAATGACGACGTCTACGCCAGCAGCTTCAGCGTTTAAAAGAGCCTGCCGATTAGCAGGGCTAATGGTTTTATCTGGTGATAAAAGAGTTCCATCTAAATCGATAGCAATCAATCGAATCATAACTCATCCTCCTTAGCAGGAAGAAAGCTAGCAATGACTTTTCCAATTACTCTTGGTTCCTCTTCTAAGGGGATGACCTTGTCACTATACTTTTTATTAAGGGAAACAAGACGGATTCCTTGGGCTTCACGGAAGACACGCTTAATCAAGGTCTGCCCATCGTACTCAATAGCATAGATGGCACCAGCAGTATCATAGAAAGTTTGCTTGATTAAGGCAACAGATCCTTT
>ERZ772769.166-NODE-166-length-16607-cov-9.60343_pt1 | contig 16607 bp, 15 predicted proteins | sample MGYA00580987_ERZ772769 | MGnify/ENA primary metagenome ERZ772769 (study PRJEB29015, sample SAMEA2738043) | human oral metagenome | biome: human oral; feature: human-associated habitat; material: saliva | place: China | collected 2234 ...
GTCTTGCTCGACAATCCAAAGACAATTGAGAGGCTGGGATTTTTGTCCCAGCCTCTTTTTTGACTGAGTGAAGCGAATATTTTGTTACATAAGGATAATTATTCTGAATTGAATAGAATTGTAGAAAAAATAAATAATTTTCAGATAATTTGATTGAAATTCCCTCGCTTATATGATATACTTTAGCTGACTATATGCGAGGTTTATTATGGCTAAATTATTAGAAAAAACAAGAAAAATTACATCTATCTTGAAACGCTCTGAAGAACAGTTGCAAGATGAAATGCCTTATAATGCAATTGCCCGTCAACTGGCTGATATCATTCATTGTAATGCTTGTATTATTAATAGCAAGGGGACTCTCCTTGGTTATTTCATGCGTTACAAGACTAATAATGACCGGGTTGAGGCTTTTTTTGACAATAAAAAATTACCAGAAGATTATGCTAAAGCAGCTAGTTTAGTCTATGATACAGAGGCAAATTTAGATGTGGACCACGATTTAAGTATCTTTCCAGTAGAGACCAAGTCTGAATTTCCTGATGGCTTGACGACCATTGCTCCTATTCATGTATCTGGGATTCGTTTGGGGTCTTTGATTATTTGGCGCAATGATAAGGAATTTGCGGATGATGATTTGATTTTGGTTGAGATTGCTAGTACCGTAGTTGGGATTCAAATGTTGAACTTCCAACGAGAGGAAGATGAGAAAAATATTCGTCGCCGGACTGCGGTCAATATGGCTGTCAATACCTTGTCCTATTCAGAATTGCGGGCAGTTTCCGCTATCCTTGGTGAATTGAAAGGAAATGAAGGACAGTTGACGGCTTCTGTCATTGCGGATCGGATTGGTATTACGCGCTCTGTGATTGTCAATGCGTTGCGGAAGCTGGAGTCAGCAGGAATTATTGAAAGTCGTTCGCTTGGGATGAAGGGAACCTACCTCAAAGTGTTGATCCCAGATATTTTTGAAGAAATTAAGAAAAGAGACTACTAATGACTAAAGCGTTAATTTCGATTGACTACACCGTTGATTTTGTAGCGGATGAAGGTAAGCTAACGGCAGGAGCTCCTGCACAAGCTATTTCTGAGAGCATTGCCCAGGTGACCCGGCTAGCCTTTGACCAAGGGGCCTATGTCTTTTTTGCGATTGATGCTCATGATATAGACGATCCCTTTCATCCAGAAAGCAAGCTCTTCCCACCTCATAATATCATTGGGACTAGTGGACGGGATTTGTATGGTCCCTTAGCTGATTTTTATCGGGAGCACAAAGCGGATCCACGTGTCTTTTGGATGGACAAGCGTCATTATTCTGCTTTTTCAGGAACTGATCTGGATATCCGCCTCCGGGAACGTGGCGTAGATACGGTTATTTTGACGGGAGTCTTAACGGACATTTGTGTCCTCCATACAGCAGTAGATGCCTATAATCTGGGCTATCAGATCGAAGTGGTCGCGCCTGCAGTGGCGTCGCTCACTCCTGAAAATCACCAGTTTGCTTTAAATCATTTCAAACATGTTTTGGGAGCAAAAGTGGTGAATGAACAATTAGAAGAATTGTAAGATTAGAGTTCGAGGAGAATGGCCTAATGCCTAGCCTTCCTCGGACTCTATTTTCTTGCCAAACTACCGCATAAATACTAAAAATATGGTAAAATAGAGGGTATTGAAAAATCATCATTTCACGAAAGGAAGCAAGATGAAAATTACGCAAGAAGAGGTAACACACGTTGCCAATCTTTCAAAATTGAAATTCTCTCCAGAAGAGACAGCTGAGTTTGCGACAACCTTGTCTAAAATTGTCGACATGGTGGAATTGTTGGAAGAAGTGGACACAACCGGTGTGGCTCCAACAACAACCATGGCGGATCGTAAGACCGTATTGCGTCCGGATGTTGCTGAAAAAGGGACGGACCGTGACCGCTTGTTTAAAAATGTACCTGAAAAAGATAACTACTACATCAAGGTACCAGCTATCCTAGAAGATGGAGGAGATGCCTAATGTCATTCAACCATAAAACCATTGAAGAGTTACACGCTCTCCTTGTCTCTAAGGAAATTTCAGCAACGGAATTGACACAAGCGACGCTTGACGATATCAAGGCGCGTGAAGAAGCGGTTAATGCTTTTGTAACGGTGGCCGAAGAAGCTGCCCTTGCACAAGCCAAGGCTATTGATGAAAAAGGAATCGATGCAGACAACCTCCTGTCAGGGATTCCACTCGCTGTCAAAGACAATATCTCAACAGATGGCATCTTGACGACTGCGGCATCAAAAATGCTCTATAACTACGAGCCAATCTTTGATGCGACAGCTGTTGCCAATGCCAAAGCCAAAGATATGATTGTCATCGGGAAGACCAACATGGATGAATTTGCCATGGGTGGATCTGGTGAGACTTCTTACTATGGACCAACCAAGAATGCTTGGGACCACAGCAAGGTGCCTGGTGGATCTTCTAGTGGTTCTGCTGCAGCTGTAGCTTCAGGTCAAGTCCGTTTGTCCCTTGGTTCAGATACTGGTGGCTCCATCCGCCAACCGGCTGCTTTCAACGGGATTGTTGGTCTCAAACCAACTTATGGAACAGTTTCCCGTTTTGGTCTCATTGCCTTTGGTAGCTCACTCGACCAAATTGGACCATTTGCACCAACGGTCAAGGAAAATGCCCTCTTGCTCAATGTCATTGCCAGCGAAGATGCCAAGGACTCGACATCTGCCCCTGTACGTGTAGCTGACTTTACTTCTAAGATTGGTCAAGACATCAAAGGCATGAAGATTGCCCTTCCGAAGGAATACCTCGGTGAAGGGATTGACCCAGAAGTCAAAGAAACTATCCTTAATGCGGCCAAACACTTTGAAAAATTGGGAGCAACTGTCGAAGAAGTCAGCTTGCCTCATTCTAAATACGGGGTTGCCGTTTACTACATCATCGCTTCATCTGAAGCTTCTTCAAACTTGCAACGTTTCGACGGTATTCGCTATGGTTTCCGTGCGGAAGATGCCAAGAACTTAGATGACATCTACGTGAACACTCGTAGCCAAGGCTTTGGTGATGAGGTCAAACGCCGGATCATGCTGGGGACCTTTAGTTTGTCATCAGGATACTACGATGCATACTACAAGAAGGCTGGTCAAGTCCGGACCCTTATTATCCAAGACTTTGAAAAAGTCTTTGCGGATTACGATTTGATTTTAGGTCCTACAGCACCAAGTGTAGCCTTTGATTTGGATTCGCTCAGCCATGATCCAGTTGCAATGTACTTGGCGGATTTGTTGACCATTCCAGTTAACTTGGCAGGTCTACCAGGGATTTCGATTCCTGCAGGCTTTGCCCAAGGGCTTCCAGTTGGTTTGCAGTTGATTGGTCCTAAGTATTCCGAAGAAACGATCTATCAAGCCGCAGCAGCATTTGAAGCAACGACGGATTACCACAAGCAACAACCCCTTATTTTCGGAGGTGACAATTAATGAACTTTGAAACAGTCATCGGACTTGAAGTCCACGTTGAATTGAATACAAACTCAAAAATTTTCTCACCAACCTCTGCTCACTTTGGGAACGAGCAAAATGCCAATACCAATGTGATCGACTGGTCTTTCCCAGGGGTACTTCCTGTCTTGAACAAGGGTGTTGTGGATGCTGGAATCAAGGCTGCCTTGGCGCTGAACATGGATATCCACCAGCACATGCACTTTGACCGTAAGAACTATTTCTATCCTGATAATCCAAAGGCCTACCAAATTTCGCAATTTGACGAGCCAATTGGTTATAACGGTTGGATTGAAGTGCAATTGGAAGACGGTTCAACCAAGAAAATCGGGATTGAACGGGCTCACTTGGAAGAAGATGCCGGTAAGAACACGCATGGAACAGACGGTTTCTCTTATGTAGACCTCAACCGTCAAGGGGTGCCATTGATCGAAATCGTATCTGAAGCCGATATGCGTTCTCCTGAAGAAGCCTATGCCTATTTGACAGCTCTGAAAGAAGTCATTCAGTACACAGGTATTTCTGATGTGAAGATGGAAGAAGGATCCATGCGGGTGGATGCCAACATTTCCCTTCGTCCATATGGTCAAGAGGAATTTGGTACCAAGACGGAGTTGAAAAACTTGAACTCTTTCTCAAACGTCCGTAAGGGTCTTGAATATGAAGTGGAGCGTCAAGCGAAAATCTTGCGTTCAGGTGGGATCATTCGTCAAGAAACACGTCGTTACGATGAAGCCAACAAGAGCACCATCCTTATGCGGGTCAAAGAAGGGGCAGCGGATTATCGTTACTTCCCAGAACCAGACCTTCCCTTGTTTGAAATCTCAGACGAGTGGATCGAGGAAATGCGTGAGGAGTTGCCAGAATTTCCAAAAGACCGTCGGGCTCGCTATGTGGCAGAGCTTGGCTTGTCTGATTATGATGCCAACCAATTGACAGCGACTAAAGTGACCTCTGACTTCTTTGAAGCAGCGGTAGCCCTTGGTGGAGATGCTAAACAAGTGTCTAACTGGCTCCAAGGAGAAGTGGCGCAATTCTTGAATGCAGAAGGCAAAACTCTTGAAGAAATCCAATTGACACCAGAAAACTTGGTAGAAATGATTGCCATCATCGAAGATGGTACCATCTCATCTAAGATTGCCAAGAAGGTATTCGTTCATTTGGCGAAAAATGGTGGCGGTGCGCGTGAATACGTTGAAAAAGCCGGATTGGTACAGATTTCAGATCCTGAAGTCTTGATCCCAATCATCCACCAAGTCTTTGCAGACAATGAAGCAGCCGTAGCTGACTTCAAGTCAGGGAAGCGGAATGCAGATAAGGCCTTCACAGGCTTCCTTATGAAAGCAACTAAAGGCCAAGCCAACCCACAAGTAGCCCTTAAGTTACTTGCCCAAGAATTGGCAAAGTTGAAGGATAGTGAATAAAAGGAACAGGCACCTTTAGGTGTCTGTTTTTTTAGTACTTAATAAGTGGGTTAAAAATTTTTTCTATTTTCGAATGGAAAATAGTCATTTAAGATTTCAATCCATCTTGACAAAGTTTGTGAAAAGGCTTACAATGTAGTTGTCGGTTTTCCTGAAAGGGAAAAATGTAAGTTATGGAAATACAAAGGAGAAACACATGGAAACAATGAAAGCTGCCCGCTGGCATGGCAAAAAGGACGTTCGTATCGAGGAAGTGGAAGTCCCAGAAGTACAACCTCATCAAGTAAAGGTTGCGGTCAAATTCACGGGAATCTGTGGAACAGACTTGCATGAATACTTGGATGGGCCAATCTTCATTCCAACAGAAGAGCATGTTTATTCTGGTCAAAAAGCACCCGTGACCCTCGGTCATGAGTTTGCTGGAGAAATTGTTGAGGTTGGAAGCAATGTGACTCGTGTCAAAGTTGGCGATCGTGTGACAATTGAACCTATTTTGGCAAAACACAATTTAATTGGTGATTATAACCTCGATCCAAACTTGAATTTTGTCGGTCTTGCTGCAGATGGTGGTTTTGCTAAATATTGTGTTCTAGATGGAGATTTGGTCCATGTGATTCCAGATAGCTTGAGCTATGAACAAGCTGCTCTTACAGAACCTGCTGCTGTTGCCGTTTATGCAGTTCGTCAGTCTGCTTTGAAAACTGGGGATACAGCTGTTATCTTTGGTTTGGGCCCAATCGGTCTTTTGATTGTGGAAGCTCTCCGTGCAGCTGGAGCATCGAAAATTTATGCGGTTGAATTGTCTCCTGAACGCCAAGCTAAGGCTGAAGAATTGGGTGCCATTGTGGTTCGCCCAGAAGAAGGTGAATCAATCGTTGAAGCCATTCATCGTTTGACGGATGGTGGAGCGGATGTTTCTTATGAAGTGACAGGGGTTCCTGTTGTTCTTGGACAAGCTTTGGCAGCTGTGCATAAGGCTGGTGAGTGTATGGTTGTTTCTATTTGGGAACGTGAAGCCAGCATCAATCCAAATGAATTCGCCATTCAAGAAAAGACCCTCAAAGGGATTATCGCTTATCGTCACATCTTCCCTAAAGTATTGGAATTGATGGAACAAGGCTACTTCTCTGCTGAAAAATTGGTGACCAAGAAAATTAAATTGGAAAATATCGTTGAAGAAGGATTTGTTGAATTAACACAAGATAAGGCCCAAATTAAGATTTTGGTTGAGCCATGATCTACCATACATTTAGAATATAACCAGTCCATTTGGGCTGGTTTTTTTAATGAGGGAGAACAATAGAAAAAGGTAGTATAAATTACGAAAACGCTTGCATAAATAATTTTAACATGCTATACTGGTTGAACACTAATCATTTTAAGGAGACATTTATGAAACAGAAACCTTCTGTGACAGGCGATAAACAAATCGTCTATGCGATTCGTCGATTGAAAAATGGTGTTGGTTCGGTTGCGATTGCGACAAGTTTAGCCTTATTAACGGCCTTTGCTGGTCCGGTCAGTGCGGATGAAGCCATCAACACCCCTGCACAAGCCTCAGAAGTGGTGACAAGCCCTTCTAATGAAGAGGTGAGTTCTTCATCTGAGGTGAAACCAGCTACGAAGACTGAGACAAGCGAAACCCCAAAAGTGGCGGATGAAAGTGTCACAGCGCCTAAAAATGTAAGCGCAGTCACTGAAGAGGTGGTAGCTCCTAAGTCTGAGAAGGCAGAGGAGCCGATTGCTGATCAGACTATCCGGATTCACGTGAAAAAGCTACCGGAAGAAAACAAGGAAACGCAAGGCCTTTGGACCTGGGATGATGTTGAAAAACCATCTGAAAACTGGCCGACAGGTGCCCAATCCTTTAAGGATGCAAAGACAGATGACTACGGCTATTATCTAGATGTCAAGCTTAAAAATGAGCAGGCTAAGAAGATTAGCTTCCTCATCAACAATGTTAAAGGGGACAATATCACAGGGGACAAGTCAATTGAATTGCTCTCCCCAAAAATGAATGAAGCTTGGTTGGACGACAAATTTAAAGTCTATTCTTATCAGCCTCAAGCAGAGGGAACTGTCCGAGTAAATTACTACCGGACAGATGGCAACTATGACAAAAAATCTCTCTGGTATTGGGGAGATGTAAAGAATCCGAGCAGTGCCGCCTGGCCAGATGGGACAGATTTTACAGCGACAGGGAAATATGGTCGTTACATCGATATCCCCCTAAAGGAAGCTGCAAAAGAATTTGGTTTCTTATTATTGGACGAGAGCAAGTCTGGAGACGATGTGAAGATTCGACAAGAAGATTATAAATTTACTGATTTAAAGAACCATAGCCAGATCTTCTTACGGGATGATGATCCGACCGTTTACACCAACCCATACTATGTCAACGATATCCGTATGACGGGGGCTCAACATGTCGGTAAAGAAAAAATTGAAGCCAGCTTCTCGACCTTGGCAGGAGCACAGAAAGAGGAGTTGCTCAAGCGGACCAAAATCACGGATGCTCAGGGCAATCCTGTCACCATCTCGGACCTGCTTTTAGATGAGAAAGGCAAGAAAGTAACCTATACGGGGGATTTCTCACAAGTTGATCAGTCCTATACCGTTCAATACGATAATGACCGCTTTACGACCAAAATGAACTGGCGCCTCAAGGATGAAGCCTATAGGTATGATGGGACTCTCGGAGCACATCTTCATGAAGCTGGGAAAAAAGTGGATCTCACCCTCTGGTCACCAAGTGCGGACAAAGTATCTGTTGTCGTCTATGATAAGAAGGATTCTGAAAAACTAGTTGGCCGTGTGGCTCTGGAAAAAGGGGAGCGAGGCACTTGGAAGCAGACTCTTTCAGGTGATTCAGGACTGGGAATCCAAGATTATACCGGCTATTTCTACCAGTATGAAATTGAACGCCAAGGGAAAACCTTCACAGTCCTTGATCCTTATGCCAAATCGTTGGCAGCTTGGAACAGTGAATTGGCCAAGACAGATGATGTCCATAAGGTAGCAAAAGCAGCCTTTGTTGATCCAAGTAGATTAGGTCCGAGTGACTTAACCTATGCGTCCATTCCAAACTTTAAGAAACGGGAAGATGCTATCATCTATGAAGCCCATGTCCGAGATTTCACTTCTGATCCGGCTTTGGCATCAGAGCTTAAGAGTCAATTTGGGACCTTTGCCTCCTTTGTTGAAAAATTGGATTACCTCAAAGACCTTGGGGTAACGCACGTTCAACTCTTACCAGTCCTGTCTTATTACCACGTCAATGAATTAAAAAACAGTGAGCGCTTGTTAGAGTATGCCTCAAGCAATAGCAACTACAACTGGGGCTATGATCCACAGAACTACTTTGCCTTGTCAGGGATGTACTCAACCGATCCAAGCAATCCTCAAAAACGAATTGAAGAATTCAAGAATTTGGTCAATGAAATTCACAAACGTGGAATGGGAGTGGTACTAGACGTTGTCTATAACCATACAGCGAATGTCGACATCTTTGAAGATATCGAGCCAAATTACTACCATTTCATGGATGCGGATGGTACACCTCGGACGAGCTTTGGTGGTGGACGCTTGGGAACAACCCACTACATGTCCAAACGGGTATTGGTCGATTCGATCAAGTATTTAGTGGATACTTACAAGGTGGATGGTTTCCGATTTGATATGATGGGCGACCATGATGCAGCCTCTATCGAAGAAGCCTACAAGGCAGCCCGGGCTCTGAACCCAAATCTGATTATGTTGGGAGAAGGCTGGGTGACCTATGCAGGTGATGAAAACAGTCCTGTACAACCAGCAGACCAATCCTGGATGAAGAAAACAGACACGGTTGCAGTATTCTCAGATGATGTTCGTAACAATCTAAAATCGGGCTATCCAAATGAGGGACAACCAGCCTTTATCACCAATGGAAAACGGAAGATTGCAACTATCTTTAAGAATCTCATCGCACAACCAACCAACTTTGAGGCAGATAGTCCCGGTGATGTTATCCAATACATTGCAGCCCACGATAATTTGACCCTCTTTGATATTATCGCTCAGTCTATCAAGAAAGATCCTAGCATTCCAGCTAATAATGCAGAGATCCATCGTCGCTTGCGTCTCGGAAATCTGCTTGTCTTGACAGCTCAAGGCACACCTTTCCTTCATTCTGGTCAAGAATATGGTCGGACTAAGCAGTTCAAGGATCCAGCTTACCGCACGCCAGTTTCTGATGACAAGGTTCCAAACAAATCTCATTTGTTGGTAGATGAAAATGGAAAACCATTTGACTACCCTTACTTTATCCATGATTCCTATGACTCAAGTGATGCCATCAACCACTTTGATTGGGAAAAAGCAACCAATGAAGCCCTCTACCCAGAGAATACGCGTTCTCGCGCCTTCACCAAAGGATTGATTGCCCTTCGTAAGTCGACAGACGCCTTCCGGATGGATAACATGGAAGAAGTGAAGAGCCGCGTCAAGCTCTTGACAATTCCAGGTGAGAATGGTGTGGAAGAAGAGGATCAGGTGATTGGTTACCAAATCACTGCAAGCAATGGAGAAGTATACTTGGTATTGGTCAATGCAGATACCAAGGCGCGTGATTTTGCTCTAGGAACTGACCTAGAACGCTTTAGAAATGCGGATGTTCTAGTGGATGGGGAACGTGCAGGTGTTATCAATTTGACTGATCCAAAAGGAATTTCTTGGACAGAAACAGGACTTCGACTCGATGCATTAACAGCAACTATCTTGCGCTTGTCTACTAAGGAAGAAGTTGAAAATCCTGTTCTCCCGGATCGTCCTGAATACCATACGCCGGTATCTCCATCTCCAAAGAAAGTCCTTCCTTCGCAAACTGCTCAACCGACGCCACAGCTTCTTGCTCAAAAGAAAGAAAATACAGAGGTTCAAGCTTTAGCTCCTCATCATGACTCCGTGTCAGTTGAAAATGGAGAAGAAGCAAGTCCAGCCCGCGCGCTTCCTCAAACAGGAGAAGCGAGCTCCAACCTCACCAGCTTGGCCGGGCTTCTACTTTTAGGTAGTCTCGGATTAGGGATGGCTAAGAAAGGGAGAAAAGAAGACTAATCTCTTCTAGATAGGCCCTTAAAAATACTTTTTAAATCCTACAGTAAATCAGCCCATTTGGGCTGATTTTTGTGTTACAATTAGGATGTAAAAAAAATCTGTGGAGGCAGCATGTCTACAACTCTAAAAGGGACTCTGATTACTTTAATAGCGGGGATTGCTTGGGGACTATCCGGAGTCAGCGGGCAATATTTAATGGTTCACGGATTTTCGGCTATTGGCTTAACAAATCTTCGTTTACTTTTTTCTGGCATTGTCCTTATTATTCTTTCCTGCCTTGCAGATAAGGAGAAGTTTTTGGCCTTTGTCAAAGATAAATCTTCCTACCTTCCGCTCCTTAATTTTGCCTTTTTAGGATTGTTATTGACTCAGCTAACCTATTTAGAGGCGATTGCAGAATCCAATGCTGGGACAGCCACTGTGTTACAGTATCTCTGTCCAGTGGGTATTTTGGCTTATACCTGTGTCAAGGATAGAGTGGCCCCTACACTAGTAGAAGTGGTTTCGATGCTTCTAGCGATTGGTGGCACATTCTTAATAGCAACACACGGTCAAGTCAACCATCTGGCCATTAATCCCAAAGGTTTGGCTTGGGGAGTGGTGTCGGCCTTTGCCTACGCCCTCTATATCATTTTACCTCTTAAATTGATTCAAAAATGGGGAAGTATGCTGGTAATTGGAGTTGGGATGGCCATTCCAGGAATCTTGATGCTCCCTTTTAGCGGTCTTCTTTCTTCTTCTGGAAACTACAGACTGGATACCTGGATGGCTCTTTTTGGTTTGGTGGTCATTGGGACGATTTTTGCCTATACAGCCTTTCTGAAAGGGACCTCTCTGGTAGGGGCTGTTAAAGGAAGCTTGCTGGCATCCTTTGAGCCGATTTCGGCGGTTTTCTTTGCCTTTGTCATTATGAAGGAACATTTCTTTATCATTGATTTTTTGGGGATGGGCATGATTCTGTTAGCAGTCCTCCTCATCACCCTAAAAGACTTCATTATTCAAAAGGAAAAAGGGATTCTATAAATAAAAGAGGCTGGGACAAAAGTCCTAGCCTCTCAATTGTCTTTGGATTGTAGAGCAAGACGCAGTGGTTGAGTGGGCTCTACTACGCTGATTTCATCAGCTTTTACAGCCCTACTCAACTGTGCGGAGGTGGGACGACGAAATCGAATTCTTACGAATTACCGATTTCTGTCCCACTCTCTTTTTACATCATTTGCCAGAAATAGTCGATGATATAGGTGAGACCGTAGGTGTAGATGACCAAAGTAATCGGCTTGCACAAAATAATAATCGTCATGTAGCGTTTGAAGGTCATATTGGTCAAACCAGCTAACATGCAGAGGAAGTCTGCAGGGCTGATGGGCCAGATCATCATGAAGATAAAGAAGCGATCGAACCGTTTGCCTTCATTGAGCCAGTTAATATACTTGTCGTAAGTCTTCTGACTGACCATAGACTGGACAAACTTAGGCCCGTACATTCTTGCGAGCTGGAAGATAATGGCACAGCCAATGACAATTCCAATGTAGTTATAAACGGTCCCAACGATGTGGCCATAGATAAAGACACCAGCGACAGATGTTAGAGCGCCGGGGATAATAGGGACCACTGTTTGAAGGATCTGAAGAAGGATAAAGAGAGGAGGTCCAAAGATGCCTGCTTGGAGAATAAAGGCCGACAAGGTTTCCTTGGATTGGAGGATACCAGCAAAGTAGGCCCAGATACAGAAAGCAAGGGTTGCAAGGGCTCCAATGATGGAGGACCAATTGATGATTTTTTGGAGGAGAGGAGAAACCTCCCTCAATTTTTTTTCTTTTGCTATCATAACTCTTCCGTGTAGTTTTTCTACTACTATATCATGTTTTTGAAAGTTTGTAACGATTTTGTCTATTTTAGATAACAAACCAAACTATGCTTTTTCCAATAGGGGCGATGAAGCAAGTGCAAAATACGTCCAATTATGCTACAATGAAGAGAATATAAAAAATGGAGAACAACGTGTCAATCGAAAATTACAAACCAGATTTTGCGGTGGAAGCGGCCTACGATCTCACCGTTGCAGACTTGAAAAAAGAGGGCATCAAGGCGGTCCTTGTGGATTTGGATAATACCTTGATTGCTTGGAATAATCCGGATGGAACTCCTGAAATGCGCCAGTGGTTGCATGACCTTCGTGATGGCGGGATTCGGGTCATCGTGGTGTCCAATAATAGTCCTAAACGGGTCAAACGTGCGGTTGAGAAATTTGATATTGACTATGAAGCTTGGTCACTCAAGCCCTTTACCTTTGGGATTGATCGGGCTCTCAAGCGTTTCCACTATGAGAAAAATGAAGTGGTCATGGTGGGGGATCAACTGATGACCGATATTCGGGCTGCTCATCGGGCGGGCATTCGTTCGATTTTGGTTAAGCCTTTGGTCAAGCATGATTCCATCAAGACCCAGATCAACCGAGCGCGTGAACGCCGTGTTATGAAGCAAATGGCCGAAAAATATGGTCCGATTGTATACAAAAAAGGAATTTAAGAATGGAAGAATTATTCTGTATTGGCTGTGGAGCGCCCATTCAGACAGAAAACAAAGAGGGACTAGGCTATACTCCCCAATCAGCTCTTGAAAAGGGATTGGAAATAGGCGAAGTTTATTGCCAACGCTGTTTCCGTCTCCGTCACTACAATGAAATTACAGATGTGCATCTGACAGATGATGATTTCCTAAAATTGCTTCACGAAGTAGGAGATAGTGATGCCCTCGTGGTCAATGTAGTGGATATTTTTGACTTTAATGGCTCCGTCATTCCTGGATTGCCTCGTTTTGTAGCAGGAAATGATGTCCTCTTGGTCGGAAATAAAAAGGATATCTTGCCCAAGTCTGTCAAGGACAACAAGGTGACCCATTGGTTGATGGAACGGGCTCATGAAGAAGGGATGCGTCCTGTCGATGTGGTCCTCACCTCTGCTCAAAATAAGAGTGCCATCAAGGATTTGATGGAAAAGATTGAGCAGCACCGCAAAGGTCGTGATGTTTACGTGGTGGGTGTGACCAACGTAGGGAAATCGACCCTCATCAATGCGATTATCCAAGAAATCACTGGGGATAAGGATATTATTACAACTTCTCGCTTCCCAGGAACGACACTGGACAAGATCGAAATCCCACTGGACGATGGATCCTACATCTACGATACACCGGGGATTATCCATCGCCACCAGATGGCTCACTACTTGACGGCTAAAAACCTCAAGTATGTCAGTCCTAAAAAGGAAATCAAACCCAAGACCTACCAGCTCAATCCAGAGCAAACCCTCTTCTTGGGTGGCTTGGGACGCTTTGACTTTATCAAGGGAGAAAAGCAAGGTTTTACCGCCTTCTTTGACAATGAACTCAAGCTTCACCGAACCAAACTAGAAGGAGCGACGGCCTTTTACGACAAGCATGTCGGAGGCTTACTAACCCCTCCTAATAGCAAGGAAAAAGAAGACTTCCCACCATTGGTTTCTCATGAGTTTACCATCAAGGACAAGACGGACCTCGTCATTTCTGGACTTGGCTGGATCCGTGTCAATGGAGAAGCTAAAGTAGCCGTCTGGGCACCAGAAGGCGTCGCCGTCGTATCACGCAAAGCTATCATTTAAAAATATGAAAGGAAACCGTTTCTTTTTAGACAGGGGCGAGTGCAACGAGCCTAGAAAGGATACTTTTCACTGTGGTGAAAGCCTAAGTAGATGTTTTACTACTTAGGCGCGGAAAGTTTGAGACCTAGGCTCAAATTTAAGTCATGGAACTCCGTAAGGAGGTCGCTGACGACCGCCACCACAAGAGAAAAGTATCAAAAAAGAAACATTGTAAAAACATGACATTAACATCCAAACAACGGGCTTTCCTCAATAGCCAAGCCCACAGCCTCAAACCCATTATCCAAATCGGGAAAAACGGGCTCAATGACCAAATCAAAACCAGTGTTCGCCAAGCACTAGACGCTCGCGAACTGATCAAGGTGACCCTTCTTCAAAATACAGATGAGAACATTCATGAAGTAGCGGAAATCTTGGAAGAAGAAATCGGTGTGGATACGGTTCAAAAAATTGGACGCATCCTGATTTTGTACAAACAATCAAGCAAAAAAGAAAACCGGAAGATTTCAGTCAAAGTAAAAGAAATCTAAGAGACACAGGAGAGCAGGTATATGGCCATTGAACTATTAACCCCCTTTACCAAGGTGGAGTTAGAGCCAGAGATTAAAGACAAGAAACGCAAACAAGTGGGAATCCTCGGAGGGAATTTTAATCCTGTCCATAATGCCCATCTCGTAGTTGCAGACCAGGTCCGCCAACAATTGGGATTGGACAAGGTTCTTCTCATGCCAGAATATGAGCCTCCGCATGTGGATAAAAAAGAAACCATTGATGAGCGTCATCGCCTAAAAATGTTAGAACTAGCCATCGAAGGGATTGAAGGACTAGAAATCGAGACGATTGAGCTCGAGCGTAAAGGGATCTCTTATACCTTCGATACGATGAAGTTGCTCAATGAGCGAGACCCAGATACAGACTATTACTTTATCATTGGAGCTGATATGGTGGACTACCTGCCAAAATGGTATCGGATTGACGAGTTAGTGGAGATAGTCCAGTTTGTTGGTGTTCAACGTCCCCGTTACAAGGCGGGAACCTCTTACCCAGTGATTTGGGTCGATGTTCCCTTGATGGATATCTCTTCTAGCATGGTGCGAGATTTTATCGCTCAAGGTCGGACGCCCAACTTTATGTTGCCAAAACCAGTCTTGGACTACATCAAGAAAGAAGGATTGTATCAATGACCTATGAAAACTATCTCGGCTTTTCTCGTGAGGTCTTGCTTGAAAAGATGGGTCAAATCCTGCCAGAAAAGCGGCTAACCCACTGTTTGGGAGTTGAGAAGGCCGCTCGTGACTTGGCCAAACGCTATGGGGCAGATGAAGATCAGGCTGGCCTAGCAGGTTTGTTGCATGACTATGCCAAGAAATTATCGGATCAGGAATTTTTAGACTTGATCGATCGTTATGAGCTGGATCCAGCATTAAAAAACTGGGGCAACAATGTCTGGCATGGGATGGTCGGGATTTACAAGATCCAGGAAGATTTAGGACTGACAGATCCAGCCATTCTTCGCAGTATTGAGATTCATACAGTGGGGAGTGGGCAGATGTCAACCTTAGACAAGATCGTCTATGTGGCAGATTATATTGAGCACAACCGGGCCTTTCCAGGGGTGGAGCAAGCACGGGACATCGCCCAAGTCTCCTTGGATCGTGCCGTGGCCTATGAAACAGCTCGTACAGTCGAACACCTGGCCCACCAAGGATTGCCCATTTATCCCCAAACCCTTGAAACCTACAACGCCTTTGTGAAGTATATGAAAGAGGAGCAGTGAGTGAAGACAGCTTTTATCATTATTGATGTACAAAATATCTTAGTGGAAACAGGTTTTGAGACAAAAAAGCTCTTAGAGAAGATTACTTATTTACAAGATCAGGCTAGAAGCAAGAATATCGAAATTATCTATATTCAACATATTGAAACGCCAGAGGCGATCACCTCGGAAGATTGGCAGTTATCTCCACTGTTGAAGAGACAGGCAAATGAAAAGGTATTTCAGAAGCGATACAATAGCATGTTTAAAGAGACAGGATTAAAAGAATACTTGGATCAACAAGGGATTGAACAACTGGTCCTGTGTGGCATGCAGACAGAATATTGTGTCGATACATCCGTCAAAGTGGGGTTTGAATACGGCTATAAGCTGGTCATTCCAGAAGGAGCTGTTACAACCTTTGATGGAGAGGATATCCCAGCAGAAACGCTCAATGAATTTTATGAAAATATTTGGGAAGAACGTTTTGCGGATGTCTTAGACTACAAAACAATTTTTTAAAGAAAGAGGACTAAATGAAAGAAAAAGAATTACTTGAACTTGTTGTTAAAGCTGCCGATGAAAAACGTGCAGAAGATATTGTAGCTTTGGATGTTCAAAGCTTGACCAGTGTGACAGACTACTTTGTTATCGCGAGCTCTATGAATAGCCGTCAGTTGGAAGCTATCGCAGAAAATATTCGTGAGAAGGTTGTTGAAGCTGGCTTTAATGCTAGCCATGTAGAAGGGAATTCAGCTGGAGGTTGGGTCCTTCTTGACCTAGGTGGTGTAGTGGTCCATGTCTTTTCAGAAGAAATGCGTGCTCATTATAACCTAGAAAAGCTCTGGCATGAAGCAAGTGCTGTCGATCTTTCAGCAGCCCTAGCATAAGCAGGTAAACTCAGTTGGTGACAACTGGGTTTTGTTGGTTAAATTGAAATTCTATGGAAAGAAAGGATGGGGCCTCGTGTTTGGTTAGGTTGGTAACGGAACACGAGCTAAAAGCTGTGAGAAACAGAGTAACTTTCTTGGTGTCTGATGATACGTCGGAAAGCTTTCTATTTTCTCTATGTCTTTAACGCTCTTTGTATCATGATTATGGCGACTTATGAAACCTTTGCGGCTGTCTATGATGCCGTTATGGATGACAGGCTGTATGATTTGTGGACGGATTTTTCCCTCCGCCATCTCCCAAAGACAAAAGATA
>ERZ772769.167-NODE-167-length-16384-cov-5.18115_pt1 | contig 16384 bp, 14 predicted proteins | sample MGYA00580987_ERZ772769 | MGnify/ENA primary metagenome ERZ772769 (study PRJEB29015, sample SAMEA2738043) | human oral metagenome | biome: human oral; feature: human-associated habitat; material: saliva | place: China | collected 2234 ...
CGGGGTGGCTCACGGTGGCCGAGCCCGCGGCGCAGGCGGCCCCTCCGAGTCCCGCCTCATTGGAGAACAGGCCGCGGCGCACGCCGTTGAGCAGCGCGGCGGTCACCCCGCCGGCCAGGCCGCCCAGCCCCTGGCGCAGGCCGAAGGCGCCCTCGATGATGGAGCGCACCGCCTCGAGGGCCTGGACGGGGTGGGTCAGGAGGATGGCCAGAACCAGCACCAGGTAGGCCAGCGCCATGAACGGGGCCAGGTACTCCGCCACGCGGGCCATGGCGCGCAGGCCCCCCAGGAGGACCGGCGCGGTCAGGGCCACGACGAGGACGGCTCCCAGACTCGGTGAGAGCCCTCCGGCCCCCTGCAGGGAGGCAGTGATGGCGTTGGCCTGCACCATGGGCATGACCAGGCCGTTGGCGATGAGGAAGACGACGGCGAATACCCCGCCCAGGATCGGCAGCCCCAGTCCTCGCGAGATGTAGTAGGCGGGACCACCGCGGAAGGTGCCGTCGGGGCGACGCACCTTGAACAGCTGGGCGAGCGTGGCCTCGCTGAAGGCGGTGGCGGTTCCAAGAATCGCCACGAGCCACATCCACAGCACGGCTCCGGGCCCGCCCAGGATGAGCGCCAAGGCGACCCCGACGATATTGCCGGTCCCCACCCGGCAGGCCAGTCCGACGGCGAAGGCCTGGAAGGAGGTGATGCCGCCGTGGCTGCCGTCGCGGGAGCCGATCACTGAGGCGGCGATCGCGTCGGTGTGCCGCACCTGGACGCCCCGGGTCCTGACGGTGAAGAAGACGCCCGCCCCGATGAGGAGCCACATGAGGCCCCAGGAGTAGAGCATGTCGGAGACGGAGGCCAGGACGGCATCGACCTGGCCCATCCATGAGATGCGCCCCAGAGGTGCCATGAGAATCAGCCCCGCTTCGCCACGTCGTCGGGCTCCCAGATGCCGGGGACCACGTCTCCGGGCAGGAGGGAGTTGCCGTGGCCCACGAAGGCGGGCTCGGTGATGCCCCGGGCACGCTGGGACTCGAAGTCCCGCAGGGCTCCGATGACCCAGGGGGCCAGCCGGATGATGACGACGAGGTTGAGCACGCCCAGGAGCCCCAGGGCGATGTCGGACAGGGCCCAGACGACGGGCAGGGTCAGGACGGTGCCGCCGAAGGCCGCAGCGGTCAGGACGATCCCGAAGATCTGCTCGGACCGGCGCTCTCCGCCCAGGAAGTTGACGTTGACCTGCGCGTAGGAGTAGCAGCCCAGCACCGTGGAGAAGACCAGGACGAAGATGAGCACCACCATGGGCCAGGTGGTCCAGGCACCCAGGTGCTCGGCAACGGCCTGCTGGGTGAGGATCGCTCCGACCAGGGAGCCGTCGCCGGGGTGATAGGTCTCGGTGGTCAGGAGGATGAGCAGGCCGGTGGCCGTGCACACGAGGATCGTGTCGACGAAGACGCCGAAGGACTGGATGAGGCCCTGTCGCACAGGATGGGCGACGGTCGCGGTGCCGGCGGCATTGGGGACGGTGCCGAGCCCGGCCTCGTTGGAGAACAGCCCGCGGCGCACGCCGTTGAGCAGCGCCGCGAGGACTCCTCCGGCGGTGCCGAACAGGGCCTGGTTGAGACCGAAGGCCCCTTCGAAGACGCTCCCCAGGACCTCCGGGAGCCTGCCAATGTTGAGGATGATGACCACCAAGGCCATGAGCACATAGGCCAGCGCCATGATGGGGGCCAGCCACTCCGCGACGCGGGCCACGAGCCGGACCCCACCCAGGACCACGGGGGCAGTCAGCAGGACGAGGAAGACCCCGACCATCCAGGCCGAGACGCTGGGAACGGTGGCGGTGATGACCTGGGCCAGTGAGTTCGTCTGCACCATGACCACCGTCACGCCGACTGAGACGATGCAGATGGCGGCGAAGATCTTGCCCCACAGGGGCGAGCCCAGACCGTTCTTGATGTAGTAGGCCGGGCCCCCGCGGAAGGTGAAGTCCCGGCCGCGCTCCTTGAAGATCTGGGCGAGCGTGGACTCCACGAAGCTGGTGGCCATGCCGATGAGGGCGACGACCCACATCCAGAGCAGAGCACCGGGGCCGCCGGCCACAATGGCCAGGGCGACTCCGGCGATGTTGCCGATGCCGACGCGCGCGGCCAGGCCCACGGCGAAGGCCTGGAAGGAGGAGATGCCGCCCTGCGCACCGGATCGGGACCCGGACAGCGAGTTGACCATGGTGCCGAAGTGGCGCAGCTGAACCAGACGGCTACGTGCGGTCAGGTAGATGCCGGCCAGGATGAGCAGGGCGGTCAGAAGATAGGTGTAGAAGAAGTCGTCGACGGAGTTGAGCAGGTTCTCGATACTGGTGAGGTTCATGCGTCGGCTCCTGTCGAGGCGGCGGGCTGGCTGCTGGCCGGGGTGGCTGCGGGAACGCCGTCGTCGGCGGTGCTGTCCGCCTCGGCCAGGTGGGTCCTCTCGCCGGTCCAGACGTCACCGGGGAGGTCACCGGGCAGGTAGGGGTTGCCCACGCCGCTGAACAGGGGCGCGACTCGTCCCGCCGCGCGCTGGGCGTCCCAGTCCCTGAGCGCCCCCACTCCCCAGCGGGCGAGCCAGATGAGGGCGACCAGGTTGGTCAGGGTCATGACGGCCATGGTGATGTCGACGGTGTTCCACACGACGGTCAGAGAGGCGAGCGCCCCCAGCCCGGTGGAGACCACCGAGACGAGCCGGGGCAGCCACCGCCACTCGGGCCGCTCGGAGATGAAGGTCATGGAGACCTCGGAGTAGGTGGCTGCGGCGATGATGGAGGAGAAGGCCAGGACGAAGATGACGATGGCCATGGGGACGGCCGTCCAGCTGCCGAGGGTGGCGGCGACGGCGTCGGAGGTCAAGGTGCCCGCAGCCTTGGGGGTCAGCGTGCCGGCCTGGACGAGGGCGGGGCTGTAGACGCCGGAGACCAGGATGATGAAGGCGGTCGCGGTGCACACGATGATGGTGTCGACGAACACGCCGAGGGACTGGATGAGCCCCTGCTGGACGGGGTGGGCCACGGTGGCGGTGGCGGCGGCGAAGGGGGCGGTGCCCTGTCCGGCCTCATTGGAGAACAGGCCGCGGCGGGTCCCGTTGGTCAGGGCGGCGATGATGCCGCCGGTCACCCCTCCGGCGAAGGGCACCGGACCGAAGGCCGAGGAGATGATCGTGACCATAATCCCCGGGAGCTGGGTGATGTGGAGGGCGACGATGACAACGGCCATGACGACGTAGACCAGGGCCATGATGGGCGCCATCCACTCGGTGACGCGGGCGACCCGGCGTACTCCGCCCAGGATGACCAGGGCGGACAGCCCCACCAGCACCGCGGCGGCGGCGCTCGGGGGCAGGTGCAGCGGGGAGTCCGGGCCGATGACCCCGGCGACGGCGTTGGACTGGACCATGATGATGGAGAAGCCGCAGGTGAAGATCGTCAGCCCCGCGAAGGCAACCCCCAGGGGGCGGCTGCGCATCCCGCGCGCCATGTAGTAGGCGGGCCCGCCGCGGAAGGAGCCATCGGTGTGGCGGACCTTGAACATCTGGGCCAGGGTCGCCTCGAAGAAGGCGGTGGCCATCCCGACCAGGGCGACCACCCACATCCAGAAGATCGCACCGGGGCCTCCCAGGATGAGGGCGGCGGCCACTCCGAAGACATTGCCGATGCCCACGCGGGCGGCCAGGGAGATCGTGAAGGCCTGGAAGGAGGAGATGCCTCCTTGAGCCCCGGAACGCGATCCGGCCACCTGGCGGAACATGTCCGGCAGGCGGCGGAGCTGCACGAAACCGGTGCGGGCGGTCAGCAGGATCCCGGTACCGACGAGCACCCACATGGTGATGTGGAGCGTGATCCAGTCCGAGACGGCCTCGAGCTGAGCGGCGAGGGCATCCATGGGAGATTCAGCCTTTCACGGTGTCGCGACAGGTGGGGACGGCCCGCATGCTCTCATGAATCGCCGCCCGGGACATAGTGCGGTCGTTCCTCAGGACGCGGGCGCGGGCCGACGCCGCACGGCTCAGGCCCCGGCCGTGGCCTCGGGCGGGTCGGCGGGCGCCCAGAGCTCCTGGTGGTCGAGCACCAGCTGGACGGGCCGGCCGTCCTCATCCAGGCCCCAGTAGGCCTGGGCGACGCCGGGATGCCGGCCGGCCGAGGCCGAGGCGCCGATGGGCCCCGACCCCGGATCCATGAGGAAGGCCCGTTGCATCTGTCGCCATACTCGGGAGTACTGCCGGTGGGTCATGCCGAAGTAGGTATCGGCGTCGGCGATGGCTCCGTTACCCGACCTGGTGTCCAGCTCAGGCCACGAACAGAAGTCCATGGAGCGCGCCGGCTTCGTCCCGACGATCGCGTGCTTCCACTGCACCGGCTCGCGGTCCGCGAGGATGACGCGCAGCGCGGCCACACTCCGTTCCCCACCCAGCGTGGTGAGCAGGGCCTGAGCCCGAGCCGTTCCGGGATCGAGCCTGAGGGTGCACAGGCACATCCCTCCGAAGGGGTCTCCCACCGCCAGGTAGCTGCCGTGCGGGAACTGACCGATCTCCTGAATCTCGACCGGTCCGACCTCAGCATTGCGGTACATCTCAGCGATGGCCCTGGCGCGTACAGCGGCGTATATCTCCGGGTCGTTCCTATCCCCGTCCTCCTCTCGCCACTCCAAGGTGTCGCTGAGGAAGACCTCAAAATAGTCCTCATTGAGCGCCTCGCAGGCCCAGGAGGCGGAGAACACGGCCGCGGGGTCGGGCATGTCCTCCTTGTGCTGGGCCTCCATGGGACTCGTCTTGTCGGCGGCGGCCTTCCAGGCCTCGAGCACGTCCTTGTCCACCAGTGGGGAGCCCGGCTCCTCGTCGTAGTCGTCAATGGTGTCGATCCGCCAGTCGTCGCCGACGCGAACCAGCATCATCTCGATAATGGGGTCCCCATGGCGCGCCGGCTTCGAGCCAGCCTTGCCATAGCGCTCGAACCATAGACATCGATACGTTCAATCGTGACGGCTTCCGGGCTGAAGGCTGCCGGTTCAGAGAAACCGGTAATGTCTCCCTTGAGCGATCTCTCCAGCTGATGAGTGGCTCGGAGTGCTGCCGTCTTCGTGAACCACGCGGGGAACGGATCCTCCTCTTTCCACTTGTCGAACAGCGGCTTGACCTCAGCATGGGCGGCGGCGTAGTCCGCCAGGAAGGCCTCGATGCGGGCACGGGGGTCCATCATCCTCCTACGGCAGACTGGACGGACGGTAGGTGCCCAGCATGCCACAGGCCCTCTGCTCCGCCTGTTGTACCCACGTGAGACGATGACGCCGTGACCTCCCAGACTGCTCCGGCCCTCAACGCGATGCTCGATGCCCTCATTCCGGCTGACGATCCCGAGCGCGTCCCCGAGCCCGAGGAGGTCTACCTGGCCTTCTCAAGCTGGGCGGAGACGACCGGCCGTCCCCTCTACCCGCACCAGGATGAGGCGCTGTCGGAGATCCTGGAGGACCGCCACGTCATCGCCGCCACCCCGACCGGTTCGGGCAAGTCGATGATCGCGCTGGCAGCCCACACCGCCTCCCTGGCCCGCGGGGGCCGCTCCTACTACACGGCGCCCCTCAAGGCCCTTGTCAGTGAGAAGTTCTTCGAGCTGGTGCGCCTGTTCGGGGCGGACAACGTCGGCATGGTCACCGGCGACACCTCCATCAACGCCGCCGCCCCGATCATCTGCTGCACCGCGGAGATCCTGGCCAACCAGTCCCTGCGCGAGGGCGAGGACATGGACGTGGACTGCGTCATCATGGACGAGTTCCACTACTACGCCGACCCGCAGCGCGGCTGGGCCTGGCAGGTGCCCCTCCTGGAGCTGCCCCAGGCGCAGATGGTGCTGCTGTCGGCCACGCTGGGCGATGTCTCCTTCTTCGTGCGGGACCTGCGCGAGCGCACGGGCCGCGAGGTCGCCGTCGTCGACGACGCCGTGCGGCCGGTTCCGTTGGAGATGGAGTACGTCGTCGAGCCGATCGGTGAGCTGCTTCAGCGCCTGGTGGGGCAGGACAAGGCGCCGGTCTATGTCGTCCACTTCTCCCAGAAGGAGGCGGTGGAGCGGGCGACCTCCCTGCTGAGCGTGGATCTGGCGTCCAAGTCGCGTAAGGCCGAGATCGTGAAGGCGCTCGGCGATTTCCGCTTCGGGGGCGGTTTCGGGGCCACACTCTCGCGGCTGCTGCGCGCCGGGATCGGCGTGCACCATGCGGGCATGCTGCCGCGCTACCGGCGGCTGGTGGAGCGCCTGGCCCGCGAGGGCCTGCTGTCCGTCATCTGCGGCACGGACACGCTCGGGGTGGGCATCAACGTGCCGATCCGCTCAGTGGTCATGACCTCCCTGGTGAAGTTCGACGGCTCCAAGGAGCGTCACCTCACCGCCCGAGAGTTCCACCAGATCGCCGGGCGGGCCGGGCGCGCCGGCTTCGACACCCGCGGCTACGTCTCCGTCCAGGCCCCCGAGCACGTCATCGAGAACGCCAAGGCGCTGGCCAAGGCCGGCGACGACGAGCGCAAGCGCCGCAAGATCGTGCGCAAGAAGGCCCCTGAGGGGCGAGTCAACTGGACCGACAAGACCTTCGAGCGGCTACGCGACGCGGCCCCGGAGACACTGACCAGCCAGTTCCAGGTCACCACCACCATGGTGCTCAACCTCATGGAGCGCGCCGGCGACCCGGTGGCGGCGATGGCGGAACTGCTGGAACGCGCCCACGAGCCCGAGGCCCAGCGGCGCCGCCACGTGCGACGCGCCCTGGAGATCTACCTGTCCCTGCGCACGGCGGGGGTCCTCACGCATGTCTCCAGCGCCCGGGCCGCCGCCGATGGGCGCCCCCGGTTGCGCCTGGCCGTGGACCTGCCGGCCGACTTCGCCCTCAACCAGCCCCTGGCGCCCTTCGCCCTGGCGGCCATGGACCTGCTGAACGTGGAGGCCCCGGAGCACACGGTCGACGTCGTCAGCGTCGTCGAGGCCACCCTGGACGATCCGCGCCCGCTGCTCTACGCCCAGCAGCGCGCCGCCCGCGGCGAAGCGATCGCCGCGATGAAGGCCGAGGGGATGGACTACGAGGAGCGCATGGCCGCCCTGGAGGAGGTCACCTGGCCCCAGCCGCTGGCCGAGCTACTCACTCCTGCTCTGGAGATGTACAAGCAGGCCAACCCGTGGATCGCCGAGCACGAGCTGGCGCCCAAGTCGGTGGTGCGCGAGATGGTGGAGAACGCGATGACCTTCTCCGACCTCATCTCCCGCTACGAGCTGGGCCGCAGCGAGGGCGTGGTGCTGCGCTACCTGACCGACGCCTACCGGGCGCTGCGCCAGGTCGTGCCCGAGGAGCACCGCACTCCTGAAGTGGTCGAGCTCATCGACTGGCTGGGGGCGCTCGTGCGCGCCGTCGACTCCTCCCTGCTCGATGAGTGGGAGGCGCTCGGTCAGGCGCAGGCGGGCAAGGCCGGCGAGGCCGCCGGCCTGCTGGAGGGCGACCGTCCCGGCGCGGACGACTCATCCGGGGTGGAGCGGGCCTTCGGCGCGGACGAGGACGGGACGGTGGCCTTCACTCGCAACCGTCACGCCTTCCGAGTGGCGGTGCGCCGGGAGATGTTCCGGCGCGTGGAGCTCATGGCACGCGACGACGTCGAGGCCCTGGGCCGTCTGGACGCCTCCTCCGGCTGGGGCGAGGACCGCTGGGATGAGGTGCTGGGGCGCTACTGGGACGAGTACGACTGGATCGGCACCGACACCTCGGCTCGGGCGATCTCGCTGGCGCCGCTCGACGAGGCCCCCGATGAGACGGCCCTGGCGACAGCCGGGGTCAGTGGGCGCCTGCGCGAGGCCCTGGATGCCTCTGGCAGGCAGGTGTGGCTGGCCACGCAGGTCCTGGAGGACCCCGACGGCGATCACGACTGGCGGCTGACGGCCCTGGTGGATCTGGGCGAGTGCGACCGGGAGGGGCGCGCGGTCGTCCATCTTCTGTCCGTTGGCCCGCAGCAGGGTTAACCCGCCTCGTTGGCTTCCACGACGGACCTGACCGGCTGGCGCAGGACGGTTTTCATCCTCTCCGGTGCCACGCGCCTGGGGTCGCTGAGGTAGATCTCGTGGTGGGGTCCGTTCCAGGTGAGGCCGAGGCGCGGCATGATCTCGTCGTGCAGGCGCGCCAGGGTGGGGGCCTCGTCGTCGTAGGTGCCCACGTGGAGGATCTGCAGCGACCTGCCCTCGCTCAGGGAGAGTTCCTTGAGAGCGGAGACGGGCAGCTCCGGCTTCTTGCGCGCCGCCTGCGCCAGCCCCTCGGCGATGTCCTGCGAGGAGACCGCCTCGGGCAGGGGGATCATCATGGTCCAGTCCCACTCCCCCTTGTCACCGGCGACGAAGGCCGCATTGTCGGCGCTCGTCCACAGTCCCTCCAGGGGGCCGACGACGAAGTCATCGCCGGTTCGTTTCTTCAGCACGGCGCGGATCGCGTAGGCGCCCGCGTAGAGCGCCTGGATCGCGGTGGCGTAGGCCGGTGAGGTGTTGGGGTCGCCGTGGCCGTCGATGGCCAGGTAGGTCATGGCCGGTACGTCCACCTCCGTGAAGTCGGCCTTTCCCGGCAGGTACAGGTCCTTGCGGTCCTTCTTGATGTCAGTCCTCATCACTGTCTGCTTTCTTCAGAAGGGATCGGGTCCAGGCGAGATCCGCTTCCTGGCGCAGGATCTCGTAGTCGAAGATGGCCAGGGCGTGCTCCTCGTCGACCTGGGCACGCAGGGCGCGCAGCTCATCGAGCCTGCCGAGGAGCGCCTCGGCGCGACGCGCGAGGAGGGCCGCGAGCGCAGGATCGTCGAGTCGGCTATAGGCGTTGAGCGCCGGGAGCACACCGGCGGAAGGCGGAGCTGGGGCGAGGACACGTTCACCAGCGGCCTGTCTCAGCTCACGGCGCCCGGCCTCGGTGACCCGGAAGACGGTGCGCCGTCCCTGAGATCCCTCGTCGGGCTCGAGGAGCCCCCGCTCCGACAGGCGCTTGAGGAGGTAGTAGACGGAGGAGAAGGCCAAGGAGGTCCACTGGCGGTAGCCGCGCTGCTCGATGACCCGGTCAAGGTCGTAGCCATGGCGCGGCTGCTCGGCAAGGAGAGAGAGGACAACGATGTCGGCGTCGGAGGACATGCCATTACTCTAGCACTAGAGTAATGGCGGGCAAGTCGGTTACCGGGCTGATTGACCGGAGCGGCGAGGTCGAAGGACTCTCGGTTACGGGCAGACCGCGCGGGCGAGCTGGCGGATCTGGGCCGGCCGGGTGCGGCAGCAGCCGCCGACGAGCCGGACCCCGGCGTCGACCCACGACGGCGCCAGCTCCGGGATTCCAGCCCCGTCACCTGTGGACTGCCAGGTCTTGGTCGCCGGGTCGTAGAGATCACCCGCATTGGGGTAGGCCACCAGCGGCTTGCCGGTCGCCGCACGCAGTACCGGCAGCGCGCGAGCGACGACGCCCGGGCCCACGCAGTTGACGCCGACCGCGACGACCATCTCCTCCTGCGCCGCCCAGGCCGCCGCCTCAGCCAGCGGCGTACCGTCAGCAAGAGTGGAGCCGTCGGGGCGCACCTGGAAGGAGACCCAGCACTGAGCCTGAGGGGCGAGGGCCGTGACCATGGAGGCGAGCGCCCGCGCTTCATCCAGTCGCGGAAGCGTCTCCAGGGCGAACAGGTCGACCCCCTCCCCCACCAGCACCTCGATGCGCGGCAGGTGAACCTCCTGGAAACCGGAGTCCTCAAGGATGTCGATGCCGTAGGCACCGGTGTACTCGCTGCCATCAGCCAGATAGGCCCCATACGGCCCGAGCCCTCCGGCGACGAGCACCGGCTCCTCGGGATGCTCTTTGCCGAACTGGCGGGCCGCCTCCTTGGCCAGGCGGGCGCCGGCTGCGATGACCCGCCTTGCTCCGGCGGCATCCTCCCCGGAACGGACCAGCGCCGGAAGCGTGGCCTGGTACGTGTTGGTGGTGATGACGCGAGCCCCCGCATCCAGATAGTCGGAGTGCACCTTGCGCACGACGTCGGGCGCCGTGGTGAGCGCACGCGCCGACCACAGCGCGTTGCGGGTGTCGACTCCGCGGGCGTCGAGCTCGGTCCCCATCGCTCCATCGAGGACGACCGGACCTCGGTCCAGTAGATCAGACAACCGGACCGGCTCTCGACCGAAGGCCGTGGCGGGTACCGAGTACGTTCGCATTGCGACACGGTATCGAATGGCTCGAGACGACACCGGTAGCGTCTCAGGCATGGACCCGGTTGCACATCACCGCGAGCCCGCCACCGCATCGGATACGTCACCCGCCCCTCCCCCTCGGCCCCACCACGACGGCCCCGAAGGTCGGGGAGACCATGACAGCCAGGGGCGTGTCACCGCGCTGGAACGCCGCATGAACCGACGTCACCTCATGATGATTAGCTTCGGCGGGGTCATCGGCACGGGACTGTTTCTCTCGACCGGCAACACGATCCACCAGGCCGGCCCCTTGGGGACCGTGCTGGCCTACTCCATCGGCGCAGTCATCGTCTACCTGGTCATGCTGTGCCTGGGAGAGCTGAGCGTTGCGATGCCCTTCACCGGCGCCTTCCATGTCTACGCCCGCCAGTACCTGGGGCCCGCCACGGGTTTCGTCACTGCCATCCTGTACTGGCTCACGTGGACGGTCGCTCTGGGAAGTGAGTTCACCGGCGCGGCGATCATCATGTACGGGTGGTTCCCGGGCGTTCCGGTATGGGTGTGGGCGGCCGCCTTCATCGTCCTGGTCCTTGTGCTCAACATGGTCTCGGTCCGGGTCTTCGCCGAGGCGGAGACCGTGCTGTCCGGGATCAAGGTGGTGGCCATCATCGTGTTCATCGCCCTGGGCACGGCCGCAATCGTCGGCCTGTTGCCCTACGAGGGGCACCGCTCGTTCCTGGGGCTGACGAATCTGTACCGGGACGGTCTCTTCCCCAACGGCTTCGGCGCGGTGTTCACCACGATCCTGGCCGTCAACTTCGCTTTCTCCGGCACCGAGCTCATCGGCATCACCGCTGGTGAGGTCGAGGATCCGGGCACCACTGTTCCGCGCGCGATCCAGGCGACCCTGGCCCGCCTGGCCATCTTCTTCATCGGCTCAATCATCGTCATCGCCGCCCTGATCCCGTGGGAGAAGGCCGGAGTCGAGGAGAGCCCCTTCGTGACGGTCCTGTCCAGAATCGGCGTGCCCTACGCCGGGACCCTCATGAACATCGTCATTCTGGCCGCGATCCTGTCGGCGGCGAACTCGGGGCTCTACGCCTCGACCCGCATGCTGTGGTCGCTGGCCAACGAGGGCACTCTGCCCAAGGTCCTGGCGCGCACCAATCGCTACGGGGTGCCCGCCCTGGCGATGGGCCTGTCCACGGTCGGCGGGCTGGCCTCGCTGCTGACCTCGACCTATGCGGCCTCCACGGTCTACCTGGTCCTGGTGTCAGTCTCCGGTCTCGCCGTCGTCCTGGTCTGGGTGGTTATTGCAGCGTGCCACCTGTCCTTCCGACGGCGCTGGCTCGCTGAGGGCCGCAGCCTTGAGGACCTGGCCTACCGGGCTCCCGGGTATCCGTGGGTCTCGATCGCGGCGCTGGGGCTGTCTATGGCCTCGTGCCTGCTCATCGTCTTCGACCCCGAGCAGCGCGCCGGCCTGGCGATCACCGCCGTCTTCCTCGTGGTCTGCTACGTGGGCTACTGGGGAGTCAACCGCCGCGTCAGCCTGTGAGACCCGCTGGCAGTCCGGCGCCCGAGGGGCCTTAGCGGGTCTCGATGATCTGCTTGCCGAAGGGGAAGCAGGTGACGGGGATGAGCTTGATGTTGGCCACGGCCAGCGGGATCCCGATGATGGTGACGGCCTGAGCCACGGCGGTGGTGAGGTGGCCGATGGCCAGCCAGAGCCCGGCGACGAGGAACCAGATGATGTTGCTGATCCCGCTCATGGCGCCGGCCTCGGGGGCCGGAACCACCTCACGCCCGAAGGGCCACAGGACGTAGGCGGCGATACGGAAGGAGGCGACACCCGCGGGGATCGTGACGATGAGCAGGCAGGCGATCAGTCCGAAGAAGAGGTAACCGAGGAAGAGCCAGAACCCGCCGAAGACGACCCAGATAATGTTGAGCAGCGTGCGCATGGCACCTATCTACCACATCCGGGGACCTCGGGACGCCGGCGCCCGCAAGGTCACCAGAAGATGCGCTGAGCGATGGCGTCGGCGAAGTTGTCCAGCGCCTCCGGTGCCGCCCCGAGGTAGAGGCCCGCATCGATCAGCGAGACCTCCATGAGGTAGAAACCGCCCTGACCGTCACCGACGACGTCGACACGGTTGAACAGGAGCTGGATGTCGCGGCCAGAGACCTCCTTAATCAGCGTGTGGATGGCCTTGCGCACCCGCTCACCCCAGAGCCACTCCTGCTCACTGGGCTCGCGCGCCGTGACGATCTCCTCGTGGATCTCGTCGGTGGACTTGAAGGAGGGGTGGAGCATCGGGGCCTTCTCCACCGCGTGGGACAGCACGCCGTTGAAGTAGACCAGGGAGACCTCGCCCTTACGGTCGACCTCCTCAAGGTAGCGCTGGACCATAACGGTGCGCCCGCGGCGCAGGTGGTGCATGGCGTCATTGATCGCCGCGGACCGGGAGGCGGCGTCGGTGGCGGTGTATCGCCCGGTGCCGCGCCCACCCGAGGAGACGGCCGGCTTGACGACGAAGTCACCATGGGCCGGGAAGCGGGTGTGAACCTGATGCTTGGAGTATCCGGCCTCGGGCTCCAACCACATCGTCGGGATCATGGGGACCCCCCACTCGCTGAGCCGGGTGAGGTAGTGCTTGTCCGAGTTCCAGGTGACGACGTCGGGGTGGTTGGCGAGCCTGGGCACTGACCGGGCCCATTGGAGGAAGCGGGAGTAGTTGCCCTTGGTGGCGTAGTCGCGCACGCTGCGCAGCACGACCGTGCCGGACTGGCTCCAGTCGACGTCGGGGTCGTCCCATACGGCAACCCGCGGCTCGATGCCACGCGCACGCAGGGCATCCGGTAGGCCACGGTCATCGTCATCAAGGTGAGGGAAGTCGGCGCAGGTCGCCAGCGTCACGATCGGGTCGCTCATGCGGCCCACGCTACCGCGCGCAGCACCGCGGCGAGAGCCACCGACATGTGACACTGAACCGCGCCCGCACCAACGAACATGACTACCTACCGGTTGGGGCGACCAGCAGGTCTCCGTTCCGCAACCTTTCGACACCCGCACGCTGCTCAGCCCGCGTGTGCGAGGGTGTCACAATGCCGAGGTGACTTCTCAATCCCGCAAGCCGCGCATCACCGCCGCGCGGCGCTACTGGGCATCCATGGCCGCCATCGTCGTCGTGACCATTCTTGCCGCGGGCCTGCTCGGAGGAACCGTCTCGATACTCACTGGCGCCCGCGCTGGCCGCAGCAGCATGTGGGGCGGCATGGTGGTCGCACTGGTCATGTTGGCGGGCTGGACCCTCGGCACCCGGGTGCGCGACCGCAAGAAGCTCGACCTGCCCTTGTGGCACCGTCTCACCGAGGAGCAGGCGGCCACGCTGAAGCAGTACCACCAGTGGTCTCGCACCGGCCGCATCGAGCAGGACGACGACGCCAAGCGCACTTCCGCCGGGCGGAGCGGCCATCGCCGCAGCGGGCGGACTGGCGCTGGCGCATCGAAGGCAGCGCCGTCGAGGGGGTCATCCTCGACCGGTGCGATGTCGAAACGCGACCGCGCCCGTGCCGCCGACGTGCGCCGTCGCAGGCAAGGCCGCGAGGGCCATTCATCGCACTGAACGGGGACACCGGGCAGCACGCAGCGGCAACTGCTTCTGTCCACCCAGCCCCACCACACCCTTGAGACTTGCCGCACAATCGCCTGGTTTCACAGATCCTGACTGGACGAAGCCCTCCTCCATCCGTAAAGTATTCCTCCGTCGCCCAGCGAGCCACGTCGAATGACATCGCTGTGGTGAAAGCACCGCTAGCTCAATTGGCAGAGCAGCTGACTCTTAATCAGCGGGTTCAGGGTTCAAGTCCCTGGCGGTGTACGAGTCTTCCAGCCCTCGGGGCCGGAAGAGCTGGTCACAACTGACCGAGCACCGCTAGCTCAATTGGCAGAGCAGCTGACTCTTAATCAGCGGGTTCAGGGTTCAAGTCCCTGGCGGTGTACCACGAAGGGCACGCGCTTCGCCCGGGATGATCCCGCAGGCATATCAGTAGGCGCGCCACGGAGGTTGAAGACAACCACCTCCGCACTGAGAAATTCTCAGGACTCCACCGTTTCATCGGTTCCTACGCCCTCGTGACCACTGTCTGCAGCGGCGCAACCGGCCGCTGCGCCAGGAGTCTTGACCCGCGCACGCCGGCTCGGCAGGTACGTCCCCGCTTCGGCACGTGCTGTGACCCCAGGCCCCTTCGGGCCGACGACGTTGAAGGAAGATGAGGAGATACGTATGACACGCAACATCCACACCATGACCGCCATGACGACTCCGGCCACCGGGCCGGAAGCCACTGACGCCCTGGCCGACGAGGCCGCCATCAGGGAGCTATTCGCCGCCCGCGCGGAGCTCGCCTCTCTGGGGGCAACCGCCTCCCCCTCGCGCCTCGAGCGGGCGCTGGAGCGCCTGGAGGCGGCGCAGCAGGCCTCGCGGCGAATGCTCGCCCAGGCCGCCTGACCCGGAGGTCCCACCCGGAGCTGGGTCGGGGGTCCCGGGCGACTGACGTGCTGAACGTTTGCCAGATCACGAAAGTAAGTCCTCGAATTCACTGCCGCAGGCACCGGAGGCGATGCGAGGATGAGTGCATCTGTCCAGGAGCCCGAGGAGGACCCATGCCCCAGCTCGCCGCCGGTGATCGAGCCCCGGAGTTCGCCCTGCCCGACCAGAACGGCCGTACCGTGACCCTTGGCGACCTTTGCGCCAGCACGGACAAGGGCGTCATCGTCTACTTCTACCCCAAGGCCTGCACTCCGGGATGCACCAAGGAGGCGTGCGACTTCAGGGACTCCTTGGAGGCGCTCAAGGCGGCCGGCTATGCCGTCGTCGGCATCTCCCCCGACCCGGAGAGCGCGCAGGCCAAGTTCTCCGACCGCCACGACCTGACCTTCCCCCTGCTGTCGGATGCCGACCACGCCGTCATGGAGGCCTGGGGCGTGTGGGGCGAGAAGAAGAACTACGGCAAGGTCTACACCGGTGTCATCCGCTCGACCGTGGTGGTGGGCCCCGACGGGACCGTGGCGCTGGCCCAGTACAACGTGCGAGCCACCGGTCATGTCAAGCGGCTGCGCGCCGCACTGGGCGTGGACTGAGTGGACTGATACGAGCACAGCAGCGGCCGCCGCATTCTGCTATCCGGGACCTGGGTCGGTAGAGTGGGCGCCGCACAGCGCGAGTGGCGGAATTGGTAGACGCCCCAGGTTTAGGTCCTGGTGCCTTCGGGCGTGAGGGTTCGAGTCCCTTCTCGCGTACCAGCAAGCTCTTACCCGAACCCACCCCAGTCGAAACAGGCTGAGATGCGGTTCCAGATGATGAACAACGCTCACCCACCAGGGTGGGCGTTGTTCGTGTTGTGGGGCTCGTGGGCGGCGGCGTGCAGGCTGGGGCTAGTTAGCTGGTCGAAGGGCGGGACGAGCAGGGCACTGAGGCGAGTACCGGAGCCGGTATCGGCGAGGTGGATGGAATGAGGCCTCAGGGTTGGCGTGTCAGTATCGGCAGCTCCTCCCCCGCTGTCATCGCCAGCTCCTTCTTCTCCGGCGCTGTCCTGCTCATCGTGTGCGTCCGCGTCCTTGCCTGGCTGCTTTCCGCCGTCGGTCGTGCCATCTCCTGTAATAGTTGTTGTGGGTCATGAGGTTGTAGTCATGGGGGCAGCGGGGCTTGGGCTGTCAGGATGGGTGGTGCTGAATCATCCTTCCGACAGGAGAAAGCCCCGCTGCCATGACCCACCGTAACGCTCCTTTGACGCCTCAGGGTCGCTACCGGCTCGTGATGCGTGTCCAGGCCGGTCGCCCCTTCGCCCACGTAGCCGCTGAGGCCGGCATTGCCCGTGCCACGGGTGTCGAAGGGGGTCGCCCGTTACCGCCAGGGCGGAACCGAGGCGCTTGAGGACCGCTCCAGCGCCCCAGCCCACCGTCCCATCCAGACCAGTGCCGAGACGGTGGACCTCATCGAGCACTGGCGCCGCACCCGCAAGTGGTCCGCCCGCCGTATCAGCCACGAGCTGGCTGTGCGTGGGACAGTGGTGTCGGTGCGTACCGTGACCCGATGGCTGGACAGAGCCGGCCTGAACCGACGGCGCGACACCAGGCCCCACCGGACAGACCAACCGGGTCGGCAAACCGATCCTGGCTCGTTTCCCGGGCCA
>ERZ772769.170-NODE-170-length-16250-cov-5.27169_pt1 | contig 16250 bp, 13 predicted proteins | sample MGYA00580987_ERZ772769 | MGnify/ENA primary metagenome ERZ772769 (study PRJEB29015, sample SAMEA2738043) | human oral metagenome | biome: human oral; feature: human-associated habitat; material: saliva | place: China | collected 2234 ...
GGTCGGGATCTACTGGCCAAGGGTTGTGCGTACTGCACGAAGGCCCCACCTACCCAAAGTGCACCCAACCCTCGTCCAATAGCACCCCACCCCTCGTGCAGTGCGTCCAGACGACGCCGTAAGCCACCACACTGACCGGGTCAGCCTCTCTCCGGCAGACTGAAGCAGCAGCTCTCCCATCCGGCAGACGCACCCCACCGGTGTCTTGAGATGTCATGACATCCGAAACTCTCAGAAGCCATGAGACAACACAGCGGCTGGTGGAATCGCGCGAGGTCAGGTGGCCGAGTGTGAGCACGGTTCACACAGACACCATGACTCTCCCTGGTACCGGTCACAGTCGACGGTTGTGGACTGATGACGCGAGAGGCGCCGCCCTCCTCGGGGAGTCCCGTTTCGGGTTTTCCACAGAGTGTCCTCGGGGCCTGGTTTGGGGACGTTGGGGCAGGTAATGTCAATGCACCGTCTGGACGGGCAGTGTCGCCCAGCCGGGCGGGGTATGGAGTTGTTTCGGTGGCGAGGAGGCTTCCGTGATGAGTGCGTCCCTACGATCCCCCAAGCCTGCAGATACCCGGCGTCCTGCATCCGGCTCTGGCCGGGTCACCGTGTTGGAGCGCCACCCTGCCGCGCCCAGCCGCCGCAGGGGTGTGGCCGGGTTGGTGGCGGTGTGTGTGCTGGCGCTGGGGGTGGCGGCCTGCTCAGTGAAGGACGCCAAGGCTGAGGCCAGTGCGAGCGCCAGTGCCAGCGCGTCGGCGGCTATTGCTCGGGCTGAGAAGGGCATCGCGGATGCCAACGCCAGCGCGACCGCCTCGCGCGAAGCCGCCCTGACTCCTGAGCTGCGCGCCAAACGCGACGCCGCCCTGGCCGAACCCGCACCGGCCAAGCCCCCGCAGCTGAACGAGGAGAGCGCCGAGGGCGCAGCAGCCAGCGTCGGCTACTTCCTCAACCTCTACCGCTACGCCTTCATGACCGGCGACACCACCGAGTTCGCCGCCATGAGTGACGACCGCTGCAAGTTCTGCAAGTCCACCATCGACGACGCCAACGACATCCACAGCAAAGGAGGATGGGCCGACAAATGGGACCAGGAAATTGTCAGCATGACTTACTTCGATAAGCTCGAAGGATACGAATACAACAGAGTCAAGGTCATCGTCAACTACGGAGCAATGGCCTCCTACTACGGCGACGGACAGAACCCATCAACCTCTGAAGCAACATACGGTCAAGAAGTTAACTTCGGAGTTCGATACAATAATGGAAGATGGATGGTAGGGGCCGTTGAGGCAGTGTCAAAATGAAACTAAGTACACACACCATTATCACTGCCGTAGTTTTGGTCTTGATTTTGATGAACCCCACCCTCAGGGCTGAAGACCAGGCCGACAACGCTCCTGTGACGAGACTAGGAGCAAGAAACCTCGACGGTGGCAGCGAGGCCTATGGGGAGGTGACTGAAACCGTCCCTCAAGAAAGCGCGCCGGATTCTGGTGAGCCTTCGTCCCAGGGACGTCCGGTTGTGACAGCCTCGGATCCGTCGATGTGGGAGGAGCAGTCGCATCGGGAGTGCTCGCCTGAGAAGGACGCCTACGGGCTGGACAAGTACACGTGCAACCTGGCCACCCTCCACCGCCCCGGCCAGCCCAACCAACCCACCACCACCGGCGGCGGGCCTCGTACGGTCACGATCACCACCCGCCAGGCCGCCACGCTGATCGCCTCCGGCTCGGGTATCACGCGTCAGCCCCCGGGCCCCAAGGTCATCATCTCCAAGGCCTTCATCGTCTACACCAACCCCGCCGTGCGGTACCAGACCACCACCATCCTGGGCACCTCCATCGAGGTGGAGTTCACCCCGGTGTCCTACACCTGGGGCTGGGGAGACGGCACCACCACAACCACCACCGACCCAGGCGCCCCCTACCCCCACCAGAGCGTGACCCACCACTACCAGCACACCGCCACCGGAGTCACCACCACCCTGACCACGACCTGGACCACGAGGTTCCGCCCCGCCGGCGAGAGCCAGTGGCGGCCCATCGAGGGCACCATCACCACCACCGAGACCTCCACCCCCTACGACCTGGTCCGCGTCATCACCTACCTCACCGACGACGCCGAAGAAGCCCAAGGCCACTAACCCCCACACCCCAACACACAAGGCCGCAGGAGTAGGCCGCCCACGTTCGCACCTCTACCCCACGTACAAGATACGAACACACCAGTCAGGGTGCAGGTGATCGGAGAACGGTGTCTCCCCGGACCCCGAACGACGCCCTGAACCTTCCAGCCCTACGACGCGCTTCGTTCAACTCACCGTACCCATAGGACTCTGAGGCTCCGAGGGAAGCACAGAGGCGAGGTCCGCGAAGTACGGATACTGCGACCAGGCAGCGCGGTCACCAATGACGTAGAGACGGCGCTTCGCTCGGCTTGCAGCGACATTGACAAGGTTGACGGTCGACGAGGCCCAGGCCTTCGCGCCCGGAGCGCCTGGATCGCCACCCAGAACAAGGAAGACCACATCCGCCTCCCGGCCCTGGACGGTATGGATCGTGCCGCCGCGCAACCCGGGGTATCTTCCCCTGAGGGAACCCAGCGCGTTGGCCACCACCCGGAACGGCGAGATGGCGATGATCTGCGACATAGCAACACCTTGGGCCTGGAGTTGCTCGATCTGTTTTCGCAGCTCCTCGATCTGATTATCCTGAAGATGCGTGCCAGGAGTTCTTGCTGGAACGTCGATCCAATGGCTCGGCGAAATCTTCCGCTCATGAGGGTCGTCAAACAGATCAGGATTATCGGGATCATCCAGGCGACGCTGGACGCCACTCACCATCATGCTCCCGTAGGCGATCTCATTGCACAATCTGAACATCGGATTGTCACATCGGCGATGCACTGTCAGTGGCGCACTCACCCACATGGGCTTCTCTCCATGATGCAGAGTGGTCCCATAGTGCGAAACGCGGTCAGCCAGAGTCTGGACCGAAGCGAGCGGCGGAATCCAAACCGGTGAGACACCGAACGCAGCAGCAATGTCGTACTGAGCTTTACGCGGCATAGTCACTACCGGCTGCAACTGCAGCGGGTCTCCGACGGCAACGACCCGCCGGGAGCGCCAAATCCCTCCAACAGCGTACTGCGGGCAAGCCTGTCCGGCCTCATCAATGAGCAGCCATCCAAGCGACTCGGGACCAAGTCCTGCGAACATACGCCCGAAGGACGCGAAGGTCGTCGAAACCATCGGCACGACCAGGAAGAAGGTCTGCCACGCCGCGCGTATCTTTTCCGGCTCCAGGTTACGCGGGTAGGCTCCGGCAACCACTTCAATGGCTGCGCGTAGCCCCTTCACCATGTCCCTTGCCGCATTGGCCAGAAAGTCCTCATGGAGCCCAAGCGCTGCCAGGAACAGGTCGGACCGAGCCGCATCGAGCTCCGCGTCGAGCCACGGAGTGTTCTTCTCACGGTCTTCTCTGTCCCGACCCTCATCCGGGTAGCCACTCCCGTAATGCGCGCAGTCCTCCGACACCTGCTGTCGCAAGTCGCCCACTTCCTGGGAGAGGCACCTACGTCGATTCTCGAAGCTTGCCAACTCACCAGAGATGTAACGCGTTCTCTCGTCGAGGGACTGCGCATGCCGGCTCACCTGTTGCCAGTTCTGCTCCGCAATCCGCAACCGTTCTTCAAGCGGCTTCAGCCGTTCCCTCCACTCGCGAATAGCACGTCCCAACGTGAAGAGCGTCTCAAGCACTCCGGGCTTGAGCGCTGCGTGCCGGTTCCGGAGGCTGCCGGCCTCGGAGTACTCAATCTGAGCACGCTCGACGACATTCGCATACTTCTGGCTCTCGTTAGCAGCCTCGGTAGCCTCCGCCGTAAGGCGCTGAGCCTGCGCAGCGAGCTCCATCTCCTCCCGGAGAGCAGCCTTGAGACGTTCCATACGCCACTGAGCCGCTTCTCGCTGAGCGATGAGTTCGTCGACACGCCGCTCGGCCCGGCAAAAGTCCGCTCGCGCCTGAGGCCAAGTCTTATACGGCTCCTTTCCGTCGCGCCACTGATTCAGGCGCGTCTGCATACGTGGAGCAGTTCCCGGAATACGTTTTTTGTCCCGATCTGTGACATCGAACCAGAAGGATGAACGGAAGGCTACCCGATTCCGTTTGCTGCCCAGTCGGGCCGCGACCAGCCCCCAGGCCTTGCGATCCGTTCCCTTGGCATTCTCGCGTTCTTGCCCTCCAGCCTCCGAAGACACCAGAGTCGCAGAGGCAATGTCAGCAAAATAGCCGACACTTTCCCTCCATTTTCTATCGATCGCACCAAGAGCGGGAATCTCGACACTGATGTTCTCAACGGCGGCATTATTCGCCGAAGCAACGACCATCTCGAATCCAGTGAGTGCCGGCTGAAGTTGACGCACCTCACGCCGGAAGCCATCACCGGACTGCCAGCAGTGCGTAGTCGCGGTGAAAGCGTCGTCAGGACTCTTCAATTCGGCGAGGCGCCGTGCACGTTCAACGACATTGCCGGCCAGGATGTCGCGCAGCATCGTCGTCTTGCCGGTGCCAGGCGGCCCGTTGACCCCCATCAGGCCACTACCTGCACCAGCTAAATCACCCAAGGCCCGGTTGACTGCGAATTGCTGACGCAGCGCCAGGCCGTGCTCAGGGTTGGAGGGCCAGCGACCTTTCGGCAGCTGATCGACCCGAACCCCAGCATCTGCAGCAGCGTCATCCCGGATAACATCTACCCTCCGTGCCACAGGTACTTTAGCATCGGCAGTCAGATACTCAGAGAGTGCCCGCGGGCAGCCTCCATTGAGCAGCCCTCTCGCGACAGTCGTGAGATCGTCAAGGAAGAAGCTGTTGAGAAAGTCGATGTCCGCACCCGTGTCGTCGGCACGACGGCTGGAGACGGCAACCGACGAGATGATGATGCGTTCACTGGCCAGTACAGACACTCCGGCGATTCCCGACACCTTGTGAGCGATGCGCAGCAGCTCCTGCAATGAGCCTGCATCCTGAGCAGGAGGTTGCTCAGTATCAGCTGCCTCACGACGATCTCCCTCGAAGGCATCCACCTCTTTCGTGAACTCTTCTGCAGCCTGGGCGAACCCACTGCCCCAGTGCGGACTCGGCACTTCACGGGTGCTCCGGATTCTGGCGACGGCCCACAGCGCCGAGGAAAGCGTCGCAGAGTCCACCATGAGCGCTCCACGTTCGTCGAGCATGACCGCAGCGCAGGCGCTGAGTCCAGCCGTACGTTCATCGTAGGCATCCTGATCCTCGGCAAAGACATAGTGCAGGTCCTGATAGATGTCCTCGAGGCTGTACACGCCGAGATATACTGTGTGCTGCCATTTCATAGACGTGTCATTCACCGGAGGCGGAGGGCGCAGCACTTCCCAAGGCAGAGCCTCCCGAGGCTCCCATTCGATCACCTGACGGTCTTTCGGTTGTGTCGACCGCCTGGGTACGTCAGGCACCTTCTGAGGGCTGAACAGCTCCAGCATCCACCAGTACCTCAGGATCCGCTGATGAGTCTCAGCGGGAGTATTCATATCCATGGAAGGATTCTGCCAGGTCGAGGCGGTTCATGCGGACGATTTGTACGGGATACTTCCAGCAAAGAAGGGGGCGTTGCGTTTGGTGTCACCGCGGGCAACTTTTAGGGGACGAGCCTGGCTGACTACCGTCACGCTCCGGCACATACGCGCTGGTCAGAGCGACACAGGTTCGGGAACGTTGGCTGACGGACACCCCAAAAGTCGCCAAACGTGACACCAAGGCCCCACAACCCACTGCCGACACTCCGCTCAGCCCACAGCGGCTAGGTTTCAGACGCCAGCGCACGCGGCTGGAGGGATAGGCCGCCGGCTTGCTCGGCGAGTGGTCTCACAACCCACCGCCACCCACACCCACCACATAGCCTGACATCATGACGACTCTTGAGATGCTCATTGACGTCCTGTCCCGGTCCCGCGAGCGCTTCGACCGTGCCTTCGACGGCGTCACGCTCGAGCAGGCCAACACCCGGCCCGCCCCGGACCTGGCACCCCGCATCGACTCCCTGACCTGGCTGGCCTGGCACACGGCCCGCGAGCTCGACATTCAGGTCGCGCCCTTGGCGGGCGTCGAGCCTGTCTGGGTCACCGGTGGCCACCGCGAACGCTTCGCCCTGCCCCTGCCCGACGACACCGAGGACTGGCACCATACACCCGAGCAGGCCGCCCAGGTCGTCGTCAGCGACCTGGGTCTCCTCTTCGCCTACCTCGATGACGCCTACACCCTGGCCACCACCTACCTGCGCTCCCTCACGCCGGAGTCGCTCGATGACATCGTTGACGAGTCCTGGGACCCGCCCGTCACTCGGGCCGTGCGCCTGGCCTCAGTCATTGACGACGCAGCCCAGCACTCCGGCCAGGCCGTCTATACCCGGCGCCTCCTGGGCCTGCCGGGCTAGGCACGCAACCCACCCCGTACCACACGTTCGCCCCGACCTGGCGGTTCAGGTCGGGGCGAACGGCTCCCACATGACAAGAGTCTGCTGGGGCCCGTGTGGGCCGGTGGTGCGGGAGGATCAGGCGGCGGGCTCCACCGCCTCGCCGCGGCGCAGCACGGTGACGGGCCGCAGCTCCGCGTCGGTGACGACGACGTCGGCCCACAGGCCCGCCCGCAGGGCGCCCACGGAGGGGTCGCCGAGGATCTGCGCGCCCTGGACGCTGGCGGCGTAGACGGCGTCGACCAGGTCGACTCCCCCCTGCCAGGTGGTGCGCACGACGTCGATGAGGTGGGCGGTCCCCCCGGCGATCGCGCCGCCCTCGGTGAGGCGGGCGACGCCGTCGGCTACGGTGACCGGCTGGGAACCGAGCACGTAGTCGCCGTCGGCCATGCCGGCCGCGGCCATGGCGTCGGTGACCAGGACGACGTTGTCGCGCCCCAGGGTCTCGAACATGTCCAGGACGATGGCGGGGCTGAGGTGCACGCCGTCGCCGATCATCTCCAGGACGCACTCGCCGCGCTGGGCGGCCGCCAGGAACTCGGGCACGGGCCCGGGCGTGCGGTGGTGCATGGGGCGCATGCCGTTGAACAGGTGGGTGGCTGTCGAGCGCGGGGTGCGGACCGGTTTGCCGGCCTCGAGGCGCTCGGCGATGCGGGTGGCGGCGTCGGCCAGGGCGGCGCGCACGGGGGCGGCCTCGGAGTCGGTGTGCCCGAAGGAGGGCAGCGCCCCGCCCTCGATGAGGGCTGCGTTGACGCCGTCGTCGCCGGTGATGCCGGGCTTCTCCGGGGCGATCGTCATGGTGACGACGTGCCCGCCGCCGAGCTCGATGAGTTCACGGGTCAGGGCGGCGTCGGGGTCGATGATGTAGGTGGGGTCCTGGGCGCCGCAGCGCTCCACCGAGACGAAGGGCCCCTCGAAGTGGATGCCGGCGAGCTCTCCGGCCTCGCACAGCCCCGCCAGGACCCGGGTGCGTGCGCGCAGGACCTCGGGGGCGGCCGTCACGCAGGAGGCCACGAGCGAGGTGGTGCCGAAGCGGCGGTGCTCGAGCACGGAGACCATCGCCTGCTCGGCGGTCTCGGCATTGGGGAAGGACTCACCGCCCCCACCGTGGCAGTGGACGTCCACCAGGCCCGGCAGGAGGTAGCCCCCCTCGGGTGCGGCCTGAGCCTGCTCGACGGCGTCTGCGAAGCCGGCCCGTGCGGCCTGGTCAGCGGGCCCGACCCACGCGATATGGGCTCCGGACAGGACAACCACCCCATCGTCGATGATGTGGTCGGGGGTGACGACACGTCCCCGCAGTGCGCGGACCTGCATGGCTTCGTTGCTCATGAGTCGGATTCTGTCACCACTTCAGACATCAGACAACCTCCTTCGGGGCGTCTCCTCCCCCACACTGCGCGGGCGGGATCCGGCTACGCTCCGCTCACCCGGCCAGGCGCTGCTCCATGCGGGAGACGGCCCGGTTGACGTCGCGCTCCACGCGGGCCGACGGCGCCGCCCCGCCCTTCCACAGCAGGCCCTCGCCGACCGGCCGCACGGCGACGAGGCGGCCGCGGTCCACCAGGATCGGGCGGAACATGCCGTTGCTCGCCGGGCAGATGAGGCGTTCGCCGTCCTCATCGGTGAGGCAGGAGCGGTCCTTGTAGCCCACGTGCAGCTCGTCGAAGGAGCCCAGGAAGTGGGTGGCCTGCGCGGCGCCGCGGTGGGCGGACAGCAGGTCGGGCAGGTCGGCGCGCATGTAGAGCAGGCCGGTCTTCGGGGCCGACTCACCGGGACCGAGCGGGCGCAGGCCTCCGCGGACCCCACCCTCGGCGACCGCGCGCACGAGCGGGACACGGCTCCCGGCCGGCTCACAGGCGGCATCAACCTCGGCCGTGGCCTGCTCCTCCCCCAGGTCGACGGCGTCATCCAGAGCGCGGGCGGCCTGCGTCTTGGGCAGTGTGGTCCAGCGGGCCAGGTCCTCGGCGCTGACCGGGCCGTGGCTGGTCGCGTAGCGGTAGGCGATGTGCGCGCAGGCGGCGCGGTGACCGGTCCCGCCGTGGGCGACGTCGGCCCCTACGGGCCCGGAGTCGGCGTCGGGCAGGTCGCGTGCGTCCATGACGAGGTGCTCGTTGCCGGACCGCGGCCCCTGGACGAGGATCCCCTCGCGCTGGAGGCGCACCAGGAGGTGGCGGCGCCGGTAGGAGGAGACATCCTCACCGCGGAAAGCCTCCATGAGGCCGGCCTCCTGCCAGGCCGCCAGCAGCACCGAGCGCATCAGCGGGCCCTGGCCGCTGATGAGGCCCAGGGCCACCTCGGCGGCGCGCTCGCACAGGGCGGTATCGACGCCGTAAGCCTTCTCGCTGTTCCGCACCCAGGCGTCGGTGCGGTGCATGAGGGCGGCGCGCAGCCAGTGGTGGTCGGCGGCGGTGGTGATGTGGACGGTGCCGCGCATGGGCCAGGAGCGAACCAGGTCGCCTCGCGCGAAGGCCGCCTCGACGTCGGCCGGGGTGGCGGCCGGGGCGCGCACGAGCAGGGCGTGGGGGACGGCGGAGACCTGCTGGCCCTGGATGGCGAGCTGGCGGGACACTGCTGCGACGACGTCGGGCGCGGCGGTGGCCGGGATGAGGCCCTGGGAGATGATGCGGGCCAGGCTTACCTCGGTCGGCAGCGGCGCGGAGGAGGTGCGGGCGGCGGGCACGGCTGTCTCCTCAGAACAGGCGGGAGGTCGGGTCGTCCATGCCGCGCATGGCGTCGTAGTCGAGGGTGACGCAGCGGATGCCGCGGTCCTCGGCCAGGACGCGGGCCTGGGGCTTGATGGTCTGGGCGGCGAAGACGCCCTGGACGGGGGTCAGCAGCGGGTCGCGGTCGAGGAGCTCGAGGTATCGGGTGAGCTGCTCGACGCCGTCGATCCCGCCGACGCGCTTGATCTCCACGGCCACGGAGCGGCCCTCGGCGTCCTTGGCCATGATGTCGACCGGGCCGATGGCGGTGGGGAACTCGCGGCGCACCAGGCGGTAGCCGGCGCCCAGGACCTCGATCTGCTCGGCCAGGAGCTCCTGGAGGTGGGCCTCGACGCCGTCCTTGGTGAGCCCGGGGTCCACGCCCAGATCGTGGCTGACGTCGGAGATGGTCTCGAAGAGGCGGATGACGAGGCGGTCGTCGGTCTTGGTGGCGCTGACCTCCCAGACCTCGCGCACGCCGTCGGCGGCGGCCTCCTCGTCCGGCTCGGTGACGGCCAGGCGGGCCGGGGCGCTCATCCAGTTCAGGGGCTTGTAGGAGCCGCCGTCGGAGTGGATGAGGACCGAGCCGTCGGCCTTGAGCATGAGCACGCGGGTGGCCCGGGGCAGGTGGGCGTCCAGGCGGCCGGAGTAGTCGACGGAGCAGGAGGCAATAACGAGGCGCACCCGTCCACCCTAGCGGGGCGGGCCCGGCCTCGGCGCGACACCGAGGCCGGCGGGCCTGAGCATCGTGTCACCCGAGGCGTTCCCCTCCACCGTCCATGCACGGCGTCCACACCGGATCGGACGTCGTGTCTCAGGCGTGATCCGAGGCCTGGGGACGCAGCGTCAGGCGATGGCGGCACCGTGCGCCGTCGTCGAGAACGTACTTCGTGATCGAGGACTGCGATGTCCTCCAGATGACTGGGAGGGGACCCCAGTGGCCTGGAGGAAAACGCAGTCCTCGGACGAAAGGTACGTCGCCGATCCGACCAGGGAGCTGCATCTCCGACCCGAAGGCCCCGCCCCGGCGAATCCGGCCGCCGGGCTCACCGGCCAGCCACAGCCGCCAGGCTCAGTAGCCAGCCGCATCGCCGAGCCCGACGTCGGGTCTCAGAAGAGCCTGGGCTGCTCGGGGGCGGCGGACTCCACCCAGGCGACCAGCGCCGAGTGGGACTCCTCCATCATGGCCAGGTCGAAGCCCTCGGGGCTGCGGGTGGCATCCACGCAGTGCACCTCGACGACGCGCCCCTGCTCCCGGCGGCGCCGTGCCTCGGAGAGCTCCAGGTTCAAGCGGCTCCATGAGCGCGACGGCCTGGTGGAGAAGGACACGAGGCGGTACCACTCCAGGGAGTCGAGCTGGAAGGAGGCCACCCCGCTCAGCCAGCGCTGCGCCCCGCGGGGACGCAGGGCGCACTCGAAGGAGCCGACCTGCCCGGCCAGGTAGCGCAGACGCAGCAGGAACCCGCCTGCCAGCAGCACGAGGACGGTGACGGCAATCGCCACGACCATCCACACGTGCTGCCCCATGACTCAGGCCTCCGCGCCCTGCTTCACGTGGTCGGCGGCGATCGTGATGACGTCGTGGTCCACGGAGCAGAAGCCTCCGGACACCTCGATACTGCACATCTCGCCGTCGATGGGACTCAGCCGCACCGGACCGGCCCCCAGGACCGCCACGAGGGGCTGACGACCCGGCAGGATCCCCAGCTCCCCGTTAATCAGGGGCACGGAGACCTGCGTCGCCTCACCGGTCCAGGCCTCGCCCGCCGGCGAGACCACCTCAACATGTAAGGCCATGTCCCCCTCCTTTCCTGCGCCCGGTTCTACCCGGATCCTAACGACTCAGGCGTTGAGCTCGGCGGCGCGACGCTCGAGGTCCTCGATGCCACCGATGTTGAAGAAGGCCTGCTCCGGCAGGTGGTCGTAGTCACCGTCGCAGATACGGCGGAACGCCTCGATGGTCTCCGACAGCGGCACGGTGGAGCCGGCCACGCCGGTGAACTTCTCCGCCATGTAGGTGTTCTGGGACAGGAACTGCTCGATGCGGCGGGCGCGGGCCACCGTCACCTTGTCCTCCTCGCCGAGCTCGTCGACACCGAGGATCGCGATGATGTCCTGGAGCTCCTTGTTCTTCTGGAGGATGGACTTCACGCGGGTGGCGACGTCGTAGTGCTCCTGGCCCACGTAGCCGGGGGCCAGCAGGCGCGAGGTGGAGGTCAGCGGGTCCACGGCCGGGTAGATGCCTCGCGAGGCGATCTCACGGCTGAGCTCGGTGGTGGCGTCCAGGTGGGCGAAGGTCGTCGCCGGAGCCGGGTCGGTGTAGTCGTCGGCGGGCACGTAGATCGCCTGCAGGGAGGTGATGGAGTGGCCGCCGGCGGAGGTGATGCGCTCCTGGAGCTGGCCCATCTCGTCAGCCAGGTTGGGCTGGTAGCCCACGGCCGAGGGCATGCGGCCCAGCAGCGTGGAGACCTCGGAGCCGGCCTGGGTGAAGCGGAAGATGTTGTCGATGAACAGCAGCACGTCCTGGTGCTGGACGTCGCGGAAGTACTCGGCCATCGTCAGGGCGGACAGGGCCACGCGCAGACGCGTGCCCGGCGGCTCGTCCATCTGGCCGAAGACCAGGGCGGTCTTGTCGAACACGCCGGCCTCGTCCATCTCGACGATGAGGTCGTTGCCCTCACGGGTGCGCTCCCCCACGCCGGCGAACACGGAGACACCGCCGTGGTTCTGGGCCACGCGCTGGATCATCTCCTGGATGAGGACGGTCTTGCCCACGCCGGCGCCGCCGAACAGGCCGATCTTGCCGCCCTGCACGTAGGGGGTGAGCAGGTCGATGACCTTGATGCCGGTCTCGAACATCTGCTCCTTGGACTCGAGCTGGTCGAAGGCCGGGGGCTGACGGTGGATGGGCCAGCGCTCGGTGATCTCCAGCTGCTCGCCGGGGCCGAGGTTGAGGACGTCGCCGGTGACGTTGAAGACGTGGCCCTTGGTCACGTCGCCCACGGGCACGGAGATCGGCGCGCCGGTGTCGCGCACCTGCGTGCCGCGCACGAGGCCGTCGGTGGGCTTGAGGGAGATCGTGCGCACGATGTTGTCACCCAGGTGCTGGGCGACCTCCAGGGTGATCTCGTGGGGCTCCTCGCCGGCGCTGGTGGCCTGGACGGTCACCTTGAGGGCGTTGTACATCGCCGGGATCGCATCAGGCGGGAACTCGACGTCGACGACGGCGCCGATGATGCGGGTGATGCGTCCCGTCCCGGGGGTGGTGGTGTCAGCCATGTGCGTTCTTCCGTATCTTCCAGAGCTGAGAGGGGTCCTGCTCGGTGAGGTGAGTCTGTGTGGGGTTCTCGACGACGTCGGGGCTTCCCGGCCTATTCGGACCCCAGGGCGTCGGCACCCGAGACGATCTCCGTGATCTCCTGGGTGATGTCGCCCTGGCGGGCCGCGTTGGCCAGGCGGGTGTAGGTGATGATGAGGTCCTCGGCGTTGTCCGTGGCCGTGTGCATGGCCTGCTGGCGGCTGGCCAGCTCGGAGGCGGCCGACTGCAGCAGGGCGTTGCGGATGCGCGAGCCCATGTAGCGGGTCAGGAGGGCGTCGAGCACCTCGGAGGGCCCGGGCTCGAACTCGTACAGCGGCATGGAGCTGCCGTGCTTGGCCGCCAGCTCCTTCTCCAGGGCCTCGTTGCCGGCGTCGTCGAGCTCGCCGGCCCCTTCGACGTCGACCACCTTGAGCGGCAGCATGCGACGCACCTCGGGGACCTGGGAGACCATCGAGACGTAGCGGGTGAAGACGATGTGGACCTCGGCGACGCCGCCGGCCTCGGCCGGCTGGAGGAAGTAGTCCAGCAGAGTGGTGGCCACCTCCTCGATGGCCTCGTCGCTGGGGCGGTCCGACTGCCCGGTCCAGGAGAACTCGATCGGCGTGCCCCGGAAGCTGAAGTAGCTCTGGGCGCGCCGGCCGAAGGTGAAGATCACCGGCTCCTTGCCCTCCTTGACCAGCTCCTCGATGAGGCGGCCGGTCTCGCGCAGGATGGTGGCCGAGTAGGCGCCGGCCATGCCGCGGTCGGAGGTGACCACGAGGATCGCCACGCGCTTGGTGTCGGTGCGCTCCTGGGTGATGGGATGCTCGAAGCGGGAGTAGGTCCCCAGCGCGGCCACCGCCTGGCTCAGGGCGTGATCGTAGGGCGAGGCCTCCTGCGCGTTGCGGCGCGCCTGCCCGATCCGGGACGAGGCGATGAGCTCCATCGCCCGGAACACCTTCTGGAGGGTCTGGGTCGATCGAATGCGCTGCTTGTAGACGCGCTGGTTTCCTGCCACGTCAGCCCCTCTTGACCACGAGCTGCTCGGTGGTCCTCTCGGCGGCGGGCTCCTCCTCGGGCTCGGCGACCTGGGCGCCCAGCATCTGCTCACCGGAGGCGAAGGTGCGCCGGAAGGCCTCAACGGCCTTGACCAGGGCCTCCTCGGTCTCGTCAGTGAGCTGACCGGTGGACTCGATGGTGTAGAGGATGTCGGTGTTGCGCCGCAGGTGGTCCAGGAAGGCGGCCTCGAAGGGCAGGACGTCGGAGACGTCGATGTCGTCGAGGTAGCCCTTGGTGCCGGCCCAGACGCTGGCGACCTGCTCGGCCACCGGATAGGGCGTGTACTGGGGCTGCTTGAGCAGCTCCATGAGGCGCTCGCCACGGGTGAGCTGGGCGCGGGTGGCGGCGTCCAGGTCGGAGGCGAACATGGCGAAGGCCTGCATGGAGCGGTACTGGGCCAGCGTGATCTTGAGGGTTCCGGCGACCTTCTTCATGGCCTTGACCTGGGCGGCGCCGCCCACGCGAGACACGGAGATGCCGACGTCGACGGCGGGGCGCTGGTCGGCGTTGAACAGGTCGGACTGGAGGAAGATCTGCCCGTCGGTGATGGAGATGACGTTGGTGGGGATGTAGGCCGAGACGTCGTTGGCCTTGGTCTCGATGATCGGCAGCCCGGTCATGGAGCCCGCCCCCAGCTCGTCGGAAAGCTTGGAGCAGCGCTCCAGCAGGCGCGAGTGGAGGTAGAAGACGTCACCGGGGTAGGCCTCGCGGCCCGGCGGACGGCGCAGCAGCAGGGAGACGGCGCGGTAGGCCTCGGCCTGCTTGGACAGGTCGTCGAAGACGATGAGGACGTGCTTGCCCTGGTACATCCAGTGCTGGCCGATGGCCGAGCCCGTGTAGGGCGACAGGTACTTGAAGCCGGCCGGGTCGGAGGCCGGGGAGGCCACGATGGTGGTGTACTCCAGGGCACCGCGCTCCTCCAGGGTGGCGCGCACGGCGGCGATGGTGGAGCCCTTCTGACCGGTGGCCACGTAGATGCAGCGCACCTGCTTGTTCGGGTCGCCGGACTCCCAGGCCTCCTTCTGGTTGAGGATGGTGTCCAGGGCGATGGCGGTCTTGCCGGTCTGGCGGTCACCGATGATGAGCTGGCGCTGGCCGCGGCCGATCGGGATCATCGAGTCGATGGCCTTGAGCCCGGTCTGGAGGGGCTCGTGGACGGACTTGCGGGCCATGACGCCGGGGGCCTGGAGCTCCAGGGCGCGGCGCCCCTCGGCCTCGATCTCGCCCAGGCCGTCGATGGGCCGGCCCAGCGGGTCGACGACGCGGCCCAGGTAGGCGTCGCCCACGGGCACGGAGAGGACCTCGCCGGTGCGGCGCACGACCTGGCCCTCGTCGATGCCGTCGAAGGAGCCCAGGACGACGACGCCGATCCGGCGCTCCTCGAGGTTCATGGCCAGGCCGGCGGTGCCGTCCTCGAAGGTGAGCAGCTCGTTGGCCATGACGCCGGGCAGGCCCTCGACGTGCGCGATGCCGTCAGCGGCGAAGACGACGTGCCCGACCTCCTCGGCCGCGACCTCGGCGGGCTTGTAGGACTCGGCGAACTCGTTCAGGGCCGAGCGGATCTCCTCGGGCCTGATGGTCAGCTCTGCCATCTCGTCTCCTTGCTGGTTGCGTTCTGGGGGCCGGCGGCGCTGGGCGTGAGCGACGACGGCGCGGGGTGGGGTGGTGAAGTTGTGGGTCGGCGTGCGATGAGCGGGCTAGCCCGCCAGCCGGGTGCGCAGCTCGGCGACGGCGCTGCGCACGGTGCGGTCCATGACGTAGTTCCGCGTCGAGATGCGGGCTCCGCCGATGACCGCGGAGTCGACCTCGCAGTTGAGGTCGATCCTGGTACCCAGGCGGCGCTCCAGGATGGTGCGCAGGCGCTCCTCCTGAGCCGAGGTCATGGGGATGGCGGTGACGACGTCGACGATGGTGCGCTGACGCATCTCGGCGGCCAGCTCGACGACGCGGCGCAGGTTGCGCAGCGGCCCGCCCTCGGCGTGGTGCCGCACGCACCAGTCCACCAGGCTCATGGCGGGGGCGCTGATGTGGGGCGCGAAGACAGACTCGGCCAGACGGACCCGGGCCTCGGTGCCGGTGCGGCGTGATGGGGTCAGGGCCTCGCGCAGCTCGCGGTTGTCGGCGATCTGCTCGTGGACCTCGAAGAGCTGCTGCTCGATCTCCTCCGCCGAGCCGCCCGCGTGAGCACCGGCGAGGATCGCCTCGATACCCAGGTCGTGGAGGGCGGAGACCAGGTCGACGGCCTTGGACCAGCGGCCGCGGACCATGGCGCTGAGCAGGTCGACGACGCGCTCGTCCACGGTGCCGGTGAAGAGCCGGCGGGCCAGGGCCACCTTGTCCTCGGCCTCGCGGCCCGGGTCGGTCAGCGGAGCGGGCAGCGAGTGGACGGCGACCTGGTGGGCCACAGCGAGGACCTGGCGACCCAGCTCCTGGCCCTCGACGCCCGCGGCCGTGAGCACCGGGCTCCAGGCCTGGCTCACGGTCTCACGGGTGGCGGCAGTTCCTGTTCTCACCGCGTCGCCTCCGCAGAGGAGGAGGCGCCGGCGTCGAGTCCCTCGACCGGTTCCATGGTCTCGAGCTCGTCGAGGAAGCGGTCGATGACGCGCTCGGACAGGGCGGTGTCGTGCAGGTGCTCACCGACGATGCGTTCGGCCAGGGTGGAGGCGAGCATGCCGACGTCGGTGCGCAGCGAG
>ERZ772769.176-NODE-176-length-15975-cov-2.74366_pt1 | contig 15975 bp, 15 predicted proteins | sample MGYA00580987_ERZ772769 | MGnify/ENA primary metagenome ERZ772769 (study PRJEB29015, sample SAMEA2738043) | human oral metagenome | biome: human oral; feature: human-associated habitat; material: saliva | place: China | collected 2234 ...
TAAAATTTTGCGTCATAGTAAACTGACCGTTATAGCTGATAGCATGATAAATGCCACGATGATATTCATCTTGGCTAACACTTGTCAGCATATCAATGTTGCTACTATCAGCAAACAGAACCTGATTGTTATTCTGATTTTGTAAAAGCAAAAAAGGTGTCATCACATATTGCTCACGCACATGAGTTTCTTTGATATCATCCATAACACTTTTATGGTAGTATTTGCGTTCACTAATGAGCATGGAAATCATTCCAAGCCCAATGACAAATAAAAAACATAGCGCTGCAATGATTACAATTTTGGTCATAACTGAGTCTTTCATTTGCTACCCTTGTCGTTTAATCAAATTTTTCTTATCATAAAAAACATTTATGGAAAAATGATGGAAAAAAGCAGGCAAATGATGGATTTTTTGTGAAAATTTGCTAAGTTTTTTAAACCTTATGCACGCGGGTGATATTCTTCATGCAAACTTTGCAGGCGAGCCGTGGCAACATGGGTGTAAATTTGTGTGGTGGATAAATCACTGTGTCCAAGCAAAAGCTGAACACTTCGTAAATCTGCTCCATGATTGAGCAAATGAGTAGCAAAAGCATGGCGCAATGTATGTGGCGAGACACTGACATGAATCTTGGCAAGTTTGGTGTATTTTTTGATTAAATGCCAAAAATTATGCCTTGTCATATAACCACCTTGCTCAGTCAAAAACAATGCCTGACAATCAACTTTTCCCACAGGTAAAAATTCATGACGATGCGTTAAATATTGATTGATAGCATCAATAGCATACTCACCCAGTGGAATCAGACGCATTTTATTGCCCTTACCGGTAATTTGTAGCCAGCCTGCATTAAGATTGAGTTCAGCAAATGACAAATTTACCAATTCTGATACCCGAAGCCCACATGCATACATCACCTCAAGCATCGCCTTATCTCTCATGCCTAATGTGGTAGTAATATCAGGAGTGTTTAGCAGATTAGTTACATCACTTTCTGATAAGGTCTTTGGTAAGGGTTTACCAATTTTTGGGTTTTTGATATGTTCACATGGATTATCTTCTCGCACGCCTTCACCAACCAGCCATAAAAAAAACTGACGCAAACTTGCCAAAACGCGCGCTTGAGTACGGGGGGATTTTTCTTGGCTTTGAAAATAATCCAAACAAGCAACAATATCGCTTTCTTGCCATGTTGGTAACGGTTTTTTGGTACTTGCCATACACAAACGTAAATCGCGAATGTAGGCATTTCTAGTGCGCGTCGCCAATCCCCAAGCTAGCATATTGATGCGAAATTCGGTTAAAAATTCAGGGTCATTATCGGTGGTAGTTAGGCTTGGTAAGCGTGGTTTAGTGGCTCGGGTTTTACTCATAGTAATTTATTTTGGTGAAATTTTAAAATATTCCTAAGCTATCACTGCTTTTGCTGTTTTGTCAAGAAATCTTCTATTAAAGCCATGCTATAATGAGCAACTTTCTAGAATTTATATTCATGGTTTATTTATGATAAATCTTGTTGCAGTATCAAAAACATTTTATACCAAAAAGGCAAACAAAATACATAAATTTACTGCTGTTCACCCTACCAATTTGACTGTGAACGCTGGTGAAATTTTTGGTATTATTGGTGCATCTGGCGCAGGTAAATCTACCTTAATTCGCTGCGTCAATTTATTGGAACGCCCAACTGGTGGACAGGTATTTGTTGATGGTGTGGAATTAACCACTTTATCTGATGCAAAATTAATCCATGAGCGTCGTAAAATCGGCATGATTTTTCAACATTTTAATTTATTACATTCTCGCACTGTTTTTGACAATGTAGCGTTACCATTAGAATTATCAAACACACCCAAACAGCAAATTTACAATAAAGTTTCTAAACTTTTAGATTTGGTTGGATTATCTGAACGTCATCAAGCATACCCTGCCAATTTGTCGGGAGGTCAAAAACAACGTGTCGCTATTGCTCGTGCTTTGGCATCCGACCCTAAAGTTTTATTGTGTGACGAAGCAACCAGCGCCTTAGACCCTGCCACCACTAAAGCAATTTTGACTTTATTAAAAAAAATTAACCGAGAACTGGGCATTACCATTTTGCTCATCACTCATGAAATGGATGTGGTCAAGCAAATCTGCGATAAAGTAGCCGTTATTGATAAAGGCGTTTTGGTCGAACAAGGTATGGTTGGGGAAATTTTTGCCAATCCAAAAACTACTCTTGCCAAAGCGTTCATTCGTTCAACATTTCATGTTAATTTACCTGATGAATTTACCCAAAAACTATCATCTACGCCAACCAGCAGCCCTGTGATTAAATTTGAATTTACAGGCAATTCAGTAGATAAACCGCTGTTTTCTAAAGCTAGTAAAGAGTTTGGAGTGGAGTTTAATATTTTGACTTCACAGATGGATTATGTTGGCGGGGTCAAATTCGGATTTACAATTGCTCAAATCATAGGAAATCCTAATGACATTAAATTGGCACAAGATTTTTTAACAGAGCATCAAGTTGGTTTAGAGGTAATCGGCTATGTGGCATGAGCTTATTCAAAATTTTATCACAGAATTAACCCCGCAAATGTGGCAAATGGTTGGTAAATCCACCTTTGAAACTGTGTATATGGGTCTTGCTTCTACAATAGTTGCCGCCTTGGTTGGATTACCTTTGGGTTTTTTAGCATTTTTAACAGGGTCTGGGCGTATTTTGCAAAACCCCAAATTATCCGCATTTTTAGATGTTGTGATTAATGTTGGGCGGTCGGTGCCATTTATTATTTTATTGATTATTTTACTGCCTGTAACGCGACTTTTGGTTGGCACAACACTGGGTACAACGGCTGCAATTGTACCACTTAGCGTAACTGCCATCCCCTTTGTAGCCCGTTTAACCGCCAACGCTTTAGCTGAAATTCCATCAGGATTGACCGAAGCCGCTCACGCTATGGGCGCAAGTAACTGGCAAATCATCAGTAAATACTATCTGCCTGAAAGTTTACCAATTTTAATCAATGCCATTACCTTGACGCTGGTAACACTGGTTGGTTATTCGGCAATGGCGGGGGTGGTTGGGGGCGGTGGCTTAGGCAATCTTGCCATTAGCTATGGTGAGCATCGTGGTATGGTTTACGTCAAATGGGTTTCTACTATCATCATCGTAGCGATTGTGATGATTTTTCAAAAATGTGGGGATGTTTTGGCACAAAAATTTGACCATCGTTAATGTATGATTTTAGCTTATGCCAAAAATAACTTAGCTTTTTTGAATTTTGATAAAAATTACATATTGAACTTATGATTTGTTTTATGTTTTAATATGGTATCTTTTTTTATTTTTTTGAGAATTTTTATGAAATTTAATCACTTTTTTGGTTTATGTGCCATTACCTCGGGGATTATTTTAGCAGGCTGTGATGCTAAAAATAACACAGCTGAAACCAAACCAGAAGCCAAGGCTCAAACCAATGAAGCAGCGGATGCAAAAACCGATGCTAAAGCTGAAGGCAAACCTGCTGGTGAAGAAAAAATTAAAGTTGGCGTAATGAGCGGTCCTGAGCATAAAGTTGCTGAAGTTGCCGCTAAAGTTGCTAAAGAAAAATATGGGCTTGTGGTGGAATACGTTGAATTTAATGATTACGCATTGCCAAATACTGCGGTATCTAAAGGCGATTTAGACGCGAACGCCATGCAACATAAGCCTTATTTGGACAAAGACAGCCAAGAGAAAAAATTGGATAACTTGGTGATTGTTGGCAATACATTTGTTTATCCATTGGCAGGCTATTCTAAAAAAATCAAACATGTTAATGAGTTAAAAGAAGGGGCGACCATCGCCGTGCCAAACGACCCATCAAATCTAGCTCGTGCTTTGATTTTGCTTGAAAAACAAGGGCTTATCAAATTAAAAGATAATACCAATTTATTCTCAACCTCTATGGATATTGTAGAAAACCCCAAAAAATTAAACATCAAAGAAGTAGATACTTCCGTTGCCGCTCGTGCGCTTGATGATGTGGATTTGGCAGTAGTAAACAATACTTATGCAGGGCAAGTGGGTTTAACGGCTAAAGATGGTGTTTTTGTTGAAGAAAAAGATTCACCTTATGTGAATATCATCGTTGCACGCGCTGATAACAAAGATAGCAAAGCAGTTCAAGACTTTGTTAAAGCTTACCAATCTGACGAAGTCGTTGCTGAAGCCAAAAAACAATTTCAAGAAGATGGTGTAGTGCAAGGCTGGTAGTAATTAACGGCGTTTACATCACTTAAATTAACCAAGACAAGATTTATTATCTTGTCTTTTTTTGATTTATCAGCCTTACAAATATTTTTCTATTTAAAAAAAATAAAACCATTGCAAATATAGGAATGGCTTTATTGTTATGAATGTTTAATAAAGATGATTGGAAAAATCCTAAGGCTTTTGGCGAATAACTAACCAGTAAATTTTTGGTTTGTTGGTAATGCTTAAGCATCATTTTATGGTTTTCTCGCCCAATGCCTGATTGTTTGTAATCGCCAAACGCCGCATGGGCAGGGTAAATGTGATGGCAGTTTGTCCAAGCGTCCTGCCTGTATTGCATGAACGTCTCACGAATAGGTTTGTCATTTTCCCAAGTCTCAGCAACTGCCAAAAGCTCCAAATTTGCCTCCAAACGGTCAGCAATTTTTAATAAAATATCTGCTCGTTTGGTGAGTGATGTTTTTACCCAGGCATCCTTTGCCTGATGGGCAGCATCTAACGCCAATTCCACATCTTTGGTAGTGGAGTCTACATCTTTTGCAAAAGATTTGCCATCAACAGGTGAAATATCATCAAAATATTTACCTAAAACCGAAGCGACCCCATTCGCCGCCGATAAAATTATCGTATTGGGTTTTAAAGTGAACTTTGCTTTGGAGTGTTGGGATTGGCATAACGCATAAAAACTTCCTTTTTTTGATGGTTAAGATAAGAATTGTTTATTAGAAAGTTCTAATAAACATCTTTACCGCAGCTTATTTTTATGCTTTTGCAAGTGATTTTATTATTATTTTGATTCTTGATATGATAAATCTCGCCCCTCAAATTTTCCTAAAACCGCTCTTTCATTTTCATTCCATGGCTGTTTTTTCATCGATTTATCAGTACGTACAATCACCGCTTCAGCTTTGGCAGCAACAGCATTTTGGTGCTTGCTAAACATCAAACATTCAAGTTCAAGACTGGTATTACCTAATTTTTTAATACGCACACCAATCAATAACGTATCAGGATAACAGACAGGTTTTAGGTATTGGCAACTAGAATAGGCTAAAATTGTCAGTAAATCAAAGCGTCCATTCATAAGTCCAGTTGCTTGAAAATAACCAATACGCGCTGATTCAGCGTAACGATAATAAGCCACATTATTGACATGATTAAAAGCATCCATCTCTCCCCACGCCACAGGTTGGACGTGAATAAATGGATATTCTTTTAACAACTCAGGTTTTTTATAATCCTGTTGATGATGGGTGTCATGTATTATGGTATCAAAAGCCATTTTATTTCCTTTTTATGGATTTATATAAAATTTAAAATCATATCATAACCAACACCAAAGATGAAGAAAATTGCTTTATGATATAATGGCTTTTTAAAACTTGCCTACAAATTTTCAATCCATTGAGAATCTTATGAATAGCCGTACTGACGCATTAAAGCAGCCCTTTCCTACACTTTGGGTAATGATGATGGGTATGATGATTGCTATTGGTCCTTTAGCAATTGACATGAATTTACCAGCACTTCCTGGTATGGCAAAAGACTTTGGTGTCAGTGTTGCTGAAGTTTCTCGCTCCATTCCATTTTATTTTATTGGATTGGTTATTGGTCAGCTGATTTATGGTCCATTATCTGACCGTATTGGTCGGGTTAAACCCATGTATATTGGCATGAGTATTTTTGTGGTTACGTCCATCATTTGCTCAATGACAACGCACGAAATGACATTATACATTTCAAGAATCTTTCAAGCCTTAGGAGCGTGCGTAACATCGGTTGTTCCAAAAGCAGTCATTCGTGATAAATTAAATCCTATTCAAGGCGCAAAAGCCTTTAGCCTTATGATCTTGGTGATGGGAATTGCACCCATTTTAGCGCCCAGTCTTGGAGCTGCGATTTTGTCTATAGCAAGTTGGCAAGCGCTGTTTTGGTTTTTGGCTGCTTACGGCGTACTCAATCTACTTTTAACGCATTTTTTCTTAGAAGAAACACTTGCTTTGGAAAATCGCAACACCAAACCCATCAGTCAAACTTTTTTGGGTTATTGGGATTTACTAAAAGACAAAACGTTTATTTTGCCTGCTGTAGCTGGCGGTTTATTGCAGGGGTCATTTTTTATTTATTTATCCATCGCCAGTGATTTATTTATGGTTAATTATGGTTTATCACAAAAACAATTTGCCATCGCTTTTGGAGCAAATGCTTTAGGATTTATCGCATTAACCCAGGTCAATCAGTTTTTGACCACACGTTTTAGATTGGTGCAATTATTCCGCTTTGGGGCAATGATGCAGCTTGTTTCTGGTGTGGTATTATTATCTTTAGGTATATTACTAGGTGGACAGGCTAACTTTACGTTAGTGTATATTGCACTGTTTTGCTGTATTTCAGGATTGGGATTAACTCAGCCTAATGCCACCGCCATTGCTCTGGCTTTTCAAAAAAAACGTGCAGGGATGGCGTCAGCCTTGCAAGGCTCACTGCAATTTTCAGTGGGAGTTTTTGGCGGTTTATTACTGAGTTTATTTAATACCAGTCCTGTTGTTAAACTTGGTATCAGTGTCACACTTTTAGTATCTGTTGGTACATTTTTAGCATTTTGTTTGGATAAAACATTGGATTTGTCCCAAATGGATTAAATTTTTTTAATACGCAAAAAAATAAACATCACCAAGAAAATCAATGCTAATTTAAAACTAAAAATAGTGTTAGTTATCAATAAAATAAACAGCTTATCTTTTTTTGAATCGTATTCTTGATTGATATGATGATGATTATCATAATAATCTAATAAAACCCCGTTTAAAAACACTGTTTTTTGTGTATTAACTAAAATCCTTACTTTTTTTATATCTAATTTTTTATTAATCAAATCATTTGTGCATATCTCTTCAAATCCATAACAAGACAGCCAGTATTCATCAGAATCGGCTTCTAACTTAATTTTCTTTCACCTTTATTGGGCGCAATGACCAAAATTGTCGCTTTCTCAAAGTTTTTTTCTTCTTCATGAAAATTAAATCCATAAGGCATGGCATAAATCACACTCAAAATAATACAAATGAAAAATGCCATTAGACAAAGATGGTAATATTTAAACTTCATAGACAAATCCTCTTTAATTAGACTTAATTGTTTATAAAGGTGTTATCATAAGATAGTGACAATTGTTGAAATTTTTTTGAGCCAAACATCAAATTTTTTCCCAATTTATTCCAAAGCGCGCCAAATATTTTCGCAAGCGATCGCTGTCGTTGGTGGTTTTTCGCTTGTTGCGTGACACATCAAATAACGCTCTTCCCACTTCCGCTAGACTGCCATTATTAGCCTTATAATGCCGACAAATTTGAAGTACTTTTTCAAGTTGAATTTTGTCAAAAACATCCAAATTAGCTGGAATAATGGATACAATTTCATCATTATTTTGCATGCAATTATCGCCATGCCATAAATGATTTAATCGCGTAATTTCTTTTTTAACAATTGCTTGAGTAATAAATCCTTGTTGATTTAAGGTTGCCATACGCAAAATACTGGCGGACAAATCCCGAAAATTACCTGACCAAATTGCCCTACTTGATAGTGCAAACTCCAAATAAAGCTGATAAGCCAACTTATCAAATTGCACTTTTTGTCCAACTTCTGTACTTGCCAAAATCAGTTGGTGGTCAATGTTGGGGGCGATATCTTCTTTACGGTCAAACAACTTGGGTAAGTGATATTGCCAGATATTGATTCGCGCATATAAATCAGCACGAAAACGCCCTGCCGATACTTCTGTTTGCAGATTTTTATTCGTGCCAGCAATTAATATAAAATCTGATGATACGGGTTTATCCAAACCTAAGGGGTAAAACTGTTTATCCTCAATAGCTTTTAGCAGCATTGCCTGCTCATCTAGTCCAAGTTCACCAATTTCATCTAAAAACAGCACGCCCTTATCAGCAGATTTTAGATAGCCATCTCGCCCCAAAACCGCTCCAGTAAATGCGCCCTTGCCATGACCAAACAGCGCACTCATCGCGCCATCGCCTTTTAATGTAGCGCAATTTACATCAATTAGCTGTCCACTGATTAAATGTCGTGCTTTTTTAAGCTCGAAAATTCTTTTGGCTAACAATGACTTACCAACGCCTGTTTCGCCCATTAATAAGATTGGTGCTGATGAATTCATCGCCACTTGTTGTATTTCAGCTATCATGTGATTAAACGCAAGATTTTTGGTGGCGATGTTGTTTTTTAGATATTTTTGAGCGTCATTTTTAACTTGCGCCAATCGTTTGGCAATATTATCATAACGAGTTAAATCCAAATCAATTAGTTCAAACTCACCTAAATGGGTGGTTGAATCTTCGGTTTTTTTAGGTGGGGCAGTTTGTAACAGTACACTGGGAATTTGTCTGCTTTCTACCAATAAAAATAAACAAATCTGCGCAACGTGAGTTCCTGTGGTAATGTGTGTCCAATATTGATAAGTTTGGGTATCAAAAGGATAGACCGCCGCCCAATCGGATAGTTTTTCATACACTTCACTAAAATCCCAAGGATTATCTAAATCCATCGGAATAAGATTTACACTGGTATTGGGTGAAATTTCAGCGATGTCTTGTTTGATTTTTTCACCAAGTGTAACAAACTTATCCGCCACAAACAGTTCAACAACATCAATTGAAGTGCATTGATTAATGTCTACGTTAGGTCGCCATCTTTTCCAACGTTTTTTTCCAAGACCTGCATCCAATACTGTACCCAAAAAACTTATCATCACCGTTTTTTTAGTTAGGTTTTTAGTCAATTTATTCATAGCTTATTTTATATAAATGAAATAAAAATTAGAAAATAAGCTAGTATTTTAACATAAATTTTATAAGGTTATTTTATAAAAAAAATAAAAATTTCTTTAATTTTCAAATAATTAATAAAATTTTTATCATTATTTTATAAAATGGTATAGCCATTGCTTAAGATAACTTATTCATTTTATTAATCCATTGATTGTGAGAGACTATGCAACAATTTATCTTAATTCGCGGTCACCAAGGCTCTGGAAAATCTACCTTTGCCAAAGAAACAATTTCTCAATTTTTGCAAAAATTCCCAGACGCACTGATTGTTCATGTAGAAAATGACCTTCTTTTAACAGATGAACATGGTAATTATTACTGGACGCCCGAAAGACTGGATAAAGCGGCAAATCAGGGCATGACAATGATGAAAAATGCCTTTAAATACGGTAAAGAAAATCCTAATAAAAATGTTTTGGTGATTAATTCAAACACCAATCAAAAAATTAGTTTGTGCAAACATCTTTTGGCGCTAGCAACTAAATATCATTTTAAAAGCACGGTCTATCGTTTGCATAATTTTTTTGAAAATATCCATCATGTTAAAGAAGCTGAGGTTTTGGCTGCCTACATTCGTTTGGATAAAAATAAACTCAAAGATGAGATCGATGTAGTGCCCATTAGACCAATGACTAAAGAAATTCGAGAAAAAATTGAACAACTTAGAATTTTTGATAAAAAACCATTAGAATACAATAGTCAAAAGCATACATACATCAGTGATGAATATCTGGCTTTTAATTATGGTAATTTTACTGCCAAATATTCTAAAAATTATCCTGATTTAAAAGTATTAAAATACGCTCGTAAAGTGTTTTATAACAATAATTTTGATGACGCTTTATTAGAAATGCGCGGTCTTGTTATGGATAAAGCCAATAATATCATCGTTCGTCCATTTAAAAAAGTATTTAATTACAGTGAGCGCATTAGTAAAACCAGCAAATACCCCATCAATATTGACGATAATCATTTGGTGAATTTAGTGGTTAAAGTCAATGGTTTTTTGGGTGTGTGTACTTATGTTGATTTAGATAAAAATCACGACAGTTTTGATCGTGATTTTAACCATCAAGTTTTATACTCCACAACTGGTTCATTAGACAGTGATTTTGCTAAAATGACTAAAAATCATTGTCAAAAGTATGAATCCTTATTTAAACAATATCCCAACCATACATTTTTATTTGAGATTACTGACAAAAACGATGTTCATATCATCAAAGAAGATTTTGGGGAAACTCTAATTGGTGTGATTAATGTCAAAACTTCTGAACAATTTAGCGAAGAAAGATTAAATCAAATTGCTGATGATTTTAATCAATCGCAAAAAGAACTGGTCTTAAAAAGACCACAGATGATTTGCAATATAAGTTTTAAAGAGGCAAAAACCTTATTAAAAACTGTCAAACATGAAGGTTTTATGGTTTTTGATAGTCATACCAAAGAGTTGTTATTTAAATTAAAATCCCCCTTTTATTTGGTTTCTAAATTTTTAGGAAGAAGCAATGAAGAAAGCATTAATAGAAAATTGAATAAAAACCACGTTGATGAAGAATATTACCCTTTGATTGACCACATCAAAGAAAATAAAGATATTTTTAATCAATTGTCTGAACTTGATAAAATTACCTTTATCCAAAATTTTTTGGAAAAAATTTAACTAAGCACTAGGTTTTAATATGATTTATTTTACTTCGGATTTACATTTTTCCCATAAAAATATTATTAAATTTTGTCCAACCTTTCGCCCAAAAGACATTAATCTGATGAATGAATTTTTAATCAATCAATGGAATAGTGTCGTGGGTGATGACGATGTTGTTTATAATTTAGGCGACGTGTCGTTTTCTCATCACAAACAAGAAATTTTGGATGTGTTGCTGCAATTAAAGGGGACGCATCATTTGATTTTAGGCAATCATGACGATGTTATTCGACAAAACACACAAACGTTTTTAACGACCAAAAAAGCCTGCGGCAAGCCTGCACTATCATCCATTACAGAGTATGGCAAAATTCGTCTCAACCAAGATAAATATAAACGTACCCTAATTTTAAGCCATTACCCAATGATAGAATGGGAAGGTTGTCATAAAGGCTGGTATCATTTATATGGGCATCTACACGACCGTTTGGCGGCCGTCAAAGGACGAGCTTTAAATGTAGGATTTGATTTACATGGACGATTATTGAGCTTGGATGATATTGATAATTTTTTGGCAAATTTACCGTTAGTAAATCACTTTAATGTTGATGAAATGCCTTTAACGTCGCCTGATTGTGATAAAACCGCCAAACAAATCAAAAACTGGCTTACAATGATGAATGCTGAGCAATAAACACCAAAACACACTCAACAGTCATAGTTCAAGGCTAAAAATAGTTAGAATAGAAAAAGCCAGTTAATTTCTTAACTGGCTTTTTTCCAAATTTATGTAAAATAAATTTTATGAAAAATCTAAGCAGGGGTAGCTGGACTCGAACCAACGAATGTCAGGATCAAAACCTGATGCCTTACCAACTTGGCGATACCCCTATGAGTGCAGAATTATACCAAAAAATTTTTAGATTGCAAGTTTTTTTATTAAGTTTTTTAATTCTTTTAACGAAGTTTTAAGGTCATTAACCCCAAAACCACCAAAACAATGCATACAATCCAAAAACGAATGACAACTTTGGTTTCTTTTAATCCCATTTCTTCAAAATGGTGGTGTAAAGGCGCCATCAAAAAAATACGTTTTTTGCGCAGTTTATACGAACCTACTTGCAAAATTACCGATAAAGCTTCAGCAACAAAAATTCCACCCATAATCACAAAAGCAAGCTCTTGACGGGTCATGACTGCCATTGTACCAAGCATACCGCCAAGTGACAACGCTCCAACATCGCCCATAAAGACATCAGCAGGAGCGGCATTAAACCACAAAAATCCTAAACCAGCTCCAATCATAGATGCGCAAACTACCACCACTTCTGTGTTATAGGTAATGTAAGGCACATTAAGATAAACAGACCATTCAGCGTGCCCTGATGCATAAGCAAACGCTCCTAATCCAGCTGCTACCAAGACGACTGGTAAAATGACCAGTCCATCCAAGCCATCGGTTAAATTGACCGCATTGGATGAACCATTAATGGTAAAGTAAGTCAAAACCATAAAACCAATACCATAAGGGATGGCTGATAATGGAATAATCCAATCTTTAAACATAGGAATCAGCACGTCTTGCATGGCATTCATTGTAGTAGGACTTTGTTTGGTAGCAAGATAATACAAACTCCCGCCTGCTAAAATTGCCCCAACCGATAGCCAAAAATATTTTTTACGAGCAACCAAACCTTGTGGGTTTTTATGTTTTATTTTTAGCCAGTCATCACGCCAGCCAACCGCTCCAAAAATCACCATCACCGCCATCAAAATCCATACATAAGGATTGGATAAATCTGACCATAATAGCGTACTGATTCCAATTGCCGCTAAAATCAGCACCCCGCCCATCGTTGGAGTGCCTTGTTTTACCAAATGGGTTTTGGGACCATCATCACGAACAGCTTGACCGTATTTTAAATTTCTAAGGTAGGCAATAACTGGTTTGCCCAGCATTAATACAATTGCCAAACTGGTAATAACCGCCAAAAGACTTCTTAAAGCAAGCGAAGCAATGGTTTCACTTCTTAAAATATCTAAATAATCAATGAGCCAATATAACATAAATCACTCGCTTTTTTGAGTAGAGCAGGTTAAATCATGAATTAAGGTTTCCATACGCATGGTGCGTGAGCCTTTAAACAACACAACAGAAGGTTCTGCCAATAAAGATGTTAGATGTGATAACAAAGCCTGTTTATTATCAAAATGAGTGCTTAGGTCAGCTCGAAGCTGATTTGCTGCATCTGTGCAATGACGCATCAGTGGTCCTAACGTTAAAATTTTATCTATAGGTAGCTCGGCCAAATCCGTTCCTAGTTTTTGGTGTTCTAAAACTGCCATGTCACCAAGTTCAGCAATATCACCTAAAACCAAAATTTTTTGTTTGTCTTCACCAATTAACACCTGAGCAGCTGCCAACATTGATGTTGGATTGGCGTTATATGTATCATCAATCAGCCAATGGTTGTCAAATTGAATGCGTGTTAAACGTCCTTTTGGGGGGCAGGCGTTTTGTAAACCTGTTTGAATCAGTTGCAAGGGCACATTCAGCGCCAAAGCTGCACTTGCCGCCGCCAACGCATTGGTAATATTATGTTCACCAATAAAGGGTAACTCAACAACTACACTGTCAATTTTATCCACTTCAAAACTACATACCAGTTCAAACGTGCTATGTGTATTGTTTAAAACCACATCGTCAGAAAATACATCGCCCATTACCAAAACATTATCTATGTCAGCAAATTCTGCTTGCGCCTCTGGACTAAGTAAATCAAAATCTACTGCCTCAGCGGTTGGAACGGTGGTCTCCCCAAAAGTAATTAAATTAGAGGTAAATTTTTGAGCTTCTTGGCTTAAAAACTCAAAAAATTTATCACCAAACGGCAAAACTGCCACGCCATCTTTGGTTAATGCTGAATAAATTTCCGCTTTAGCTTTGGCAATGCTTTCTTGACCGCCAAACTCGCCCAAATGTGCCGTGCCAATATTGAGCACACATGCCACATCTGGACGCACCAAACTGGCAGTATAAGCGATTTCACCCAAATGGTTTGCGCCAAGCTCAAGTACAGCAAATTTATGTTCATCACTAAGCTCAAGAAGCATCATGGGCACGCCCAAATCATTATTGAGATTGCCTTTGGTAATCAAAGTGGGTGCTATTTGATTAAAAATTGAACCAATCATTTCTTTGGTGGTAGTTTTACCGCTAGAACCTGTCAGTGCAATTACCGTTAAATCAGGATGTTGGTCTCGGCGATATTTACCAAGTTTGCCCAGTGCCAATCTCGTATCATCAACCAATAACTGGGGGATATCGGCATTAACTAGACGGTTTACAATGACAGCGGCGGCGCCATTTTTTAAAGCGGTTTCTATAAAATCATGTCCATCAAAATTATCACCTTTTAAAGCAACAAAAACATCACCAACCTTAATTTTTCGGGTATCGGTGGTGATGTGTGTGCTACTAAAATCAGTGGTTAAATTATGCCAAGCCCCGCCAGTTGCTATTAAAAGCGCTTGGCTTGTCCAGTGATATAAACGCATAAACGATTCCAATTTTACTTCTAAATGATTAATTTTTATAAAATTATTGATAAACAAATATTAAAATAATGAATTAAACCACAATGAGTATTTATAACTAAAACTTGCAACCTACTTAATTGGTTTGGGTGTATTGCTGTATGATTTTTACATCATCAAAATCATAACGAACCCCATTAATTTCTTGATAGGTTTCATGACCTTTGCCAGCAATTAATACAATATCATCAGCCTTAGCGTGTTTAATGGCATACAAAATCGCTTCTTTACGGTCAGGAATGATTTGGGTCTTATAATGGTCATCACAGGTCATACCAACCTGCATGTCATTTAAAATTGCCAGTACATTTTCACTTCTAGGATTATCAGCGGTTAAAATAACTTGGTCAGCATAATCCAAACCTGCCTTAGTCATCTGTGGGCGTTTGCCCTTATCTCTGTCGCCACCACACCCAAAGACAGCCCATAAATTTCCAGTGCAATGAGCTTTTAAGCTGGTTAAAACCTGAACCAATGCATCAGGAGTGTGCGCATAATCGACAATAAAACAGCCAAAATTGGCAGGCGTTGCTACTCTTTGCATGCGTCCACGAGCCCCATGTAATTGGCGAATAATATCTGGTAACTCTTGAAATTTGTTAGGATAAATTGCTAAAAAGCCAGCAATGCTTGCCAGCAAATTAGCGACATTAAAATGCCCCAATAAAGGACTGTGAAGCTTGATGGGATTAGCATCAAAAGGAGTCTTAAGTTCGAAGGTTGTGCCATCAAGGCTTGGGGTGATATTTTGAGCAAAAAAATCAGCTTGAGAATCTTTTAGGCTGTATGTCCACACAGTCATAGCAGAATGTGATAAATTTTCAGCCAGTTTTTGACCAAAAGTATCGTCTATATTGATGATAGCATGATGTAGGTGCGTAAAATAGGTGTTATCAAATAATTTAGCTTTAGCCGCTGCATAGCAGTCCATATCCGTATGGTAATCCAAATGGTCGCGAGAAAGAATTACTAAAAATTGCTACTTGGACTGGCACGCCTTGCAAACGATGTTGATGCAGTCCATGAGAGCTGGCCTCCAAAGCAACCATACCCACATGTTGTTTTGCCATAGCGTATAAAAATTCATGAACTTTAATCACTTCACTTGTGGTATGTGTTGATTGGGTTAAATTTCCAATACGTCCATTGCCTGCTGTTCCCATAATCGCTGATGGCGTATTTGATAATTCGCCAAGCTGAGCAATCAGCTGACTGATGGTGGTTTTACCATTTGTACCTGTAACTGCAACAATCTTAGGTAAAGAAATCTCTTGTTGTTTTTGCAAAAATGCAGCGATAAAATCCCCCAATACCAAACGCAAATTTGGTATGTATACAATTGGCATGGGTGCGTCATCAATATCCATTTCTGCTTTGGAAAATTCAGACAATACCGCGGCGCTAGAAAGCGGAGTAATAAATGCTTTGGCTTTGTCTTTGATGTCAGGATTGACAGATAACAAAGTAAAAATTTCACCATTTTTAACCGCTCGGCTATCGCTACAGATGCCTGTGATGGGTAAGTGTCTGATTTTTTGCCAATCATCTGGAGCAATATGACTGGCTAAAATCGATTCAAAATCAGCAAAAGTAAATGTGGTCATCTTTTTTCCTTTTAATGATGATTATTGGCAGT
>ERZ772769.177-NODE-177-length-15967-cov-9.93037_pt1 | contig 15967 bp, 14 predicted proteins | sample MGYA00580987_ERZ772769 | MGnify/ENA primary metagenome ERZ772769 (study PRJEB29015, sample SAMEA2738043) | human oral metagenome | biome: human oral; feature: human-associated habitat; material: saliva | place: China | collected 2234 ...
CCTTGGCAACCGCACCGTCAGGAGCAAGGTTCCCGTTCAAGATGATAAGCGGACCGTCTGCACGTTTTGGATTTTCAAGTGGCATAATGACTTTTTGACCTGGTGTAAGGTCTGCAAAATCAGCCAAGTTTTCAGCAACTGTCTTACCAGTACATGTGATACGGTCTCCGTGAAGGAATCCATTTGCCAACAAGTACTTCATAACCGCAGGCACACCACCAACTTCGTAGAGATCTTGGAAGACATACTGACCAGAAGGTTTTAAGTCTGCCAAGTGAGGCACACGTTCTTGGATGGTATTAAAGTCCTCAAGTGACAAGTCAACATTAGCTGCGTGGGCAATGGCGAGCAAGTGAAGAGTGGCGTTAGTAGAACCCCCTAGAGCCATAGTAACAGTAATGGCGTCTTCAAAGGCTTCGCGAGTCAAGATATCTGAAGGTCTGATCCCGAGTTCAAGCATTTTGACGACAGCACGTCCAGCTGCTTCAATGTCCTCCTTCTTATCGGCAGATTCTGCAGGGTGAGAAGAAGAACCAGGCAAACTCATACCCAAAACTTCGATAGCAGTAGCCATGGTGTTGGCAGTATACATACCACCACAACCCCCAGGTCCAGGGCAGGCGTTACATTCCAGACGTTTGACGTCTTCAGCCGTCATATCACCGTGGTTCCATTTACCGATTCCTTCAAATACAGAAACTAAGTCGATGTCTTTACCATCAAGATTTCCGGGTGCAATGGTTCCCCCATAGGCGAAAATAGCTGGGATATCCATATTGGCAATGGCAATCATAGAACCAGGCATGTTCTTGTCACAACCACCGATAGCTACAAATGCATCGACGTTATGACCACCCATAGCTGCTTCGATAGAGTCCGCGATGATATCACGAGACGTTAGGGAGAAGCGCATACCCGGCGTTCCCATGGCAATACCGTCGGCTACGGTAATGGTTCCAAACTGCACAGGCCAAGCGCCAGCAGATTTGACACCTTCTTTCGCAAGTTTACCAAAGTCATGCAAGTGGATATTACATGGTGTGTTTTCCGCCCAAGTCGAAATCACTCCCACAATCGGTGTTTCAAAGTCCTTATCTGTCATTCCAGTCGCGCGAAGCATAGCACGGTTTGGTGATTTTACCATACTGTCATAGACACTGCTGCGGTGGCGTTTATCTAATTCTGTCATTTAAGTCCCTCTCATATCAGTTTTTACCATTATAGCATATATTTCACAAGATTTACAGAGCAAAATTTTTAAATTTTCAGACAATTCAGCAGTGTACGAAAAAAAATACATCTTTTTTTGTCAAGTAACTTTACTTTACAAAAAAAATGTGTTATTCTAATATGGTTGATGAAAATCAGTAGATTGAATCGAATATAAATACCTAAAGGAGAAATCAAAATGGCAGTACCTGCACGTCGCACTTCAAAAGCGAAGAAAAACAAACGTCGTACACACTACAAAGTAACAGCTCCATCTGTAAACTTTGACGAAACTACTGGAGATTACTCACGTTCTCACCGTGTATCACTTAAAGGATACTACAAAGGACGTAAGATCGCTAAAGCTGCATCAGCTGAATAATAGAAGGGAGATACCATGCGCGTAAATATCACACTTGAACACAAAGAATCTGGTGAACGCTTGTACCTTACTTCTAAAAACAAACGTAACACTCCAGACCGTCTTCAATTGAAGAAATACTCACCAAAACTTCGCAAACACGTTGTGTTTACAGAAGTGAAGTAAGCATTCAATACGAATCAATACATAAGAAAAACGCTGATTTCAAGCGTTTTTTCTTTTTGCCAAATGCGATATATTGCACTGTATTTCAATTCAAACTCTACCTTTTTCTCTACCTTTTTTCTTAAGACCTGGTTTGGAAAGTGTGGGTTTCAGTTGGACTAAAAACAGAGGAATATTTTTAGTTCTGTAAGTATTAATCTATACGCTTACATATATCTTTTGGTCTCTATCCTTTAGGTGAAAATACCGATTTTATGGTATAATAAGGACAACTCTATACAAGGAGGTGTGCCATGACTCTTGATGTAAATAAAGAAGAATTAACAATTTTAGGGATTCCCTTTGATAACTTTTCAGATTTCGATACCGTCTGGTATGCTATTGGGTCATCAATGATTGAAAATTATGAACCTACTGTTCAAGATGTGATTGATTTAAAAACTTATGTTATCAACAAACGAAAGGAATTGAATATTGGTTAAAAATCAATACGAAGGCTATGAGTACATTGACCCCAATCACCAATATACCTATCCAAATTCCACAGTCTTAATCAATAAACAAAATGTTACAAATATTGAAGAAGCCTACCGAAATGAACACTTATTCGTTACTAAAAGACTTGCAGATTTGCGCTTGAAAGCCATTGAAGTCTATTCCATGAGTAATATTTTAGCCATTCATAACTATTTGTTTCAAGACGTTTATGCCTGGTCAGGACAATATCGCAAGGTGAATATCTCTAAAAGTGGTAATCCTTTTATGTCGATACAGTCGTTTAATGCTGCGGAAACTTATATAAATCATCTCATTCATTCCTATCATCAAACTGCCAACTCAAGAGATGAAATCATTAAACATTTAGCAAAAATTCTTGATAATCTTAATTATTTCCATCCCTTTCGAGAAGGTAATGGACGAACTCAACGGGAAGTTATTCGTTCCTTAGCACTATCAAAAGGGTATTCTGCACAAATACGAGTGGAACAAGATGATGAAATTTACAACCTTTATATGGACGGAACTGTCTATGGAGAATTATGGAAATTAGAAAAATTATTTGATAAAATATTAAAAGAAATATAGGTTGTAATACTTGATAATTACAGAAGAAAAAAATTTATTAAGCTAAAAGCCATTGAAACGTTGATTTCAAAGGCTTTTAGCTTTTTGTCAAATGCGAACTATTGTACTGTATTTCAATTCAAACTCTAGCTTTTTAAGATGGCAAAACATTCATCGTTATCCATCGAAGAAACTTTGCCTTTTTCTACGATTCTTAATTAGAAACTCATTTCTTGAAAAAGCGATTCACATCTGATTGACATGCTTCCAATAGTGTTTGTTCATCCGTTAATTCGAGTAGCTGCAAGCCTTCATCGACCAACTTTTTATCAGTTAAACAAATTCCAAGTGTCACTTTAGCATTTCCTAGAAAATCATATCGCTTACTTTTTTTGGCCGTATCTAACAATAGATAACTGATACTGGTACACTTCTCCATCAAACCATTCCACAGAAAAATACTAGCTAAATTAGAGAGTAATTTATACTTGGTGGGAAGAATCTCTGTATAATCAGAGTAATCATTCAGCCTATCTATAACTTCATCACAGATAGAAATCACTGTTTCTAGTGGAAGTGTGAATAAAATAACGACAATTAATTTGAGGTCACTATGATACCAGACATCCTGATTTTTAATTTCGTTCCATGCTTCCGTGGCCATCGTTCTTACCTTCTCATCTGGACCAGATTCTCTTAAACAAAGAATGACCTCTACTCTCTTTAGTATATTTAACACAGGAATATCATTAAGATGTTTTTTTAAATAAGCTACACTCTTATTCTTCAGTTCAAATAATTTATCATTTGATTGGTAGGCATTGTTATCTTCTGCTAATAAGATAATTTCTTCTCTATCGGAGTGGTGGTAAGAATGGCATATATATCGAAATTCTTCGAAATCTAGGCCAACCTGCTTTAGAAGATGCTCCATCAACTCAAAACTAGGCACCACTTGGTTCGATTCAATACGAGACAAGTGCGCTCTTGAAGTGTAATCCTGGCAAACTTCCTCTTGACTAATATGTTTTGATTTCCGTATTTTTTTATAGATCGTACCATAATCCCAACGCATAACAGCTCCACCTCTAATTATGTGTATATATGTGACATTTTTACATTTCGATATGTGTTTAGTATATCATATATATTAAAGAAAGACGTAGAAAACGTGAAAAAATCACTATTAATTCTTTGTATAATCGCTCCCACTCTTAAATTTGTTAGATAGTTGGAGATGGTGGGGATGCCATTAATTGAAGGGATGTGTCCATAGATGAACAAAAGAAGCTTCAAAAAAATGTTTCTAATATTTATTTTAGGTATCATTGTAGGTCTATTCTTAATCCCATTACTTAGACCACTTATAGTTGATTGGCTAAAAACTATATTTGGTTAATAGTAACGATAACCTTATTTAACAAAAAAGTTTTCCCTTTTATTTTTTAATAGCATTGTTTTGACAAATTAACTTCCACGTTTATTGGCGGTAGAAGTTGGTTTGAGAATTTAGCACTTTGATGACCTTAGATCCTTATAATCCTACACGTACAGGTATGACTTTTAGTTTTAGATATTCTCATTAGTTTAATTAAAGGAGGGACTGTGTTATGGTAACTAAGTATTACAAGTATATTCCTTGGTTGATCTTAGGAGCTATTGGATCTTATGAATCAGCAACTTATTTTGGACATAGCACATTTGATACGCTGTATTTATCTATTGTTTTTATGATTGTTTACGTAGCTTTATTCATTCTACACGAAAAATATCTGAAATATAAATATAAAGAAATATTTACACATATTATGAGCAATCCTGAAAAAGATCATCATCCCTAGTAAGAAGTTAAGTAGGGGTTCAATACGAATCAATACATAAGAAAAACGCTGATTTCAAGCGTTTTTTCTTTTTGCCAAATGCGATATATTGCACTGTATTTCAATCCAAACTCTACCTTTTTTGGATAAATTTCAATGAATATACTAGCTTATAGAAAGAATTTAAAAACTATGACTTTCCGAAAAAGAGTCATTTTCCGGAAAGTTGAGGAATGTAAAAAGATGTGTATGATAACTTCAATTTAAGATTTCCTCATTTGTCAAATTAAGCTAGACAAAAAAACCTCTAGCCATTAGCTAGAGGTTGCGATTTAGTCAGGTTTATTGATTTGAAAGTTTACGTTTCAATAAGATAGCACCTGATAGAACAACTGCTCCTAGGACAATGAATCCAGTAGCTGCGACGTCACCTGTACTTGGGAGAACTTTCTTACGACCTTTACCTTTGCCATCACCGGGACCTTCAGTTGTTGAAGATGACGGAGTTGGAGGTGGAGTAGGAGTAGTCGTTGAAGTTGTAGTCGGTTCTTCGCTTGTAGTCGTTGTAGTGGTTGTTTCACCTGTTGTGGTTGTAGTGGTTGTAGCTTCTTTGGTTGTGGTCGTAGTTGAAGTTGTAGTCGGTTCTTCAGTTGTAGTCGTAGTTGAAGTTGTAGTCGGTTCTTCAGTTGTAGTCGTAGTTGAAGTTGTAGTCGGCTCTTCGGTTGTTGTGGTAGTCGAAGTTGTTGTAGTGGTTGTCGTTGAAGTGGTTGTTTCTTCCTTCGGATTTACGATTGTTTTAGTTACTGAGTGGTCGGCTCCGAAATCTTCAGCATTGACCTCTGTATCTGCAGATTTGATGCTGTATCCTGCCGGTGCTTCTGTTTCAGTTAAGATATATTTATCTTTTAACAAGGCATTGACTGTAATGTTCCCGTTTTCGTCGGTGACATACTCACCGATGACTTGGTTATTTGCTTGGCGTACAACCTTGAATTTGGCACCTTGAAGAGGTTGGTTGGCATCGTCCACTTTGTGGATATTGATGGTAAATACATAGCCGACACCAGAGCCACCAGCGATTTGTACAGCTGCAGCATTGGTTACTTGTTTTACCTCTGTATTTTTACCTTTTAGGATTGCATCGTTTTTTAGGAGTTCGCCATCCACAGGCTCGTAGTTGAGCTTAACATCATAAGCAATACGGTATTGGTCGTTTTCAGTGATGTCGCCTAAGTCAATTACAAAGGATTGACCGTCTTCACTGATAGTCACCTTGTGTTGGTCAGTGACATCTGTTCGGTTGCTAAATTGCCACTCACCTTCAACAAAGGCAAAGGTCCCTTTTAAGATTTTGATGCTGCCAGGGACATAAGAAGCGTTGGTAAATTTCATGTGATCTTCGATGGTCACGCTATTGATATTTTCTCTGGTCCGGTTGACAGAAATGGTATAAGATACTGTTTTGTGATCTTCGGAATTGACCCAGCTTGTCTTTGTCAAGACTTTGGGATTCCCATCTCCAACTCCTTTGAAGGCCACCTTTCCGCCGATTTTTAGTTCGTTGTTAATGGTGATTTCAATCGGGATTTCTCCTTTTTCAGGGTGCTTCTTGAAATCAATCCGTGCATAGAAGAAGAAGGAGCCGTTTGTGTCAGAGTGTTTTTCAACATAGTCTGTGTAGGTGAGGGAAATCGATTTTTTTGCAGCATCTACGGTTGCATGAGCAATGATCTCGTTGGTATTCACATCTCGAATCTCGAAGTTATCCGAAGTAATCATTAAAGCATCTGGAACCGTCACGACCGTAGTATCCCCTGCCTTGACATTTTTTCCGGCCAAATCGTAGGTGGCATTAATTCGGAAAGTTGCCCATTGTTCTAACTCCCAAGTGAGATCTCCGCCCTCGTTATTGGTGACGTTGACACTGGTAATCGTGTCCGCAAATTTTCCTGTTATCGAGACAGTTGGTGTTTCAGCAGATGATTTATTCAAACCTAAAGTGAATAAGGTGGCTAGTAGACAAAGAACGAATGGGAAAATCCAAAATTTCTTTTTATCCATAATTTTCTTCCTTTTTCATAAAATGGGTGTTTAATAAACAATCCTACTCTTAGTTCAAATAAGACTATCAGTAGGTTTCCAAAAGATGGAGTCGATATTAAACTACACGGTGTTGCGACAGGTTACTAGGTTGTTCGTTACGAAGTTATTAAGAATAAAATCCTCCCTTTGTTAAAACAATCACAAGATCGTCTTCTTAGGTAAATTGTAGCACAAAAAGCGCCTTATTTCAACAGTATAACTTTGATTGTTAAAATAAAAATGAGTATAAAATAGATGGGTTAATTAGCTGAAAGGAGACAATCTTTAGAACGGCTTTCAAACAGCTCTTTTCGAAGCGGTAACTATTGATTTTTCTCTAAAAAAGGGTATAATCAAAATCAAACTATTTAAAGGGAGTCTCTATGAAGAAGAGTTTTATTCACCAGCAAGAAGAAATTTCATTCGTAAAAACTACGTTTACCCAGTATTTGAAAGACAAGCTAGAAGTTGTCGAAGTCCAAGGACCTATCTTGAGTAAGGTGGGAGACGGGATGCAGGATAACCTATCTGGAGTGGAAAACCCTGTCTCTGTAAAGGTCTTGCAAATTCCCAACGAGACCTATGAAGTGGTTCATTCCCTTGCGAAATGGAAACGCCATACCTTAGCGCGATTTGGCTTTGGGGAAGGGGAAGGTCTCTTTGTCCATATGAAGGCCCTTCGTCCGGATGAAGATTCATTGGATGCGACCCACTCAGTTTATGTCGACCAATGGGACTGGGAGAAGGTTATTCCAAATGGTAACCGCAACCTCGCTTACTTGAAAGAAACAGTTGAAAAGATCTACAAGGCCATTCGTTTGACGGAGTTGGCTGTTGAAGCTCGCTATGATATTGAGTCTATCTTACCTAAACAAATCACCTTTATCCATACAGAAGAGTTGGTAGAGCGTTACCCTGAACTGACACCAAAAGAACGGGAAAATGCCATCACCAAAGAATATGGAGCAGTCTTTTTGATTGGGATTGGTGGCGTCTTGTCAGATGGCAAACCGCACGATGGACGGGCGCCGGACTATGACGACTGGACAACGGAGACCGAAAATGGCTACAAGGGCTTAAATGGGGATATCCTTGTTTGGAATGATAACCTTGGTGCGGCTTTCGAATTGTCTTCTATGGGGATCCGGGTTGATGAGGACACCCTCAAACGCCAGGTTGCTATTACAGGAGATCAAGATCGTTTGGAACTGGAATGGCATCGTGCGCTTTTGAATGGCCTGTTTCCACTAACTATCGGAGGCGGGATTGGTCAATCGCGGATGGCTATGTTCTTGCTTCGTAAGAAACATATCGGAGAAGTCCAAACCAGCGTCTGGCCACAGGAAGTTCGCGAACAATATGAAAATATCTTATAAGATAGTTGCAAGTAAAGCAACGAAAGAAATAGAGCCTTGCATTTGATGCGGGCTCTATTTTTATGGGACTGGAGAAGCTAGGTTTTTCTGTTCCTAATGGGCTTGTGGGATGATTTTATCGCTTGAGCACTGTCACGAACTAGAAATTATGATAGAATAAATAGTACAAAGCAAGCAAAGGAGTGGTGTCTATGAAATTACAAAAACCAAAAGGAACCCAAGATATCCTGCCACAGGAGTCCGCTAAGTGGCAATATGTAGAAGGATTTGCTCGCGAAACCTTTAAAAAATACAATTATGCTGAGATCCGTACACCGATATTCGAGCATTACGAGGTAATTAGTCGTTCTGTTGGGGATACAACGGATATCGTGACCAAGGAGATGTACGACTTCTATGATAAGGGAGATCGTCACATTACTTTGCGTCCAGAAGGGACAGCACCGGTGGTCCGCTCCTATGTTGAAAATAAACTATTTGCACCAGAGGTTCAAAAGCCAAGCAAGGTCTATTATATTGGTCCCATGTTCCGCTATGAGCGCCCTCAAGCTGGCCGTTTGCGTCAATTCCACCAGATTGGAGTAGAGTGTTTTGGATCTAGCAATCCTGCAACGGATGTCGAGACAATTGCCATGGCTGACCAATTCTTCAAAGAGATTGGCATTGAAAATGTCGTCCTCCACTTGAATACCCTTGGTAGCACAGCCAGTCGGACGGCTTATCGTCAAGCTTTGATCGACTACCTCCTTCCGATGAAGGACCAACTTTCAAAGGATAGCCAACGCCGTTTAGAGGAAAATCCGCTCCGCGTTTTGGATTCAAAAGAAAAAGAAGATAAACAAGCGGTTGAGAATGCTCCATCTATCCTAGACTACTTGGACGAAGAAAGCCAGGCACACTTTGATGCCGTGCGGGCTATGCTAGATGGACTAGGAATTGACTATGTCATCGATACCAATATGGTTCGTGGCCTAGACTACTACAACCACACCATTTTCGAATTCGTGACAGAAGTAGATGGAAATGAATTGACCGTTTGTGCGGGAGGTCGTTACGATGGCTTAGTAGAATATTTTGGTGGACCTGCAACTCCAGGATTTGGTTTCGGAATGGGACTTGAACGTCTGTTGTTGGTTCTTGATAAACAAGGAGTTGAACTTCCTGTAGAGGCATCGTTAGATGTCTATGTAGCTGTCCTGGGTTCAGAAGCAGAAGTGGCCAGCTTGGAATTGGTTCAGGCTCTTCGTCGTCAAGGCTTTATCGCAGAACGTGATTACTTAGGACGTAAGTTGAAGGCTCAGTTCAAGTCAGCTGACGTCTTTGGGGCAAAAACCATCATTGCCTTAGGTGGTAGCGAGGTTGAAAGTGGCCAAATCACCGTCAAAAATAACCAGACTCGTCAGGAAGTGACCACTTCCATCGAAGAAGTAAAAAACGATTTTCAGACTATCTTGAATCAACTTTAAAAAGAAAAGACGGATGCCGAGAAGGTATCGGTCTCAGATTGAAGAAAAAGAATTCTTAGAATCTTTCCTTAGGTTCAAAACTCCCGAATGCTTGAGACACCACTGTTTCAAGCATTTTTCTCACGGCGGAAAGTTTCAGAGATTCTTAGATGACTCAAAGTAATAGGAGTCATTTTTTTGAACAATTATCTAGATATTTTAAGTGAAAAATAGTCTGTCTTTTTGTGTGTCATCTATTTTCTCTTTGTGGAGAAAGCTGACAGCTGGGCCCATTTTTGATATACTAGTAGGGCATGCATGTGCCCTTTAGCACTTGCAATTCTAGTAAAGGAAAAAACAAGGTATGAGTGAAAAAGAAAAAGAATCGCATAAACTTGGCTTAAGTGTCGGGTCCAATTTTCAAGATACTCAAGAGCTACGAAAGGTATTGGAGCAATCGATTAGCCGGGAAGAAGAAGTTTTGACTGCTAGTCAACCGGTGGAATCAGATCAGAACCAGAAAGAGAGCCAGGTTAATGGAGAAGGGGTCGAAACAGAAGCTTCGACCGAAACTCTAAGTCGTTTATCACGATCTGGTCATAGTCGTAAAGAGAAGCTTGAAGCGAGGTCAAGAGACCAAGAGGATGTAGAAGAGTCGTTAGAAAACCAAGAAGATGAAAAGCCCTTGGGGCGCTATGCCATTAAGCGACCAGTTCCCTTGTCACTACCAATTGCTTTAAGTGTCCTACTTGGGATGGTCCATGTAGCTCTTCCTTTTATCAACTTAGTTGCGACTAATCAACAAACCCAGGACTTATATGCCGGTTGGGCGATTTCTCAAGGTCAAGTTCCTTATGGTCATTTCTTTGGGGTCAATGGTTTGCTCTACTATGGGCTCAGTGGTTTAGGAAGTTTGGTAGGAGGTCAAGTTCTCTTGGTGGCCTTCCAGATTTTAGCCTACTTTTTTGCTGGGACGAGCCTGTATCGGATGGTCAGAAGCTTGGTTGCAAGTGAAAAAATTGCAGGACAAGTTCAGCTACTCTTCTACTTTCTTGCTGGAGTGCTTGGCTTTGGTGGGAACTATGCTGTCTTTTATGCCCTTCCCTTCTTGTTTGGCTCTATGAATTTCATCCTTGCTTATCTAGAAGGTGAGAAAACGGACGAATCCTTTGTCGCCTATGGTGCAGGAGCCTGTTTGGCCTTTATGATTGTGCCATGGCTGAGTGTGATTTTTTATCTGCTTGCTTTTCTCGGATTGACAGCCTATCATGTGAAGCAAAAGAAATTAGCCCACGGCTTCTATCAATTCCTTGCTGCCCTCTTGGGATTCTCTCTTGTTTTCTATCCCTTGGGCTACATCACTGTGTGGAACGGCTCATTTGGGTATGCGATCCATCAGACCTTGTATAGTCTCCGCTCCCTCCAGTTTGATGCCGGGCATCTATTTGCCAACCTAGTTTATTACTGTTTATTGCTGTTGACGCTTGGTTTCGCTTCAGCTTTCGTCATGTCCTTCCGAAAAGTGTCGACAAGTGGTCAACGTGTGATTCGGTTTATGAGTTGGTTCGGTCTTCTGCTAGTTGTTGCAGTTGTGGTTGGGACACCAGAGCAAGGGGCCTATCAATTCCTTAGCCTGTTACCTTTTGGTCTCCCCTTGTTAGCCCTTTGGTTTGCCGGGGATGAGTCTACTTACCAGCGCCGGAAGATGAAGAACAATTCTATCTGGGACCTTTATTTCTCCAGTCAAGCCTTCCTACCGATTTTGGCAATGGCTTATTTAGTGGGTTATCCAGTTGTAAATCAATTGGTCCTCCAAAGCAATCTAGCTAGTGACCGAAGTGCAATCGCTCAGTATATCAAGAGTCATAGCGATTCCAAAGATACAATCTATGCTTGGGATCAGACGGCTCATCTCTATCAAGAAAGTGGCCGTTTAGCAGCTTCAGCCCTCCTAACCCCAACTGCCTATATGGGGCCGAAGGAAAATCGAACCAATCTGATCAATCAGATTAAGCAAGCTAAGCCGAAGTTTATTGTGGTCAATAACGACCTAGATGTAACGTCTGCTCTGCAAAAAGTTCTAACAAAAAATTATGAAAAAGTGAACCAGAAGGGTTCGCAGTACACCTTGTACCAATATAAATAGACTATCAATATCTTGTGGTTTTGAAATGAAATAACATTTTTTGCCACAAGATATTGATTTTTTATTTTTGAGTGATATAATATGGGGTGAATTCTATTTGTATTAAAAAGAAAGTGGGCGAGAGTATGATAACGTTACGAGAAGAGCATATCCAAAGTCTCCCCCAACTCTTTGTGGAAAAGAGAGATGGGCGGAAGGTCAAGTTTGATGTCGATAAAATTTACCGTGCTTTGGTCAAGGCGACAGAAGAAGTGACAGGCCTCACTCCGGCCCTGGAAGCGAAATTAGAAACCGTAACAGACCGGATCGTGGCTGAAGTTTTGGAACGCTTCCCTCGTGGCGTGAAAATTTACGAGATTCAAAATGTCGTCGAGCACGAGTTATTACAAGCCAATGAGTATGCGATTGCTGAGAGCTATATTACTTATCGGACCCAGCGGGATTTTGAGCGCTCAAAAGCGACGGATATCAATTTTACCATCGGCAAACTCCTCAACAAGGACCAAGCAGTGGTGAATGAAAACGCCAATAAGGACAGCGATGTTTTCAACACCCAGCGTGATCTGACTGCGGGGATTGTCGGAAAATCTATTGGTCTCAAAATGTTACCCAAGCACGTGGCCAATGCCCACCAAAAAGGGGATATCCACTACCATGATTTGGATTATAGCCCTTATACTCCAATGACTAACTGTTGCTTGATCGATTTTGAAGGTATGCTGAGAAACGGCTTTAAGATTGGGAATGCAGAAGTAGAAAGTCCTAAATCCATCCAAACTGCAACAGCTCAAATCTCGCAAATTATTGCCAATGTGGCCTCTAGCCAGTATGGGGGTTGCTCGGCAGACCGGATCGATGAAGTTTTGGCCCCTTATGCAGAAAAGAATTATAAGAAGCACTTGAAGGATGCTGAAGAGTGGGTTCTCCCTGAAAAACGCGAGGACTATGCTTGGCAAAAAACGAAAAAAGACATCTATGATGCCATGCAATCGCTGGAATACGAGATCAATACCCTCTTTACCTCCAATGGACAAACTCCCTTCACCTCGCTAGGCTTCGGTCTCGGAACCAATCGTTTCGAACGGGAAATTCAAAAGGCCATTCTGGAAATTCGAATTAAGGGACTCGGTTCAGAACACCGGACCGCTATTTTTCCGAAGTTGATTTTCACCTTGAAGAGAGGCCTCAACTTAGAGCCGGGGAGTCCCAATTATGACATCAAACAGATGGCCTTGGAATGTGCCACTAAGCGCATGTATCCGGATGTTTTGTCTTACGACAAGATTGTCGAATTGACGGGCTCCTTCAAGGTACCCATGGGCTGTCGTTCTTTCCTTCAAGGGTGGAAGGATGAAAATGGTATCGAAGTCAATTCTGGCCGGATGAATCTGGGGGTTGTGACAGTCAATCTTCCCCGGATTGCCTTGGAGTCAGAAGGGAACAAAGAGAAATTCTGGGAACTCTTTAATGAGCGGATGAACATCGCGGAAGATGCTTTGGTTTACCGGGTAGAGCGGACCAAGGAAGCAACCCCAGCCAATGCACCGATTCTCTATCAATATGGCGCTTTTGGGAAACGCTTGGGCAAATATGACCAGGTAGACCAGCTTTTCCGCAACCGTAGAGCGACGATTTCACTCGGCTATATTGGGCTGTATGAAGTGGCGACGGTCTTTTATGGGCCTAACTGGGAAGAAAATCCAGAAGCCAAACAATTTACAATAGAGATCATCAAGGATATGAAGAAACGGGTCGAAGAATGGTCCGATCAGTATGACTACCACTTCTCCATCTATTCGACGCCATCAGAAAGCTTGACAGACCGCTTCTGTCGCTTGGATACAGAGAAATTTGGTAAGGTTCCGGATATCACAGACAAGGAATATTACACCAATAGTTTCCACTACGATGTCCGCAAGAACCCAACCCCGTTTGAGAAATTGGACTTTGAAAAAATCTATCCAGAAGCTGGGGCTTCCGGTGGTTTTATCCACTATTGTGAGTATCCTGTCTTGCAACAAAATCCAAAAGCCCTTGAAGCGGTTTGGGATTATGCCTATGACCGGGTCGGTTATCTCGGAACCAATACGCCGATTGACCGTTGCTACAAGTGTGACTTTGAAGGGGACTTCACACCAACCGAACGTGGTTTTACTTGCCCAAACTGTGGCAATAGTGATCCCAAGACAGTAGATGTGGTCAAACGGACCTGCGGCTATCTAGGAAATCCTCAAGCTCGCCCCATGGTCAATGGCCGCCATAAGGAAATCGCAGCGCGTGTCAAACACATGAACGGGTCTACTATCAAGTATGGTGGACAGCAAGTGACAGATTAGAAAAGGAAGATTATGGGAAAATACCAATTAGACGATAAAGGCAAGGCTCAGGTACAACGATTCCACGAAAAGCATTCGACAGGCGGAATCAATAAAAAAGACCGCGTGGCCAGCCTAAGAGAGCAATTTTTAAAAAAGGCTAAGAAAAAATAAAAGTGAGAGTTCGCTCTCGCTTTTCTCGTATGGGGAGGTAAAGATGGAATTACGCAGACCGACTCTAGCAGATAAGGAAACTGTATTAGACATGATGGCAGAATTTGAAGCGACTCAATCTGCCCACGACGGTGGATTTTGGAATGCTGAAGCTTTTGTTTATGAAGACTGGTTGGAGACAAATATGCAAAAAGAAATGGGAATAAATTTGCCTGAAAATCGTGTTCCATCAATTCAGTTCGTATTGTTTGATAAATCAGGCCATGCTTTAGGTTTTTTGAATCTACGGCTGAGACTAAATGAGGGGTTGCTGAATTATGCTGGTCATATTGGCTATTCCATTCGTCCCTCTGAACAGGGCAAGGGCTATGCCAAGGAAGCTCTCCGTCAAGGTCTTCAAGTAGCTAAGGAGAAGAACATCCATCTTGCTCTGGTGACCTGCAGTATGGACAATCCGGCTAGTCGAGCTGTTATCTTAGCTAACGGTGGCCAGTTGGAGGATGTTCAAAATGGAACGGAGCGCTATTGGATAGAGTTGGAGTAGAAGGATGACATGGAATACGCCAAAACCGGGCGAATGGAAAAGCGAAGAACTGAGTCAAGGTCGGATTATCGATTACAAGGCCTTTAACTTTGTCGATGGCGAAGGCGTGCGCAACTCCCTTTATGTAGCGGGGTGCATGTTTCACTGCGAGGGCTGTTACAATGTAGCCACCTGGTCTTTCAATGCAGGCATTCCCTACACCAAAGAGTTGGAAGAGCAGATCATGGCCGATTTGGCCCAACCCTATGTTCAGGGCTTGACCCTGCTTGGGGGGGAACCTTTTCTCAACACTGGCATCCTGCTGCCTTTGGTCAAGCGGGTGAAAAGAGAACTCCCTGACAAAGATATCTGGTCTTGGACCGGTTACACCTGGGAAGAAATGATGCTGGAGACACCGGACAAACTGGAGCTACTTTCGCTGATTGATATTCTGGTGGATGGTCGCTATGATAAGAGCAAGCGCAACCTGATGTTGCAGTTCCGAGGCTCTTCTAACCAGCGGATCATCGATGTCCAACAGTCCCTTAAAGAAGGAAAAGTCGTCATCTGGGACAAGCTCAATGATGGCAAGGAATCCTATGAACAAGTGAAAAGAGAGTAGCGAGAGTCGGGGGGGCAGATAAATCGATGAAGAGAGGTTTTCGTTGATTTTCAGTTTGCAAGAAGGGAGCTCTTTTTCAGACAATTTCATTCTCACTGATAAAATTCAGAAGAATTCATGGTATAATGGAATAGATTGTACAAAAGCTAGAACAGTCTAGTCCGTACACTGAAGGAACAGAATGAGGAAATTTACATGACATTAGTTTATCAATCAACGCGTGATGCGAAAAATACTGTTACAGCCAGCCAGGCGATTTTGCAAGGTTTGGCTACTGATGGTGGCTTGTTCACTCCAGTGAGCTATCCAAAGGTGGACTTGGACTTTGACATATTAAAAGACGCTTCTTACCAAGAAGTTGCGAAACTGGTCTTGTCAGCCTTTTTGGATGACTTTACAGCAGAAGAGTTAGACTACTGTATCACCAATGCCTATGACAGCAAGTTTGATACACCAGCTATTGCCCCTCTTGTTAAGCTGGATGGCCAGTACAACTTGGAATTGTTCCACGGTTCAACCATCGCCTTTAAAGATATGGCCTTGTCTATCTTGCCATACTTTATGACAACAGCTGCCAAGAAACACGGCTTGGAAAACAAGATTGTCATCTTGACAGCGACATCTGGAGATACTGGGAAAGCTG
>ERZ772769.180-NODE-180-length-15797-cov-5.30041_pt1 | contig 15797 bp, 12 predicted proteins | sample MGYA00580987_ERZ772769 | MGnify/ENA primary metagenome ERZ772769 (study PRJEB29015, sample SAMEA2738043) | human oral metagenome | biome: human oral; feature: human-associated habitat; material: saliva | place: China | collected 2234 ...
GCGGGAGTCGGCGAGATCCGAGCCGGTCAGCGCATCGAGGTCGAGGTCGAGGGCATCGGCTCCTTCTCCAACCCGGTGGTTCGCCGCTGAGTCGACGCGGCCGGCCTCACCGAGCTGGAGTCCTTGTCCCGACGACGATGGGCGGGACTCCCGGGGCGTGCCCTGAGAATCCCGCCCATCGGCGAGTGCTGGTGCTGCTCCTCGGCTGTTGCTGCTCGGTCGTGGGGAGCCGAGGCAGGCTCAGGTGTCCTTCGGCGAGCCGCCTGAGCCCTTCTCGTCGCTCTTCTTGTCGCCGCTCTTGGAGTCCTTGCCCGCACCATTGCCGGATGCGCCCTCGTCCATGTCGGCCGGGCCCGGGTCGGTGACGGTCGTGTCCTTCATGAGATCGTCAAGAACAGCGGTGGAGTACTTGTCCTTGGGACAGATGAGAGTCGCGGTGAGCATGGTCGGCCTCTTGATGGTCGAGAATGCCCTGATGAACTCAGTGGCTTGGTATTCCTTGCCGTCCTTGCCGGTGTAGGTCCAGTCCAGCCTCTTGGTCTCAATGGCGTTTCCAGAGGCGTCTTTGACGGAGGTCGAATCATCCTGTGCGGGTTTGAAGTTCACATGGGTGACACCCTGAGAGAACTTCTGCTGCTCGTTCGCCGCGTGGGTATCTGTGTCCTCGCGGTCAGTGGAGAGCTGTCCGTTGAGGAGGTTCTGCGTCGTCACGAACTGGCAGCCGTCGTCGCTGACCAGCTCATTGACTCCTCCGGTATCGCGCTTCGTGTTGGTCCAGCCCGGTGCTGACACGATGATGTGCCAACCGGCTGCTCCTCCATTGACCTCCGTACCCTTCGTACTGCCGGAGTCGGAGGGCTTGTCCGAGGACTGCGACGAGCTCTTGCCTGATGAGGTGCTGGAGCGCGCGGGGCCGGACTCGTCCTGACACGCAGCGAGAACCGGGATCGCCAGGGCGAGGCTGAGACCGGCGACAAGGGGAAGCCTGAGAGCCGATCGGCGGCGGCTGGTGGAACGTGCCGCGGGATGTGGGGACGGGGACATGAGGCCTCCAAGGAACGATGAGTCGGGAGTCTTCCCGAACGGACTAGGGATGTCATCACCTCTGGTGGGAGCCGCGAGAACTTCCTGGCGGCGACATCATGATCTCACGGGTGCCACGTTAATTCGCCTGTGTGCGCAGAGCGATGGGGCAAGTTCCCCATCCCTCGAAGTCGAGGTCGAATACTCCAGGTGAGGGACCCCCTCATAGTGTCCCCGTGTCCGATGATGAATTCGGGCAGCACATGATCGTCAGCACATGTTGACGCAAGAAAAGGAAGTCGTGGCCATGAGGACAGTGCCTGCTCGGCATAGTGCCGTAGGGGCCTCAGTGCTGGTCATGGCCGCTGGAGCGTTCACGGTGCCGGCGGCGGCCGGCGTGGCGGGGGACCCCGCCCGAGGCGGCCCGACCTGTTCCCTGGGTGGCGTCAGAGGGGACTATCCTGGCCCCATCATGCCTGAACTCAGTGATCACTCATCCGCTTTCCGTCCTGAGCCCACCAGCGCCTCCGGTATCCCGGAGCAGGGCTCATCGTCCGTGCGCGTACGTTTCTGCCCCTCACCCACGGGAACCCCTCACGTGGGCATGGTGCGCACCTGCCTGTTCAACTGGGCTTACGCCCGCCACACCGGCGGAACCTTCGTCTTCAGGATCGAGGACACCGACGCCGCCCGTGACTCCGAGGAGTCCTTCGACGCCATCCTGGACTCCCTGACCTGGTTGGGCCTGGACTGGGACGAGGGCGTGGGTAAAGGGGGCCCTCATGAGCCCTACCGCCAGTCCCAGCGCATGGACCTGTACAAGGAGGTGGCCGCCGAGCTGCTGTCGGCGGGCTACCTGTACGAGTCCTTCTCCACCCCCGAGGAGATCGAGGCGCGCCACCGTGAGCGTGGCGAGGACCCCAAGCTCGGCTACGACGGCTTCGACCGCGATCTGACCCAGGAGCAGAAGGACGCCTTCCGCGCCGAGGGTCGCCTGCCCGTCCTGCGGATGCGGATGCCGGACGAGGACATCACCTTCACCGACCTGGTCCGCGGCCCCATCACCTTCAAGGCCGGCAGCGTGCCGGACTACGTCGTCGTGCGCGCGGGCGGTGAGCCCCTCTACACCCTGGTCAACCCCGTTGACGACGCCGCGATGGGCATCACCCACGTTCTGCGCGGTGAGGACCTGCTGTCCTCCACCCCGCGGCAGGTGGTCCTCTACCGGGCCCTCATGGACATCGGTCGGGCTCAGGTCATTCCCGAGTTCGGGCACCTGCCTTACGTCATGGGGGAGGGCAACCGGAAGCTGTCCAAGCGGGACCCCCAGTCCAACCTCCTCATCCACCGTTACCGCGGCATGATCCCCGAGGGTCTCCTCAACTACCTGGCCCTCCTGGGGTGGTCACTGAGCGCGGACCGCGACGTCTTCTCAGCCGCAGAGATGATCGAGGCCTTCGACGTCCATGACGTCAACCCCAACCCGGCCCGCTTCGACCCCAAGAAGTGCGAGGCCATCAACGCCGAGCAGGTGCGTGCGCTGGGGGAGACCGACTTCCGGGACCGGCTGGTGCCCTACCTCGCCGACGCCTACCCCGACCCGACCGGTGAGACCGCTCAGGTGCCACTGGTCTCAGCGGAGGCCTTCGACAAGCTCACGGCGCGCGAGCAGGAGATCCTCAACGCGGCGGCCCCCCTTATTCAGACGCGGATCCAGCTGCTGCGAGAGAGCCGCGACATGCTCGGCTTCCTCTTCGTGTCCGACGACGATCTCGTCGTCGACGACAAGGCTCTGTCCAAGCTCAAGGCATCGGCCGGAGACGTGCTGGATGCGGGCATCAGCGCCCTGGAGGGGCTCAACCCTGAGCAGTGGGACAAGGACCATCTGGAGGAGGCCCTCAAGACCGCCATCGTCGAGGGGCGGGGCATGCCCGACGGCGAGGGGATCAAACCGCGTCTGGCTTACGGCCCGTTGCGTGTCGCGGTGACCGGGCGACAGGTCTCTCCGCCCCTGTTCGAGTCCATGGAGATCCTCGGACGCAGCTCCACCCTGGCCAGGCTGAAGGCTCTTCGGGCCCGGCTCGGGTGAGGTGACTGCACGATGAACTGAGCCGGTGGGGCCGGGACGCGGCGCTGAGCGTGCGCGTCCCGGCCCCACCGGCCAGTGAGTGCGGAGCTGAGTACAGGACCGCACCAGCCGTCCCGCTCTTCTGCGGGCCGCGCCGGCCGATTACATGGCTCCAGCGTCGATTCCCTGGAGCCGGATGCCTCCCAGAATCGTGTGCCACTGATCCAGCCCGATGAGGGAGCCCTGGGGGCACAGCAGCATGACCTCGACAGCGAACCCCTTCTCTCCCACTCGCCTGTCGAAGCGATATCCATCCATGGGAGTGTTGGGGGCGTCCGAGAAGTTGACCGTCACGGAGAAGGTCTCCTCATAGCCCGGGAGGGTCCCATTGTCGTCCCGGACGGCCTCCACCGGGTTCGGGCCCTGTGTCGTCTGATATCCGGAAAAGATCGTCTGCTGACTCTTGAGAGCCGCCTTGGACTGAATGTCGTCCCCGACTCCTCGGAGGCTGTAGTACCTCTCCTCGGCGCTCGTGGAAACATAGCCGAAGCAGGCGGGGTTGGCGTTAACCGTGTATCCGTCAATAGTCCCGTTAGGGCCGGCCGAGTCCTTCTTGATGCGTTCGTCGTCGTGCGTCCAGACCGACGAGTCCTCACTGGAGACCGTGACACTCGGTGCCGTCCATGTCGTTGCCGAGGGGGAGGGCGTCGACGCTGAGGCGGTTGGGCTCGGTGACTTGGACGGTGTGGGTGAGCTGGATTCGCTGGCCTCGGCACTGGCCTCGGCGGAGGCGTCTGCTGGCTCGACCTTCAGCTGTCCCTTGTGGGCCGGGCCGCAGGCGCTCAGCGCCAGACTGGCTGCGAGGCACATCCCCAGGGCCAGGCGACGAGCTCTGGAGGGGGTACGGGCAAGGAGCATCTGGTGGTGGTGCGGTGCTGGATGAGGCAATGCGGCTCTCCTGGTGGTGAGGAAGGAGGAAGGGTGGTGGTGTGGCTCGGTACTGGAACTCATCTATCCCATGACCCCAGCATCGAGTCCCGCCACTCGTGTCGAGGACAGGAACTGATGCCATGCATCGGTGGAGGCGAGCTCGTCCGGTATGGCTTCGACGGGAGTCGGCCCCGAGGTCACCACGAAAGAAGTGTGGTTGGACATCGTCTGCCGTACCTTGATGGAAGAGATTGCGTTGTCTCCACCCCTTTTTCTTTCGCTGTCGATCGACGGATCTGCGTCGTAGAAAGTAATGGCTGGACATCCTCCTGTGTCGAAGTCGTAGGCCTGGCCGATTTCTGTCGACGTCGTGACCGGTTGCTTGAGTATGTCGTCCTGCCGGAGCCACGTGCCGGCCTGGTCGTGGGAGATCGTGATGTTCGGGGCCGTCCGGGCTGTCGCGGAAGGTGTTGCCGACGGCCTCGGGGGCGGTGTTGTGGACGGCGCTGGTGAGCCGGAGGGGACGGTCTTGGTAGAGGCGCCGGTGGGTTCGACGCTCAGCTGTCCCTTGTGGGCGGGGCCGCAGGCGCCCAGGGGGAGGGCGGCGCTCCGGGTCGGTCCAAGGGCGCGGAGGCGAGTGCTGCAGGGGCCGTGACCTAGGCGGTGACGGTGCCGCAGGTGGGTGGGCATATTGCCTCCCAGAAGGGTGGGGTGAGCAGGAACTAGATGGGAGTGTAGGGGATGCCTCTGGAGCTCCGCTTGGTTGTGAGCGCTCAGGAGGGGCTGCGGTGCCGGCTGCCAGGGTCCTGTGAGGCCGCGAGTGGGAGGATGGAGGGGGACGATCCCGAGACATCCGTTGTGTGTCGGTCTTCACCTCCTGGCGATTTGATGGGCTGAGGGTGGGCGTGTAGATTACTGCCCGCTGCCTCGGACGTGATCCGTTCCGGGGTGAAGCCCTTTGGGGTATGGTGTAATTGGCAACACGACTGATTCTGGTTCAGTTATTCTAGGTTCGAGTCCTGGTACCCCAGCGGATCTCACGATCTGTGGCCCCCATCGTTTAGTGGCCTAGGACACCGCCCTCTCACGGCGGCGGCGCCGGTTCGAATCCGGCTGGGGGTACGAGGGTCCGGTTGCCGATTACGGTATTCGGACTGTCATATGCCCCCATCGTTTAGTGGCCTAGGACACCGCCCTCTCACGGCGGCGGCGCCGGTTCGAATCCGGCTGGGGGTACGAGGGTCCGGTTGCCGATTACGGTATTCGGACTGTCATATGCCCCCATCGTTTAGTGGCCTAGGACACCGCCCTCTCACGGCGGCGGCGCCGGTTCGAATCCGGCTGGGGGTACGAGGAACAGGCGCCCGCTCCACCGCACGGTGGAGTGGGCGCCTTGTGTACTCGCCCATCTGTTCGCCCCATGCCGCCGCGGTGAACCGCGCTCATGCGGGTGAGGGTTCTTCAGTGGTCCATCAGGCGGAGGCCAGCAGGTCGCTGCCCGTTGTGACCGTGAGCCCTCGCTCCAGCAGTGAGCGCAGACCTCCTTCCAGGGCGGAGAACAGGCCCTCGGAGGGCTGCGTGCGCCCGTCGTGGCACAGCACCACCGATCCGGCGCCGGCAACGTCCTTGACAGCGTCGGCGGCCGCCGCCGATGGCGTGTGAACGCTCCACAGCAGCAGGTCCATCCTCTTGAGCGAGGCAACCATCATGGCCGGCGCGTCAACCCGGCCGTAGGGAGGCCTCCACAGGCGCGGAGACGGGGCCCCTGCCGCCACGATCGCCTCGCACGTGCGGTCCACCGAGTCGCTCAGCTCGGAGAAGCTCACGCCGTAGACATCCGTGTGCACCCAGTTATGGACCCCGACCTCGTGTCCTTCGGCGACCTGTCGCGCGATCAGCTCGGGGTGGGCCTGCACCGCGGAGCCCAGAACGAAGAAGGTGGCCCGTATGTGCAGCCTCGCCAGCATGTCGAGCACCCGTGGAGTCCAACGGGGGTCCGGCCCGTCGTCGAAGGTCAGCGCCAGCTTTCCGGACTTCCCGTCGGTCTGGAAGACCACTCGCGTACCGAGCGCGCTACCGGGGCCCGCCGGGCGAGGGGCGGTTCTGGCGGTGGGGGAGAGGTGGGTCTCCCGCCAGTGAGTGGCTCCTGCGCCGGCGCCCGCGCCGAGCACGCCCGCCGTTGTTGCCAGGGCAGCTCTTCCCAGGAGGCCTCGCCGGCTCTCACGAGGAGCGGGACTCGGCTGTGACTCGGTTGACGAAGAGGGAGCGGTGTCCCTGGCTCCGTCATCCGGCAGGCTCGTGGTCGTCACCGGCATATCGTAGAGCGAACCCGGCAAGCCCCTGAACTCGCCGTCGGAACGTTGCAGAACCACGACGGCGTCGAACTGCCTCGCGCCGTATCAATCGATATCCGAGACATCCTCGGTAGGATGCCCGCGTGACGAACTTTCCCGCGCTGAAGACCCCCGGCCCCCTCGCTGATGGCGCCATGCGCATCACTCCCCTGGGGGGCCTGGGCGAGGTCGGCCGCAACATGACCGTCTTCGAGCTGGACGGCAAGCTGCTCATCGTTGACTGCGGTGTGCTCTTCCCCGAGGAGGACCAGCCGGGCGTCGACCTCATCCTTCCCGACTTCTCCTCCATCGAGCACCGCATCGACGACGTCGTCGCCCTGGTCCTGACTCACGGGCACGAGGACCATATCGGGGGTGTGCCCTACCTGCTGCGCCTGCGTGACGACATCCCCCTGGTGGGAAGCGAGCTCACGTTGGCCTTCGTGGAGGCCAAGCTCAAGGAGCACCGTATCCGCCCGGTGCTGCGCCAGGTCATCGAGCACGAGGAGGTCTCCTACGGCCCCTTCGACCTGGAGTTCGTGGCCGTCAACCACTCCATCCCCGACGCCATGGCCGTCATGATCCGCACCGATGCCGGCAACGTGCTGGCCACCGGTGACTTCAAGATGGACTCCCTGCCCATCGACGGGCGCATCACGGACCTGCGCTCCTTCGCCCGTTTCGGTGAGGAGGGCGTGGACCTGTTCTGCGTGGACTCCACCAACGCCGAGGTCCCGGGCATGGTGGGCCACGAGGGCGAGATCGGCCAGGTCCTGGACAACGTCTTCGCCGACTCCGACGGGCAGATCGTCGTGGCCTCCTTCGCCAGCCACGTCCACCGCGTCCAGCAGGTCCTCGACGCCGCCGCCCTGCACGACAGGCGGGTCGCCCTCGTGGGGCGCTCCATGGTGCGCAACATGGGGATCGCCTCCGAGCGCGGCTACCTCAAGGTCCCCGCAGGTGTCCTCATCGATGCCCGGGACATCACCTCGCTGCCCCCGCACGAGAGAGTCCTCATGGTCACCGGCTCTCAGGGAGAGCCCATGGCGGCCCTGTCCCGGATGGCCCACTCCGAGCACCGCAGCGTCACCATCGAGCCCGGGGACACCGTCATCTTCGCCTCCTCCCTCATCCCCGGCAACGAGAACTCCGTCTTCCGGGTCATCAACCAGCTCATGAGGCTGGGGGCACGCGTGGTCCACCAGGGCAACGCCAAGGTCCACGTCTCCGGGCACGCCTCCTCCGAGGAGCTGCTCCACGTCTACAACATCGTCCAGCCCCGCAACGTCATGCCCATTCACGGTGAGATTCGTCATCTGGTGGCTAATGGTGGGCTCGCCGTCAAGACGGGAATCGCCCCGGAACGGGTCATGCTGTGTGAGGACGGCGTGGCCGTCGACCTGGAGGGGGGAGTGGCCCGTATCGCCGGCCAGGTGCCCTGCGGCTACATCTACGTCGACGGCTCCTCGGTGGGGGAGATCGATGAGGCTGAGCTCAAGGACCGCCGCATCCTGGCGGAGGAGGGCTTCGTCTCGGTCTACGCCGTGGTGGAGACCACAACCGGCACGATCCTGGCCGGCCCCCACATCCAGGCGCGGGGCGTGGCGGAGGACGACTCGGTCTTCGAGGAGATCCTTCCCGATGTGACCGAGGCCCTGTCGGCTGCGCTGGAGACCGGGAAGGCGGACGCCTACTCCCTCCAGCAGGTCATGCGCCGCACCCTGGGGCGCTGGATCGGGCGCCGCCTCAGGCGCCGTCCCATGATCGTCCCGGTCGTCATCGAGGCATAGCGGGAGGGCGCTTACTGCATGACTCTCTTCCGGCCCGCGTGCTTCATATCCACCGGATCCATCCTCATTGACATCCCCCTCCACGTCAGCAGTGTGCCGACGCCGGGAGGGGCGATCACCGGGGCGTCGTCGGGTCCGGTCGTCGGTGGCGGGTACACCGTGGTCTCGGCCGCAGCCCGGCAGGGTGTTCCCACGGCCCTGGCCGCCACCCTGGGAACCGGACCCAACTCCGCGCGGGTGCGCGAGTCGATGCGGCTGGACCGGGTGGAGCTGCTCGTCGAGGAGCTCGTCGGGGACATCGGCACCTGCACCACGCTCATCGAGCCCTCCGGCCGACGCACCTTCATCACCACCGCGGGTGTTGAGGGCGAGCCTCAGCGTGAGGATCTCGAGAGCATCGACCTGAGGGCCGGGGACTGGGTCTACGCCACGGGCTACGACCTGGCCCACTACACGAGCCGCGGCATCCTGGCCGACTGGCTCCTGTCGATCCCCGACGGCGTCGGGCTCGTGATCGACCTCGGCCCGGTCCAGCCCGACATCCCCGACCAGGTGCTCCTTCCGCTGCTGAGGAGGGCGACGATACTGACCGGGAACGACCTGGAGATGGGGCGCCTCGAGAAGCGACTGGGCGGCACCGGTGCCATCCGGCAGGCCTGCCCTGAAGCACTGATCGTCCACCGAACCGGCGTGAACGGCTGTGTTCTCCACCCGGTGGGAGGTGAGCCGATCGAGGTACCCGGTTTTGTGCGTGAGGTCGTGGACACGACGGGAGCGGGAGACACGCATACCGGTGTCCTGGTCGCCGGCCTCCTGGGTGGGCTCGACGTCGTCGAGGCGGCCAGGCGAGCCAACGCGGCCGCCGCCCACGCCGTGGCCCGCAGCGGCCCGGCCCAGGCACCGCTGTGCGAGGAGATCGATGAGTTCCTCCGCGCTGACGATGAGAGGTCCTGACGGGGGCCCGGGGCGTGCCTGCCTCTGCCCTCAGGGGGACGAGCCCCCGTACCGGGCCGCGGCACCGAGAAGGTGACGTGTCTCCGGCCGGGGCGGGCGGCGTGGCAAGGTCAATGACACCGAGAATCCGATAGTTTCTAGGGCATCATGGCCAATCGTCGCACCACGAGAACAGCTGCGCCTTCACCGGGAACCGGCAGAGGACGTAATCGAGGCGGTTCCGCTTCAGGAACCGCTCCCTTCTCCGCGCCCGGAACCGGGCCCTCGGGCGGACGCTACCGCCGTACCGGCTGGGCCTTCCTCATCCTGGCCCTCGCAGCGGTGCTGGCACTGCGCGAGTGGTTCGGGATCTCCGGTGCCGCAGGCGATCTCCTGCACCACATCGCCGCGGGCCCCGTCGGCGTCCTGGGCGTCTTCGTGCCCCCGCTCCTGGCGGCGCTGGGCATCGCCATGCTGCGGGTCCACAGCCTGGGGGCGGTGCACGCACGGGTCTCCGTGGGCTGCCTGGGCCTGCTGACGGCTCTGACCGGAATGATCCAGGTCGGCAGCGGCAACCCGGTCCTCAAGAACAACATCGGCGGACTGGAGGCCGCCGGAGGGCTGCTGGGATGGCTGGTGGGCTACCCGCTGGCGGCACTGTTCTCCTCCGTGGGGGCCTTCATCCTGTTCCTCCTCCTGACCGCGTTCTCCGCACTGGTCCTGTCCGGCAAGACCGTTGCCGAGATTCGCGAGCTGCTGGAGCAGTACCGGGCCGCGGACAGTGACGGAGCCTCCCACGGAGCCGATGGATCGGGCGACTCTCTGGCCCGGCGCCTGCTGGGACGGGTCCGCGGAGGCTCTGAGCGGGCGGGCGCCTCCGGCGCGGACTCGGATCAGACGGCGCTCCTGGACTCCTATGACGGCGACGAGCCCTTCCGCTCAGCCCTGGAGGTGGAGGAGTCGGCCTCACGTAAACGGGGCAGTGGCCGCCGTAAGCGCTCGGCCGACCGGCAGGCCCAGCAGACGACGATCACCGAGCTCTTCGAGCCGGGCGCCGATCACGGGGCTCACTCCGAGGGCGAGGACTTCGTCATCCCGGACGTGGGCGAGGAGACTGATGTCATCGCCTCCCCGGCATCCTCGGCCGCCTCCGCCACCCGGAGCAGGCCCGCCGGCCCGGCGGGTGGCTCCGTGGCCTCCGGCCCGGCCGCAGGAGGGCAGCGCAAACCCTCATCCGCCAAGCGCAGCGCACCGCAGCCGACCCCGCAGTCGCCCTCCGGTTTCGACGCCGTCACTGAGGAGACCCCCGAGGTCGCGCTGGAGGAGCCCGACCTCGCCGACCAGATCGCCATGAGCGACATGGCTCTGCCCGACGGATCGACCTACACCCTGCCCGATGACGCGCTGCTCGGTCCCGGCCCGGGCCACTCCACCCGCACCCCCGCCAACGACGCCATTGTGGAGTCCCTGCAGAACGTCTTCGCCGAGTTCAACGTGGACGCCACGGTCACCGGCTACACGCGCGGCCCCCAGGTCACCCGCTACGAGGTTCACCGGGGCCGGGGGGTCAACGTCTCCCGGATCACGGGGCTGGAGAAGAACATCGCCTACGCGGTGGCCTCCGACGAGATCCGTCTGCTCACCCCCATTCCGGGTAAGAGCGCCATCGGCATCGAGATCCCCAACAGCGACCGGGAGATGGTCAAGCTCGGCGACGTCCTGCGCTCCCAGGCCGCGCGCAAGCAGGCGCACCCGCTGGTGGTCGGGCTGGGCAAGAACGTCGAGGGCGACTACGTCGTCACCAACCTGGCCAAGACCCCGCACCTGCTGGTGGCCGGGCAGACCGGTTCGGGTAAGTCCTCCTTCGTCAACTCGATGATTACCTCGATCATGATGCGTGCCACTCCCGAGGAGGTGCGCATGGTGCTGGTGGACCCCAAGCGGGTGGAGCTGACCATCTACGAGGGCATCCCCCACCTCATCACCCCGATCATCACCTCCCCGAAGAAGGCGGCCGAGGCCCTGGAGTGGGTGGTGCGCGAGATGGACGCCCGCTACGACGACCTGGCCTCCTTCGGCTTCAAGCACATTGACGACTTCAACAAGGCGGTGCGCGCAGGCGAGGTCCAGCCCCTGCCGGGATCCCAGCGAGAGCTGAGCCCCTACCCCTACCTCCTGGTCGTCGTCGACGAGCTCGCCGACCTCATGATGACCGCCCCCAAGGACGTGGAGGCCTCCATCCAGCGCATCACCCAGCTGGCCCGCGCTGCCGGGATCCACCTGGTGCTGGCCACCCAGCGTCCCGTCGCCCAGGTGGTCACCGGCCTCATCAAGTCCAACGTCCCCTCGCGCCTGGCCTTCGCCACGGCCTCCCAGCTGGACTCCCGGGTCATCCTCGACCAGAACGGGGCCGAGACGCTCACCGGCCAGGGTGACGCCCTCTACCTGGGCCCGGGCGCCTCCACGCCAGTGCGTATCCAGGGCTCGTGGGTCACCGAGTCCGAGATCCGCTCCGTCGTCGAGCACGTCAAGTCCCAGCTGACGCCCGAATACCGCGAGGACGTCGTCGTCCCGGAGGTCAAGAAGCAGATCGACGAGGAGATCGGTGATGACATGGACCTGCTCCTGCAGGCCGCCGAGCTCATCATCTCCAGCCAGTTCGGCTCCACCTCCATGCTCCAGCGCAAGCTGCGGGTCGGCTTCGCCAAGGCCGGACGCCTCATGGACCTGCTCGAGTCCCGTGAGGTCGTCGGCCCCTCGGAGGGATCCAAGGCCCGCGACGTCCTCGTCCAGCCCGAGCAGCTCGAGGAGACCCTGGCCTGGATCAAGGGCGAGGGCGGTGCGCCGGGAAGCGCGGAGAGCCCCGACGCCCCTGACGCGTCTCAAGGCGAGCCCGATTCCGAGGCCCCGTCGGCTCCGGCCGCGAATGAGCCCCGTACTGCGGTCATGCCGTCGAACCGCTACAGCACGGACCCCTTGGAGGTCGCCTCCAGCCTGCCGGAGTCGGAGTCCTGGGACGACACCTCCGCCGATGAGGACTCCGAGGACGCCTGGTCGCTCACTGGCCGCGGCTCATCGTGGTGAGGCGGAGGCCGACGCCGCGCCCTGCGGGGCCGGGTGGGCTCCGGCTCGTTTGATGACCTCTTCCCGACTGGGAATCGTCGGAGCCGGTCCGGTGGGCTTGGGCGGTGTGGTGGCCATGGTCGAGGTGTCCTTGACCTGAGAGGTCAGCAGGCTCCAGCGCCGGTCGATCTGCTCTTTGCTCAGCCCCAGGCCGGCAGGCTGCTCGCCGTTGTGAAGCGCCGCCAGGTCCCTGATCTTGTGGCCGCCGGCGAGATCCACGGTGAACGGGTGCCAGTTCAGCTTGTCCACGCTCACCGAGCCGTCGGCGTGGGAGGTGACGTCGGCCCAGACCAGCTGACCGACGTCGGACAGCGGGGCGCAGCACTCCTCATCCTGGTTCGAGATGTAGTTGCCGGCCGAGTACGACACCCACATCCCCTTGCCCTCGACTCCTCCGGAGAGCTTCTCGGCGGGCTGAGGCACATGGGGATGAGCGCCGAAGAAGATGTCGACCTGCCCGGTGTCGGCCAGGGACTGGGCGTAGGAGACCTGCTTGTCGTTGGGCGTGGTCTCGTACTCCTCACCGAGCTGGGAATGGACGACGACGAGATCGGCACCCGCCGCACGGGCCGACTTCGCCGCCTTCGTGATGGCGCCGACGTCGTTGAGCGACACGGAGTATCCGGTGGGATCCTCCAGGCCGTTGAGGTCCATGGTCGTGGAGATCTGGGCGACGGTCACGGTGCGCCCGCCCCGCTCCAGCTCGTAGAGCGCGAAGGGCACCGAGGCGTCCTGCTGGCTCCGGTAGGTGCCCGCGTGGCCCAACCCGTGAGCGTCCAGGGCGTCCAAGGTGGCCACGACGCCGGCCTCCCCCCGGTCCGCGGCGTGGTTGGAGGCGGTCGCGCAGCCGTCCCAGCCGGACCTCGCCAAGGCGGCAACGACCTCGGTAGAGGTGCCGAAGGCGGGGTAGCCCGAGTAGACCCCGTCCGGAGCGACAGGCACCTCCATCCCGCACAGGGCCAGATCCAGGCCCTCGACCCAGGGGGTCTCAGCGGCGATGTTGGCGGTGATATCCCCTGAGCCTGCCGGAGTGGACTCCATCACCGGCATATGCATGAGGACGTCGCCGGCGTAACCCACGGTGAAGTGGACGTCCTGCGAGCCGCCGACGCTGGCGGAGGCGGACGGAGTCGGCGATTGAGCCGGCACAGCCTGATCGGAACTCGTCGAGCAACCGTTCATGGCGACGGATGCAGTGAGAACGACGGCGGTCAGCAGGCCAGGACCCCGTGACCTGCGGCTGAGGCCGGCGGAGTCCGGTGACGATGATGGTGGAGGAGTGGAGGGGGGCATGATGATGAACGTATGAAGTGAACCTTAAGAGTGTGTGCGCGGTTCGTGCTCGTTCCAGTGGTGCGGGGGAGGCTCCCGGATGTCGGCGTGAACCGTGGGTGAGAACGGATCTTATGCCGCGTGTCGTCTGCGATGGAGCATGACGCGTACGGTGCAGGCGTTCGGATAGCGAGGCCGTTGAGAAGATGGATCGAGGTTTCTGCGTCGGTGGGAGGTCGTCCGCGACTAGGCTGGACCTGATGAACGCCCCGACCGCCCCGGATGGCGCCGCGCCGTCAGAGCAGGCGCCGCTGCTCAACATCGCCAACGTCCTGACGGTGCTGCGCCTGCTGCTCGTGCCCGTCTTCATCTGGCTCGCCCTGCTGCCCGGGGACCGGGCCAGGCTCGCCGCCGTCGTGGTCTTCGTCGTCGCTGCCTTCACGGACCGCCTGGACGGCCAGCTGGCGCGCTCGTGGGGGCTGGTGACCTCCTTCGGCAAGATCGCCGACCCGATCGCGGACAAGGCGCTGACTCTGTCCGCCTTCGTTCTGCTGAGCGTCAACCAACGACTGTGGTGGTGGGTCACCATCCTCATCGTCGTGCGCGAGCTCGGCATCACGGTTATGCGCTTCTTCATGCTGCGCCGTGCCGTCATGGCGGCCTCGCGCGGCGGCAAGATCAAGACGGCGCTGCAGATGGTGGGGCTGGTCGGGCTGCTCACGCCGTGGTCCGTGCTCATGCTGCCCGCGGGGCCGGCCGCGTTCCTGACCAAGGCGGCCTACGTCATTGTGGCTGCGGCGCTCATCGTCACGGTGGTGACCGGCCTGGACTACGTCCGCCAGGCGATGCTGCTGAGCCGTCAGAACGGGCGGGGCGGCCGGTGACCGCCCGGGGGTCGTGGTGATCGAGGGTGCGTCCGGCGCCGAGGAGCGTGTCCGCGCGGCGAGGGCTCTCCTGCAGTCCGCAGAGGAGCGCGGAATGACTCTGGCGATCGCCGAGTCGTTGACGGGTGGGCAGGTCGCCTCCAGTCTGGTGGAGGTTCCCGGCGCCTCCCGTGTGCTCGTGGGGGCGGTCGTGGCCTACGCCACCCGGATCAAGGCGCAGGTCCTCAGGGTCGATGCTGCGCACCTGAAGCTAACCGGGCCGGTGGACCGCGATGTCGCCCTGCAGATGGCGCACGGAGTGCGTCGGCTCCTTGGGGCCGATCTGGGACTGGCGACCACCGGGGTGGCCGGGCCGGGGCCGGCCGACGGACATCCGGCCGGAACGGTTCATATCGCCGTCGTCGCTCCTTGGGGGCAGAGGCACCGCGAGCTGCACCTGAGCGGTGATCGCTCGCAGATCCGGTGCGCCACCGTGATGGAGGTGTGTGAGCTGGCCATCGGCTTCCTACAGAAGGACGAGTGTGGGCCGCAGCCCTGATTGCTTCTCAATGACGACTGACCAACTACAGACCGCAGACTAAGACGTATTTCAGATTTCTCTCAGGAATGCCGGTAGAGTGGTTCTCAACGTCACCGGAGCCGGAGAACTGGCCCCACGTGGCGGGAATGAATCCACGACGTGAATGGTTGTGCTAGACGATGAACAACACGACTCACCCCCGCACCACTCGCCCGATCAACAACCGGATGCCGATGCGCCAGGGACCCGGGGCAGGGTACGGTGTGTCCGTGGACACCCCGAAGCACGAGAATGTCGTCCTGCGCCGCGAGATCGGAGAAGTCCTGCGCGGCGTCCGACAGCACCAGGGACGCACGCTGCGCGAGGTCTCCTCGCAGGCCCGTGTCTCCCTGGGATACCTCTCCGAGGTCGAGCGCGGCCAGAAGGAGGCCTCCTCCGAGCTGCTCGCCTCCATCTGCCAGGCGCTTGACGCCCCCCTGTCCATGGTGCTGCGTGAGGTCTCCGACCGCATCGCCCTGACCGAGGGCGTCATGATTCCGGACACGGTTCCCGATGAGCTCGTGCGTCAGCAGGGGGTCGCCCTGCGGTGACCATCCGCTGACGCTCCGCGTGCGCCGCTCTTGTGGCGCGCAGATCGTTACCAGTGAGCCGACCTTCCCGGCGGTGGGGCCACGATGAGTGGACTCGCCGCCGGGTTGCCTGTTGACAAAGGGGGAGTGGTGAAGCACTCGGAGTTCTGGAACGCCGTCGAGGCGGTCTTCGGTCCGGCCTACGGCCGGTCCCTGGCTCAGGATCTGGTTCTTCCGGGGCTGGGGGTGACCTGCGTGCAGGCGCTCGACGACGGAGTGGCCCCGGAGCGGGTCTGGGGTCTTCTGTGTGAGGAGACCGAGCGCTCGGATGCCGAGCGGTGGATCTTCCGCT
>ERZ772769.184-NODE-184-length-15701-cov-5.07657_pt1 | contig 15701 bp, 2 predicted proteins | sample MGYA00580987_ERZ772769 | MGnify/ENA primary metagenome ERZ772769 (study PRJEB29015, sample SAMEA2738043) | human oral metagenome | biome: human oral; feature: human-associated habitat; material: saliva | place: China | collected 2234 ...
ATGAAGGCATATTATTTACTTCAATCGTAGCAACTCCACTACCATTTGCATTATCTTTTGCCTCAATCTTCATAGAAGGCAATGTTTTATCTAAAGCCGTCATCTCCCAGTTTGTATTTTCTGCCGGTGCTGAGATAGTTGGATTTGTAACATCTTTTACTTTCAATGGAATTGTAACGTCTTGTTCTGAACCATCAATATATGTTACTTTTGCTTGTATTGTTTGGTCTCCATACGCCTCAGTGTTAATTGGTGTTTTGGATTCCACGGTTGCAATTTTAGAATTTCCATTCTCACCTTGCGCATTTGTCGCAGTTACTGCTCCTTTTAACATTTCTGGAGTAACTGATACATTTTGATTTACTTCAATTTGTGTTCCAATTGCTGTAAAATCTTCACTTACTTTTCTAACCGTTACATTTACTGTCACTACATCTTTTGAGCCATCTGGATAAGTGATTTCTACTTCCCCAGTTGTTGCGCCTGGTGTATTTACTACAGGGGGTGTCTTCCATGTTACCTTTGTTCCATCTGGCAAGCCTGCTTTATCTACACTTTTATTAGGATCTGGCACTTGTCCATAACTTGTATTTTGTGAAATTGGCGTTGGAGTATTCTTGGTACTCATTGAAGATACAGTGATTTTCGCAGTTCTTTCGCTGACATTTCCTGCTTTGTCTTCTGCTCGAATGTTTAAAGTAAATTCTTGACTTGGTGTATTCTCAGCTAGTTTTTCTACTGTTTGTTTTCCTGATTTGAATTTAATAGCGTTAGTTGTACTATCATATTCTAAGTAATCAGGCAAGCCTGTCACAGTAACGTTTTTAATTCCACTTCCGTTTTCATTATCTTCCGCTCTTACTTCCATATTTGGTAAAGCTTTGTCTAATGCTGTCATTTCCCAGTTTGTATTTTCTGCTGGTGATTGGATTGTTGGTGGTGTCACGTCTTTAACTTTCAGAGGAATGGTCACTTCTTTAGTTGTTCCATCTTTGAAAGTTACTGTAGCGTTAATAGTTTGTTCACCATAGTTAGCTGTGCTGATTGTAGGTGCTGTAACTGTTGAAATCTTATCTGTTCCATTCACATTTCCTGCTTTTGAAGTTGCAGTTACTTTCGCTTTTAAGTCGTCATTTGAAACTGAATCATTTTGATTTACTTCAATTAGCGTTCCAGTTACTTCGTATTCTGAGCTAAGTCCTTTTACAGTAACTTTTACATTTACGATATCTTTCGAACCGTCTTTATACTTTACTTCTACTACACCATCTTTTTCTCCAGGCCCATCGGTCGTTACTGGTGGTGTTTTCCAAGCATAACTTGTCCCTTCCGGTAAGCCTGTTTGATTCACGCTTGTTCCTGCATCTGGAGTTGCCCCATAACTCACTGTTTGTTTGTTCGGATTTGCTGTTGCATCATATTTGGTAGTCATTGATTTCACAGTAAACGTTAATTGTGAAGTACTACTATTATTCGCATTATCTGTCACTCGAATTGTAGCTGTATGTGTTTGAGAATCTGTACCAACTGGTAATTTTGGAACTTCTTGAGTACCATCTTTAAACTTAATGGTTTTATTCGCATCATCATAAGTTAAGAAATCTGGTAAGTCTGTTACCGTTGTTGACCGAACACCACTTCCTCCTGCATTGTCTTCAGATGTTACTTTAATTGGAGAAAATGCTTTATCTAATGCTATTAAATCGATATTCTGACCATTCGCTGGTGTTTGAATCGTTGGAGCCGTTACATCTTTTACTTCTAAAGGAATTGTTACCGTATCCCTTGTATCATCGAGATAGGTTACCGTTGCTGAAATTTCTTTGTTCCCTGTCTCAGCAGTACTAATTTTCCCAACAGGAGTAACAGTTTTCACCTTACTATTACCGTTTTTATTAATTGTCACAGCAGATTTTAAGTCTTGTTCTGAGACAGTATCGTTTTGATTTTTGACAATTTTTGTAGCTGTAGGTTCATACTCATCACTTAGCTTACGAACTTTTACAGTAACCGTTACTTCATCTACTGAATCGTCTGGATAAGTAACTTTCACGACTCCTGTTTTATTTCCAGGTCTATTCGTATCTGGTGCAGATTTCCATGTATATTGAGCATCAGTCGGTAATCCTGCTGTATTCACACTTGTTTTCGGATTAGGAGTTTCACCATGGCTCACTTCTTGAATCGTTGCATTCACTTGTGGATTATACTTTTCAGCCATAGGCATGTGAGTAATACTAAATGTTCGTTCACTACTATTTCCTGCATTATCTTCCACACGTAATGTTATATTTCTTGTAGTTCGAGTTCTTCCAGACAATTTTGGAACTTCACGTTCTCCATCTTGGAAAACGATGCTACTTGTCGCTTTATCATACTTCAAGAAACTTGGTAAGTTCATTGGAACAATACTCTTTATTCCACTTCCTCCAGGATTATCAGCAACTGCTACTTTAATAGGTGGCAATGTCTTATCTAATGCTGTGATTTCCCATGTTTGACCTTCTGTTGGTGTTTGAATTGTTGGAGCAATTACGTCTTTTACTTCTAGAGGAATATCAACTGGATCAGTGGTATTATCCAGATAAGTTACTGTCGCTTTTATGGTTTGTGAGCCTGCATGCACAGTGCTTATAGGCGCTGCAGTAACTGACTTGACTTTTCTAGTTCCACCATTATCCACTGTTACTGCTGCTTTTAATCTATCATTCGTTACTGGATCATTTTGATTCACAGTAATTGTCTTTCCAGTTGGTATATGTTCATCACTTAGTTTACGGACTTTCACGGTTACAGGTACTGTATCTGTTGAGCCATCTGGATAGGTTACAGTTACGACTTCGGTTTGATCCCCAGGGCCTGTTGCCGTATTAGGTTGTGTTGCCCATCCGTATCTTGTACCTGTTGGCAGCCCATTTTTTTGAATACTTGTTCCTGCATCAGGCGCTTCCCCATAACTCACTTCTTGAATTTGAGAATTAGCAACTGCTGTATATTTTTGTGTTTGAGATTGAATATGGAAAGTAATATTTTTAGTCGCAGTATTTTCTTTTTTATCAACCGCTTTAACAGTCACTTGAATACTTGATTTACCAAGTTGGAAATTATTTGGAATAACGCCATTAATTTCAATTTTTGATTTTTTTGCATTGTAAGATAATGGATTCGGTAGATTGTCAACCGTTACAGAGTTACTTTCTTTGAGACCTACTCCTTTATCATTATCTTGAGCGTGAATATTGATTTCACTAGGTAGTCCTTCTAATCTCGTTAATGTAATATTATCAGGGGCAGTAATTGTCGGTTTAATATTATCTACAATCTCAACTGGGACATTCACAGTTTTCATTAAATGACTACCACGAAGAATTTCGATTTCTTTATGTTGTACACCTGCTGCAGAGGTATCCACATTAGAAGAGCCACCTTTCCAACGAACTGTTAATTCTCCTGGAACTGCTGAATTATCTGAAACTGTCACGTAATTTCTAGCATCCCCTAGTTGACCAGACTGATTCTGATTAATTTTTTTATCTTGTTTTCCTAGAAAATCTAAAACTGTATAAGGAGTTGTTACATCTTTTGTTACTCCATTTTCATAAGTTGTTGTGACAACAACATTTCTTGTCCCTGCTTCTTGCAAGTTAAATGGTGTTTTATACGTTACCTGAGCCGTTGTTGGTACTTCATGTCCTGTTTTTGATCGTACTAATTCTCTTGGATTCGTATATAATTCTTTTGAATCCCCAAAATAAGCAGTCAAACTGGAATGTTTCGCTTCTACATCATTTGTCGCATTTGTTTGAATGGTTTTAGGGTTGAATCCATCTTTAAAATGAATCGTCATTGTTGCACCATCAGCTGATACCTCAGCATGGTCAAAGTCGATATGATTCGCACGATTAACCACATTTGGATGCTCTGCTTTAAATTTTTCAATCAAAGCATTTTTTTCTGTTTCCGTTAAATGACGGACATCATCCACATAAGTTGGCGTTAAATCTCTAACAGTATTACGTTCACTTTGAGGTTTGATAGTCAAAGTATAGGTAATTGTATTTTGTTTATGTGTCCCATTTGCTCCAATTGTAATATGATAAGTACCTGGTGTTACATTTCCACCATCACCTATAGTTCCAACAAGAGCCATTTGCACTTCAGGATTATTTACATTCCAATAGTTAGCAGCAATATCTACTTCTTCTTTCTTTCCTGTTTGGAAATTTTTATAAGCTACACGTAGTTTTAAACCTTTAACTTGATTAAGACCACTTATAACTCCTACTCTTTTTACATAATACGGAGTAGGATCTTCCTCTCCACGTTTAGGGCCATTCGGATATCTTACTAATGGCTCTCCATTTCCTCTTTTACCATATGCTGTCATTACCGAGAATAGAGTATCTGAATTATAAAAAGTTAATTCTTTTTTATTTTCGTTTACTAACGCATTACTACCCTCGTATTTGTTAGCAATTGACGATATCCAAATAGCTCTAAACCCACTCTCTCCCTTACCATCAATTGGTTTTCCATTCCGTGGATCACGTTTCCCAGATTGTGCTCGAGTTACTCTATTAGCTACTTTGTTGCGGAGGCTCTTCGCTTCATTTAGAGCACCATCAACTTCACTCTCAGTGGCTTTTCCCTCAGATAAATCTGCAAATACTTGAAGAGATTTGCTTTCAGATTCACTGAATTCATAACTGATTTCTCCTGCCAGTTGGTTAATTTCTGAAACAAGAGCCTGAACCTTAGCGATCTTTTCTGTTGAAGGATTTTTCTTTTCATCACTATCGTTTGCTTTGTCTGCTTGCTTTTCTTTTTTGTCTATGTCGTTGCTTTTCTCTTCCAGTTGAGCAAATGATTCAGACAAAGCTTGAACTTCTTTATCTATCTCATCCTGACTAGCACCTTCTTTATCCAAGACTGCTTGCGCACGCGACAAAGAGAGATTAAGATTTTCAACTGATTTAGCTGTTTTAGTCTGTAAATCAGTGTTCCTAATCTTTTCAATTAATTCATTTAAAGCAGTTTTATCCACAGCTTTGACTGGATGCTCTAAAGACTTTTCAAGAATTTTTTCTTCTGGAACATGTTCAGAAATCTTATCTGATTCTTTAACAGGATTTTCTACCTGTGGATGATTTTCCACATCGTTTGGAATCTTGTCACTATTCGGATCTTCATCTTTAACTTTAGTTGAATCATTCAGAGACGCAACCATTTCATCAGCATGAACAAGATGTGGATTCTGTATCGTCACTGCTCCGGTAGCCAAAAAAAGAGTGCACCCAAAAAGAAAATGCTTCCCTTTCTTTATCATCCGCCAATTCTTTTGATTGATTCCTTTTCGATTAAAAAACATTAAGAACTCCTTGCTTCAAATTATAAAATTACTTCTTGTATATATTATATTCTTTTATTTCCTTATATGCAAACCCTTTCGATACATAATATATTGTTTATAAGATTTGTTATATTTTTGTAAAAATAATTTACTAATCCAGAAAATTACTAAATTCATTTTATTATCAAAAAATGAGCAACTTTTATATTAAGTTACTCATTTTTATAAACTCTATTTTATTTAGATTATACTATCCTACTAGTTAAATCAGTATTAACACTTTATATTTAGCGATGTCTTCTAGCATGACCACGAGTTCCTGGTCCAGTTCTAATTGGTTTAACTTGTTTACCTGGACGTGAAGGAACATGGTGTACTGGTCCATGATGAGGTCTCGTTAAATGCGGTTTAGGCTGAACACTTGGTTTTGGATGAGTAACAACTACATTTGGTTTTGTAACAACTCCGACTACATGCGTGTGGCTGGTAGTACCAGTATGAATGACACTTGTCACCTCTGAATGAGTTTCGGTCTCATTTGTCGTGATAGTGACAATCGGTGTTGTTGGACCTGCTGTTGCCGCATTTGAGGTAACAGTGGTTGTCGTTGTAGTTGTAGTCGTAGCCGTTCCACCAGGAACAGGTGTTGTCTCTGTTTTCTTATTAACAGATGTTTGTGAAGAAAAATCTGTTGGTTTAATTGCAGCCAAGGCTTCAGCTGGAGTTAAGCTAGGTTTTGAATCAGTAGTCGCTACCGGCTTTGGTTGCACAGCTGGTGTTGGTGTAGCTGGAGTAGATACTACTGGTTTAACAGGTGTTACCGGTGCAGGTGCTACTGGTTTCACTGGAGCAACTGGTTGTGGTGTGGCAACAGGCGCTGGAGTTACTGGTGTCGAAACTACTGGTTTGACAGGTGTTACTGGTGCTACCGGTTTTGGTTTAACGACAGGCGCTGGCTTGGCCGGAGTTGACACTGCTGGTTTAACCGGTGTTACTGGCTTGACCGGTACAACGGGTTTTGCAACAATTGGTGATGATGCAACAACTGGATTCGGAACAGTCAAAACTGGTTTGATAGAAATTCCATTCCCTAGACTAGAAGGAGTTGCTGCAATAGTTGTTACTCCTTGTGGAGTGACATTTGGTTTATGAACAGTCGTATCCACTGACGCTACTGGTTTATCATCAATTCTTGTGATTTTCCAATTATCATAAGTTACTGCACCTGTAACAAGGTTAACTCTCGCTACTCTTTCAAAAACTACAGAACGAACTACATCTTTGAAAGCTTGTTTACCATTTTTTTGATACTTGTAGTGAATCGTCTGCTTGGTCATTTTTCTTAGTGTATCTAAGTTTTCAACAGATTTAGGCCAAACAGGTGTCAATGCGTCTCCTGCTACTAATGGATTCCCAGCAATTGGTTTCGGATCATCTGCTGTGACAGTCACAACTTTTTCAATTAATTGAACTGAGAATACTTGATCAGTTTGTTTATCACTGTCGAAGCGTTTATCATTAGCATTTGCGAAGCCATCATGTACTAATTCATATCCTTGTTTTAAGTATTGATTGATACGATTTTTTGAATTATAAGCAATTGTTTCACCTGGAAGACCAACTACACTGTCCACATTTCCTAAAACTTTAGGACTTGTTTCTGTTTGATTAAGGTATTTAACATGCGCCTTTTGTTGAGCAAGATAATCATAAACAACATGGATATCATCCTGTGTCAAATGTCCCTTACTATTAGCAGGTGTTTGTGACAAGACATATACTACACCATCTTTTTCGAAACGTTCAGGAACTTTAGCAGTCACATCATAATTATTCCCCAACAAGTTAATGAGTTTTGTGCTCTTATCATGTGGTGTATTGAATGTTTCTAAAATAGCTTGACTTGTTTTATCACGATATTGAATATCAACTTTACCAAATTTAGCTTCTTCGTACACAGCTACCACGTTGGCTTGAGCTCGTGTAATCGTACCAGATGTCTTCGTATTACTATAAAAGCGATCATTCTGTGCATACTCTTTGAAGACATAATATTTACCATTTGGTGAATGTAATAGATAAGGTGCTGTGATAGATGTTGTTTGAATTCCCTTGTTGTCTTGAACTTCTGTCTCAGTTGTATTTCTCTCCAAAGTAGCTACATAGCTAGTATCAATTTTGGTAGATGGTCTTACAGTAGTAAATTTATCTTGAAGGATACCTCCATTTTCCACCGCTGCAATGGCAGGAAGGAGCATTTTTCCTTGAGTATCAACAAAGCGAACCGCTACATCTCCATAGACAAGGCGTCCATCTGTTTTAACCATATCTGGGTTGGCAATTTTCCAGTCAGAATCAGCAGCTTGTTCGTATTGGTCTGTAAGATTTTTACCTTTGGCATCAACAACTGTCAATGTCCCTGGAATATTTGATTTAAAACCATTTCTAGCTTCATTCAGATAATTAACTGTGTGACTTGTCGGAACACGGTCAACTCCAAAGTCTTTTGTACGTAATACATAGGTTCTTCCAGCCAACATCTTTCCAGAAACGAGTTCAAAGGTTAATTCATTATCAGCAGCCTTAAGAATCTTAAATTTTGCATGTTGACCTGGTTCTTCACGAGGCGCCTCCAAAATAACATTATGACGATTTACCCTTGTTCTTGATGTATCAGGGCTAGTATTTATCATTTCGACATTGTGGGCACCACGTTCAATAAATTCACCGACAGTAGCAAACTTATTGAATTCTGTATCATTGATTCGAACGGTGAAACGAGTCCCTGCACTAAAGTTTGATTTCCATGTCCCGATACGAAGAGTGCTGTTATATGTCTTGATACTACCATCATCATCCAACGTAACATCACCTGTGAAGTTAGCTGTAGCTGGAGTATCATAAACTTTAGGTGCTCCGATGTCTGTTTTAATCACAGTGTAATTCTTAGTGACTACATTTTGACCATTAACTGAGATAACACCAGTTACAGACTTATCCACATTCACTCGAGGATAACGAATTCCACCTCTGTATTGAAGTTCAAAAGTAACATCATCTAGACGTTCAATTTCATCAGTGAAACGGTAAGTTGCTTCAATATGACTTCCTTTGTCAACTAAATCCCATGATTCTTTTGTGTCCAGAGCAACGTCACGGTCTCCACGTGAAGCCCAATATGAAAGGCTTCCAGCTTTGGCATTATCATTTTTCTGAACCAGACTCACACGTTCTGCAAAAACTTTACCTTCAGCAACCAATTTTTGAGGGAGATTATTATCTTGTGGCAATTCCTTCAAGCCAATTGTGAAGATATCCCCCTTATGATAGGCACCATTTTTAAATTTTAATTGGAAACGATAATCAGCAATACCTGTTGAAGTCACACGGTCCGCCATGTCGATTGTACCATTGGCAATAATATTTCCATTATCGATAGCTACATCTTGTGTTTGAATTGGCGATAGACTAGCGCTAATTTTCTTGCCATGTCCTGCACGTTGCAACTCAGTATACACTGTTTCGATAGCTGAATACAGTTGATTTAATTGAGTCTTAAGATTTTCTGCACTAACAGATGAATCTTTTAATAAGGCTTTTGATTGTGAAATCTGAATTGTTGCTGCCTTAACAGCTTCTTGAACCAAGGCTTTTTCTTCAGCTTTACGATCTGCTTCTTGAGCATAACGAACAGCAACTTGATTTAAAACTTCTGCTTCTGATACAACCTGTTCCAAGGTAGTTTTTTCGACTAATTCTTCTTTTATCTTCTCACTTGAAGTAGATGAGGTAGTTTTTTCTTCACTAGACTTAACTTCTTTAGAAGTGAATTCTTTTGAGTCAGAAGTTTTTGTCTCAGATGCTGCCTTAGATTCTGCTTCCTTCTTAAGAAAAGCATTGATATCTAATTCTTCTTTTTCCAAAACTGGAGCTTGAAGAGTTGAAGGTAATTCTGCTATTTTTTCCTCAGATTTCTCTTGCTTGGTCTCTTCTGGTTTTTCAGAGACTTTTTGTTCTTCTTTTTCAGTGCGATGTGAATCTACTTTCTGTTCATCTGCACTCACATTTGAATAAGTACCAAAAACCATCAAGGCAGCTACAGCAACAGATACTGCACCAAAACTTGATTTTCTAATGGAATACTTGTTTACCTTATTCATTTGATTCCGTTTTACTCTTGAATACATATATTTTCTCTCTAACTTTTTATGATAAAAAAGGGAGTGGAATTGATGCTGTATTGACATACATTCTCACTCCCTAAAACACTACACTTCCAATATTTTGTTGTCTAGAGTTTTATTTTGATTTTATTCATCTCGTTTTGCTTTTCCAACTAAACTGAATCCAGTAAATAGGCCAAGTACTCCTAGAACTTGAGCCATACCAGAAGAGTGACCCGCAGTTTTTGGAAGTTCTTTTTCCTCCTCTTTTGGAGCTGAGTTTGGAGTTGGAACTGCTGATGGCACTTTTGGAGCTGGGGTAGAGGTTGGAACTGGAGTTGGCGTAACTTGTGGAGTTGGGGTTGGAGTCGGAATTGGAGTTGGGGTCGGTACCGGGGTTGGAGTTGGAACCGGAGTTGGGGTCGGTACTGGATCCGGCGTAACTTGTGGAGTTGGGGTTGGAGTCGGAATTGGAGTTGGGGTAACTTGTGGAATTGGTTGAACATTTCTATAAGTTACAGTTACAACCTGATTTCCAGTTTCTGCTGTAATTCCTTGAACCGCAGCCACTTTAGCAAGATCAGGATTATATCCTGCAATACTTGGAGATACCACTTCGTCAAAACTTGTCACTCCATCTTCAGAAACCCAAGATGTACTTGTAGCCTTACCTGTTACATTATCGATACTTAACATACGTGAAAAGCTTACTTGATCATGATGATCTTCACTTGCTTTTGTACCATCTGCAAATACATAATGAATCGTTCTTTCCACAAGTTTTGGAGTATCTTTTTTAACAGTAATCTTATGTTTCAATAGAACTGTATATTCTTGAACTTTTGTTTCATCTGTATCAAAAGTTGCATCTGTAGGGAAACCATCTTCCTTCAATAAGTACCCTTTTTCAATCAACGATTTCAAAACAGTTTCTGTCGTATAGGCAATCTTTTCTCCAGATTTACCAGTAATATTGTCTGTATGAACGACCTCATCCTTATTATCCATATCTATATAACGAACTACTGCAACTTGATCTGTCTTGACGTAAGTTACCTTTGTATCTTCACCTGGATTTTCAGGTGTAACACTTGTACGCTCTGGTTTGTAGCCTACAATTTCAGGTACTGCTGTTTCTCCAGCTTTACGAGGATCATTTGCATCATTCAGGTATTGTGGTTGAGGAGCATTTGCAATCACATTTCCAGAAGCATCTACTGGAATGATTTTACCCAAAGCTTTATATGTAACTGTATCTGTTGCTTTTGGTGAATCTGGCGTAACTGTCTTAGCACCAGCTTCTGCTTTATCAGCAAAATATCCTGTCACAACTGGTACTTTAACTGTTCCATAGGTATGGTTCTTGTTTTCCCAAGTTGTTTCTTTAGTTGCTTCATTATATGACCCCTTGAAGACAAAGTCATTTTGAACATTATCTTTAGGAGTTTCAGAACCTGCACCAGTAAAGCTTACCGTTTGGTTTGTTTCCTTAGTTAATGAATCAATAATTTCGTTATATGTTACAAAGGTATCTTTTCCGATGCGATCAGGATCAGATTCGTCATTTGGTTCGATTGTCTTGTCAACAATATTATATCCCCAAACAGTTGGTTGCTCATTATTTAATACATGGAATTTTGGAGCTTCAGGAATTTTTGTTTCTGCTGCTTTTGTTGCATCGTTTGGATCATTATCATAGTACTTATAGAGAGCGTCTTCAATGTTTTGTACAACCTCTCCTTGTTTATTGATATATTGTCCTTTATTATTGACTGCTACAATACGTCCCATTTCTTTCAAGTCAACATTAACTTCTGTATCTTGAGGAGAATTTGGATTAACCTCCATTGTTCCTACTTTATTTACAGTAGCATAAAATTTTGGTGTAACAGGAGTTCGTACAGCTTTGAACACTGCATTCACGGATGAATTTGCTTCTGAATTAGTTGAACTATCTGGTTTTGCTGCAGCAGCGCGCTTACCTCTAGATGAACGGCGTACAGAACGCTCACCATTTTCAGTCACAGTTAAACCTAATGGAGACACTTGAGAATTATGAACTTGTGTAGCTAAAAGATTCTCTGAAACTGGAGCTACTTCTGACAAAGCTCGTCTGCTTCTAGATGATCTAGCAACTCTTGATTCACCATTATTCGTAACTGATGGTTGAGATGCTACTGGAGCTACAACATCTTGGTTCTTAATTCCAGTAATCTTCCATTGTTCATAATGGATATCACCAGATACCAAATTCACAAGAGCATTTCTTTCATAGCTGATATGTTGATCAATTGTTCCATATGCAGCTTTTCCATTTTTAAGGTAACGGAAGTTAATACGGCGACTTATTGTTTGAGTCAATTTCTCCATTCTCTCAACAGTGCCTGGCCAATTTGGTGTATTTGGTTGTCCCGGATTGACTGGGGTGTTGGGTTGTGGTTTAGGATCTTTCGGTGTTACACGTTCGATACGTTCTGAAAGGGTTACAGTGTAGACTTGGTCACGTGCTGTATCGTAGTCATAAACCTTCGCACCACCTGCTGTGAATTCATCGCTGACAAGCTTGTAACCTTGTTTCTTGAATTCTGTGATTTGACTTGTAGTGCTGTAGGCAATGGCTTCACCTGACTTACCTGTCACTTCATCTGTTGTGAGAACACGGTTACCGTTAGTACTTACATAACGGATAACAGCTTTTTGGGCATCCTTACGATAAGTGACTGTTTCAACACGGTCTTGGTCTTTAGCTTGAACTCCACTTACAGCTGGGATTTCTGATTTATCCGCTGTGTAACCTGCGATAGTTGGAGAGACTACTTTATCAAACGTATCATCATTAGTTGTCCAGTCTTGGAAGTCGATATGACCTGTTACCAAGTTGACATTGCTCCAACGTTTGAAGTTCAGTGTTTCAACCACATCATCCTTAGCCTTGCTTCCATCTTCGTAAACGTAATGGATGGTACGGCTAACGCTTTCTTTGTTATCCAAATCATGGACACTAGCTGGCCAACGTGGGCTATCTGGTTGTCCTGGATTGACTGGTGTATTTGGTTGTGGGCTTGGGTTATCTGGGTTAACCGGTTCAACACGTTCTGAAAGGGTTACAGTGTAGACTTGGTCACGTGCTGTATCATAGTCATAAACCTTAGCACCACCCGCTGTGAATTCATCGCTGACAAGGTTATATCCTTGTTTCTTGAATTCTGTGATTTGACTTGTAGTGCTGTAGGCAATGGATTCACCTGACTTACCTGTTACTTCATCTGTTTTGAGAACTTGATTACCATTAGTGCTTACATAACGGATAACAGCTTTTTGATTTTCTTTTTCAATGACTACATTAGAATCTTTACCAACAGCATCTAAATCATTATCGTCGTTTGGATCAATAGTTTTTGTTTCTGCATCATATCCACGAATAGATTGGTTGTCACTAATTTTCCAACCAACTGGTGCATTAGGAATTTCAGTTACATCTGCTCTTGTTGTATCATTAAAGTCGTTTTTATATTGTCGACGAATAGCTGCTTCTTTATTTTCTACTACTTCACCATTTGAATTGATGTAATGTCCATTTTTATCGACTAGATTGATATAACCTAAATCCTTATACCAAACGTTGATTTCTGTCTCAGGGGTAAAATCTGGATTAACTGTTAACTCATCCACACTCTTAGCATCTGCATAATGACCTGGATTGACTGGAGTCATAACTTTCTTGAAAGTATAGTCCAAATCTCCAATATCACGTTTCCGGCGACGTGAACGTGATTGTGCTGCATGGGCTTCAATAGCACTCTTTAATTGCAAGCGGGCTTCTTGGTCTAAGGGAATATTCCATCCGCCTTCTTTATTGGCCTTTGCATCTTCTACTCGGAGTCCTTTAACAGGTTTTAAGGCGCTTTTATCTTTTTCTACCTTAGAAGTTTGTTCAGTTACTTTTGATTCAGCATTTTTCGTTTCAACTGATTCAATTTTACTCACTACTTCAGCTTTATCAGCAACTTTAGTTGTCCCTCTAAGTTCCAAAGCGATAACTGCTGCTTGAAGATCAGACTCTGCTTGAGATAATACTGACTCTGTCACATCTGCTTTATTTAATAATCCTTTAGCAGATTGGATACTATTTTGAAGGCGTTTTACACTATCTTCAGTATATAACTTAAGCTCCAATTTTTCTGCACGCGAAAGAGCCGTTAACAATTTTGACTTGTCAACAGCATCTTGATGACTTACTTCTTCTTTTTTATCTTTTGCTTCTTCAACTTTTTCTGCTGGTGCTTTAGCATCTTCAGATTTAGCTGGAGTTACTTCTACTGGATTAGCAACAGTTGGAGCTGCATAAGTTGTTTCTTTTTTAGGTGTAGAAACTTCTGCTGGTTTAGTAGCTTCATCTACCTTATCAACAGAGACACTATTAGTTGCCTCAGGATGTTGTTCCTCCGCTTGTACTGCTTGCGCATTGGCAGCAGTTCCCAAGACTAAGGCTGTCCCGAGCAAGACACTAGCCGCACCAAAGTGATACTTACGAATAGAGTATCGTTGTTGCATGCTATACCAGTCAAATGATTTCTTATGTGAATGTTTCATTGTGAACTCCTAGAAAGTATTTTATAATTTTAACTCTACAACTATTCAATATATAAATCAATATTTTCTGAAGAATTAATATATTCTGTTTTTGCACCTAAGAGCCACTTATCTTATTCTAAATTTTCTGATTACTAACGACAATTTTCTTACTCTAAGTTTTTTGTACTTTTTAGACAAAAACATGATATAATAAATTAAGGAGGAAATACCTACATGCGCAACCTTTTATCCACAAAAGCTCAAAGACAACTACGCTTAATGGAGATCTTAATCCAGAATCGTAATTGGATGAGATTACATGAACTCGCTGACAATTTAGGATGTACAGAACGAATTCTAAAAAGTGATTTAAATGAATTACGTACCGCCTTTCCAACTATCGATATCCAATCTTCTATTAACGGAATTATGATAGATTTAGATATGCAGACTAGCGTGGAAGATGTATATCAACATTTTCTTGCCCATTCTCAATCTTTTCAATTACTAGAATATATGTTTTTCAATGAGGGCCTGCCTATTTATCGAACGATAGAAAATCTTCACTCAAGTAGTGCTAATCTCTATCGATTAGGTCGAAATATTACAAAAACTCTATCATCTCAATTCCAAATTGAACTATCATTTACTCCATCCGAAATACGTGGCAATGAAATCGATATTCGCTATTTTTTTGCCCAATATTTTTCTGAGCGCTATTATTTCCTAGACTGGCCTTTTCCTGACCTTCCTGAAGAGGATTTAACAGAGTTCACTGACTTCTTCTATAAGATCACGAATTATCCAATGCGATTTTCAATCTATAGAATGTACAAATTGATGATAGCCATCAGTATTTACCGCATTAAAAACGGTCATTTCATCGACTTACCAAATCATTTCTACGATGAATACTACCCTCTTTTGATGAGTATTCCAAACTTTGAGGAGATACTTGTCCATTTTTCTGAAAAACTGGGACTGGAAATCACCCCAGATATCATTGCCCAAATTTTTATATCCTTTATTCAAAACAATCTTTTCTTAGATCCTCAAGAATTCTTCAACTCTTTAGAAGAGAACAGTGAAGCAAGATACTCTTACCAATTACTTAGTCAAATATTAGAACGCCTATCAAAACAATATAAGATTACTTTTACTAACCACGATGAGCTGATTTGGCATTTACACAACACTGCTTTCTTTGAAAGACAGGAAATCTTTTCTACCCCAATCTTATTTGAACAAAAAGCATTGACGATTAAAAAATTTGAAGTTTACTTCCCAGACTTTATGGGAAGTGCACGTCAAGAACTGGCCCAATATCGTCAGGCAATTGGACAGCATGACCATCCTGAACAGTTGGAACACTTGATGTACACCATCTTAACCCATGCTGAAAACCTCTCTACTCAGTTGTTAGAAAATCGACCACCTATCAAGGTTTTGATTATCAGTAACTTTGACCATGCTATATCCCTTACCTTTGTTGATATGCTTTCCTATTACTGTAATAACCGCTTTACCTTCGATATTTGGGATGAATTACAAACAAGTCCTGAGATTTTAAATCAGACAGATTATGATATCATCGTGTCTAATTTCTATATTCC
>ERZ772769.188-NODE-188-length-15585-cov-5.41153_pt1 | contig 15585 bp, 10 predicted proteins | sample MGYA00580987_ERZ772769 | MGnify/ENA primary metagenome ERZ772769 (study PRJEB29015, sample SAMEA2738043) | human oral metagenome | biome: human oral; feature: human-associated habitat; material: saliva | place: China | collected 2234 ...
CGCAGGCCCTCGGCGAGGAAGCCGTGGCCGGCGCTGGCCTGGGTGACGCGCACGACGCCGTCGCCGGGGCCCGCCGTCGGGGCGCCGGCCGATCCATCGGCGTCGGTCTCGTCGACCGTGTCCTCGGCAGGGGTGGCCGGGTCGGGGGCCCAGTCACTGTCGCGGCCGAGCTCGCCGACCTCCGAGAGCTGGTCGACGATGCGGGCGGGGACGTCGCCGTCGCCCAGGAGCTGGGCCATGCGCCGGCCGGGTCCGGGCCCGTCGGTGGCCACGACGACGGTCCAGCCCTGGCGGGCCATCCGTCCCAGGTCGGCCACGGCCCGCTCGAGCTCGCCGCGGTAGGTGTGGGGGTCGCTGAGGTCCAGGCGGGTGGTCTCGGGGCCGGCGGCCAGGGCGGTGAAGGACCACCAGCCGCGGTTGGAGGACAGGGCCAGGGCCCGGGCCTCGGCCAGATGGGCGAAGGCGGCGGCGGACAGGTCGACGGGGACTGTGCCGCCGGAGGCCGCCGAGGTCCAGGCGGCGGCGAGGAACTCGGTGGTGGTGGCGGTCAGGTCCTCGGCGCGCTTGCGCACCCGCTCGGGCTCCAGCAGCACCGTGAGCCGGTCACCGACGAGGTCCAGCAGCGGGACCATCTTCTCAACCAGCACCGGGGCGAGGGACTCCATGCCCTCCACGGCGATGCCCTGGCTGATCTTCTCAAGCATGTCGGCGGCGCCGGGGACGGCGTCGGCCAGGGCGGCGGCGCGCTCGCGCACCGCGTCGGTGAGGACCAGCTCGCGGCAGGCGGTGGCGGTGACAGCGCCCAGCGTCTCGATGGTGCGCTGGTCGGCGACGGCGAAGGAGGAGACCTCGTCGATCTCGTCGCCGAAGAAGTCCACGCGCACCGGCCGGGGCTCGGAGGGCGGGAAGACGTCGAGGATGCCGCCGCGCACGGCGTACTCGCCGCGGGACTCGACCATGTCGACGCGCGTGTAGGCGGCGGCCTCCAGGCGGCGGGCCGTCTCCTCCAGGCCGACGGTCAGACCGGGGGCCAGCTGGACGGGTTCAAGCTCGCCGAGCCCGGCGATGACGGGGGCCAGCAGGGCGCGCACGGGGACGATGAGGACGCGGATCGCCCCGCCCTCCTCGGGGTGGGCCAGGCGGCGCAGGACGGACAGGCGCTGGGCGACGGTGTCGGCGCGCGGCGAGAGGCGCTCGTGGGGCAGGGTCTCCCAGGCGGGCATGACGGCGACGTCGTGCGCCGGCAGGTAGCTGCGCAACGCCAGGGCCGTCTCCTCGGCCTCGCGGCCGGTGGCGGTAACGACCAGCAGGGGCGTGCCGGAGGCCTCGGCGGAGCCGGTCGCCGGCGCGTCGCCGCCGGCGACCCGTTGGACACCCTCCTCGCCCAGGGCCATGGCGGCCAGGACAGCGGGTCGGGCGCCCGGCGCCACCACGAGGCTGCGGTCAGTGCGCGAGCGGGAGGAGGAGGCGCGAACGGTGCGGGCGATGTCGGCGTCGGCGAGCAGCGGAGGCAGGAGCGCAGTCAGGAGCACGGCCGCGAGTCTAGTGACTCCCCGTCCCGGAACCACCGGCGGGCCGGACCGGTCGGCCGGTGAAGGCCCGGCGGACCCAGTCCCCGCTGCGGACCTGGTTCCAGGGGTTGGCGTGCCCGGCGACGACGCCCACGCCCCCACCCGTGGTCTTGTTGCGGCTCTCCAGCAGGACGGAGACCTGCGCCGAGGCGGCCATTCCGGCGATGAGCCACACAACGGTGCCGATCTGGGTGATGAAGGCGACCGTACCGTAGGCCGGGATGAGGCTGAGCAGCGCGATCTGCGCGGGGTTGGAGCGCTGGACGACGGCCCTGGCGGCGTAGACCACCAGCCCCACCATGACGAGCACCACGGGGATCCACCCGAAGCGCAACGCGGTCAGGAGCAGGTGGTTGTCGATGGAGCTATAGCCGCCCCAAGCCACCGAGTCCCCTACCTTCTGATAAGAAGAGGACAGTCCCAGCGGCTTGAGCTGGCGCACCAGGACGAGGATGTCGCCGCGGTAGCCGGCGGAGTCCTCCTGCTCGCGGCCGGCCGAGTCGAAGACGCCCAGGACGTAGGGCAGCAGCACGCTGCCCACACCGACCAGCACCATGAGGAAGCTCATCCTCCACAGGGCGGGGATGTTGATGTGCACCTGCATGAGGCTGAGGATGACGGCGATGACGGCGCAGGCGATCGCCGAGCGGGAGAAGGTCGGGATGGTCGCCCCCAGGACGAGGGCACCGGCCGCGATCCGGTAGCCGGGCCTCCACCGCGCAGCCAGGATGAGCGGGATCCCGGCAGCCAGGCACACCCCCAGAGCGATGGGATGACCGAAGGCCCCCTCGACACGGGTGAAGCTGCCCCGGGCCAGGGGCGGGGCCCACTCCTCGTAGAGGTTGTTCTCAATGGCGATGTAGCTGAAGGGGTTGATGGTGGTGACAGCCTCGAACAGCGCCAGCACGGCCACCACGATCCACACGATGGCCAGGACCTCCGCCACTCGCCGCAGCCCGAGCCGCTCCACGAGCAGCCGTCCGGCGAGGTAGGCGGGCAGGGCACCGAAGACGACGTCGGACAGGACGTAGTTGAGCGGCGAGCCCGCGGCGACGGACAGGCCCACCAGGCACCAGGCGGTGGCGACCATGAAGTCACCGCTGGTCAGCCGCCACGAGAAGCCGGGCAGGAGGGAGAGAACCACCAGGAAGCAGGCCAAGGTGGCCGGAGGCACATTGGGCTCGAAGGGGATCATCACCCACACCGGCACGAAACCGATGGCACCCATGACCAGTGCGGCCCCGGCGATGGGGCGGCGGTGGATGCGGTCAGCCACCAAGATGAGGACCGCCAGGGCGACGCCCACCATGGGGAGGACGATGAACAGGGTCCTGGCGAAGGACATCGTTCCTCCCTTGTTGTGTCGTGTCCACCGTGATGTCACAGCGGCCGAGTCGGTGGTCGGTAGGTGGTCAATAGGTGGCGTGTCGGCGGCCGGCCGGCGGGGCGGCAAGCCGCCACAGGACCGCTGTGAGAAATGCCCGGGAAGATGCTGGGAGGGCCTCGGCAGCCCTGACCAAGGTCAGGACCGACCGGAAGAAATCCGTCGACGTCGTCCCGACTGGGCCGACCCCGACGCCTTCTTCACTGTGGGGACGGGGGTCCTCAGGACCCTCACCCATCACACGATTCCAGTGAAAGACTCACCACATCGCCCGCTCCCCCACGTCTGAGGATTCCAGACGTGGCCGGGGGCGCAGCGAAGGCTACTACAGTCACCGAGACCTGAGCGTGATCTTACAGTTAGGGTTGGGCCGTAGCCTTTCAGCATCCGCCGGGCCACACGGCCCACGGTGCCCGACGGGCCGCCGGTATCGACCAGATCCAGATCTTCCCCAGACCAGATGAGGAGCAGCGTGCAGCCGTCGCAGATCCTTCACGCCATCCGCAGGAACCTAGTCGCCTGCCTCGTCATCCTGCTCGTATGCATCCTGGCCGGGCTGGGAGTGGCCCTGTCGACGAAGCCGGTGGCCATGGCCACCACGACTCTGGGCATCCAGCCCAAGTCCAAGGAGACCCCCTCCTTCTCCACCCAGGCCAAGGACCTCATGCCGACCCTCGTGGAGCTCTCCACGAGCCCGAAGGTCCTCGAGCCGGCGGCAGCCGACCTGAACATGGAGACCACCGACCTGTCGGACGCGCTGACGGTCACCAACCCGCCCGAGACCCTGGTCCTGTCCATCACCGCCAAGGCCAGCAGCAAGCAGAAGGCCGTCGACATGGCCCAGGCGACAGCCGACTCGCTCAACAAGGAGCTCACCTCCGGCGAGCTGCTGGGCAAGCAGGCCCTGGGCATGACGACGAGCACCACCTCGCCCGCCACGACGGCCAACACCACCATGGAGCGACCCGGCGCCCGGGCCGCGGCAATCTCCGGACTGCTGCTGGGGCTTCTGGCCTCCGTCTCCTACGCGATGTTCCGTCACCGGCGCGACAGCGGCCACGGCGCCGACAGGGGCGCAGAGATCCACCCCGGGCGCACCGCGGCCACGCTGAGCACCCTGAGGCAGAAGACCTCGGACCTGCTGCGACCGAGTCAGCCGCCCGCGCAGCCTCAGGTGCAGGCGCAGCCGCCCTACCAGTATCAGCAGCTCCCAGCCCAGTCTCCGGTCCCGACCTCCCCCGAGGCCTCCGTCATCCCGGCCCCCGGCGCTATGGCCCCGCAGGCGGCTCCGGCCTCGATGCCGTCGCCCGCTTCCGCGCCCATGCTGCCGGGCTCGACGTCGGCCCCAGTACCGGCCTCTCAGCCGACGGCCTCATCAGCACCGGCCCCGTCTTTCTCGGCCCCCCAGTCGCCCCAGCAGACGACCGCGATGCCCGCGATCTCCGACTCCGCGAACCCGGCCGCCCAGCCGGTGCCCTCCGCCCAGGAGCCGGCCCACGCCCCGGCGCCGATGCCGTCCGCTACCTCCCCGGTGCCGACGTACTCCCCCGCCTCGCAGAGCCCCGTCTCCATGAGCGCGGCGCCGCTGTCGTCGCCCTCGGCGGCCTCCGTCTCCGCTCAGTCCTCAGCACAGCCGTCCGTCCAGCCCTCCACCCCGGACCCGGCACACAGCTTCACCTCCGGCATCACCTCTGCCATGCAGCGCCAGCAGGCCGACCTGTCGGCGCCAGGCGCCTCGGCCGGGACCATCTCGGCCGAGACCATCTCGGCCGGGACCGTCTCGGCCCAGTCGGCCTCCGAGGCCAGTGCCCCTTACAGGCACGCGCCGTTGCCCCCTCCGCTTCCCACCCCCGCCGACCTGACGGTGCCGGCCTCCCCGTCAATCGCGGTGCAGCCTTACACGGCCGCCCCGACGTCCGGGAGCCACCGTTTCCCGGGCGCACCCGACGGCCCCACCCGGCGCAGCACCGCCCTGCCCACCGGGCAGACCGTCTCGGCCTCCTCGGGCTCCTCAGCCTCCCCGGCCTCCTCCGCCCCCTCGGCGGGACCCTCCTACCAGTACCCGCCGGCACCGATGTCGGCCCCGGCACCGATCACCTCGTCCGCCGGCTCCCCGGCCTCCGCCACGCCGGCCACCGGGCGCCGGCGCGTCTCGGGACCGACGTCGAGCTCCGCGCCGAGCACGCCCGTCCGACGGCGCATCACCTCGCCCTCAGCGGACCGCTCGGGGTCATCGGCTGGCTGGCAGGATGCCTCCGCCCTGCCGACGACGACGGGCCGACGCCGGGCCCAGCCGACCTCCTCGGCCCCTGAGCCCCCGGCCGCCGTCGGGGTCTCGCGCGTGGCGGCGCGCACGCAGGACTCGGCCTCCGAGACCGACTCCCCCTCCCCTTCGACGTCGATGCGTCAGCAGGCGCCCTCGCGCCGGCAGACCCTGGCTCGACGCCGGCGGATGTCCAAGCCGAGGCTGACTCTCGTGACGCCGCTGTCCGAGGAGTCCTCCATCGAGCAGACCCGCCATCTCACGCCGGTGTCGGCGTCAGCGGGTGGACGCCACCGCAGTCCTGATCGGCCGGACGCCCCGCCCCCGCCTCCGCCGCCGTCGATCCAGCCCGGCCAGCAGATGGCCTCGGCGTCGTCGGCCTCCTCGGCCCGGCACACAGCCTCCGCCTCGGCTGCCTCTGCGGCCTCGGCCGGTCGCCGCAGGCAACCGACGCGCCGCTCCTGGTGAGCCGGCTGCCGGCACCAGCGTCAGGGCGGGTCCGATGCTTCGAGCATCGGACCCGCCCTTCATGTCTGCACCGGTCCAGGCGTTCCAGGCCAGGACCCGCCTGGCCGGAGCGCTCAGTTGTCGTCCTCCTCATCGGTGGCCTGGTCCTCGTCGGCGGCCTGCTGGTTGCCGTCCTGGTTCGCGTTGTTGGCAGCGTCCTTCGCCTCAGCGGCGGGCTTGGCCTTCTTGCCCTTCTCCTTGTTGTTCTGCGCCGTCTTGGGGACCGTGAGGCTCGGGATCTGGGCGGTGATGGTGTTGCCGCTGGGGTCGGAGACCACCAGGCGGTAGGTGTGATCGCCGGGCAAGCAGGTGGTGTCCTCCAGGCTGTGGCTCTTGAGGGCCCAGCGGGTGTCGCTGATCTTCTCGGTGGCCACCGGCGTGGTGTCGTCATCCCGGTAGAGGCTGTAGGTCAGGGTCGGGTCGTCGCGGTCCCAGGTGGCGTTGAACCCCACCCTCACTGAGCCCGAGGTCGTCACCTCCGCCTTGGCGGCCAGGGTCTCGGCCTTGCCCTCGGGGGGCAGCGTGGGCTGGCCCGCGCGCCTGGGGTAGCGCACGATCCCCTGCTGGACCTTGCCGTCGGCCTCGATGAACTCACCCACCATGAGGATGTAGGAGTCGGTGACGTCGACCTTGAAGGCGGCCTGGGACGTCTTCGTGAACTTCCCCGCCTCCAGGTCCGGGTACCAGCCGATGATCGTGGGGCTCTTGAGACCCGAGGTCGACCAGTCCTGGTACCCGTCGACCACCCCCTGGTGGCGGATGGTGATATCGGGGCTGTTAGTGAAGGCCATGGCCCGCACGTACAGGGGGTGCTGACCGTCCTTGCGCACCTCGGGCATGTTGGGGAACCCGTAGATGGTCTCGCAGGAGTGGGCGTGCCCCACCGTGTAGACGGTGTCCTTGGTGGGGGCGATCCCGTAAGTGTCACCGTGGCAGGGCTCGAGCCAGACGAGGTTGCCGTTCCAGTCGGCCTTGAAGCTCCCTTCGAGGTTGGCCTCATCGAGGCGCCCGACAGCGGAGTAGGCGGTGCCGTAGAAACCGTCCTCGTCGACGGCGATGTCGAAGATGGCGGCCTTCTCACCGGCCGTGCGCACGGTGTCGTTAACCGGCATGGGCAGCACCTCACCGGTGGAGGCGCTCAGAAGCGCCATCCCGTATCCGGGCTTGCTTGAGCCGTTGACCGTGGAGAAGGAGCCACCGATGACGACCTTGGAATGGTCCGGGGAGACCTCGATCGCGTAGACCTGGGCGTTGGGGCCCTCGGCGGAGGCGGTCCAGTCCAGGAGCTCACCGGTGGAGGCCTTGAGGGCGGCCAGACGGGTCCGCTGCTGGTTGTTCACCTTGGTGAAGTAGCCCCCGACGTAGAGGGTGTCGCCGGCCACCGCGATGTCCTTGACGGTGGTGCTGAACACGGGCTTGAAGGAGGAGATGAGGGTGCCGTGCCCGTGGGAGATGTCGAAGGCGGCCAGACGGCTGTGCCACTCGTTGTTGACCTTGTCGAACTCCCCGGCGACATAGAGGGTCTTGCCGTCCTCGGAGAGGGCCAGGCTTCGTCCCGCGCCGTTGAGGGTGGGGGCGAAGTCCTCAATGAGCTTCCCGGTGTTGAGGTCGTAGGCCAAGATGTTGGAGCGCGGGACCTCTTGCTGTCCGGCACGGGCCCCGGCCGGGCGGGCATTGTTGAAGTTGCCGACGACGTAGACCACGTCGCCGACGACGAGCTGCCCCCAGGCGACGCCGTCGATCTGCACCGTGGGCAGGGGCGCGGCCGTGTAGGCGGGCTCCCGGGAGGACTGGCCGGAGGGGTCAGTACCAGCGGCAGCGGCGGCCTCGTTGTCACCGACGTCGCCGGAGCCGTCGCCCGGGTCGTCTCCGTCGGCATCGGCCTCGGTCTCCTGAGCCGAGGCCACCGGGGCGGCGGGGGTCAGGACAACCATCGAGGCGAGCAGGAGCGGCAGGAGGGAGACGATGATGGCAAGACGGGGGATGGTGGAGAGACGACGCACAGGAACCTCCGGTACATATGGCGAGCAACGCGCAAGCGGATCACAGATCATCACTGGTACCGGGACGGATGAGGCCCACATAAGTCACCGGATGAATGTCTGCGATAACGATTAATGTAACTGGTAGCGCTTGTTAGTTCGGGGAGCGCATCCGACCATGCGGAACACGAAGAGGCAACGAAAGGAACACAATTCGATGACGGCGCCACGCTACGTGACCGCAAGGTCGGTTTGCAACGAAATCGTTATCTGAAGGTTACTGCACACTTCGAGCGCGACTCGCCGTCATGGGGAGCCCGCCCCATGAAAAACGCCCTCGCCGGGCCCGGTGAGGGGCTCGGCGAGGGCGGGAGCGCGGCGGCCGGAGCCGGCGCGCGGTGGCTCATGGGGGTCCTGCGAGGAACGGACCCGACTGTCTCAGTCGCCGGCGACGCCGACGGTGTCGAAGAGCTCCGCCACTGAGCCGTCGTCGAAAACGGCCTTGATGGCGCGCGCCAGCAGCGGCGCGATCGGCAGGACCGTCAGCTGCTCGAAGCGCTTGCCGGCGGGGATCGGCAGGGTGTCGGTGACGATGACCTCGCGGGCCCCGCAGGTGGAGAGCCGGTCCACAGCCGGCCCGGAGAGCACCCCGTGGGTCGCGGCGACGATGACGTCCTTGGCCCCGGAGTCCAGGAGCACCTGGACGGCCTTGGCGATGGTGCCGCCGGTGTCGATCATGTCATCGACCAGGACGCAGGAGCGCCCCTCGACGTCGCCGACGACGCGGTTGGCCACCGACTCGTTGGGGCGGGTGACGTCCCGGGTCTTGTGGACGAAGGCCAGCGGGGTGCCGCCGAGCTGGTTGGCCCAGCGCTCGGCCACCCGGATGCGGCCGGCGTCGGGGGAGACGACGGCGGCGTTGGCCGGGTCGACGCGGGTGCGCACGTAGTCCACGAGCACCGGCTGGGCCCACAGGTGGTCCCAGGGGCCGTCGAAGAAGCCCTGCTCCTGGGAGGTGTGCAGGTCCACGCTCATGAGGCGGTCGGCGCCGGCGGTCTTGTAGAGGTCGGCCACGAGGCGGGCACTGATGGGCTCGCGCCCCAGGTGCTTCTTGTCCTGACGGGCGTAGGGGAAGAAGGGGGCCACCACAGTGATGCGCTTGGCGGAGGCGCGCTTGAGGGCGTCCACCATGATGAGCTGCTCCATGAGCCAGTCGTTGACGCGGTCGCCGTGGGACTGGACGACGAACACGTCGCAGCCGCGCACCGACTCGTTGAAGCGGACGTAGGTCTCCCCGTTGGCGAAGTCGTAGGCCGTGGAGGACAGCACCTCGGTGCCGAGCTCGCTGGCCACGTCCTGGGCGAGCTCGGGATGGGCGCGTCCGGAGACAACGACCAGCCGTTTCTCACCCTTGGTAATGATGCCCGTCATGACGTGGTTCCCTTCTCACGGCCGGTGCGGCCCTCGATGTGACTGTTGGAGACGGAGGTGAAGGTCAGTGATCGCCCCGGCCGGCACGCCAGGCACACCCCGGACGGCCGGACCGGTCGGGGCCGAAGCTGCGGTGCGCTCATGCGTCAGGCCTGGGCGGCGTCGGCGTCGAGCTGGCTGAAGGGGGCCACGACACAGCCGGCCGGGATGACGGCGTCGGTGAGGATCGCGTAGGCGCCCACCCGGGCACCCTGGCCGATCCGGGTGGTTCCGCGTACGAGGACGCCCTGCTCGAGGGTGACGTCCTGAGCGAGCTCGGCGGTGACGTCCACCCAGGTGGAGGCCGGGTCGACGACGCCGACGCCCTGGGCCATCCAGCCGGCCAGGACGCGGCGGTTGAGCTCGGCGCCGAGCTCGGCGAGCTGGGCGCGGTCGTTGCAGCCCTCGACGAGCCAGTGGTCGGTGGCGACCAGCGCGCTGGTGGACCGGCCGGTCTGGTGGGCATGGGCGACGACGTCGGTGAGGTAGACCTCGCCCTGATCGTTGTCCGTGCCCAGGGTCGCCAGGGCGGTGCGCAGGTGGGCGGCGTCGAAGACGTAGACGCCGGCGTTGATCTCGCGGATAGCGCGCTGGGCCTCGCTGGCGTCGCGCTGCTCGACGACGGCCGAGACGGTGCCGTCGGCCTCGCGCACGACGCGCCCGTAGCCGGTGGGGTCCTCGAGCTCGGTGGTCAGCAGGGTGACGGCATCCCCGCGCTCATGGTGCTGAGCCAGGAGTTCCTTCAGGGTGGCGGTGTCCAGCAGCGGGACGTCCCCGCTGGTGACGACGACGGGCCCGGTGAGGTCCTCGGGGAGGGCGGCCAGCCCGCAGGCGACGGCCCGCCCGGTGCCGGGCACCTCGTCCTGGTCGGCAGGAACGGCATCGGGGGCGACCTCGGCGAGGTGGGCGATGACGGCGTCACGCTCGTGGCGCACGACGACGACGAGGTGCTGGGGCTCGAGCCCCCTGGCCGCGGTGACGGCGTGGTCCACCAGGCTGCGACCGCCGATCCGGTGCAGGACCTTGGGGGTGACCGATCGCATACGAGTTCCCTTGCCTGCGGCCATGACGATGACGGCGGCGGGTGCGGTTGGCGTCACGTGTCCTCTTCTCACAGGTTCGCGCCCGGGCTCCCGACGTCTCCGGCCGCGACCGGGCGGAGGCCGGGGACGGACTCCAACGGTTTCTGAAATCAGGTACGGATGGACGGTTGGCGCGTATCCCACCGGCGACCGGGTGACCGCCGTCGGGCGTGAGAGCGAGGGAACCCCAACGCCGCTCATGCTACGCCGCTCCGCCCCCAGGATTCGAACCCGGGCCTCAAGGCTCCAAAGGCCTGCGTGCTGCCGCTACACCAGGGCGGAAGGACACATCCCGACCCGGGCCCGACGGCGAGGGGCGAGACGCCGGGACAGTCTCTCATGTCCCGGTCGCACTCGGCACCTTCGCGGCGGCTCAGCGCGCCCCGGTCGCGCCCGGTTGCGTCCCGGTCGCCTCCAGGACCGGACCTGGCACCGAGCCTCCCACCTGCGCGGGGCGTATGCCACACTCCTTGGGCTTCGCGGTCGGCTGGGAGGACAGGGCAGGATGGGGGCATGTCCAGTTCCCCCTCCGCTCCCCCTCCCTCCTCCGGCAAGCCGGCAGCGGTGCGACTCATCGAGCTCGACGGGCTGCGCGGGCTGGCCGCCGTCGTCGTGCTCATCCACCACGCCCTGGAGACCGTCCCCGCGCTGGCGGAGGTCGGGGCGCGGCCCGGCACCGTCCCCACCGGCACCTTCAACCGGATCCTCACCCAGAGTCCCCTCCACCTGCTGTGGGCGGGCCATGAGGCCGTCCTCATCTTCTTCGTCCTGTCCGGTGTGGCCCTGACCTACCCGGTGGCCCGCCGCCACGCCCAGGGGCGGAGCTTCGACTGGGTCGACTACGCCCCGAGGCGCTTCGTGCGCCTGTGGCTGCCGGCGGCGGCCTCCACCACCTTCGCGGTCATCGCGATGCTGCTCGTGCCGCGCTCGGAGGATCCGGCGCTGGGGCACTGGATGACCGTCACTCACCCCGTGGGGCTCGGGGCGCGCCAGATGCTCATGGAGTACCTGCTCATCCCCAAGCACGCCTACCGCAATACCGTCCTGTGGTCTTTGCACGCCGAGGCGATCTTCTCCTTCGTGCTGCCCCTGATGATCCTCGGGGTGGCCCTGTGCGCCCGCTGGCGGATCTCCTGGCTGCCGGTGGTGGCGGCCCTGGCGGTGCCCGTCATCACCGCCAGCCCCGGCTCGGGCAGCTACCTGCCGGTCTTCACCGTCGGCGCGGTCATGGGCTGGGCCTGGGGGCACAACCCCGCCCCGGTGCCGCAGCGCCCCCAGCCCTGGGCGACGGCGCAGGCCCTGGTGTGCCTGCTGCTCATCACCCTGGCCTGGTGGCCGGGGATGGAGAGCCACACGGCCCAGCGTCTGGCCAACGCGGTCACCCTGGCGGCGGCGGCCTACCTGGTCCACCTCGTGGTGCGGGCCGGGGCGCTGCGCGGCCTGCTGCGCTCGCGCACCGTGCAGTACCTGGGCCTCATGTCCTTCTCCCTGTACCTGGTGCACGAGCCGGTCGTGGTCTCGCTGCGGCTGCTGACGCACTCGATCTCGCCGTGGTGGGTGCTCATCCTGGCGCCGTTGGCCTCGGCGCCGCTGACCTGGTTGTTCCAGCGCTACATCGAGGCCCCCAGCCACCGGCTGGCCCGCCGCACCGGGGCTCTGGCCTCGGCGCGCTTCGCCCAGTGGTCCGAGCGCCGTCGCCCCACCCGGTCGGCGGACCACAGCGAGAGGGGCTAGGGCCATGGCGGCCAAGCGCACCCGCATGAGCGCCAGCGAGCGGCGCGAGCAGCTCATCGCCGTGGCCCGCGGGCTGTTCGCCGAGCGCGGCTTCGACGCCACGAGTGTGGAGGAGGTGGCGGCCCGCGCCCAGGTGTCCAAACCGGTGGTCTACGAGCACTTCGGCGGCAAGGAGGGCCTGTACGCCGTCGTCGTCGACCGGGAGATCACCACGATCTCGGCCGCGATCTCCTCGGCGATCGCGGACCCGGCCGCGGACGCCGCGGCGGCGCCGGAGGCCGGGCGGCGCGCAACGGAAGGGCCTGATGCCTCCGGCTCGGCCTCACGGGTCGCCGAGCGGGCCGCCCTGGCCCTGCTGACCTATATCGAGGACTCCCCCGACGGCTTCCGCATCCTCTCGGCCGGCTCGGACCGCGCCGCCGGCACCTACTCCACACTGCTGGCCGACGTCGCCATCGAGGTCTCCGGGATCCTCGCCTCGCAGTTCGCCGCCCACGACCTCGACCCGCGCACGGCCCCGTTGTACGCCCAGATGCTGGTGGGTATCGTGGCCATGCCGGCTCAGTGGTGGTTGGAAAACCGCTCGATGAGCAAGGAGGAGGTGGCCGCTCACATGGTCAACCTCGCGTGGAACGGCCTGCGCGGCCTGAAGGCCGAGCCCACCCTCCACTCCGGGCCAGCAGACAACTCACACGGCTCCGAGGACGCCTCGGGGCAGGGAACCGACTCGCGCACCGAGAGCGCCGTCCACCGCCACAGCGCCACCAGCGCCACTGAGTCCCCCGGCGCCCCCTGAGCGCTGCCGAGGAGTCACTCGCCCCCGCATCGTCGTTGGTCCCACTGCGCCTGGCGGCGGCTCGTCGCATTGGTCACTACCCGATCGGTCGATCGTCCTGCGAGTGCCAGCAATCCTCAAACCCCAACGACCCAACGAGTTCTGAGAAGTGCCCGGGAAGGAGGTGAGTCACTTCCCGTGCCCGGCTCTCGCCCCAAACGGCGCGCTATTCTGTTGCTCCCGCAATCACCGAAACGGAACCCATGGACCCGGAAACCCTCATCATCGCGCTGCGCAAGAACGCAGTCCTGGTGGTCATGCACGTTGTGCTGGGCACCATCATCGGCACTGTCTTCGGCCTGTTGACGCCGGCGCAGTACACCTCCACCGCCAATGCGAATCTGGGTGTGGAGAACAGTGAGGCCAACCTCCCCAACACCTTCAACTACCTGACCTCCATCATGCCGACGCTGGTGGAGATCGGGACCTCGGAGAGCACCTTCGCGGAGGTCTCCAAGAACACGGGGATCAGTCAGGACGAGTTGCGCAAGTCCGTCTCGGTGACCAGCAAGACCGGCACCACCCTGGTGGAGATCCGAGCCACCAGCACGGATCCCGAGCGCGCCCACAGGATCGCCGAGGCCGAGTTGACCGCCCTGGACTCGGTGGCCCGCGACCTGTCCAGCTCCGGGCAGGCGGGAAACACCACCGCGACCCTCAAGGTGGTCGACTCCCCCACGACCCCCTCCGCCCCCTCGAGCCTGTCGGCCATGTCGACCGCGCTGATCGGGACCGCCATCGGGCTGGCCGCCGGCGCCATCGTGGCGATCCTGCTGTACTTCCTGAGTCAGAAGAACCCGCAGGACAAGGTCGAGGACCCGCTGCTCATCATCGGGCGTCGTCGCTCTCGGGAAGACGCCTGACCGGCCGTGGCCCAGACATGGTCGCAGGGCACCTCCCACCAGGACTCGCGGACGCCGTCGGGCGCTGATCCCGAGTCGAGCCGCGAACCGGGGACGACATGGAGGCGGCTGGAGATGGCGATCGCCGTCGTCCTGCTGGTCTGCGTGGGTGTGCGCCGCGAGCTGGCGGCAGCCCTGAGCGTCGGGGACTGTGTCGCACTCGCCTCGGTCCCCATCACCTGGACGGCCGTGCGCAAGGCGCGCCGCTTCTCGCTGCTGCTCGTGCTGTCCATCCTGGCGTCGGGCACGGCCTACATCATGTCCCTGCTGGCCGAGAGCAGCTTCGTCGTCGAGGCCTGGGCCCGCCGGGTCACCACCTTGAGCCTGCTGGCGGTGCCCTGTGCGGTGGCCGTCTTCGTGTGGGGGGCCCGCCGGCTGGGCGCGAGGCGCGCGGCCCTGGCGGTCGGCTTCGGCATGTTCCTGGACGCGCTGCCCCTGCTGCAGACCAGCTCCAACCCGTGGAAGTTCGGGATCGGTGCGGCGGTGACGATCATGGTCCTCAGCCTCGTGGCCAACCAGCGCCGGCTGGTGCAGATCGTGGCCCTGCTGGTGCTCAGCGGCGTCTTCCTCGTCTCCGACTCGCGCTCCACCCTGGCCTTCCTGGCCATCATCCTGGGCACGGTCATCTGGCAGGCGCTGGCGTCCTGGGCCCGATGGCACGTGCCCACTCCTCGGCGCCTGGCGATCTCCCAGATCCTCGTTCTGGCGGTCGTGGGGATCGTGGCGATGGTCGGGGTGGTCATGGCCTCGGAGTCCGGGACCCTGGGCGAGGACGCCCAGAACCGGACCATTGCCCAGTCCTCCAGCTCGGCGGGCCTGCTCCTGTCCGCCCGCCCCGAGCTGGGGGCCTCCTGGGCGCTGTTCCAGAACCGGCCCTGGGGGTACGGCGCCGGTGTCAAGCCCCGTTTCGAGGATCTGTGGGTGGCCAAGCAAGGCATGGCCGCCCTGGGCTACGACCCGGAGAACGGTTACGTCGAGAACTTCATGTTCGGCGGCCGCATCGAGCTGCACTCGGGTCTCATGGACATGTGGGCGGCGGCCTCGATCCCGGGCGGCCTGTTGCTGCTGCTCATTGCGGGAATGGCGCTGGCGGCGATGATGCGCGACCTGGGGCGCCTCAAGGCCACGCCCTGGCTGTTCTTCGCGGCTCTGACCGTGGTGCAGAACGTGTTCGTGGGGCCCTGGACGGTGCTGCCCGCCTACCTGCCGATCGTGCTGGGGGCCGCCGTCCTGCAACCTCCCCTGCGCGAGGCCGCCCAGCTGGGCATCGACGACGAGCCGGCCGCCCCACCGCGGGATGAGCCCACCGACTCCGCTGCGGCGCCCGCCCAGCAGGCGTGATCCCGACCGCGAGCCCTCAGTGATCGTACTCGCGGTGGACGCAGCCACCGTGGCGCACATGTATGCCGCGCACAGTGAACGACGAGGTAGTCGCCACCCCTTCACGGGAGATTCGCTAGCTCGCCTATCGACGCCCGGGATTGATCCCACATCCGCACGGCTTTATTGTTCCAAGGAGGACACCTCAAGGATGCCGATGCGTCGGTCCGGAACACGCCGGACCTACCAAATTCTATCGCTGTATGGATGGACGGGCAGTACCAGGTGTTTGAATACGCAAGGAATTAGTCTCATGAGCGCACGAACCTTAGTACGTGGGCCGATTGGACGGCTCGCCGCAGTGTCTCTGGGGTCGAACATCGTTGATGGGATCCGGGTCGCTGCCTTCGCCGTGCTGACCACCGCATATGCCGACTCGGCACTGGAGGTCGCACTAGTTGCCACCGTAGCAACGTTACCTAAGGTGCTCCTCTCCATACCGATCGGCGTCATGCTTGATCGATGGAGCAAGTTG
>ERZ772769.194-NODE-194-length-15346-cov-5.6428_pt1 | contig 15346 bp, 15 predicted proteins | sample MGYA00580987_ERZ772769 | MGnify/ENA primary metagenome ERZ772769 (study PRJEB29015, sample SAMEA2738043) | human oral metagenome | biome: human oral; feature: human-associated habitat; material: saliva | place: China | collected 2234 ...
ACGATTTTCTGAACATAGTTCGTTACGTTTTCAACTACTTCTTCAATATCGTAGTCTGCTTCGACTTGGATGCCTAAGTCAGCAAAAGAGCTTTCTTCTGTTTCTGTCGGCTCAGCCTTGTCTTTAGCCGCTTGTTCAAAAGAGATAACCTTGCTATCGTCCGCTTCTGCTTGAGCAACTGCCTCATCAATAGCTTGGTTGGTCTTGAGAAGATCAATGGTGCCTGTCTCTTCTAAAATCGTATTGGCTTGCTTGTCATTTTTGAGAATTTCAGCCTTGACCTCATCTGAGATAACTTCTCCTTCTCCTTCGACCTTCTTGATGGCAGCTACCACACGGCCCAAATCAACCGTTGCTTCACTGACAGACTGCACAGGCTCATTCTGAGCGTTAATCTCTTCGGGAACACCTTTTACAGCCTTTTGATTGGCCTTGACAACTGTCGTCTCAGCAATCGGCTCGACATCCACCTGAGCTGGCTTCTTGCCAAACAGACCTAAAAAGCCTTTTTTCTCACGTGAAATAACAGTGATATGCGCTCTCATACGTGGAATATCCAACGTTTTCAAACCATTTTGAATGGCTTCTTCAACACTTGCTCCTGTAAAAATAACCATTGCAAGAGTCCTCCTTCTTACTTACTTTTTCTTTTTCTGTGCTTTTTTCAGGGCACGTTTCTTTTTCTGTTCCAATTGACGCTCTGACCGTTCCTTGGCTTCCCGCTCGGCAATGATTTTAAAAGGATTGCTCAGCAGCAAGGTCTGAACCACCTGATAAGCATTTGAGACTGCCCAGTAGAGGGCCACCCCACTCGCTGCATAGAGGGCAAAAAAGAAAATCACAACTGGCATTAGGTACATCATGACTGTCATCCCGCCATTTCTCTCAGGCAAAGCTTTGTTTGAAAGCCACGTACTGAAGAAAGTGAAGAGAGCCGCCAACAGCGGAAGAATAAAGGTCGGATCTGTCGCTCCTAGATTGAGCCAGAGGAAGTGACCTGTCTTCATAAAATCAACTCGAGTCAGAGCTTGAAACAGAGCCAAGAGCACTGGCATCTGGATAAAGAGCGGAATGAATGAGGCGTAAGGATTGACACCCATTTCTTTGTAGAGCTTTTGAGTTTCCTCAGCCAAGGCTGTTCTGCTCTCCATATCCTTACCAGGATACTTTTCCTGCAGGCGCTTGATATGCGGCTGTACTTCCTGCAGCTTGCGAGAAGAAGTCGTCTGGAATTGGAAGACCGGCAGGAGAACTGTCCGGATAATCAAGGTAAAGAGAATAATCCCAATCCCCTTGCTTCCACCAAAGGATAGAAAACGAATGGTGTCCGCAAAGAAATAGACCAACTTCTCCCAAAAGCCATGTGAATCGGCCGTTACTTGACTGGTTCCGCAGGCTGTGAGAAAGAGCAGCGAGGCGACCAGCAAAATCCCTAATTTACTTTTCTGTTTCACAAATGAATCCTTCCTGATAAAGTTTAGCAATCTTTAATACATGCAATAAATTTTGTTCAACTTGGTGGTAGTCCAACTCTTCCACTCCTTTGCGAGCGATAACGACGAAGTCTGCCTGGACTAACTGTTTTTGATGCTGCATCAAGACATGGCGGATTTTTCTTTTAATACGATTACGAACCACTGCATTCCCTAGCTTTTTACTGACGGAAATTCCTACTCGAAAATGCTTTTGCTCTTTTTCTAACATGTAAACGACAAATTTTCGATTAGCAAAACTCTGCCCTTTTTTAAAAATCGCATTAAAATCTTTTTCGCTCTTGACGCGATAGTTTTTTCTCAAAACTCAACTCCATCCACCAAAATTATATCTATTATACCATATTTTTCGAAAATGCCAATAAGTCCTGCTATGACGCCGTTTTTGCAAATATTTAAAAGGTCGATTCACTTAAAAACACCGCAATTTCCTTGCGGTGTTCCCTATATCTTATCCCTTTTTAAGCTGTTTCTTCGCTCTTTCCAACTCCTGACGGATCTGTGCAAATCCTGTCCCGCCAAGGGAATCCCGCTTTTGTACAGCAGTTTGTGATTCGAGCGCTTGATAAATATCTTCCTCAATCAGCGACGACACTTCCTGATAGCGGCTCAGCGGGATATCCTGTAGATAATAGCCTGCCTTGCTGCATTCCAGAACCAACTTTCCGACAATCTCATGGGCTTCCCGGAAAGGCAGTCCTTTTTTGGCCAGATAGTCAGCCAATTCCGTCGCATTGGAGAAGTCTTGCTGAGTTGAAACCAGCATTTTTTCTTTGTTTACTGTCATACTAGACAGCATACCCGCCATAATATCCAGCGATTTTTGGATAGTATCTACTGTATCGAACATGCCTTCCTTGTCTTCCTGCAGGTCCTTATTATAGGCCAAGGGCAGGGATTTCATAACCGTCAGAAGACTGAAGAGGTGACCGTAAACTCGGCCGCTCTTACCCCGAATCAGCTCCGCCATGTCCGGATTTTTCTTTTGCGGCATAATGGAAGAACCAGTACTAAAGGTATCTGACAGGCTGACAAAGCCATATTCATAGCTGCACCAGTTAATCAGCTCCTCACAGAGACGAGACAAATGCATGATGAGAATGCTGCTGTTAGATAGAAATTCCAAGATAAAGTCTCGATCACTTACCGCATCCAAGGAATTGTGGTAAATGCCTTTGAAACCCAATAAATCAGCCGTCAGCTCCCTGTCAATTGAAAACGTCGTCCCCGCCAGAGCCGCTGCTCCTAAAGGAGACAAATTCGTATGCTCCAGATTAAAGGCAAAGCGCTGACTATCCCGGCTGAACATCTGATAATAGGCTAGCAGATGATGGGCAAAGCTAATCGGCTGGGCATGTTGCAGATGGGTATAGCCTGGCATAATAGTCTCTACATGCTCTTCTGCCAAGTTCAGCAGCACCTGACGCAGATTCAAGAGTTTATCCGCAATCTGGCCGATCTGATCCTTGAGATAGAGGTGCATATCTGTCGCCACCTGGTCATTACGGGAGCGAGCCGTATGAAGCTTGCCAGCCACTGGCCCAATCTCCTCGGTCAGAAGAGCCTCCATATTCATATGAATATCTTCATTACGCACATCAAACTCAAGCTCTCCAGCCTGATAACGTACCAGCAGCTTTTCTAGGCCTGCCTGAATAGCAGCTGCTTCCTCTGGAGCAATGATTCCCGTCTGTCCCAGCATTTTGACATGGGCTAGGCTGCCCTGCAGATCATAAGGAGCCAGACGATAGTCAAATCCGATGCTGGCACCAAACTCCTCTACCCAGCCTTCCAGAGAGGCTTCAAAACGTCCGCCCCACAGTTTATGATTCACCATAGGAAAGCCCCTTTCTATTTGTCCTTGTGAGCCTGAACCTCTGCGTGAACCTTAGATGGAAGACCCCATAGCTTGATAAAGCCAATCGCGGCATCCTGGTCAAAGGTATCTGCACTGGTATAGGTGGCCAGACTTTCATCGTAGAGAGAATTATCAGACTTACGTGCCACGACTGTCGCAGCCCCCTTATAAAGCTTCACTTTAGCTGTTCCATTAACCACCTGCTGAGTGGACTTGAGATAGGCAATCAGAGCTTCTGTCGCTGGATTAAACCAAAGGCCATTGTAGATGAGATTGGACAGTTCATTTTCGATAATCGGCTTAAAATGAGCCAATTCTCTAACTAAAGTCAGATCCTCGATTTCCTTGTGGGCAGCCAAGAGAGTCACCGCCCCAGGGCATTCATAGATTTCCCGAGACTTAATCCCCACCAGACGGTTTTCCACATGGTCAATCCGCCCAACACCGTGTTGTCCAGCTAGGTCATTGAGCTCAAGAATCAAGTCCGCCAGCTTCATCTTTTTGCCATCTAAAGCAACTGGCACGCCCGCCTCAAAATCAATATTTACATAGACTGGACTGTCTGGCGCTGCTTCTGGTGCAACCGTCAAATCATAGGCGTCTTCAGGTGCTTCATTCCAAGGATTTTCTAATACTCCGCACTCATTGGCCCGCCCCCAAAGGTTTTGGTCAACTGAGTAGGGGCTGTCCAGATCTGCTGGAATTGGCACACCATTAGCTTTAGCGTAATTAATCTCTTCTTCCCGAGACCATTTCCACTCCCGAACCGGAGCAATCACCTTGAGCTTGGGATCTAAGGAGGCGATAGCGACTTCAAAACGTACCTGATCGTTTCCTTTTCCGGTACAGCCATGGGCAATGGTTGTCGCCCCCGTCTTGTGGGCAATTTCAACCAATTTCTTAGAAATCAAAGGTCGGCTCAGAGCGGACACTAGAGGATATTTTCGTTCGTAGAAGGTGTGTCCTTGCAGAGCAACCAAGACGTAGTCTTCCGCAAACTCGTCTTTAACATCAATAACATGTGATTCGATAGCGCCAACTTTCAGCGCCTTGTCATGAATGAAATCCAAATCATTTCCTTCACCTACGTCCATACAGACCGCGATCACATCATAATCCTTGTCCAGCCAAGTAATGGCCACCGAAGTGTCCAAGCCGCCGGAATACGCTAAAATGACTTTCTCTTTAACCATATGATTACCTCTATCCTTCTACATTTTATTTTTAAACATTCTACTGTATGAAAATGCGAATGTCAAGAGAAATTTTAATATTTATTAAAATAAAAGCGTTTTATCGATTTTTATTCAAAATCAATATATTATATACTGGACTCAAAATAAGAAAAAAGAGTCCGTCAAGACTCCTTATTTTACACGGTAAAAAACATCGGGATGTTCGGAAACGCTCTGGGTGATGATGAAGCGATCTTGACTGGTATCAGTCGGATCCGTCCCATTGACAGTCTCCCCAGCTGGCAGACTCTTTCCTGCTGGAATGATAAGAAAGGCAGCACCGGTTTGGTTTTTCCAACGAATCCCTGCTCGGTAAATCCCATTCTCATCTGGCCCAGAGTAATCTCCTGTCTCAAGCTTGGCAACATCTGACTCGATACCAGACGCATCGAATGTATAACTGTTCCCTTTGGCATCCTGCCAAGTACCAATCATGCTGGAAAAATCTCCAGAAGCAATAGCCTTCATATCCAAACTAGAAGTTGATGCCGTCTCTTTCTCTCCTTTGCTAGTTTCTTTGGTAGACTTTTCAGCTTCAGTTTCCGAATTCTGCTGAGAGCCAGCATCAGAAATTTCTTGACCATCCGCTTGACCATCAAGTTCGCTCGAATTGCTCTCTCTTTCAGACTTTTTAGAAGATGCGGAGCTAGTCGAACTTGCTTTAGAATTGTTGGAAGTAGGAGTCGTCTGCTCTTTCTTTTGGTTACAGGTTACTAGCACGAGTAAAGCTACTAACCCTCCAACCAAGATAATGATCCATTTTTTCATTTCTCTCTCCTTAAGGTATTTTCTTATTACAATTGTGACATAAAAACAAAAATTTGCAAAGCAAAAACCAGCTCGAAAGCTGGTTCATCTTATTGAATTTGATTCAGCATGTTTTCGATATGCTGGATGGATTTTTCGCGTCCAAGCAAGTAAATCGTATCTGGCAGCTCTGGTCCATGCATTTCACCCGAAACGGCAATCCGAATCGGCATAAAGAGGTTTTTGCCCTTGATTCCTGTCTCTTTTTGGACAGCCTTGATCTGCGGGAAGATATTCTCCGTCACAAAATCTGCATCCGACATAGCTTCTAGCTTTTCCTTGAATGCTGTCAACACAGTCGGTACCGTTTCACCAGCCATAACCTCACGCTCCGCATCTGTCAACTCTGGGAAGTCCGCAAAGAAGAGGTCTGTCAGCGGCACGATTTCATCCACAGACTTCATTTGTGGTTTGTAGAGCTCAACAAGCTTTTCTGCCTTATCTGTCAAACGGCCCGCTTCTTCCAAATATGGCTTAGCCAAAGCGAAGATTGTGTCGAAATCTGCATTCTTGATGTATTCGTTGTTCATCCAGTCCAGCTTCTTCTGGTCAAAGGCAGCTGGGGACTTGCTGAGACGTTTTTCATCAAAAAGCTCAATCAATTCTTGACGGGAGAAAATCTCATGCTCGCCGCCAGGATTCCAGCCTAGCAGTGCAATAAAGTTAAAGACTGCTTCTGGCAGGTAGCCCTTCTTGCGATAATCCTCGATAAACTGCAAGGTATTGGTGTCGCGCTTGGACAGCTTCTTACCTGTTTCAGAGTTGATAATCAAGGTCATGTGCCCAAATTCTGGAGCTTCCCAGCCTAGAGCTTCATAGACCATGAGCTGCTTAGGTGTGTTGGCAATGTGGTCATCTCCCCGAATCACGTGAGAGATTTCCATCAGATGGTCATCAATAACCACAGCAAAGTTGTAGGTTGGGTAGCCGTCTTTCTTCTGGATAACCCAGTCACCACCGATATTGCCGCCTTCAAACTCAATTTCGCCCTTGACTATGTCAGTCCACTTGTAGACACCAGTTTCATTGACAGCCAGACGAACCGTCGGAATGATCCCTGCTGCTTCGCGCTCAGCGATGTAGGCTGCTTTCTCTTCCTCAGACATACCTAAGTACTCATTGATATAACGCGGGGTTTCACCAGCTGCTTCCTGACGTTCGCGTTCAGCCGCTAGTTCCTCCTCAGTCACATAGGACTTGTAAGCCAAGCCCTTGTCCAAGAGTTCATTGACATATTTTTGGTACATATCCAAGCGCTCAGACTGACGGTAGTTTTCGTGAGTCTCAGGACTTTCATCCCAGTCAATACCCAGCCAGCGTAAGTTTTCAAGCTGTGATCGTTCCCCGTCTTCTACATGGCGCTTGCGGTCTGTATCCTCGATACGGATGATGAAAGTTCCACCATAGTGACGAGCATAGAGGTAGTTAAAGAGCGCAGTCCGCGCATTTCCGATGTGTAAAAGTCCAGTCGGACTTGGTGCATAACGCACTCGAATCGCTTTTGTCAAAGTTCCATTCTCCTATTTGTATTTCGGGGAATCATTCCCACTCCGATTTTCAAACGTAATCATTATATCATACTCTGAGGGCAGAATACGACTTTACAGTCTATTTTTACGATAGGCGCTCTTCCAGCTGGAAGTCGATAGGAAGCCAGGCCAGCACATTCTCCAGCTGCTTTTCCCAGTAATACCACTCATGCTTACCTGGACTGTGGCTGTAAGTAATCTCCAAGCCTAAGTCTTGCAGATTTTTCACTGCCTCTTGATTGGCCTTGTAGAGAAAATCTTCTTCGCCACACCAAGCCCAAAGCTTGGTTTTTTTATCAGATTGCTTGGCTATACTCTCCAGCGAATGGGGGCTGCTGGTCCAGTCCTTATAGTCTCCAAAAACTCCTCGCCAATAGGCTGGCGTTGCCATTTCAGCATTATCTGGACGAGCATCAAGAAAACTCAAAGCGCCTGAAAGACTAGCCGCGTATGAAAAGCGGTTAGACTTGAGAGCCAGCTTAAAGGCTCCATATCCGCCCATGGAAAGACCAGCGATAAAATTCTTCTCCCGCTTATCCGACATATTTGGGAAAAAGCGCTTGAGCACCCGAGGCAGCTCCTCAGCGATAGCTTCGTAATAGTTAAAGCCGTACTGAGTATCGGTGTACCAGCCATTGCTGGTATTAGGCATGACAACAATCAAGTTGGTCGAGCGAACCAGACGCTCAATATTTGAGCGCTTGAGCCAGCTATTGTGATTCCCGTTCATACCATGAAGCAGATACAAAACAGGAATGTCCTTATCATCCGGCTTGTCCACACGAGCTGCGTCCGGATAGAGGACATTAACGCCCCATTCCATCTCCAAAGCCTCAGAATAATACTCTATTTTCATCACTGCCATTCGCATTTCTCCTTCTATCTTTCTGACAAGAAAAAGCCGAAGCCCGACTTTTCTTGTATTTGTGTTCAGATTTTTACCGCACTTCCATAACAACTGGCAAAATAGCTGGGCGACGCTTGGTTTGATCAAAGAGATATTTGGCCAGACTGTCACGGACAGCACCCTTCAGCTCACCCCAGTCAAAGCTATCCTGCGCCAGATAGTCTTCCACGGTTTTATTGATAATGTCAGAGCTTTCGCGCAAAATATCTCTACTCTTCTTGACATAGACAAATCCACGGGTGTGTACTTTAGCCTTGGAAATGATTTTCTTTTCCTTACGGTTAACCGTGAGTGCCACGATGAAAATACCATCTTCAGACAAGACCTTGCGGTCGCGTAGGACGATATTGCCCACATCACCAATCGCATTTCCATCAATCATGACATCTCCAGCTGACACTGCACCAGCTGGCACAAAATCACCATGGTCGTATTCCATGATACTGCCACGCTTAGGAATAAAGATATTTTCCGGCAGCATGCCAACTTCCATGGCAGCCTTAGCATGAGCATCCAAGCCGCGGTACTCACCCTGAATCGGGAAGAGGTACTTAGGCTGCAGCAGGTTAATCATGAGCTGCAAATCACGCGCATTTGCATGACCCGAAACCCGCAGATTTTGGGTAATCAGCTTGACAATGCCACCCGCTTGATAAATCATATTTTCCACGCGAGCCACGACCGCTTCCTTGGCAATAGACGGCGTCGTTACGATGTAAATCAAATCGCCTTCCTTGATTTCCACATAGCGGTGGCGGCCGATCGACATCTTACGCAAACCATTGATAGGCTCACCCATCCGGCCAGTCTCCAAGATAATCAGCTCATGGTCTTCAAACTTAGACATTTCCTTAGGCTTGATCAAAAGGCGTTCGTCCACCAAGGACAGCTTCTTGAGGCGGATAGCCGTACGAACGATGTTTTCAACATCAAAGCCAGTCAAAACCACGCGGCGGCCAGTCTCTGCCGCTGCATCAAAAACCTGCTGGATACGAGACAGGTTGCTGGCAACCGCCGCAACAATCACTCGACCATCCCAGTCAGCAATCGTATCTTCGATTTCCTTGCCAACCTCGCTCTCACTAGCCACCTGAACACTACTGTCCGCATTGGCTGAATCACTGAGCAAGGCCAGAACACCTTCGCGACCAATTTCAGCTAAACGGCCAAAGTCTGTCGCGTAGGAGGGGCTTGCAGACTGGTCAAACTTGAAGTCACCTGTATAAACGATGCTGCCTTTTCTGGTCTTGATGACAATTCCCAAACTCTCAGGAATCGAGTGGGTCGTCCGGAAGAAGGAAACCACTGTTTTGCCAAATTCAATCTCAGTATTTTCATCAATCACATGGAAATCATTGAACTTCTTAACCGCATCGTTATTTTTAACAAACAGCTTGGCCAGCTCAATCGTCAACTCTGATCCGAAAACTGGCACCTTAGCATCTGCTAAAAGATTAGGCAGAGCACCAATCGCATCTGCGTGCCCGTGTGTCAGAAAAACACCCGCAATCCGCTTCTTGTTTTCAAACAAATAGTCCATGTTGGGAACGACATAATCCACGCCCAACTGCTCATTTTCTGGGTACTTCAGCCCAACGTCCAATACAAAAATGGAATCATCCACTTCGGCAACGTAGAGATTTTTCCCATTTTCACGTACGCCGCCCAAAGCAATCAGTTTAATATTGCTCTTGCTCATTTTTTTCTCCTATTCAATTTTCAGAACCTCACTTTTATCAAAGATTCTTTATTTTATTACTAACGGTCCTTGGCTAGCCAAGTCGAATTACAGTCTTGCAAACCTAAGGTTTGCATATCCAATCTATTATAGCATTTTTTCATGTTTTTTCAAAGTCAAGCGTGCCTTCTTAGCATCCTCTACCACAAAAAAACGACCTCTAGCTTTACTCGGCTAGAGGTCTGGTTTACTTCGCTGGTATGAGAGCAATCAGTTCATCCAAGGTGTAACTGAATAACAATTTTTTATTTATTGTTTTTATTATTTTTTATAAACTTTTAATTCCTTCAACCGCTAATGATTTTCTTTTTATCTTAGCATTGGAAATCTCTATAACATAATAAAGCACTATTGATTGAATTCTCGAAGTTTGAAAACCATCTAAAAGCTTCTACTTTCTATACTATCGTTACAATCAGGCAAGCTAAGCAGGCCTGTCTGACAATTCAACCAATATGTCAAGTAAAGCAACTACTTATGTATTACAAACAACTATACCAACAAAGTAAACTTAAAAGTGAATGAATTTGGCTTCCTTTCTTTCTATTTCCTTAACTCTATTATAGTACTCTATTTAGATTTTTGCAAGCGTTTACACACTAAAAATACAAAAATATTTTAAGATTTTCGAAAAAGTAGTTACACAAAGAAAAAAGGCTGTCAAACTAGATGCTGTTTTGTTATTCGATTAATAATTCAGTATGTGTTGCTTTTTTAATCCAGTAAGAATGTTAAGAAACCTCTTCTCAGAAATTAGATTCTAATCGTAATTTTTTATGTTAAAATAAATAACGGTTGTATACTTCTTCCGGTATTTCATTTGGAATATTACTTATTTCATTCATTGCTTTGCATGAATTTATAATTTAGACAACTTTAATAAGGAGAATACTATTATGAGAAAAATTTTAAAAGAGGATAAACTTTATTCTTTAGTTGAATTTAGAGATAAGCTCTACGATGATTTAGATTTATCAAGAAGCGATTTAGCTACTTTGTTATGTGCAATGTTGATTGCATCTATTGGCTTAAATATGGATTCCACTCCAGTTATCATTGGGGCAATGTTGATTTCTCCATTAATGACACCTATTATTGGAATTGGTTTTTCATTAGCAATACTAGATATGAAACTGCTCAGAAAGTCGTTTAAAATTCTTTCTATTCAAGTTTTGTTAAGCCTCTTAGCATCTACGATTTATTTTTTTATTTCTCCATTTCTTATGCAAGTTCAGAAATTATTGCCAGAACTTCACCAACAATTTGGGATGTAGTTATAGCTTTTGTGGGTGGGGTAGCTGGAGTTATTGGAGCACGAAAAAAAGAAGCAAATAACATTGTACCTGGAGTAGCTATCGCAACAGCTCTTATGCCCCCAGTATGTACTGTCGGCTATGCTATAGCAACAGGAAACTTTGAGTTTATGTTAGGAGCATCCTACTTATTTTTCATCAACTGTAGTTTTATTATGCTTGCTACATACATTGGGACGAGCTTAACTATGGTGAAAAATCATTACATTAAACACAATCAAGAAGCCTATAAAATGCGAAAAATATTAATTCTAGTTTCGCTTATTCTTATTATTCCAAGTTTGGTTTCAGCTACTACCTTAGTTAGAGAGACCTTAATCAATGAATCTATAAATAAATACTTATCTGATCAGTTTAAAGACAACACAATCCTAAAAAAGAACTATGACAAAGAAGATAATACTTTAAAGTTAACTATTTCAGGAAACTATCTTTCAGATGAGGAATTGAAAGAAATTCTTAGTAAACAAAACGATTATGGTTTGAAAAATATTTCAATTCAAATTTCACAATTATCCAATGATCGATTGACCGAAAAAGACATAGTCGAGTATATTATTCAATATAAAAATGACCATGAACTTCAAAAAATTGATAAGGAGAAGGAGAAGAAAGAAACTCCAACTAAAAACAAGGAATAGGAACAATTTCCCTAGCCAAATACACAAAAAAAGAGAACAGGATTAAATGTTCTCTCTTTTTAGTTACTATAGTTAACAAAGACTTTTTATAAGGAAAATCAACTATTGGTTTTATTTATCGTCTTTTTTAACCATATTTTTAACGCCTTCGATGGCGCCTTCAACAGCATCTTTGGCATCTTCTGCAACTTCTTTAACTTTAGAAACTACTTTTTCAGCAGCTCCTTCTTTTTCTGTTTTTTTATCACCAGTTAATTTGCCTAGTCCTTCTTTCACAGAACCTTTAGCTTGGTTGAATTTTTCTTCTGTAGACATATTTGATACCTCCGTTATTAGTTTCCATTTTTAAAGAAATGAAAGAATATAAGAATTCCTAAACTTAGTTAGAGAATTAACGAACACGAGCTTTTTCATTTGATGCAGCGTCTTTAACAGCCTCTACACCATCGCCAACTTTTTCTTGAACAGCTGAGAAACCGCCGCTAATGCCAGATTTTGCTTTTTCGAATTGCTCTGAAGCAAATTCGCCTGTTGATTCAGCAACATCTGTCACTCGGTCTTGAAGGCTTACTGAATCCGCTTCGTGTTGTTCTTTTGTTTTAATATCAACAACATTGACATTTACTTCAACAACTTCCAAATCAGTCATCTTAGAAACTTCTTCTACAACAACTTTCTTGATTTCTTTGTATAAAGCAGGAACATTCTTTTGATATTCCGCCACTACATTCAAGTCAACAGCTACTTGTTCTTTACCAACTTCAACATTGACACCATGAGTGACATTGTCAGAGTTGACCAATTTATCTTTTATGTTAGAGAAGAAGCCACCATCAACAGCCAGCAAGCCTGAAACTTTCTCTAAAGAGAGACCGATAATTTTTTGAATGACCTTATCATCGTAAGTCAATTCACCTTTTACTTCGTGAGCTGCTTGAGCAACTTCTTTTTTAGCAACATCTTTAACATCTTTATTTGACATGTTAAACTCCTTTATTCTTATTTAAATATATTTTTGTTTTGAATATAATATCCAATTCCTGCCCCTAGAGTAGCGCAAATCAAGACAAATAGAGTCTTAAAGAAGCCAAAGGATAGGATAAAACATGCTAGAATAATGCCTGCTAATCCAGACAAGATTGGATATTGATATTTTTTAAACCATTCCATTTTTTACTTCCTTACTTTACACGACTAGTAGTTTTTTTAGCCGCTTCTTTTGGCTTGAAGTCTGAGACAGAGATTTTAAGCTTGACATTATGATTGATTCCGAAGAATTCTGTCAATCCAGACGCAATTTCTTCTTGAATCAACTGACTTCTCTTGATGATGTTTTCCGAAGGAACGATTGCCCCTTTAACAGAAACCATGCATTTGTTTTTACGGCTATTTACTGAAACTGCAGGATCTTTAATTAAACCGTGTTCTGTTAACAGACTACGAACAAACCCTTCAATCGCTGAATTTTTCAGCATCAGTTTCCCATCCGCATCAGCTAGCTGAATTTCCAAACGTCTCTTAGGATAAAAAACTATCACTAACATTAGTAGTAAGATTAAGCTTGCTAAAACCACAGTGCCCCAGAAAACATACCTAGAAAGATAGTAGCCCACAAAAGGAATCTGCTTCCAAGTGAATAACTTCCAGCTAAATAACTGGAGCCCCAGACCGCTGACTTTATGAAAGTCTAGCAAAACAGGAATCAAAATTGTCAAGATTAAAATACAGAAAATAAGGGAAAGTATTTTTCTTGATTTTGACATATTGAATCCTCACATCATTAAATTTTAAATTGTATTTTGAAAGTAAAAAGACAGTTTATGCCTTTTTACCTACAAAAAATGATACAACAGCTACTACAATAACTGCACCAATGATAGAAGGAAGCAAGGCCATACCAGCCAAACTAGGACCCCAAGTTCCCAAAAGTGACTGACCGACAGCAGAACCAACTAAACCTGCAACAACGTTTGCAATAACACCCATTGAGCCGCCTTTTTTAGTGATTGATCCAGCAATAAGACCAATAACACCTCCAACAATAATAGACCAAAGCATATTGATTCTCCTTTCTAATTTTTCTAAATCAAAATTGTTTAATAATATTTTTTACTATTATTTTTTGATTAACATAATTATATAATTTTCCAACTTGGAAACATAATAATTCAACTTGGTTTTCTTTCCGTTTATCTGTACTATAGATACGCAAAGATAAGAATTCCTTGTTCTATAGGCTTTTATCAGCATTTTTAGATATATTTTAGAGTTGTTAAACGAGGTTAAATGCATAAAATATGGTATAATTGCCTGATAATAAAAACACTATATAAAGAAAGATAATATTTTAATGCGAGAATTACTGTCTAAAAAGAGCCACAGGCAATTAGAACTATTAGAACTACTATTTAAAAACAAACGCTGGTTTCATATTTCTGAACTGGCTGAACTATTGAATTGTACAGAACGTTCAGTAAAAGATGATTTATCCCATGTCAAGTCTGCGTTTCCTCAATTGATTTTTCACTCGTCCACTAATGGTATACGTATCATTAATACCGATGATAGTGATATTGAGATGGTGTATCACCATTTTTTTAAGCATTCAACCCATTTTTCAATTTTAGAATTCATCTTCTTTAACGAAGGATATGAAACTGAGAGTCTTTGTAAAGAGTTTTATATAAGCTCTTCCTCACTCTATCGTATAATCAGTCATATTAACAAAATCATAAAAAAACAATATAATTTTAAAATTAGTCTCAATCCTGCTCGGATTATTGGAGATGAGATTGATATCCGTTATTTTTTTGCACAATATTTTTCGGAAAAATATTATTTCCTTGAATGGCCATTTACAGATTTTTCAGTAGAGCCTTTGTGTAAGCTATTAGCACTTGTCTATAAAGAAACTGCATTTCCTGTCAATTTCTCAACTCAAAGAATGTTAAAATTGCTCCTCGTTACGAATTTATATCGAATAAAGTTTGGTCATTTCTTGGAAGTTGAGAAAGATTCTTTTAACAATCAATTGTTAGAATCTTTCATGCAGGCAGAAGGAATCGAAGACATTGTAGCAAGCTTTGATTCTGAATACCATATCTCTCTGAATAAAGAAGTGATAGGTCAACTATTTGTCTCCTATTTTCAAAAAATGTTTTTCATTGATGAAAATCTATTTATGAGCTGCGCAAAAACAGACAGCTATGTAAAAAATTCGTATCAATTATTAAGTGATTTAATTGATCAGATAGAAAGCAAATATAATCTTAAAATTGACAATAAGGACAATCTTATTTGGCATTTGCATAACACAGCACATCTGCACCGTCAGGAACTATCTACAGAGTTTATTCTGTTTGATCAAAAAGGGAATACAATCAAGAACTTTCAAAATATTTTCCCTCAATTTGTTTCAGAGGTAAAAGAAGGGATTGAACATTACCTAGAGACTTTGGATATCCATAGCACACCAATGAAAGTCAACCATCTATCCTATACTTTTATCACTCACAGCAAACATTTAGTGCTGAATCTTTTACAAAATCAGCCTAAATTAAAGGTTCTAGTCATGAGTAATTTTGATCAGTATCATGCAAAATCAGTAGCAGAGACCCTTTCTTATTATTGCAGTAATAATTTTGAACTTGAAGTTTGGAATAAATTAGAATTATCAATTGATTCTTTAAAAGAATCACCTTACGATATCATCATTTCTAATTTTATTATTCCACCCATTGAGAACAAGAGACTGATCTATTCCAATAATATTAATACGGTCGCACTCATCTCCTTACTTAACGCAATGATGTTTATTCGCTTAGA
>ERZ772769.196-NODE-196-length-15313-cov-4.37842_pt1 | contig 15313 bp, 11 predicted proteins | sample MGYA00580987_ERZ772769 | MGnify/ENA primary metagenome ERZ772769 (study PRJEB29015, sample SAMEA2738043) | human oral metagenome | biome: human oral; feature: human-associated habitat; material: saliva | place: China | collected 2234 ...
AACACCATCGAGGTGAACGGCCAGCGCATTACCGGCCGCAACATCGTTCTGGCGACCGGCTCCTACTCCCGTTCGATCCCCGGCCTCGACATCGGCGGCCGCGTGATCTCCTCCGATCAGGCCCTTCAGATGGACTGGGTCCCCTCCTCGGCCGTGATCCTCGGCGGCGGCGTCATCGGCCTGGAGTTCGCGTCCGTGTGGCGCAGCTTCGGCGCCGAGGTCACGATCATCGAGGCCCTGCCCCACCTCGCCAATAACGAGGACGAGGCCATCTCCAAGCAGCTCGAGCGCGCCTACCGTAAGCGCGGCATCAAGTTCCACACGAACACCCGCTTCGCCTCGGCCACCCAGAACGATCAGGGCGTGCACGTCACGACCGAAGACGGCAAGGCTTTCGACGCCGACGTCCTTCTGGTCGCCGTCGGCCGTGGCCCCGTCACCGAGGGCCTGGGCTACGAGCAGGCCGGCATCACTCTGGATCGCGGCTTCGTCATCACCAACGATCGCCTGCACACCGGCGTCGGCAACATCTACGCGGTCGGCGATATCGTCCCCGGCCTCCAGCTGGCGCACCGCGGCTTCATGCAGGGCATCTTCGTCGCCGAAGAGATCGCCGGCCTGAACCCGACCATGCAGGCTGATATCAATATCCCGCGCGTGACCTTCTGCGAGCCGGAAATCGCCTCAGTCGGTATGACCGAGAAGCAGGCGCGCGAAAAGTTTGGCGACCAGGTGCGCACCGTCGAGTACAACCTCGCCGGAAACGGAAAGTCGTCTATCCTGGCCACATCGGGCATCATCAAGCTGGTCTCGGTTGAGGGCGGTCCTATCGTGGGCTTCCACGGTATCGGCGCGCGCATCGGCGAACAGATTGGTGAGGGCGAGCTCATGGTGAACTGGGAGGCGTACCCCTCTGACGTCGCTTCCCTGATCCACGCGCACCCCAGCCAGAACGAGTCGCTCGGCGAAGCGGCTATGGCGCTGGCAGGCAAGCCGCTCCACGTCCACAACTGACCGAAATTTTTTTAATAGGAGAACACACATGGCAACTTCAGTGACCATGCCCGCTCTGGGCGAGTCCGTCACCGAGGGCACCGTCACCACGTGGCTCAAGCAGGTCGGCGACACCGTCGAGCTCGACGAGCCCATCGTCGAGGTGTCCACGGACAAGGTTGACTCCGAGGTCCCCTCCCCCGTGGCCGGCGTCCTGCTGGAAATCCTGGTCCCCGAGGATGAGACCGTCGAGGTTGGCACCGAGATCGCTCGCATTGGCGATGCGTCTGAGGCTTCGGCAGCCCCTGCTGCTGCACCCGCGGCTGCTCCCGTGGAGGCTCCGGCTGCGCCTGCTGCAGCTCCTGTTGAGACCGCTGCCGCCCCTGCCTCTACTCCCGCGCAGGGCACCGAGGTGCGCATGCCCGCTCTGGGCGAGTCCGTCACCGAGGGCACCGTCACCACGTGGCTGAAGTCCGTGGGCGATGCCGTCGACGCCGATGAGCCGCTGCTCGAGGTGTCCACGGACAAGGTCGACTCCGAGGTCCCCTCCCCCGTCGCCGGGTTCCTAGCTGAAATCCGCGTTCCCGAGGACGAGACCGTCGAGGTCGGCACCGTCGTCGCGATCATTTCTTCGTCGGCGCCTTCTGCCGCTCCTGCAGCTGAGGCTGCCGCCCCGGCCGCTCCCGCTGCTCCCGCGGCTCCGGCCGCCCCTGCAGCACCTGCTGCCCCCGCCGCTCCGGCCGCTCCGGTTGATCCTTTCCCGAACGCTTCGACGCTGGCCGAGGCAGCTTCCGCTGCTCCCGTCGTTGAAACACCCGTTGCCGTGACCGGCTCCGCCTACGTCACCCCGATCGTTCGTAAGCTCGCCCGCGAGCTTGGCGTCGATCTGGCGACCGTGTCGGGCACCGGCGTTGGTGGCCGCGTGCGCCGCGAGGACATCGAGGCTGCCGCCGCTGCCGCCGCTGCCGCTGCTGCTCCCGCCGCACCGGCTGCCCCTGCGGCGCCCGCTGCACCGGCCGCCGCTGTTCGCGAGCCTTCGCCGCTGCGTGGCACGACCGAAAAGATGTCGCGTCTGCGTCAGACGATCGCCCGCCGCATGATCGAGTCGCTGCAGACCTCGGCTCAGCTGACCACGGTCATCGAGGTCGACGTCACGAAGGTTGCCGCGCTGCGTGCGCGTTCGAAGGACGCGTTCCTCGCCAAGCACGGCACCAAGCTGACGTTCCTGCCCTTCTTCGTGAAGGCCGCGACCGAGGCGCTTGCCTATCACCCCAAGATCAACGCGACCATCAATGGCAAGGAGGTCACGTACTTCGACTACGAGCACGTGGGCATCGCCGTTGACACGCCGCGCGGTCTGCTGGTGCCGGTGATCAAGAACGCCGGAGACAAGGACATTGCCGGTATCGCGGCATCGATCAATGATCTGGCTGCTCGCACTCGCGACTCGAAGATCGGCCCCGACGAGCTGTCCGGCGCGACGTTCACGGTGACGAACACCGGTTCGGGCGGTGCGCTCTTCGATACACCGGTCCTCAACATGCCGGAGAGCGCAATCCTGGGCGTCGGTACGATCGTCAAGCGTCCCGTCGTAATGAAGGGCGCCGACGGCGCTGACGTCATCGCGATTCGCTCGATGGTCTACCTGGCGCTGTCCTACGACCACCGCCTGATTGACGGTGCCGATGCCTCTCGCTACCTCATGGACGTGAAGAGGCGCCTCGAGGAGGGCGCGTTCGAGGCCGACCTCGGACTCTGATCCTCACCGACCGCTGATGGGGTGGGCCTCCTGCGAGGCCCACCCCATCACTGCTTTGTGGGAACAGTGCGGCCGTGAACGTTGACGTTCATAGTCGCGGATACTCACGAAGTGGCGGGCTGCGCTTTAACGACCTTCCCCGAGACGGGATCGACACGCACAAGAAGGTCGGTCACATCAGGCGTCGAGCCTTTCTCGCAGGTTCCGGCCTGACATGTCTCCGAGGCGAGCACCGTCAACGTCGCACCAACATCGATAGCTCCCGGTTCACATGTCAGCACAGACACGTTGTCGATGTGTGACGACAACTGGGTGACCCGCACTCCGTCAGCTTGCATCGTTGCGATGCGTTCCTTGTCCTGTTCGAGGAGTTCACCTCCCAGAACGTCGTCGAGAGGTGTTGGGTCACCGGCCATCATCGCCTCGTCGCGCGTACGGATAGCACGATTGATCGTCGCAGTCAGAGCCGAAACGTCGCATGCACTATCGGATGACTGCGCGAACGATTGTGGGTGCTCACTATGAACACTGGTATCCGTCGCTGTCTGGCTCGGCCCGCTGTGGACCAGGCCGTACACCATGATGGACACACCTGCGACGATCGCTGTCAGCCCTGCCGCGAGCACACCCAACGTACGGCGCCGACTACGCTGCGCGCCCGGTCGTCCGCCGCGTCCACCTCGCGGCGCCGATGCTTCAAGGCGCTCGGATCGGTCATCTCTGTGGGTGTCTTCGCGCAGCGCTGCCGCACGCAGGTCTGCGATGACGCGCTCCGGATCGACCGGTTCTCGAGAGATCGGATGTTCGATCGGATCATCGACGACAGGTGTCGACTCCTCGAAATGCTCGTCTGTCCCATGGAAGCCGAGCTCAGCCAGTGCCTCGTCCATGTGGAGCATGTGCGCGAGCCGACGCAGGCATGCACGATCTGCCTGCTGCCCGCTCAGCCCTTGGCTCCAGCCGGGGGTTCCGTCGCGCTCCCCCAACTCATCGATAAGATCGATGAGCACGGCGCGTCCGGACGGCGTCACGATGATGTTGGCGGGCGTGAGATCTCCGTGCGCGATGCCAGCACTGTGCAGAGCACTGACTCCGGCGGCAATTCCTTCAATGATCTGCCGGCGCGTCGCGATGGGACGCAAGTCTGGGGACCCGATTTCCGCATCGAGAGGACGCCCAGCCACGTAGTCGTAGACGATTGCCCAGCGACCGTCGTCGGAGCGCGCAACATCGCGCAAAGCGACAACATGGCGCGATGAGATCGACGCCCACGCCTTCCAGCGCGCGAGACACCGCTCCCCATCCGCACCAGCCCGCAGTGACAGAAGGGCTTCGCCCGCACTCGTGCGCGTACGCCACACCGGCCCTGTTGCACCGATGTGGAAGATTTGGCCAATGTCGTATCCGCCAATGTTCATGCAGCCATTGTCCAAAGCCAGGCAATGTGATGCAACTCATTTCACAAAGTGCCTGATCGGACGGGTGGACTTTCGATCATCAATTGCACGTACAATAATGAGGCTATGAGTGAATCGAATCCCCCCGGCAAGAGGCGCTTCTACCAGAACGTCCTCGATGCGTACCGACTGACCAAACGCACCTACCCGGCTCTTCCGTGGATGCTTCTCGGAACGGCCGCTGCGGTGATTGCCATCTTCATGCTGGTGGCCTGGCTGACTAACATGTCGTGGATCGGCTGGCTCGTCGTCGGCATCATGGGCTCGATCACCGTAGCTCTCCTGCTGCTGAGCATCCTGACGCGCCGCGCGCTCTACTCCCAGGTTGAGGACACTGCGGGCGCTGTGAAGGTTGCTCTGTCCCAGATTCAGCGCGGTTGGGTGATTCCCGAGCAGCCCGTGGCCTACACCCGCGAGCAGGATCTCGTGTGGCGCATTGTTGGCCGCGCTGGCGTCGTTCTCATTTCCGAGGGCCCCTCGTCTCGCGTCCGCCCCCTCCTCCAGGCCGAGACGAAGCGCGTCACCAAGGTCATGCGCAACGTTCCCGTTCATCAGATCCAGGTGGGTCACGATGACGGGCAGATCGCCCTGAAGGATCTGCAGCGCGAGCTGCGCAAGCTGAAGAACGTGCTGACCCCCGAGGAAGTTCCCCAGGTCTCTGCGCGCATCAACGCTCTCCGATCGGGCGAGCCCCCCATTCCGAAGGGCATCGATCCTCTCCGCGCCAAGCCGTCACGCCGCGCACTTCGCGGCAACTGAACCTCTCAAGTGGGCAAGCACGATGTGCTTGCCCACTTGCGTATCCACGATCCGAGACTCGTTCGACGTGCATAGTATGCATATGATTGCATATCTATTACACAAGACCCCTTGAAACACGGATACTGAGGAACATAATCATGCACGCCAAGAAGATTCTCGCCACGCTCACTCTGGCCAGTACTGCGACCACAATGGCCGCATGCGCAGACCCCGCGACGAGTACGAGCACAGCAGACGCGACGACGGGGGCAGCCACATCAACTACCTCACACTACGACGTCTCATCGATCCCGACCGTCGACGAGATTGCAGCCCTCGTTCCCGACGAGATCAAGAAGCGGGGCACCCTGCGTAACGGAGCCTCTACCGGATACGCACCTGCCGAATACATGGATGCTGATGGGCAGACTCCCATTGGCTATGACATTGACATTAACAAGGCGCTCGCCAAGGTCATGGGTCTCAATGCTGGAGAAACGAAGCACTCCGAATTCCCCACGATCATCCCCGCTCTCGGCACAAAGTTCGACGTGGGCATCTCATCGTTCACCATTACCTCCGAGCGTGAGCAGCAAGTTAACATGGTGTCTTACCTGAACGTCGGGTCCGCATGGGGCGTCGCTGCCGGCAATCCAAAGAATTTTGATCCCTCTAACCCGTGCGGCGCGACCATTGCGGTTCAGACAGGCACGGCGCAGGAAGAATACGCGGCCACGCTCTCTGACGAGTGTGTTGCAGCCGGCAAGGACAAGATCACCGTCATGCCTCACGAGCTCCAGACGGACATTGCCACCAAGCTGAGTGGCGGCCAGTACGACGCAACCCTCGCCGACTCCACGGTCATCGGCTACACGAGCTCGCAGTCTGCCGGCAAGATTGAGCAGCTTGGCGACACGTTTGAGTCGGCTCCTCAGGGCGTGGCGGTCGCGAAGGATGACGCGCAGCTTGCTGAGGCGGTCCAGAAGGCGATGCAGTATCTGATGGACAACGGCTACCTCCATGACATTCTGGCATCCTACGGCGCCGAGAATGCAGCATTGACGACAGCTGCACTCAACCCGACCGTCGACTGATTCGCGGCACGCTACGCATAATATGCATTTAGATGCATATGGGTGCATAATGGTAGCAATCACGGGCCACGGCCCACTCCCATCGGAAGGCAGATCATGACCATCTCGAAGGCACACGCCCTCATCGTCCTCGCGGCCGCAGCCGCTCTCCCCCTCGCCGCCTGCGCTGATCCCACATCGACCAGCTCGTCGACGAACGGAGCAGAGACCTCGGCGACCACCGCAGCCGCAAGCTCGTACGACGTGTCGAAGATCCCGACCGTCGACGAGATCGCGGCCCTCGTGCCCGACGAGGTCAAGGAGCGAGGCACGCTGCGTAACGGCGCTTCTGCCGACTACGCCCCGGCGGAGTTCCTGGGAGACGATTCACAGACCGCGCAGGGTTACGACGTCGACATCAACAAGGCGCTCGCCAAGGTCATGGGTCTGAACGAGGGAACCACCAACCACGCAGAGTTCCCGACCATTATTCCGGCGCTGGGCACCAAGTTCGACGTGGGTATCTCCTCCTTCACGATCACCTCCGAACGCGAGGAGCAGGCAAACCTCATCTCCTACGTTGAGGTGGGCTCCGCCTACGGCGTCGCTGCTGGCAACCCGAAGAATTTCGATCCGACCAACCCCTGCGGTAAGACGATCGGCGTGCAGACCGGAACCGCGCAGGAAGACTACGCGACCGAGCTGTCGGAAAAGTGCGTGGCAGAGGGCAAGGACAAGATCACGATCATGCCGCACGACCTGCAGACTGACATCGCCACGAAGGTGATCGGTGGCCAGTACGACGCCACCCTGGCTGACTCGACGGTCATTGGCTACACCGCCACCCTCTCCGGTGGCCAGCTCGAACAGGTCGGTGACGTCGTCGAGTCCGCCCCGCAGGGCGTGGCCGTGAACAAGAACGACGAGCAGCTGACGCAGGCCGTTCAGAAGGCGATGCAGTACCTCATGGACAACGGCTACCTGAAGGACATCCTGGCCACCTACGGCGCGCAGAATGCCGCACTGACCACCGCCGAGCTGAACCCGGCGACGAACGACTGAGGATCTCATGGCAACCATCAAAGACGGCGTTGAGCTGATCGACGCGAAACCGGTGCCTCGCCCGGGCAGGTGGGTGAGCGCGATTGTCGCGGCAATCCTTGCGGCAATGGCAGCCCACGCGCTGGTCACGAACGCAAACTTCCAGTGGCAGGTCGTGTTCCAGTGGCTGTTCTCGCGTTCCATCATGCAGGGCGTGCTGTTCACGATCATCCTGACGATCCTCGCGATGGTGGTGGGCACCGCGCTGGCGATCACCATGGCTATCATGCGTCAGTCGGTGAATCCGGTCTTGCGGTGGGTCGCGATGGCGTACATCTGGTTCTTCCGTGGAACCCCTATCTACACGCAGTTGATTTTCTGGTCGCTGCTGCCCACGCTCTACCCGAAGCTCTCCTTCGGTGTGCCGTTCCTCGGCTCACTGTGGGGCTGGGAGCTCACGTTTGATACGGCCACGTACTTCACGCCGTTCTGGATGGCGTTCATCGGCCTGGGCCTGAACGAAGGCGCGTACCTCGCGGAGATCATGCGTGCGGGCCTGCTGAGCGTCTCGAAGGGCCAGTGGGAGGCTGCAACCGCACTCGGTATGCCTCGGACGACGATCTTCCGCCGCATCATCTTGCCGCAGGCGATGCGCGTCATTGTGCCGCCGATCGGCAATGAGACCATTTCGATGCTCAAGACGACGTCTCTCGTGTCGGCGATCCCCTTCACGCTCGAGCTGACCTTCATCGCACGTCAGCGTGGTCAGTCGACGTTCGCACCGGTCCCGCTGCTCATCGCCGCCGCGATCTGGTACCTGGTCATCACGAGTCTTCTGATGTGGATTCAGTCCTTCATCGAGAAGTACTACGGCAAAGGTTTCGAACGCCGCGACAACGCCGGCACGGACTCCCCCGCGTCCTCATCTCACTCCGACGAGGATGAAGAAGCCAAGGCCACCAAGCTTAAGTTTTTGGATGTGACACCATGACGACCACAACTCCCATGGTCTCCGTGCGCGGAGTCCACAAGTTCTTCGGAGACCTGCACGTACTGCGCGGCATCGATCTGGATATCGCCTCGGGCGAGGTGTGCGTCATCCTCGGGCCTTCAGGTTCGGGTAAGTCGACGCTCCTACGCTGCCTGAACATGCTCGAAGACATCAGCGCGGGGCGTGTATTCGTCGACGGCGAGCTGCTCGGCTACCGCGAGGACGAGGCCGGAGTCCTGCACGAGCGCCACGACAAGGAGATCGCTGCTCAGCGTTCCCGCATCGGCATGGTGTTCCAGCGCTTTAATCTCTTCCCTCACAAGACGGCTCTGGAAAACGTCATGGAGGCCCCCGTTCAGGTGCTGAAGCGTCCGAAAGCGCAGGCGCGCGCCCAGGCCCTCGAGCTCCTCGATCGCGTTGGTTTGGCCGATCGCGCGGACCACTACCCCGCCGAACTCTCGGGCGGCCAGCAACAGCGCGTGGCTATCGCGCGTGCGCTCGCGATGGATCCTGAGATCATGCTGTTTGATGAGCCGACCTCCGCTCTCGACCCTGAGCTGGTCGGCGAGGTTCTCCAGGTCATGAAGGACCTGGCGGCGTCGGGCATGACGATGGCGGTCGTCACCCACGAGATCGGTTTCGCTCGCGAGGTCGCCGATCAGGTCGTCTTCATGGATGGTGGCGTGATTGTCGAGGCCGGCGCTCCCTCCGAGGTCATCGATAACCCACAGTCGGAGCGTACCAAGGAGTTCTTCTCCAAGGTGCTGTGAGGCTAAGGACGAGGCCGGGGCTGGGTGTTCCCAGTCCCGGCCTTCGCTCTATCCTCGCCACGGTGTCGGCTGTGGCGACGCATCCTCAGGTGAGTGTCACGAGGTCCAGGTAGCTGTCGTCCCACAAATCCTCGTCGGCGTCGGGCAGCAGCAGGACGCGCTCGGGATTCAGCGCGGTCACGGCTCCGGGGTCGTGGGTGACGAGAATGACCGCACCCTCGTAGTCCCTCAGAGCGGCGAGGATTTCCTCGCGCGAGGCCGGATCGAGGTTGTTGGTGGGTTCGTCGAGGAGGAGGACGTTCGCGCCGGAGGACACGAGCGTCGCGAGTGCGAGACGTGTCTTCTCACCGCCGGAGAGAACGGACACGGGCTTCTCGACGTCGTCTCCCTGGAACAGGAACTGACCCAGGATGTTGCGCACGTGAGTATCGTCGAGGGTCGGCGCTGCCTCGGCCATGTTCTCGCGGATCGTACGCGTCTCGTCGAGAGTCTCGTGCTCCTGGGCGTAGTAGCCGAGCTTGAGGCCGTGGCCGGGAATGACGCGCCCCGAGTCGGGTTCCTCGATGCCAGACAACAGCCGCAGCAGCGTGGTCTTACCGGCACCGTTCAAGCCAAGCACGACGACCTTGGAACCGCGATCAATGGCCAGGTCGACACCGGTGAACACTTCGAGTGAGCCGTAGGACTTGGACAGGCCTTCGGCGGTGAGCGGCACGCGGCCCGATGGAGCAGGATCCGGGAAACGCAGGCGCGCGACCTTCTCCTGGACGATCTCCGCTCCGGCTTGGGCGAACAGCTCCTCGGCGCGGCGCAGCATCTGCTGAGCGGCGACGGCCTTCGTGGCCTTGGCGCGCATCTTCTCGCCCTGGGCCTTGAGGTGTTCGGCCTTCTTCAGCGCGTTAGCGCGTTCCTTGCGGCGACGACGTTCGTCTTCTTCGCGCTGCTTGAGGTAGGCGGCCCACCCGAGGTGGTAGATATCGATCTGCGCACGATTCGCGTCCAGGTAGAAGACCTGGTTGACGGTGTCTCCCAGTAGCTTCACGTCGTGGGAGATGATCATGACGCCGCCGGGGAACGTCTTAATCCAGTCACGCAGCCAGACGATCGAGTCATGATCGAGGTGGTTCGTGGGCTCGTCCAACAGTAGAACATCCGCGTCGGAGAAGAGCACACGCGCCAGCTCGACGCGTCGACGCTGGCCACCCGACAGCGTGTCGAGGGTCTGATCAAGGACCCGGTCTTCGAGGCCGAGAGAGTGCGCGATCTGGGCAGCCTCTGCGTTGGCCGCCCAGCCGCCCGAGTTCGTAAACTGCTGGTCCAGCTTGACGTAGCGCTCCATCGCACGCTGCTGCCGGGCGCCCTCCGTCGTGGACATCTCGTGTTCGGCCTTGCGAATGCGCGCGATAATCGAGTCGATACCGCGCACGGAGATGATGCGGTCACGGGCCTTCATCGACGGATCGCCCACGTGCGTGTCCTGCGCCAGGTAACCAACCGTGCCGTTCGACGAGATCGTGCCCGTGTATTCGGCGGCACCGCCACGGTCGCCTTCGCCTGCAAGAAGCCGCATCGTCGTCGTCTTACCCGCGCCGTTGCGGCCCACGAGGCCGATGCACATGCCCTTATCAATCCGGAAGCTCGCATGGTTGACGAGCTCGCGGGCACCGATTCGCAAAGAGAAGTCCTGGACGTTAATCACCCTCCAAGAGTAGAGGGAGGGGTGCGTGTGGGCGAATCAACCCGCGCCAAAGCCGGCCCTGTTGCGCATGATCACGCAAGTTGCGGGCACAATGGGTGTCGGAATTAACCGATATCTACGCACCTAAGCGAGGTCCACTCCCATGTCTGAAAGCCCGGTCCCGTCTGGATCGGCGCGCCCCACGCGCGCCCTCGACATCGTCTCCGTCGCCTTCGTGGCACTGCTGCTCATCTCGAATATCGCCGCAACCAAGGCGTTCATGCTCGGCACGTCCACGCATTACCTCATTTTCGACGGGGGCGCGATCCTCTTCCCGCTCACCTACATCATCGGCGATGTGCTGTCGGAAGTCTACGGATTTGCTCGGGCTAAGCGCGTCATCATCATGGGATTCGTGGCTTCCCTGTTGGCCTCCCTGACATTCTTCGTCGTGCAGTATCTGCCTCCGGCCCCCGACTACCAAAACCAGGACGCTTTTGCCGCAGTCCTCGGCGTCGTATGGCGTGCGGTCTTGGCTTCGCTCGTTGGTTACCTCGCTGGCCAGCTGCTGAACTCCTACGTGCTCGTATGGATCCGCCGACGCTGGGGCTCCAAGCACCTGTGGGCCCGCCTTATCGGCTCGACGATCGTCGGCGAGGCCGCAGACACCATCCTGTTTTGCACGATTCTCTTCTACGGCGAGATGTCGCTGGGCAACTTCATCAACTACACCGTCACCGGGTACTTCTACAAGGTGCTGCTCGAGGTTGTTCTCCTGCCCCTTACCTACCCGGTCATCGCCGCCATCCGTCGCACCGAGGGACTGAAAAAGGACGAGGTCTTCGACCGATGAACGAGAACTGGCTCTCCGCCCCCGATCCCAAGCAGCTCACGCCCTTCGAGGCCCCGGCCTCGTCGGGTGGGCACTCCCCCGACCGCGGATTCACGATCGGGCACCGAATGGAGGCCCACGGCGGCTTGGGGCGCACCGGTGTCATCCACACCGCTCACGGGACGATCGCGACCCCCGCGTTCATCCCCGTCGGCACGAAGGCCAACGTCAAGGCCCTCACGCCCGAGATGGTGCGCTCGCTCGGCGCCCAGGCGGTGCTCGCGAACGCCTACCACCTGTACCTGCAGCCCGGTTCCGACATCGTCGACGAGGCCGGAGGTTTCGGCCAGTTCATGAACTGGTCAGGCCCCACGTACACCGATTCGGGCGGCTTCCAGGTCCTCTCCCTCGGCGCCGGCTTCAAGAAGGTCCTGTCGCAGGAGTTCTCCGGGAAGGCGGATCCGACCGACCCGGCCGTCCAGATGCAGGCCATCAAGGCCTCGAACGCGGTCGTCGACGACGACGGCGTGATCTTCTCCAGCCACATCGACGGCACGAAGCATCGCTTTAACCCCGAGGTGTCGATGGGGATCCAGCATCAGCTCGGCAGTGACATCATGTTCGCCTTTGATGAGCTGACGAGCCTGCTGCACCCGCGCTCCTACCAGGAGGAATCGCTCGAGCGCACCCACGCGTGGGCAGCGCGATGCCTCGCCGAGCACAAGCGCCTCACCGATGAACGCTCCCATAAGCCGTATCAGCAGCTGTGGGGTGTCATCCAAGGCGCCCAGTGGGAGGACCTGCGTCGCCAGGCCGCACGCACCATGGCGGACATGGAGGTTGACGGGCAGCGCTTCGATGGCTTCGGTGTCGGAGGGGCGCTCGAGAAGGAAAACCTTGGCACGATCGTCTCGTGGGTGTGCGAGGAGTTGGGCGAGGACCGCCCGCGCCACCTCCTGGGCATCTCCGAGCCCGAGGACCTCTTCGCAGGTGTGGCCGCAGGCGCCGACACCTTCGACTGCGTCAACCCCTCGCGCGTCGCCCGTAATGCTGCGATCTACACGCCCGACGGACGTTTCAACGTTACGAACGCGCGCTTCAAGAGGGATTTCACGCCCCTCGTTGAGGGCTGTGAGTGCTACACCTGCACGCACTACACGCGCGCTTACATTCATCATCTGTTCAAGGCGAAAGAGATTCTGTCAGCGACGCTCGCGACCATTCACAACGAGTGGTTTACACTGCGTTTGGTCGATGGAATTCGGGCATCGATTGAGAACGGGTGTTTCGACGAGTTCCGTTCCGACATGCTTGGCCGCTACGAGGCTGGGCGCCGCCGCTGAAAGTGTGGAGCAACCATGAGTTTCAATGACAACATCCGTTTGGATCCGTCACGTGTTGGTACGTCCGGCGCGGGGCGAAAGATTGCCGGGGCGGGCGGAGGCTCGCTGCTCGGTGTCCTCTTGATCCTCGGGTTCTCCTACTTCACAGGCATCGATCTGACGAGCCTGCTGTCAGCGTCTCCTGATACCTCGTCCACCCCCTCGTCTGCTGTCGATACGTCCACCTGCCAGACGGGACACGATGCGAATACTCGCGTTGAGTGCCGCATGGTCGCCACCGCGCAGTCTCTGGACGCGGTGTGGAAGACGCAGCTGTCCGCTCAGAACACGGGCGTCGCGTACCAGCTGCCCGATTTCCAGGTCTTTACAAACTCCGTCTCCACTGCCTGTGGCACCGCGACGAGCGCGGTGGGCCCGTTCTACTGCCCCGGAGACTCGACGGTGTACCTCGACCTCGGGTTTTTTGACGACATGGTCTCCAAGTACGGTGCCTCCGATTCTGTACTCGCGCAGGAATACGTTGTGGCCCACGAGTGGGGACACCACATCCAGAACATTCAGGGTGTTTTCCGTGCTCACGACACACGCGAGTCCGGTGAACAGGGGGCGGGCGTGCGCAGCGAGCTCCAGGCCGACTGCTACGCGGGCGTGTGGATGCATTGGGCGTCCAATACCCCGGATCCCTCGACCGGTACCCCGTTCCTGAAGACCCCGACCGCCGATCAGGTCATGGGTGCGCTCCAGACCGCGCAGGCGATCGGGGATGACCGTCTGCAGGAAAAGTATCAGGGATCTTCGAACCCGGAAACGTGGACGCACGGCAGCGCTGAGCAGCGCGCGACATGGCTGCAGCGCGGACTTGATTCCGGCGACATCTCGACGTGTGACACCTGGAGTGTTCCTCGGGTGTGAACAAACCTTCAGCTCGGTACAATTGAGTGCACCGATTCGCAGGAGGACATCATGACACGCAGCATCGTCGAGCAGGCTCACGACATGTACGACGCGGTCCCCTACGAGGTGCCCGTGCCTGATGGATCGCTGTACAGCCTTTTGGACGATGCAGCGCGCTTGTATCCCGATCGTATTGCGCTCGACTACTTCGGTGCGACGACCACCTACGCACAGGTGCGCGATCAGGTTCTCAAGGCCGCTCGGGTTTTGTACGAGGCCGGGGTGCGCCCGGGAGATACGGTGGCCATCGCGCTGCCAAACTGCCCGCAGGCTTTTGTCGCCTTCTACGCGTGTATGCGTATCGGAGCGATTGCCGCGCAGCATAATCCTCTTGCTCCCCCCGCTGAGATCGCGGGACAACTGGAGCGCCACGGCGGCAAGGTCGCGATCGTGTGGGAAAAGTGCGTCGACGCCTATCCGCTCGGCGTTCTCGACACCGTGTTCACGGTGGATATTTCGCACGGGATGCCCGCCTCGCAGCGTTTCCTGCTGCAGCTTCCGGTCGCTCGCGCGCGCGAGACACGCGCACAGCTGCGTGGCCCCGTTCCAACGGGGACGCGCTCGTGGGATCGTGCTACGGCCTCGTCGACACCCATTGACGCGTTGTTCCCGCTACCCTCCCTGGATGATCGCGCGGTTATCCTGCACACGTCCGGAACCAACGGCGTCCCCAAGTCCGCTCCCCTCACCCACCGCAACATTGGGGTCAACGTCAACCAGTGCATGTTCTGGGTCTGGAAGCTGCACGAGGGCGCAGAGACATTCTTTTCGCTCCTCCCTTATTTCCACGCCTTCGGCCTCACCTTCTTCCTGTGCGCATCCGTACGCAAGGCTGCCACCCAGGTTCTGCTGCCGAAATTCGATGCGCAGATGGCCCTCGACGCGCACAGGCGACGCCCGGTCACGTTCTTCGTCGGCGTTCCTCCCATGTTCGAACGCATCTTGAGGCAGGCCCAGAAGACGAAGACGGACATCACGTCTATCCGCTACGCGGTCGCAGGTGCCATGCCGCTGTCGACGACGCTCGCGCGCGAGTGGGAGGAAACCACCGGCGGTATCATCGTCGAGGGCTACGGGCTCTCCGAGACCGCTCCCGTCCTCACGGGTGCTCCCCTGTCTGATAAGCGCCGCCACGGCGTTCTCGGTGTTCCGTTCCCCTCCACGCAGCTGCGCCTCGTCTCGCTCGACGACGACACGCTCGACGTTGAGGACGGCCAGCCCGGGGAGATCATCGTCCGAGGCCCCCAGGTTTTCGAGGGGTACCTGGACGCACCCGAGGAAAGCGCACGCGTCTTCACCTCCGAGGGTTGGTTCAAGACAGGCGACATCGGCGTCAACAGCGATGGCTTCATCTCGATGGCGGACCGTAAGAAGGAGCTCATCCTCTCCGGCGGTTTCAACGTCTACCCATCCCAGGTCGAGGCAGCGATCCGCACCCATCCGTCCGTCAGCGATGTGGCCGTCGTAGGCGTTCCGGTCTCCGACGCGACCGAAGAGGTTGCCGCGGCCATCATCCTGGAAGACGGCAGCGCTCCGCTCACGCTCGAGGAGGTGCGAGCCTGGGCCGAAAAGACCATTGCCCACTACGCTCTCCCCCGTCAGCTCGTCGTCATCGCCGAGCTCCCACGCAATCAGATGGGAAAGATCCTGCGCCGTAAGGTTGCCCAGGTTGTGCGCGAGG
>ERZ772769.197-NODE-197-length-15289-cov-4.80609_pt1 | contig 15289 bp, 9 predicted proteins | sample MGYA00580987_ERZ772769 | MGnify/ENA primary metagenome ERZ772769 (study PRJEB29015, sample SAMEA2738043) | human oral metagenome | biome: human oral; feature: human-associated habitat; material: saliva | place: China | collected 2234 ...
GTCCAGTCGCCCTCCACGGTCAGCGACTGCGCGTCCTTGATGGAGGGGATGCCGTCTGGGAACCGGGCCTCGAAGTCCTGGATCTTCTTGTAGAAGCGCGGGTCGAGACTCACGGTGCAGGCCTGGTCCGGGACCATCTGCAGCAGTCCGTCGTCGTCGACCTCATAGACGTCCGAGCGCACCAGCAGCAGGTCGTTGGTGGTCTTGACCGGCAGGAAGCGGGAGCGCGGCACCTCGATGGCGGTGGCTCCCTCGAAGGCCTCAACTGCGGCACCCATGGCCGTCTCGAGCTGGATGACAGGCGTCGAGGAGGAGTCGGCGGGGTCCACCGTCTTGCTGTTCCTGATGAGCGGAAGCCCGAGGATCCCGCCCCGATCGGCGAGGGTGTCACGCAGCACCTTGAGGTCGAACCAGAGATTGTTCGTGTGGAAGAAGGGGTGGCGGAACTGGTCGGTGAAGTAGTGCATCTGATCCTCGGGGGTCTGCGCCGTGTCGCGCAGGATGATGCGCCCGTCGCTCTTACGTACAGCCAGGTGCCCGCCTTTGACATCGGCCGGTGTGCGCCGGCACATCTCCGGGGCGTAAGGGGCGCCGGACGCGGCGAACCAGCCAGCAATCCTGGCCGAGGGCGCCGCACCGAGGTTGTCGGAGTTGGCGGTCATGGCGTATCGGTAGCCCTTGTCCAGCAGGGCGTCCAGCAGCCCGGAGGCGAGCAGGGCGGTGTAGATGTCGCCGTGGCCCGGGGGGCACCACTCGAGCTCGGGGTCGGCCTCCCACTCCACGGGAGTCAGATCGTCGGCGCGCAGCTTGGGCTCGCGGTTCTGCAGGAAGTCCAGGGGCAGGCCATCGACCTGGATCTCGGGGTGCCCGGCCAGCACTTCAAGGGAGTCCTCCCGGGTGCGGAAGGAGTTCATGAGGATCAGCGGCAGGCTCACTCCGTAACGGCGACGTGCCGCCAGGACCTGATCGACCAGCAGGTCCAGGAAGGTCTTGCCATCACGGACCGGCAGGAGGGACTTGGCGCGATCCAGGCCCATCGAGGTGCCCAGTCCCCCGTTGAGCCGGATGAGGACCGTCTTGCTCAGCGCCTCACGGGCCTGCTCCTCGCCGATCTCGACGTCAGCCAGGGCGTCGATCTGCGTGAGGGGCTCGATGGTCTCCTCGGGAATGAGCCCTGTGGCCCCCGCCTCCAGGGACTGGTAGTAATAGGTGAAAACCGTGATGGCCTGCTCTGCGACACCGGCGTCGCGCATCTTGTGCTGGGCTGAAGTGAGTCCGTTCTCGCTCATGACGCAAGCCTATCCCAGCCTGACCGTTCTTGTGGAACTTTGTTCGACTCTGTTCGTTCTTGAAGGATTGGTTCTCTCCCTCCTCTCGAGTTATCCACAGGGCACTTGTACCCCCTTCACGCCATCGACGACTCCCCTTACTCTCAGATGAACCGGTTGAGTGACACGTGCTCACCGCCGAGCACCGAGTGACGAGGAGAACCGTCATGTCCATGCCGCCAACTGTCGGCCCGAATGTCGCCCTGGTCCTGCAGCGGCTGGACCTCATCGAGAGGAAGATCGACTGGCTCGCCGAGCGCGTCACCTGGCTGACCTACTCCTCCGCCGCCTCGACGCAGGAGAGCAGCAACTCCCCCGACACAGTGAGGAGCAGCAGCCCCTCCCGCCCGGAGACGACTCCGCCCTCGATCGCCCCGCAGACGAGGTCCGCCTCAGAGCACTCCTGGCAGCGTCTCAACGAACCCCCCGCTCAGGCCCCGGTCAACGACCCCCTCCCGGAGGACAGGAACGTCCACCCTGCGAAGGCACCATCCGCTGACGCTCCCCGAGCCACTCAGACCGAGGTACCGCAGGCCCAGCACTACCAGCCCCCCGCCCCCGTGGAGCCCACGCGATCCTTCGCAGCCCAGGCGGGCCCGACTCCGATGCAGTATGCCCCCGTAGCGGGCAACGCCCCTCATATGCAGGCGACCAATCAGGTGGGGCCGGCCGGCGCCGGTCAGGCACTCGGCGCTGAGGTCCAGGCGGTCCCGGGCTGGGCCCAGCGGGCGATGCGGGAGGGCAACCTCGGACGCTATCTGCTCTCCGGCGCCGCAGCGGTGCTCGTCCTGTCGGCCGGGGTCAGTCTGCTGGCTCTCGTCTGGGACTACATTCCCAACCCCGTCAAGATCCTGGGACTGGCACTCATCGCGGTCATCATGACAGCAGCCGGGGCTCGGCTAGGCCTCACCCATCCCCGGCACCGTGTCGCCGCCGCGACGATCACGGGAACCGGCGGGGGGCTCGGTTTCGTCGCCATCGTGGGGGCCGTTCTTCTCGGAGGGATGCTCCGCCCAGAGCCAGCCCTGATCCTCATGGCCTGCTGGGGCCTCGTGCTCCTGGCCGTGTCGCACATGACACGGGTGCTGTTCACCGCGGTCGTCTCCACCCTCGGCGCTCTGGTGACCATCGGGTTCGCAGTCAGCCATGTGTCACGCCAGCCACAGGCCGCGCTCGTCACATGGTTGATGATCGGTATCCATGTCACGGTGCTGGCGCTGACCTGCACCGCCCTGTCGCGCAACACCGGACGGATGAGGTCGGCCGCCTGGTATCCGGTGACATCGATGGTGGCGACGGCAACGGCCCTCATCGCCGCACCGATCCAGCCGATGCTGCGTGTTTCCACCGTCGGCGGTACCAGCATCACTCTCATCCTGTGCGCGCTGCTGGTGTCTCAGACGATGCACGCAAGCACGCGACTGTGGAGCATCGGTATCAAGACCTCGGGCTGGGACTGGGGCCTGACCGCGGCGGTGCTCATGGTGGGGTTCATCAACCTGCTGACGGGGCAGATGGCTCTCCACCTGGCACACACCGTCGTCGTCATCACCTATCTCCTCGAGCTCCTCCTGCTGGCCGCGGCGGCGCTCGCGATACTCCCGAGCTACTGCCCCGATCACTGGCGCCGCGCCATGGCGATCGGGCACGAGGCCGCGTTCTTCCCCCTCGCGCTGGCCGGAATGGCGGCTGTGGGTGATCCTCGGGTCCATCTCTTCGTCATCGTAGCTGCGATGCTGTGCCTCCTTCCGGCCATCCTGAACGCACGAGTGGAGCCGGCCCCGATCCTGGCCCTGCTCGGAACGGTGCCGATCCTCGTGCCCCCGGGAGCTGGATACTCCCGCAGCGACTCCTGGTCGCTCATCATCTCCGTGGTGATCTCGGCGCTCATGGTGTGCGTGGCTGAAGGACTCGGTGACCGAGTGGCCCGCATCTCACCGGCCCCGGCTCCGTATGCCGCGCCTTCACGCGTTCAGCCACGGGTGCAGGCGCTGCGGGTGGCTCTGGCGGCAGTCGCCTTCAACATGACCGTCCTCGTTCCGTTCCTGGGAACCGGCCTTGTGGAGAACAACCGGGGTGCTTGGGAGGCGCTGCGCATGGTTCCGGGCCTGGTGGCTATCGCTCTCATCGCACTGGGGACGGTCTCACCCGGTGCCACGCCACTGCGAGTGCTCAGTGGCCAGTGCCGAGGAGCCCGTTACCGGGTGGGGTCCCACGGCGAGGCCCTGCCCGACCCTTCAGGGAGGCAGACGGGAGCACCGGCACCATCCTGGATCGTCTCGGTGATGGCCGCCGTGCTGGCACTGGTGACGCTGTCGTGGGCTGATGCCGCGTCCTCAACGGCCTGGATGCTGCTACTGGTCGCCGTCGCCCTGGGGCTGGGAGCCAGCGCCACGTGGCTCCTGCTTCCCTGGCGGCGGCACGCCGAGGTGTGCCTGAGCCTTGCGATCGGAAACTCGTTGCTCATGTGGATCTCCGTGATGGTGGCCACCGACGTCGGCCCGGGCTCAGTCCTCATGTCGGTGCTGGTCCTGCTGACGGGCGGAGCCTGCATCGTCTTCGGCTTCAGGGCACGCCTGACGATCCTGCGCCACTACGGACTGACCCTGGTGCTCCTGTCCGTGCTCAAACTCGCCGTTGTGGACGTGGCCTCGCAGAACTCGATCATTCGAGTCATCTCACTGGCGGCCGCGGGCGTCGTCTGCTTCGTCCTCTCCCTGCTCTACAACCGCTTCGCGCAGGAGCAGCGTCGCGAGAGCAACCAGGCCCCCATGGGGCCCGGGAGCATCTGAGGGCGGTGGCCCGACGTCGAGCCTCGCCGGAGCGGGCGAGGGCGTCAGCCGCGGGCGGCCTCCAGCACTGGGGCCAGGAACTGACCGGTGTAGGAGGACTCGGTGGCCGCGACCTTCTCCGGCGTACCGGCCACGACGACGGTTCCCCCACCCTTGCCGCCCTCGGGTCCCATGTCGATGACCCAGTCGGCGTTGGCGATGACATCGAGGTTGTGCTCGATGACGACCACGGAGTTGCCCTTGTCGACCAGTCCCTGAAGCACCCCGAGCAGCTTGCGGATGTCCTCGAAATGCAACCCGGTGGTCGGTTCATCCAGGACGTAGATGGTCCGGCCGGTGGAGCGGCGCTGCAGCTCGGTGGCGAGCTTGACGCGCTGGGCCTCACCGCCGGAGAGCGTGGTGGCCGACTGCCCCAGGCGCACGTACCCCAGTCCCACCTCGACCAGGGTGTTGAGGTGGCGAGAGATGACGGAGGAGGCGGAGAAGAAGTCGGCCGCCTGGTGGATGGTCATGTCCAGGACGTCGGCGACCGTCTTGTCCTTGTAACGGATCTCCAGGGTCTCCCGGTTGTAGCGGGCGCCGTGGCAGACCTCGCAGGGGACGTAGACGTCGGGCAGGAAGTTCATCTCGATCTTGAGCGTGCCATCGCCCTTGCAGGACTCGCAGCGCCCGCCCTTGACGTTGAAGGAGAAGCGCCCGGGCCCGTATCCCCGCACCTTCGACTCGGGCACGGCCGCGAAGATCTTGCGGATGTGGTCCCACACACCAGTGTAGGTGGCAGGGTTGGAGCGGGGGGTGCGTCCGATCGGTGACTGGTCGACGTGGACCACCTTGTCCAGGTGCTCCACACCCCGCACCGTCTTGTGCCTGCCGGGCACACCGCGGGCGCGGTTGAGCCGGTTGGCGAGCACCTGGTAGAGGATGGAGTTGACCAGGGAGGACTTCCCCGAGCCGGATACCCCCGTGACGGCGGTGAGCACACCGAGCGGGAAGGAGACGGTGACGTCTTTGAGGTTGTTCTCCCGGGCCCCGACGACGGTGACCTCACGGTGCTTGTCCCGCTTGCGCCGAGTGGATGGGATCTCGATCTGACGCCGCCGTGCCAGGTAGTCACCGGTGATGGAACCCTTGGCTCCGGCCAGGCCCGCGACGTCACCGGAGTAGACGACCTCACCGCCCAGCTCGCCGGCTCCGGGCCCGATGTCAACGATCCAGTCGGCCGAGCGGATCGTGTCCTCATCATGCTCGACGACGATGAGCGTGTTGCCCAGGTCCCGCAGTCGCTGGAGGGTCTCGATGAGTCGGGTGTTGTCGCGCTGGTGCAGACCGATACTGGGCTCGTCCAGGACGTAGAGGACGCCCACCAGGCCTGAGCCGATCTGGGTGGCCAGGCGGATGCGCTGAGCCTCACCCCCGGAGAGCGTGGCCGCACCACGGGCCAGGCTGAGGTAGTCCAGACCCACGTCCACGAGAAAGCCGAGGCGCGCGTTGATCTCGGTCAGGACGCTGCCGGCGATCTGGGCGGCCTGGCCGGCGAGGTTGAGGTCGGCCAGGAAGTCGCGGGCCTCGTTGATCGGAAGCTCGCACAGCTGAGCGATGGACAGCTCGCCCACGCGCACGGCCAGCACCTCGGGCTTGAGCCGGGCCCCGTCGCAGACGGGACAGGGGATCTCACGCATGTAGGCCTGGTAGCGCTCCCGGGACCAGTCGGACTCGGTCTCGTCGTGCTTGCGCATGACATAGTCAAGAACCCCCTCGAAGCCGGTGGAGTAGATGCGCTCGCGCCCCCACCGGTTGCGGTAGGTGACCTTGACCTCGTAGTCCTTACCGCGCAGGATCGCCTCCCGAGCCCGCGCGGGCAGGGCCCGCCAGGGGGTGTCGACGTCGAAGGAGAGCTCCTTGCCCAGGGCCTCAAGCTGGCGGGTGAAGTACTTCTGGTGGCTCGACCAGGGGGCGACGGCTCCCTCAGCCAGGGTGAGCTCCTCGTCGGGGACGACGAGCTCGGGGTCCACCTCGAGCCGGGTGCCGATTCCGGTGCAGGCGGGGCAGGCGCCGTAGGGGGCGTTGAAGGAGAAGGTGCGCGGCTCCATCTCGTCCAGGGCCAGGGGGTGCTCGTTGGGGCAGGCGCGCTTCTCGGAGTAGCGCCGCTCCCGGTCGGGGTCGTCCTCGGGCAGATCGACCTGCTCGATGATGACCAGGCCCTCCGCCAGCCCCAGCGCCGTCTCGACGGAGTCGGTGAGGCGCTGGCGGATGCCCTCGCGGACGACGAGCCGGTCGACGATGACCTCGATATCGTGCTTGAGGCGCTTGTTGAGGGTCGGGGGGGTGTCGAGGCGCTCTGCGGCGCCGTCGACGCGCACCCGGTTGAAGCCGCGTCCGCGCAGCTCGCCGAAGAGCTCGGAGTACTCGCCCTTGCGGCCCCGCACCACGGGGGCGAGAACCTGGAAGCGAGTGCCCTCGGGCAGGGCGCGGACCTGGTCGACGATCTGCTGCGGGGTCTGGGAGGAGATGACGGCGTCACAGACCGGGCAGTGCTGGACGCCGGCGCGCGCGTAGAGCAGACGCAGGTAGTCGTAGATCTCCGTCACGGTGCCCACCGTGGACCGGGGGTTGCGCGAGGTGGACTTCTGGTCGATGGACACCGCCGGGCTCAGGCCCTCAATGAGCTCGACATCGGGCTTGTCCATCTGCCCGAGGAACTGGCGGGCGTAGGAGGACAGGGACTCCACGTAGCGGCGCTGTCCCTCGGCGAAGATCGTGTCGAAGGCCAGGGAGGACTTGCCCGAGCCCGACAGTCCGGTGAAGACGATCATCGTGTCGCGCGGCAGGTCCAGGTCGACGCCCTTGAGATTGTGCTCGCGGGCCCCACGGATGATGAGAGAGTCGTTCACGGGATTCGAGTCTAAGGGGTGAGCGCACATCCCGTGCGTCGCACATGTGTTCGACGTGTCTCATGGCCGGGACACCGGAAGAATGACCGTGCTCCCGGGTTCTCACCACGGTCGGGGTCGGCGCCTTTATGCTGAGGCCATGAGCAAGATCTACGCCGTCGAGTACCGCTACGTCACTGACAAGGACGAGGAGATGGCCGCTGTCCGCCCCTCGCACCGCGCTTTCAACGGCCGCCTGGCCGATGAGGGCCGGCTGCTGGCCGCCGGCCCCTATGTGGGCACCCACGACGCCCTCATCGTCGTGCGGGCCGAGAACGAGGCCGGCGCCCTGGCCCTCCTCGAGGACGACCCCTTCCAGCAGGCCGGCTACATCGCCGAGCGCATCCCACGCGAGTGGAACCCCGTCATCGGAGTCCTGTCCTGAGCCGGCAGGAGGCCTCACCGACCGGATCCCAGTTCGCCCGTCCCTCCTCCCTGACCGGGCGTCTGCTGCTGCGCGGCATGAACATCGGGCACTCCCGCCTGCACCGGTGGGGGCTGGAGGCAGCGGAGATCCACCCCTGTGACAAGGTGCTCGACGTCGGCTGCGGAGGCGGCAGGGCCATCGCCCGGATCCTTGCGCGGACTCGTCGTGAGGTAGCCGGTGTCGACCACTCCCCCGAGGCGGTTGAGACGACCCGCCGTCTCAACCGCTCCGCCATTGCCTCGGGCCGTCTTCGGGTCCTGGAGGGTTCGGTGGACCACCTGCCCTTCCGCAACGGCTTCTTCAACGTGGTGACGGCCTTCGAGACCACCTACTTCTGGCCCGACCTGCAGGCAGGCCTCATTGAGATCCGCCGTGTCCTGAGTCCCGGCGGTCGGCTCGTGATAACCAACGAGGTCGCCGATCGGGAAGCGGCCGGGCGCTGGGCGGAGCGTCTGGACATGAATGTGCCTGATGGCCGGAGCCTCACAGGCCTGGCCCACGAGGCCGGCTTCCTCACGGCCGATATCAGCCTCCACCCCCGGCACGGATGGCTTCGCCTCCTCACCACAAGATAGGAATACCGACGAGGCAGCAGGTCTCTTAGCCGCGGCCGCGCACGATCCGGCGCCGCACCAGGTGGACCAGCTCGATGCCGCCAACGGCCAGACCTGCCATGAGCGCGATGACCCACCACACCCCGGGGGTGGGCCAGGCCAGCAGGAAGAAGGCACGCACTGGCGGGGCGACGACGCCGAGGACCGCGATCGTCCCCATGAGAGCGACCAGTCCCAGCCGCCAGCTCGTCAACGGTCTGGCGGTGAGCGTGAGCAACCACAACCCGCAGGTGATGAGGACCAGGGTCGTCGCCGTGGTCACCTGGGCGCGCGGGGCGTGGGTGAGCGTCAACCAGAGGTAGGTGGACAGCGTGACGGTGCCCGCCATGAGCCCGGCCGGAACGCACAGGCTGAGCACCCGGCCGAGGAAGCCCTCCCGGTAGCGCTGGTTGCTGGGGGCCAGGGCCAGGACGAAGGCGGGGATCCCGATCGTCAGTGAGGAGACGACCGTGAACTGACGGGGCAGGAACGGGTAGGCGACCGCCATGGCCGACACGACGACGGCGATGAGCGAGGCATAGATGGTCTTGGCCAGGAACAGGGAGGCGATGCGCTCGGTGTTGGCCATGACGCGGCGCCCCTGAGCCACGACCCCGGGAAGGGCCGAGAACTCCCCCTTGAGCAGCACCAGGCGCGCCACCGCCTTGGTGGCCGGCGCTCCGTTGCCCATGGCGATGCCGAGGTCGGCGTCCTTGAGCGCCAGGGCGTCGTTGACGCCGTCCCCGGTCATCGCGACGACGTGCCCTCGGGACTTCAGCGCCCGCACCAGTGCCCGTTTCTGCTCGGGAGTGACCCGCCCCAGGACACTGGCGCGCTCAACCGCGTCGGCCAGGCGCTCCAGGTCCTCCTCCGTCTCCTGCCCGCTACCCGCTCCGGCAGGCAGGGTACGTGCGTCCAGGACGACGAGCTCGCCGCCGTCGGGCGCGGTGACTCCGGCCTGACGGGCGACCGCGGCCACCGTCTCGGGGCTGTCCCCGGAGATGACCTTGACGTCGACCCCCTGCTGGCGGAAGTAGGCCAGGGTCTCCGCGGCGTCGGGGCGGATCTCCTCGGTGAGGATCACGACCCCTGCGGCCTCAAGATCATCGGGAAGCCGCGGGTCCTCCTCCCCCGGAGCCAAGCTCCAGGGCGAGCGCGAGCGGGCCAGGGCCACGACACGCATCCCCTGCGCGGCGATCTGACGGGCACGATCCAGCACTGACGCGTTGTATCCGGCCAGGACGATCTCGGGGGCGCCGAGCACCCAGGTTGTGCCGAAGCTGTCGCGAACCGCGGACCACTTGCGGCGCGAGGAGAAAGGCACTGACTCCACACCGGCCCTGCTGCCGGCGCCGGCCGACGACAGCGCCTCTTGAAGTCCTTGTGCACCGAGCCACTCGGAATCAGCGAGCCCGTCCCTGATGGCGTCGGCGGTGGCATTGGCCTCCCCCACCGTACTGAGAAGTGCGAGCGCCGAGAGCACCTCGGGAGGAGCCTCACCGCCGTCGGGCCCCTGGATCTCACCGAGGCGGATGCGTCCGGTGGTGATGGTGCCGGTCTTGTCCAGGCACAGGGTGTCGACCCGGGCCAGGACCTCGACGGCGGGCAGCTCCTGAACCAGGACGTTACGCCTGGCCAGGGCCAGGGAGGCGGTGGCGAAGTTGACCGAGGTCAGGAGCACCAGACCCTGGGGCACCATGCTGACCACGCCCGCGATGCCGGCGACGACCGCGTGGCGCCAGGCGCCGCTGCTCCAGGCCTCGCCGACGCTTCCGCTCAACCGCAGCTGGGACCACACCAGGACCAGAGCCACGGGCACGATGACCCAGCTGATCCAGTGCAGCACCCGGTTGGTCCCCGCCTGCAGCTCGCTGACGACGAGTGAGTACTTGCGGGCCTCCCGGGCCAGCCGGTGAGCGTAGGCGTTCCCGCCGACCGCGGTGGTGCGGAACAGCCCGGTCCCGGCCGTCACCGTGGTCCCGGACATGACCTTCGCTCCGCTCACGGGGCGCACCGGCCGGGACTCGCCGGTGAGGATCGACTCATCGATCTCCAGGCCATCGCTGGCCATAACCTCCCCGTCGGCCGGCACCTGCTGGCCGGCTGCGAGCCGTACGACGTCGTCGAGAACGACCTGGCCGACGGCCACCTCAGTCTCGGCCCCGTCCCTGACGACGATGGCGCGGGGGGTCTCCAGCACGGACAGACGGTCTAGGGCACGCTTGGCTCGGATCTCCGCCAGGGTTCCGGTGGCGGTATTGAGCACAAGGACGAAACCGAACAGTGCATCCGCCCAGTGCCCCAGCGCCAGGACGAGCACCAGTGCGGCGCCAAGGATGCCGTTGAAGATCGTGAAGACATTGGCTCGCAGAATCTGCGCGGCGCTGCGGGAGGTCCGCTCGCGGTACTCGTTGGTCTGTCCGGTGCTGACGCGCTCGGCGACCTGGGCGGCGCTGAGCCCGCTGACCGAGGACTCAGGGGGATGCGTGGTGCTCACACGTCACACAGTAGTGAATCGGTCAAAGAGTGCCCCTCCTCCTGGGGGCCGAGACCTCAGGATGCCGCCTCCAAGCGCCGGGCATCTGCCCGCGACTTGAGGACCGAGGCGATGACCGTGACCAGGACGGTGCTGATGATGACGCTCAGGGACACTCCGATCGACGCCTCGGGGATGGCGTGCCACTCCTGGCCCCCGTTGATGAAGGGGACCTCATTGGTGTGCAGGGCGTGAACGATGAGCTTGAAGCCGATGAAGCCGAGAATGACCGCCAGGCCGTAGTGGAGGTAGACGAGTCGGTCGAGCAGCCCGTCGATGAGGAAGTAGAGCTGGCGCAGGCCCAGCAGGGAGAAGGCGTTCGCGGAGAAGACCAGGAAGGGCTCGCTGGTCAGGGAGTAGATCGCGGGGATGGAGTCGACGGCGAACATGACATCGGCGGTACCGATGGCAATGATGCACAGCATCATGGGAGTAATCATGGTACGCCCGGCGTGGCGGTGAATGACCTTGCCGCCCACGAAGCCGTCGGTCATGGGGATGACGCGGGCGACGAGCTTGACGAAGCCGCTGGGCTTGTACTCCTCGTCATCGTCGTCGGGCTCCTGGACGCCCTCCCGGGCCTGGGAGAAGGCGGTCCACAGGAGCCAGGCCCCGAAGAAGTAGAACACCCAGGAGAAGTTCTCGATGAGCGCGGCGCCGGCGAGGATGAAGATGAGCCGGAGAACAAGGGCGATGACGATACCGGCGAGCAGCACCTCCTGCTGGTACTTCCGAGGCACCTTGAAGGAGGACATCATGATGACGAAGACGAAGAGGTTGTCGATGCTCAGCGCCTTCTCGGTGATGTAGCCGGCCAGGTACTCCTGGGCGAAGCCCCCGCCCCACACGAACCAGACGATGCCGCCGAAGACCAGGGCCATGCCGATATAGGCCACTGACCAGACGGCGGCCTCCTTCATGGTGGGCTCGTGGGGGGTGCGCACGTGACCGACGATGTCGATCACGATGAGGGTCAGGATGATGGCCGCCAGGCCGATCCACCCCAGGATGTGGACGTCCACGTGTTCTCCTCCGGTACGGAACTGGTACCGGAGGTCTCCTCCCGCCACGTGCACAGGCGCTCAAGGCATGTACCGCTCTGGCCGCGACGCCGGGAACGCAGGACTGATGGGTGCCCGCACCGCCGTGATGACGACGTCGCCGTTGGTTGGGAGTACTCCCCTCCGTGTATAACGCCTGAGAGTCTAACGGGACGCTTCCTCTCGACGTAGCCACGCAGAGTCACTCATGGCTGTGAGATCAGTCGGCGGCCCGCATGGCGCGCAGTTCCTTCTTGAGGTCCTGGATCTCGTCGCGCAGCCGGGCGGCGAGCTCGAAGTGGAGGTCCTCGGCGGCGGCGTGCATCTGCTGGGTGAGCTCGTTGATGAGCTCGGCGAGGTCGCCCTGTGCCGCGCCGGCGAGCTTCTCGCGTACCGTGGCCTCGGCGGCGTGCTTGCGCCGGGCCCGCACCGAGGAGTCCTCGTGGCCCCGGTAGCCGCCGGCCAGGAGATCGGCGGTGTCGACGTCCTCGCGGGCGAGCATGTCGGTGACGTCGGCGATCTTCTTGCGCAGCGGCTGGGGATCGATGCCGTGCTCGGCGTTGTAGGCCAGCTGCTTGGTGCGGCGGCGCTCAGTCTCCTCGATGGCCTCGGCCATGGCCGGGGTGATGGTGTCGGCGTACATGTGGACCTCGCCGGAGACGTTGCGTGCGGCACGTCCGATGGTCTGCACCAGGGAGCGGGTCGAGCGCAGGAAGCCCTCCTTGTCCGCGTCCAGGATGGACACGAGCGAGACCTCCGGCAGGTCCAGGCCCTCACGCAGCAGGTTGATGCCCACGAGCACGTCGAAGCGCCCCAACCTCAGCTCGCGCAGGAGCTCGACGCGCCGCAGCGTGTCGACGTCGGAGTGGAGGTACTCCACGCGCACGCCCCTCTCGGCGAGGTAGGTGGTCAGGTCCTCGGCCATGCGCTTGGTCAGGGTGGTCACCAGGATCCGCTCCTGGCGCTCCACACGGGCCCGCACCTCCTCGAGCAGGTCGTCGATCTGTCCCTGCGTGGGCTTGACGACGACCTTGGGGTCCACCAGTCCCGTGGGCCGGATGATCTGCTCGACAACGCCGTCGGAGCGCTGGGTCTCGTAGTCGCCCGGGGTGGCCGACAGGTAGACGGTCTGACCGATGCGGTCCTCGAACTCGGCGAAGGTCAGGGGGCGGTTGTCCAGTGCGGAGGGCAGACGGAATCCGTGCTCGACCAGGGTGCGCTTGCGGGAGGCGTCCCCCTCGTACATGGCGCCGATCTGGGGAACGGTCACGTGGGACTCATCGATGACGAGGAGGAAGTCCTCGGGGAAGTAGTCCAGGAGCGTGTTGGGCGGGGTGCCGGTCTCGCGCCCGTCGATGTGCAGCGAGTAGTTCTCGATCCCCGAGCACATGCCGATCTGCTGAAGCATCTCCAGGTCGTAGGTGGTGCGCATGCGCAGGCGCTGGGCCTCCAGGAGACGGCCGTCGTGCTCGAGCTGGGCCAGGCGCTCGGCGAGCTCGGCCTCAATGCCCTCGATGGCCTTCTGCATGCGTTCGGGGCCGGCCACGTAGTGGGAGGCGGGGAAGACGAAGACCTGCTCGACAGTGTCGATGACGTCCCCGGTCACGGGGTGCAGCGTGGCCAGGGCCTCGATCTCGTCCCCGAAGAACTCGATGCGGATGGCGAGCTCCTCGTACATCGGGATGATCTCCACCGTGTCGCCGCGCACGCGGAAGGTGCCCCGGGTGAAGTCGATGTCGTTGCGGGTGTACTGCATCGTCACGAACCGCCGCAGGAGATCGTCCCGGTCGATCTGCTGGCCCACCTCCAGGGGCGTCATCCGGTCCACGTACTCCTGGGGGGTGCCCAGGCCGTAGATGCAGGAGACCGAGGAGACCACGACGACGTCCCGGCGGGTGAGCAGGGAGTTGGTGGCGCTGTGGCGCAGGCGCTCGACCTCGTCATTGATGGAGGAGTCCTTCTCGATGAAGGTGTCCGTCTGCGGGACGTAGGCCTCGGGCTGGTAGTAGTCGTAGTAGGAGACGAAGTACTCCACCGCGTTGTTCGGCAGCAGCTCGCGGAACTCGGCGGCCATCTGGGCGGCCAGGGTCTTGTTCGGCTCCAGGATGAGGGTGGGGCGCTGGACCTGCTCGACGAGCCAGGCGGTCGTCGCGGACTTGCCGGTTCCCGTGGCGCCAAGCAGGACGATGTCCTTCTCCCCCGCCCGCAGACGCTCAGTCAGCTCGGCGATCGCCGTGGGCTGGTCCCCGCTGGGCGAGTAAGGGCTGATGACCTCAAAGGGCTTGGCTGCGCGCTGGAGCTCGGTGACGGGACGCATGCCCTCAGGCTACGCGGTCCGACCGACACCATGGACACCTCAGACCGCGCAGTCACCTCCTTCACCATCCTGCGATCCGGCCGTCACCACACAGATACGTCTTTGTATCCAGGAAGGGACCTTTCAATCGAGTTCACCTATTACGGTGGTTCTCGCAGGACGCCGGGTCGTCCCGTTCCACGTTCATGTGGATGCTCATGAGGCCCGCCCCTGCGCCCTGTCTTCATCCCCTGAGTCCAAGGATCCCTCATGGCCTTCATCGTCGCCGTCTCCGCCACCATCGTCGGAGCCCTCGGCCCCGCCCGCACCACCTCTCGACGCAACAGCTGCTCGGGCTGAACCTGCCTTCCGGCCCTACCTCTCGGTTCCGCCCCACTCGACGGCGGTGAACCCGGTCCGGGTCAGCCCAGGCTCCAGTTCCTGCTCCGGAACCGCTGTCTGCGGGACATCCCCGACGACGATGTAGACCCTGATGAAGGTATCCGGGACAATCCCGGCACCTGAGGAGGGGTCCGTCAAGCGGTAGACGGCCTGGCGCGCGAACTCCTCAGAGGCGAAGGTGACCAGGGCCCTGCCCCGCTCGGCGATCCGAGGCCCCCAGAAGGTGATGAACTCGGCCGCCTCGCGGTCACTGAGTCCCAGCATGGAGAGCTTGTCCTCCAGGAAGCCGGTGGCCGCATCCGCCTCGACGACGAAGCCCTCGTTCTGAACGAGGGTGGCCGCCCCCTCCCCCTCCCAGAACAATGACGGGTAGTGCCGCCCCGCGGCGTCGGTCAGATCCCCGTCGGGTGCTGCCGTCACGTGCCACGTGACGCTGCCGTCCGCCTGCGTCTGCGGCGTCGGATAGGTGTAGGTCAGTGTCCCCTCATAGTCCAGGGACACCGACAGGTCCATCGTCCTTGTGGGATAGAGGTACAGGACCGGTTTCTTGGCTACGTCCCGTTGTGACTCTGGGCTCGACTCGGGGCTCGGTTCCTCAGTCGGCTCCCGGTTCTGCTGCTGGATGGCGGCGCAGCCCGCGAGCATCCCACCCGCAGCAAGGCTGCCGAGCAGCAGGAGGTGCCGACGAGCAGGGGTCTCCATCCGTGAAGGCGGCATGACGGTTTTTCGTAGGACTGATGCGTCCGGCCTGACGGAGTCCGGGGCACCATGGCTCCTCGTCCCACTGTAGGAGTGGGCGCGGTGTCCGCCGATGGGAAGGTCTCCCCTGCCGTCAGACGATGGCTCCCGGCTCCAGGATCCAGGTGCTCCAGAGCCTGTCGACCTCGGCACTCAGGTCCTCCAGCGCCCCGGAGTTGGACACGACGACGTCGGCGACGGCTCGGC
>ERZ772769.201-NODE-201-length-15038-cov-5.75853_pt1 | contig 15038 bp, 8 predicted proteins | sample MGYA00580987_ERZ772769 | MGnify/ENA primary metagenome ERZ772769 (study PRJEB29015, sample SAMEA2738043) | human oral metagenome | biome: human oral; feature: human-associated habitat; material: saliva | place: China | collected 2234 ...
TGAAAAGAGTAGACCCCGGCGTACCAACGATTCTTGCCGACGTGCCCGATTGGCTCCATGGCACCGAAGACACCAAAGACACCGGAACCGCCGTGCCAGTCACCCGAAAGTCACAAAATGGTTACGGCAGCAGACGGTGTTCCTGGAGAGGCGCGAACGGTGAGCGGTGACGGCTATGGCTATGTGCCGGAATCGAGCCCCGAAGAGTCTCCTCGGATGGAGCCTCCCCGGATCTGGCCGGCGGCCCGGCGCCGGCCGAGCCGGACGGAGCAGGAGAGGCGTACGACGTCGGGAGAATCGGCATCGGGTTGCGGCTATGCGCCCACGGTGACGTACGGGGTCATGCCGTCCACGGCCCACGGAGGTGCTCCGCCCACGACCTATGGGGTAGTACCGCCTGACGATCGTTCAGTCGACCGAGCGAAGGCGGCTGCCTATGGCCGTATGCCGGTCTCCAGCGGAACCTCCGAACCGCGTCCCGCCCAGGGGACCGCCCGGTCGCCTCAGCCTGCAACGACGCCTGTTCGACCGACCGCTCCGACTATGACGACCGCTGCGGCACCGAAGCCGGGGCCCGCAGCCGGACCAGGGGCAGACGCGCCGTCGCCTCAGCGGGAGTGGTGGGAGCGGCTGCGAGACCGTACGTCGCGGTCCCGCATCTTCCTGGCGCTGCGCCGAGTGCGGGCCGTTGCCTCCTGGTTCGCGCTGCTGGTGGTTCTCGTGGCAGTGGTGGTCTCGCCGACGGTCCGCACCGCGCTGGGGGCCTGGGTCGGGTGCCTGTGGCTGGTGGTGTGCTGGTTCGCTCTGGCCCGGGCCAAGACCGTTTCCTGGGCACTGACGTCGGGAGTGTTCGCCACCGGGATGCCCTTGGCGCTGCTGATCGGCATGGTGAGCTTGTGGGTCTGCAGCGCCGCCGGCGTCACCCCCTCAGACACGTCTGCCTCCCTGGTGGTCGCCTCCGTGGTGGAGGAGGTTCTCAAGCTGACGCCGCTTGCGATCCTCGCTTTGGTGGCTCCGGGGCGGGTGCGCCGCTTCCTGGTGAGCGACTGGATCGTTCTCGGAGTGGCGGCGGGCGCCGCCTTCGAGGCGGTCGAGGAGGTCACTCGCCGCATCATGCTCCTAACCGGTCACGGAAGCAGTTTCCTTGATCGTCTCCTCTGCCCCGAGGGCGGGGTGAGACAGCTGAAGTGCAACGGCGCCACGACCTACTCGCTGATCCCGTTGTCGGGTGCCTCTGGCGACGTCTTCGTCTACGCCGGGCACGCGTTCATCACTGGGCTGGTGGCCGGGGCGATCGGGCTGGGGATCGCCCTGTGGCGCCGTGGTCGGGTACATCACGGTGGATACAGGGCCGCGTTGCAGTTTCTCGCCCCGGTGGTGCCGCTGTGGACATGGTGGGTGGCGGTGGTCGACCACATGGGACGCAACGCCTCCGACTACGTACTGTGGTTGTGGACGGGAGGAGAGGCGCCGTCGTGGCCCATCGAGGTGACGGCATCGCTGACCAACTACGGGCACGGACGCGGCGGCATTCTTCTGCTGATGATGGCTCTGGCCTGGGTCATCGATAGCCGCACACTGTGGGGCGGCGGTTACGTGAGCGCTCTTGAGAGCGACAACTACGGGAACCGCTGGGGCCCGTGGCGGTGGCGCGTCTGGGCTGGAGTGCCACGCAATGCCTTCGGGCGTTTCCTGGCCGACGGCGCCTGCCTGGTCTCCGTCGTCGGGATCGAGTGGCGGTGGGCGTGGATGACGCTCATGGAGGCGGCCGCGTTCCGCGAGCCGAGGCTGCTGCTGACAACTCCCGCGAAACTGCGGATCGCACGGGAGGAGGCAGCGCGCGCCGAGCTGGATCCGGCGCCGGAACAGTGGTGGAGAGTACGGCTCGCAGGGCTGTGCGCGGTCGCGGCCGGTGTGCTCGTCATTGCCATGGTTCCCGGTCTCACGCGGAGCATGGCCGATGGTCTGGGCGAAGGACAGCCGTACTGGTTGGCGGGGATTCTTGATGCGCTGGGGGCGGCGTGGGAGTCGCTGAGCTGGGAGCAGAAGCTGGGGCTGATGCTTCTGGCCGGGGCCATCATCCTCCTGTCCGGGGGCACGCTCGGCCTGGCCTTCGAGGTCGGCATGGGTGTAGCCACCGTGTTCGGGGCCGCTCGCGGGGCAGCGGCCCTCATGCGCGACCCCCAGGGCACGGTAACCCGCTACCTGTCCACCCACACCCCAGCCGAGATCGCCCTGGACCTGGCGGCAGCCGCCTTGACCACGGTCGGCGGCGGAGCCGCCAGCGCCATGGGCGGGCAAATGGCCCGCGGCGCCTACGCCGCCACCCGCGAAGCCAAGTACGCCTCCTACCTGTGGCGCACCGACCGAACCGCATGGCGCCACTACGTCCGAAACGCACGCCACAGACTCATCCACGACGAGACCGGCGCCGTCAGGCTCCAGGAGTGGAGCCCACGCAACGGCCTCCACTACCCCGGACTGCGCACCCCCAGACCCGGACGATCCGACGGCGGCCCCGGCCTGTGGGGCAAGGGAAAGAACTACGGCTCCGCCCGCTCCCAACTCTACGAGGAGCAGATCACCAGAGTCCCCATCGAACACTCCTACATCGTCAACGGCGTCGAGTTCGACGGCTACGACGGCTTCGCCCTCATCGACGCCAAAGGCCCCGGCTACGCCAACCCCATCAAAGGACAGTGGTCAAACGAACCAAAGAGCACCTACAAGACCGACCCCGTGACAGGGGAAGTGAAACGCATCAAGAAAGGACTCATCGACACAGGTAAGGAGCAGGTCAAGGCCGTGCGCGCCACCGGCACCGACACCCCCATCCAATGGCACATCGCAGAAAAATACACATTCGATGTCCTCAGAGAGAAGCAGGATTGGGGCGAGTTCCCTGCCGAGATCGAGCTCTTCTACACGCCACCCAACTAGCATCTTAATCAATCATCACCGCTAGGAAAGGACAGCGACTATGGAATGGCGCCTACACATGAGGCGGCGGGCGCTTGGCGACCCGGTATCGGAGGGGCGTCGGGTGTGGGAGTGGATCCAGCGGGCCAGGCCCCTGCACCCCTCCTTGGACCTGTGGCGCCCCACCGCCGACAGCCCCCAGGAAGCCGAACAGTCCCCACCCATCACCCAGGACTACCTCCTCCACTTAATCCACGGCGTGCAAGCCATCTCCGACGACCCCGACTTCGGCCTGGCCCCGGCCTTCTCCGGACAGATCGGCCAGGGCAACAAGCTCGAGCTGAGCTTCAACATGCCCAACCCCGGAGACGCCAGCATCGGACTCATGATCGGAGAAGCACTCGGCGCCGCCCTGGACACCAGCGAGGACCTGGCCGACTCCCTCATGCACACCACCGCCAGCACCTTCACCCCTAACACCATCGGAGGACTGTCACGAAGCGATCACCCCACCAGAAACCTCAACCGTGACGGCCCCTACCCCTTCTACTACGTCCCAGGTTGGAAGATGTTCTTCGCCTCCGACTCACCCCACTACCAACGCGCCACCCAGCTAGCCACCCGAACCGCTCCCGTGGCCAACGGCGCCATCTTCACCTTCGGCACCCCCGACACCTACCCCACCATCCTCAACCAATGGTGAACACCCAACCACCCACACCAGACCCCACAACACCACCATCAGGACAAGCCGCCTGACAGCCCCCTCCACCACCCCTCACCACAACCTGACCGACAGGAGTTCTTGATGCACTGGGGGCTGTACGGGAGTATCTGAGCTGGGAGCAGAAGCCTGGGCTATCACCCCCTGTCCCGGGGCACCCTGGGCCTGGCCTTCGAGGTCGGTACGGGCGTAGCCACCAAGTTCGGGGCCGCCCGCTCCCAACTCTACGAGGAGCAGATCACCAGAGTCCCCATCGAACACTCCTACATCGTCAACGGCGTCGAGTTCGACGGCTACGACGGCTTCGCCCTCATCGACGCCAAAGGCCCCGGCTACGCCAACCCCATCAAAGGACAGTGGTCAAACGAACCAAAGAGCACCTACAAGACCGACCCCGTGACAGGGGAAGTGAAACGCATCAAGAAAGGACTCATCGACACAGGTAAGGAGCAGGTCAAGGCCGTGCGCGCCACCGGCACCGACACCCCCATCCAATGGCACATCGCAGAAAAATACACATTCGATGTCCTCAGAGAGAAGCAGGATTGGGGCGAGTTCCCTGCCGAGATCGAGCTCTTCTACACGCCACCCAACTAGCATCTTAATCAATCATCACCGCTAGGAAAGGACAGCGACTATGGAATGGCGCCTACACATGAGGCGGCGGGCGCTTGGCGACCCGGTATCGGAGGGGCGTCGGGTGTGGGAGTGGATCCAGCGGGCCAGGCCCCTGCACCCCTCCTTGGACCTGTGGCGCCCCACCGCCGACAGCCCCCAGGAAGCCGAACAGTCCCCACCCATCACCCAGGACCGCTTCCTCCAACGCATCCAGCAGGCCCAAGTCGACTGGGAAAGTGAGAGCTTCGGCGTCGCCCCGGCCTTCTCCGGACAGATCAACCAGGGCAACAAGCTCACACTGAGTTTCAACATGCCCAACCCTGGAGACGCCAGCGTGGACCTGATGGTCGGTGAGGCCCTCGGAGCTGCCCTGGACGCCAGCGAGGACCTGGCCGACACCCTCATGTACACCACCGCCAGCATCTTCGCCCCCGGCGTCATCGGGGCCCTGACCCGCGAAGACATTCCAGTCACCCCCACCCCACCGCCTTACAGGTACCTGCCGGGCTGGAAGATGTTCTTCGCCTCCGACTCACCCCACTACCAACGAGCCACCCAGCTAGCCACCCGAACCACTCCCGTGGCCAACGGCGCCATCTTCACCTTCGGCACCCCCGACACCTACCCCACCATCCTCAACCAATGGTGAACACCCAACCGCTGCGCGCGGCCCGCTTCAGTCAACAAGCAGAACCGCCGACTCCGCCCCTCGTCGACCTCCGAAACACGTGAAACGCCCCCTTGGCCGGGGGCGTGAGGCGCGGGTGAAGAGGAGCGGAATGCCGCCCACAGGCGCCGAGTGTCCATATCTGCAGCAAAGGGGACTCAACGCAGATCACCTCAGCAGCAGGAACCACCGAATCATGCGGTTTGCATCCGAAGGAACGAGGCCGTTCACAGCCTTTGCTGCAGATATGGACACTTATACCGTCATCACCCAATGAGTGGCCGCCTCCGGCGCTCCCGCCGGAGGCGTCGGCCCTCGTCAGGAGACGCCGAGGATCGCCTTGATGGGCGCGAGGGTGAAGTAGACGACGAACATCGCGCAGGCCACCCACATGAGCGGGTGGATCCTCCGCGCCCGGCCCTGCGCCACCTCGATGACCAGGTAGGACACGAAGCCGGCCCCGATCCCGTTGGTGATCGAGTAGGAGAAGGGCATCATGATGATGGTCAGGAAGGCCGGCAGCGCGATCTCCGGGGACTTCCAGTCGATGTCGGTCACCTGCATCATCATGAGGAAGCCGACCACCACGAGCGCCGGGGTGGCCGCCTCGTAGGGGACCATCTTGACCAGCGGTGCGAAGAACATGGACAGGGCGAACATGCAGCCGGTGACCACGGAGGCCAGGCCCGTGCGGGCCCCCTCCCCCACGCCCGCGGCGGACTCCACGTAGGAGGTGTTGGAGGAGACGCCCCCGACACCACCGGCGATGGCGGCCAGGGAGTCGACGACGAGGATCTCGCGCGTCTTGGGCGGGTTGCCGTGCTCGTCGAGCAGGTCACCCTCGGCGCCGATGGCGACCATGGTGCCCATCGTGTCGAAGAAGTCGGCCAGCAGCAGGGAGAAGACCAGGAGGATCACCGAGACGATCCCGACCTTGTGCACACTGCCCAGCAGGCTGAAGTGGCCCAGCGTCGACAGGCTCGGCAGGTCCACCGGGAGGCCGTCCAGGCGCGGCTCGGACAGGGACCAGCCGGTGAGGTTGTCGGGACCGGGCATCGTCTCGTCGTTGTAGGGACCCAGGTGGGTGACGGCGTCGATGATGATAGCCAGGACCGTGGCCGAGGCGATGCCGATGAGGATGGCGCCGCGGACCTTGCGCACGTGGAGCACCACCATGAGGAAGAGCCCGAAGAGGAAGACGAGGACCGGCCAGCCCTGGAGGGAGCCGCCCAGGCCCAGCTCCAGGGGGGTGCCGCCGCGGCGCACCATCTTGGCGTCCACCAGGCCAATGAGCGCGATGAACAGGCCGATGCCCACCGAGATCGCGGTCTTGAGCTGGTCGGGGACGGCCTTGAAGACCGCCTCCCGGAAACCGGTAAGCACCAGGACGAGGATGATGATGCCCTCGATGACAATGAGGCCCATGGCGTCGGCGTAGGTCATGCCCTGGGTGCCCACGAGGGTGTAGGCGACCATCGCGTTGATCCCCAGGCCCGCGGCCAGGGCCATCGGGTAGTTGGCGACGACGCCCATGAGGATCGTCATGACCGCGGCGACGAAGGCGGTGCCGGCGGCGAGCTGGGCCTCGGTTCCCGGGGGGCTCGCCTTGGACAGGATCGCGGGGTTGAGGACGAGGATGTAGCTCATCGAGAAGAAGGTGACGATGCCGCCACGGATCTCTCGGGAGACGCTCGAACCGCGTTCAGTGATCTGGAAGAACCGATCCAGTCGAGAGACCTGACTGGGCGAGGACGAAGATGAGGACTTCGTCGAGGTACGTGTGCTCACGGCGGCATTCTTCCAGATCATCACGCGCTGAGCGAAACTGAGCGCTGCCGTCACCGCTCCCGCCGGCGCTCGCCCCATCGCTTAGACCCCGAAATTACTGTCACACCCTCGTGGAAGGATGGTCGGTAAGACCGGAAGGGAGGAGGTGATGGCCGTGACCGAGGCAGCAGAGGACCCGGCCGCCGCGGCAGGTCCGCGCGAGCCGGGCTGGGAGGGATTCTCCTCGGCCACCCGCACCTGGTTCCTCGACGCCTTCCCCACCGGTCCCACCCCGGTGCAGGAGCGGGCCTGGGCCACGATCGGCCGGGGTGAGAACGCCCTGGTCATCGCCCCCACCGGCTCGGGCAAGACGCTCGCGTCCTTCCTGTCCGCCATCGACCGCCTAGGACAGGAGCCGGCCGCGGAGGAGCAGGGGAACGCGGCGGCGCCAGGGGGCGCGCAGGGCGGGGCCGACGGCGTGAGGGTCCTCTACATCTCCCCGCTCAAGGCGCTGGGAGCGGACGTGGAGCGCAACCTGCGCCGGCCGCTGGCGGGAATCCGCGCCGTCGGCCCCACCCGCCCGATCTCGGTGGGGGTGCGCTCGGGGGACACGCCCGCGCGGGAGCGTCGTCGGCTGCGCAGCCACCCGCCCAGCATCCTCATCACAACGCCGGAGTCGCTCTACCTCATGCTCACCAGCGCCGTGCGGGAGACGCTGCGGACAGTGGAGACGGTCATCGTCGACGAGATCCACTCCTTCGCCGGTTCCAAGCGCGGCACGCACCTGGCCGTGTCCCTGGAGCGCCTCGATGACCTCCTGGGGCGGCCGGCGCAGCGCATCGGCCTGTCCGCCACCGTCTCGCCGCCGGAGGAGGTCGCCCGCTTCCTCGGCGGGCCGCACCCGGTGACGATCATCTCCGACGACGGCCGGGCGGCGCCGGAGGTCACAGTGTCCGTTCCGGTGGAGAACATGGCCCGCATTCCGGCGATCTCGGACCGGCGCACCCGGATGGAACGGGCCCTGGCAGCCCCCGCGAGCGCGGGCGGCGGACGCGGCTCCCGGCCCTCCGGGCTCGGACGGGCGGGGTCCTCGCAGGCCTGGCGCTCCGATAAGGCGCTGGGTCGAGCCATGGCGGCGGGGCGGGCTGACGAGCCCGGTGCGGGGGTGCCCGCCCGGGTGTCGGCCTCGATCTGGCCGCACCTTGAGAACGCGATCCTCGACCAGGTCCTGGCCCACCGCACGACGTTGGTCTTCGTCAACTCCCGGGGCGCCTGCGAGCGGCTCACCGCGCACCTCAACGAGGCCTATGCCGCGCGTCTCGGGGCGGTGGTGCCAGCGCCGCAGGCGCCGGTTCACCGGGAGTCCTGGGAGATGGGAACCGGTTCGCACACCGAGCCCCTGGCGGCGGGCGCCCCGGTGATCGCCAAGGCCCACCACGGGTCGGTCTCCAAGGAACAGCGTCTGGGCGTGGAGCGGGAGCTGGCCGCGGGGGAGCTGAGGTGCGTGGTGGCCACGGCCTCCCTCGAGCTCGGCATCGACATCGGCTCGGTCGACCTCGTGCTCCAGGTGGCGCCGCCCCCGTCGGTCGCTGCGGGCCTGCAGCGGGTGGGGCGCGCCGACCACCGGGTGGGCGGGCGGCCGCGCGGCGTCATCTACCCCGTGGAGCGCACTCACCTGGTGGACGCCGTCGTCGCCGCCGAGGGGATGCGTGCCGGGGAGATCGAGCGCACCGAGCTGGTGTCCAACGCACTGGACGTGCTGGCCCAGCAGACGGTCGCCGCGGTGAGTGTGACGGAGGGGCTGACGGCCGAGGCCTGGTTCGCCACCGTCAGGCGGGCGGCCCCGTACTCCTCGCTGCCGCGCCCGGCCTTCGACTCGGTCCTGGAGCTGCTGGCCGGCGGTTTCGCCTCGGCGGATCTGGCGGACTTCTCGCCGCGGATCGTGTGGGACCGCGCCACCGGTGAGCTCAGTGCCCGGCCCAGCACGCAGCGGCTGGCGGTGGCCTCCTCGGGAACGATCCCGGACCGGGGCATGTTCCCCGTCGTCCTGCCCGAGGGGGCGCAGGATGCCGGGCGGCGGCGGGTCGGGGAGCTCGACGAGGAGATGGTGCACGAGTCCAGCCCGGGCGACGTCATCACGCTGGGGACGTCGAGCTGGCGGATCCGCCAGATCACGGGGGACCGCGTCGTCGTCGACCCGGCTGAGGGGCGCAGCGCCCGCCTGCCGTTCTGGAGGGGCGAGGGGCTGGGCAGGCCTGCGGCCACCGGGCTCGCCAAGGGCGTCTTCCTGCGTGAGGCGCAGAACTCCTTGCCGGCGGAGGCGGGAGCCGGGGAGTCGGAGGGCGAGCGGTCGCTGCGGCGCCGGCTCACGGAGGCGGGACTGGATGACCATGCCCGCAGCAACCTGCTGGCGCTGCTGCGCGAGCAGCACCGAGCCACCGGCGCCCTGCCGACCGATGAGACCCTGGTCCTGGAGCGCTATGAGGACGAGTCCGGCAGCTGGCGGATCATCGTCCACAGCACGCTGGGTCGGTGCGTCCACGAGCCCTGGGCGATGGCGATCCGGGAGCGGGTGCACCAGCTGCTGGGGGTGCGCCCGCAGATCATCGTGGCCGACGACGGCATCGTCCTGCAGATCCCACCGGTTGAGGGCGGTCTCCCGGGGGCCGGGCTCATCACCTTCGACACCGCGGAGATCTCCTCCCTGGTGCGCAGCCGGATCGAGACGACGGCACTGTTCGCGGCCCGGTTCCGCGAGTGCGCCGCCCGCGCCCTGCTCATGCCCACCGCCCGCCCGGGGCGCCGCACGCCGTTGTGGCTGCAGCGGGTCAAAGCCGGACAGCTGCTCGAGGCCTCCTGCCAGTTCCGGGACTTCCCCGTCAGCGTGGAGGCGGCGCGCGAGTGCCTCCAGCAGTACTACGACCTGCCCGCGCTCACCGACCTCATGGAGCGTCTCGCCTCCGGCCGGGTGCGCGTCGTCGAGGCCGTCACCAGTGAGCCGTCGCCCTTCGCCCACCCGCTGCTGTTCGGGTACGCGAGCACTCTGATCTACCAGGAGGATCTGCCCCACGCCGAGCGCCGGGCCCAGCTGCTCTCCCTGGACCCCAAGGCGCTCGACGCCCTGCTGGGCGACGGCGGCATCGCGGACCTGCTCGACGACGAGGTCCTGGCCCAGGTGGAGGCCGAGCTCCAGCACCTGGCCCCCGGCAGGCGGGTACGCGCCGACGCCGAGGCGATCGCCGATCTTCTGCGTGAGCTGGGACCGTTGAGCGCGGCCGAGCTGGCTGAGCGGTGCACCGACGTCGGCGGGAGGGTCCCAGGGAAGGACGGGCAAGGCGACGGCGCGGACGGGGCCTGCGACGGCTTCGAGGGCGCGGACACGCACGCAGTCGAGCGCGAGGTCGGGCGGGCGCTTGCTGAGCTGGCCGGGGCGCGCCGAGCCGCCGCGGTGCGGGTCGGCGGGCGGGAGCTGTGGGCCCGGGTCGAGGACGCCCCGGATCTCCGGCGGGCCCTGGGAGTGGAGGCCCCCGAGTGGGCGCTGGAGCGGGCCGGTGACGCGGTCGAGCGGAGGGCGGCGGCCCGCTCGCCGCTGAACGACCTGCTTCTGCGCTACGCGCGCACCCACACGACCGTGACGCCGCAGCGCGTGGCGCAGGCCTTCGGGCTGGGGACGGCAGTAGCGGAGGGAGCCCTGGCCGAGCTGGCCGGGGACGGTTCCCTGGTGGACCTGGGTGCGGCGGGATGGATGGAGCCGGCGATCCTCGCCCGGGTGCGCCGCCGCTCCCTGGACCGGGCGCGGGCCGCCGTCGCGCCGGTGCCACCTGCGGCTCTCCAGCGTCTCGTGCTGGAGAGGGCGGGCCTGGATGAGCCGGGCAGCGGCGTCGACACCCTGGCGGAGGCCCTGGGGGCACTGGAGGGCGTGTGGCTGCCGGCCGGCCTGTGGGAGTCGGTGGTGCTGCCCGCGCGCGTGGCCGACTACCGGCCGGCCATGCTTGATGAGCTCATCGCTGCCGGGGAGGTCGTCTGGCAGGTAAGGCCCGTCAGCGATGCGACGTCCCGATCCGGTGTGGCCCGGAGGCGAACCGGGGCCGACGACATCCCCGCGCCGGGCGAGATCGCCTTCTTCCCCACCGACTCCGCCCTGGCACCGGTCGCCGAGGAGGCGATTACCCCGGGTGAGCCGGAGGCACCGGCGGGCCGGGAGACGGGAGTCACCGGGGAGGAGCTCTGGCAGATGGTTCGTGAGGGGGCCGCCACGGGCCGCTCCTTCGAGCCGGTGCGTCGGGCGCTGGCGCCCGCCGCCGGGACGCGCACCGCCCCGCCCTCACGGCGAGTGCGCAGCCGCCGAGGCCGTCGCCTCATGATGGAGATGCCGCGCGCCGGGGAGGTGACAGCGGCCGGGCGGTTGTCCTCCGTTCTGGTCTCCACCTCCTGGGTGAGGCTGTCTCACGCACCGACCGGCGATGAGGAGCAGGCGATCGCGCAAGTGGAGTCACTGCTGGACCGCTACGGGGTCGTCTCCCGCGATCTCGCCCTGACCTTCGGCGGGGCGGGAGGGCTCGGGCCGCTCATGCCGGTGCTGCGGCGCATGGAGGAGACCGGGGTGGTTCTGCGCGGCGGTTTCATTGAGGGCATGGGGCCGACTCAGTTCGCCGAGCGGGAGAGCGTCGAGCGGCTGCGGTCCCTCACCCCCGGCCCCGCCGGCGCGGCGGAGACACCGGTCGTGCTCGATCTGAAGGACCCGGCCTGTCTTGTCGGGCGTGGGGTGCCGTGGCCTGAGCCGGTACTGCCCGCAGGCCTCGGCGAGTCGGCCGGGGGCCACGGTGAGGAGACGAGCGGCCCGCCGGTCCGGCGCCAGGGGGCGAGCGTCGTCGTGCTGGGTGGCGCCCCGGTGCTCTACACCTCGGAGAACCTCAAGGTCCTCATCTCCTACACGTCCGCGCGCGAGGAGCTGGCACGCGCCCTGACCGCGCTGGCGGCCGACAGGCAGGCGATGTTCGCGCGCCAGGGGGCAGCGGCGGTCAGGCGCCGCACGGTGGTGGAGTCCCTCAACGGGGTCACCACGCTGGCGCCGGCCGTGAGTGACCTCCTGCGTGAGGCCGGTTTCGTGCGCGACCCCAGGGGGATGCGGCTCGCCGTCGGCCCCTCCGGGGCCACCTGGCGATGAGCGGGCCGGCCCTTCACCGGTGACAGAAGCCGGCCCATGGTGCGCTCCACGCGTCCACAATGAGGACATGGCCGATCCTCACCCCGTCACCGGAGCGTTCTTCGATTCCCCGGTCCCTCCCGGGACCGGGTGGCCCGAGGATCCCGCTACTGCTGCCACACCCGTGGCCCGATCGGCCGCCGACGTGGCGCGCCTGGCCGGTGCATCGTCGGAACTGTCCGCGCTCGATGCCCGGATCACGGTGTGCCGTGCCTGCGACCGACTCGTGGCCTGGCGTGAGGAGGTGGCCCGGACCGGCCGTCGCGCCTCCTTCGCCCATGAGCCGTACTGGGGGCGACCGGTGGCGAGTGTCGGGTCGGCGGATGCCCGCATCTACGTCGTCGGGCTGGCACCCGCGGCCAATGGGGCGAACCGCACCGGCCGGATGTTCACCGGGGACCGCTCCGGGGACTGGTTGTGGGCGGCCTTCCACCGGGCGGGCCTGGCTGCGTCCCCCACCTCGACCGCGGCAGGTGACGGGCAGCGGCTCACCGGGGCGCGCATGGGCGCTGCCGTGCGCTGCGCCCCGCCGGCCAACAAGCCGACGACCGTCGAGCGGGCCACCTGCGCCCCGTGGCTCGCCCGCGAGATCGCCCTCATGCCTGAGATCAGGGTGCTGCTGGCGCTGGGCGGGATCGGATGGGGCGCGGTTCTGCGGGTCACCCGGGAGGCCGGCTGGATCCTCCCCCGCCCCCAGCCGCGCTTCGGCCACGGGGCGACGGCAAAGCTGACGACGCCCGATGGCAGGGCGGTGACACTGCTCGGCAGCTACCACCCCAGCCAGCAGAACACCTTCACCGGTCGTCTCACCGAGGCGATGCTCGATGACGTGCTGAAGGCCGCCAAGCGCCTCGCTGAGACATGATGACGAACTGCGGCTGACGCGCAATCAGGAGCGGTTGGGCAGGATGGCCTCGAGCTCGGCGAGGGTCCGCGGCGTCTGCTCCGCGGGGGCGTCGATCTCGGCGCTCTCGGTGTCGTCGGTGGCCGCGTCGTCCTGGGGCATGTCGATCCCGAGGGCCAGGGACAGATCGGCGACGGCGGCTCGGGCCGAGGCGGCGCGCTCGCCGGGCGTGTCACTGGATTCGCCGCTGGCGGGGATCGGTGAGGGCCGATCCGCGGTTGCCTCAAGAGACTCGGCGGCGCTCGCAGCATCGGGGGCCGAGGAGGCCGACGCCGCGGCGGTCGCCCGCTCAAGCTCTCCCAGGTCGAGCCCCACCAGGCGGCTGCTGCGTTCCTCAGAGGCTTCCTCGGGAGAGACAGCCGTGCGACGGCGGCGCGTCGAGGTGGCCGCGCGGCGGGAGCGCTTCGCAGCGGGCTTCTGCTCGGACGCAGCGGACTTCTTGGTGGTCTTCGTCCCGGGCTCCTCCGTCTGCTCCTCGGCCGCGGGCGCAGTGGCATCCGTGCCGGCGGCGCCGTCCTCGGCTTGAGCCTTCTGGGCGTCGGAGTCGGTGGTGGTCTTCGCAACGTCGGCCGGGGCGTCGGCATCCTGAGCAGGCGACTCCGTACCGGTTCCCTGACCGGCCGTGTCGGCCGAGTCCTCGGCGGGGGCACCACCCGGCTCGGCGTCGACGTCGTCGCCCTGCTCGGCGGCGAGCTCGGCGATACTGCGGCCCTCACGCAGGTCGAGCCCGTTGGTGCTCAGCGGCACCATGAGGTGGTCGTCGACCCGCGAGGGGTTGATGGGCCACTCCGGACCCTGGTCGGGCAGGTCGGTCTCGGAGTGGGCGCCGCAGCCGTGGTCCAGGGAGACGACGCTGCCGTCGTCGGTGGCCCACTCGTTGGCGCACACACCGAAGATGGCGCGCAGGGCGCCGGCCATGGGCACGAAGAAGCCGCAGGTAGAGCAGGTGGCGTGGGCCTTGCGGACACCCTCGGCGTCGGGGCCGTGGTCGCCGCCGTACCAGCGCTCGGCGGCACTGGCGACACCCTGAGCGCTCAGGACCCGGGGGCGGCCCAGGTCGAGCTCATCCAGGGCGACGGCGTCGGCGTCCTCACCAGTGGCCTCCCACCCGGGCTCGAGGCGCTCGTCGGTCTCCTTGCGGGGCAGGCGGTCGGAGCGGGTGATGTCACCGGGTTCGAGACGCTCGGCCCACGGGACCCAGGCGGGCGCGAGGAGGGCCTCCTCACCGGGGAGGAGCTCCACCTCGCAGACGGTGGCGGTGCGGCCGCGCGGGACGCGACTGAGGGTGACCGCCCAACGCCAGCCGCGGTAGCCGCTCAGGGTGCAGTCGAACAGGTGGGTGACGAGGCGCTCGGCGTCGGGCGCGGCGGCCACGTACTCGCCGACGGTGATGGGGTCGGTGACCTCCTCCAACGCGTGGCGGGCCAGCTCGATGGCCGCCGGGGAGGTGAGGGTCTTGTCCTTGGCGGCCTGGGCCTGCTCAGCGGGGGTCGGCAGGGCGCCGGCGCGCGGCACGGCGGCAGGCGTCGGAGAGGGCGAGGCCGCACTCGGTGCCGGGGCCGGGCGCTCCAGGGTCGCCGTGGAGGTGCGCGCCCCGGTGGTGGCGCCCGCCGGTGAACCCGAGTCGGTCCCGGTTGCGGGCTCGCCTGAGGCGTCGGTGTGAGGGTCGATCGTGTCGGTCACTCGGCCAGTGTAGGGGAGGCTCCTGGAACTGCCCCGGCCCGCACGGGTTGGCCTGGGCACACCACCCCGTTCGCCCACACTTCGACCGAATCTTCACAATCGACACAGATACGCGTCGATTGTGAAGATTTTGTCGGTGAGTGAGAGAACCGTCAGTTCGCCTCGACCGAGACGATGCGGTGGACGGCCACGGTCAGCTCGGTCTCGCGCACGACGTCGCGCAGGCGCACCCGCCCAGGCTCGACGGCCATGACCCGCACCTGCCGCTCCTGCACGGCGCCGTCGGGGCCGGCCAGGCTCAGCCGCAGCCGCGAGCGCGAGGACTGGGCCTGGCGCAGCACCGCCAGGGCGTGCACCGGGTCGGTAGCCACAGCCGTCTCGCCTGCGGCCTGCAGCGCCTCCTGCCCCACGCGCAGCCGCCCCACGAGGCTCGTCAGCTCACGCCTTCCGGGCCTGCGCCGTCGCACCGAGTGCTCGCTGCCGGGGCGCGTCGGCTCGGGGGCCCGGCGGGCCTGCTGCGCGGCGGCCGGCCCGACCACCAGGTGACCGC
>ERZ772769.203-NODE-203-length-15017-cov-5.75003_pt1 | contig 15017 bp, 9 predicted proteins | sample MGYA00580987_ERZ772769 | MGnify/ENA primary metagenome ERZ772769 (study PRJEB29015, sample SAMEA2738043) | human oral metagenome | biome: human oral; feature: human-associated habitat; material: saliva | place: China | collected 2234 ...
CCCGGGGGCAGCGAGCCCAAGCCCGCCAGGATCGAGGCCAGCCCGTCCTCGGCGCGCAGCCCCGCCTCGGCCAGTACCCGCCCGTAGGTGGAGAAGACGCACGGCAGGGCGGCGCGCACCGCGTGACCGAAGATGATCGGGTCGGAGACCTTCATCATCGTGGCCTTCAGGTGCACCGACAGCAGCAGGTCCTCGTCCTTGGCGGCGGACACCTGCTGGGCGAGGAACTCATCCAGGGCGGCGGCACTCATGAAGGTGGCGTCCACGACCTCTCCGGCGGTCACCGGCAGCGACTCCCGCAGGACGATCGGCTCGCCGCCGTCGGCCGGGCGCAACCGGATCTGCAGGGTGCCAGCCTCGGGCACGACGACGCTGCGCTCATTGCGCCGGAAGTCCCCGGCCCCCATCGTGGCCACGCGGGTACGCGACTGGGGCGACCAGGCCCCCATCGAGTGCGGGTGGGAGCGGGCGTAGGCCTTGACGGCCGCCGGGGCGCGCCGGTCCGAGTTGCCCTCACGCAGGACGGGGTTGACGGCGCTGCCCTTGACGGCGTCGTAGGCGGCGCGCGCCTCGTGCTCGGCGGGCGTGGCCGGGGAGTCGGGGTAGTCGGGGATCTCGTGGCCCAGGGCCTGGAGCTCGGCGATGGCGGCCTTGAGCTGCGGCAGGGAGGCCGAGATGTTGGGCAGCTTGATGATCGTGGCCGCCGGGGACTGGGTGAGCTCACCCAGGCGGGTCAGGTCGTCGTCGGCCAGGGAGAATGCCGCCAGGATGCGTCCCGCCAGCGAGATGTCCGCGGTGCCCACGCTCACGCCCGCCCGCTGGGCGAAGCCGCGCACGATCGGCAGGAAGGAATGGGTCGCCAACATCGGGGCCTCATCGGTCCAGGTGTAGATGATGTCGGGCTGGGCGGCCTGCTCCGACTGGGGTGACTGGCTTGCCTGAGCCGACTGGGCGGACTGGACGGTCATGAGTGCTCCCTAGCGTGTCGATGACGTGTCTGCGCGTGGTGGTCAGTGGTGCGGGCGCGTGCGCGCGCCGCGACCGGTCGGCAGTGGACCGGGGCGAGAGTAGCCGCCGCCTGTGACGCCCAGGTGACAGGTGCCGGGGCGTTGCGGGCGGAGGTGGCGATGGGCCGCCGTCGGCCCCTGGCCCGGAGCCAACGGGAGCCGACGTCGGCCCGACCAAAGGCGCTCAGGCAGTCACGTAGCGCTGCTGAACGGCCTCGTTGGCGGCCTGCATCGCCTCGCGCTGCTGACGGGCGTTGCGCACCTGCCAGGCCAGGGACGGCCTGCCCTGACGGTCGACGGCGGCCAGCGCGAGCCCGGCCCCCAGGGCGGCCCCGCGCAGCAGCCCGGAGAGGGCCTCCTTGCGGGCCTGCGTCCCCTTGACCGCCCAGACGGGGTTGTTGACCACGGTGAGGGGCACATTGAGGGCCGCCAGGATGGTGGCGTTCGTACGGGGTGCCCGCCCGGCGGCCAGCCCCAGCCCGGCCACGAGGCTCACGGCACCCGAGGCGCGGGTGAGCAGCCGGGCGTCGGAGGCCAGCACGGGCGGCAGACCGACCCGCTCCAGCGTCGGGGCGACCTTCTCGAACTTCTCTACGTGGCGCGAGGGGCGCACCAGGGCGTCGAGTCCATCGACGATGAAGGGCGCGGCGAGCATGGGGCGGGCGAAGGAGCGCAGAATGTTCATGCCCCCATCCTGACCTACCCGGGCGGCTCGGGCCAGCGATATCGCTGCTCGAAGGTGGCGCGAGCCTCGCTCAGGGCGGACGGGGAATGAAATCGGGGCGCCATCGTGTTGGCCGGGACATGAGCATCCAGCAGTCGATCGCGTCGCCGACGAGCCGGACCGCCCGCCGGCGGGGCGCACCGCCGAACGGGCCGCGCGGTCGCCGAGAGCGGCCCGGCCGACAGGACCGGCGCCGTCGGCACCGGGATCTGCCGGGACGGCCCGTCGCGATGACCGAGACGATGACCAAGCCTCGTGGCGTCGGTGAGGCCGAAGACTCCCCGGGCACGTTAGGCTCGTGGTTGATGACGGACATCGACGACCACACTGATGAGATCGCCCTGGATGAGGTGATCGATCCGGGCGATGGCGCACGCGATCTGGACCGGGCGCCGGCCGATGAGGACGAGGCCGCCCGGGCCGCCCGCTTCGAGGCCGAGGCCCTGCCCTACCTGGACCAGCTCTACGGCGCCGCCCTGCGCATGACCCGCAACCGGGCCGACGCCGAGGACCTCGTGCAGGACGCCTATGCCAAGGCCTTCGGCTCCTTCCACCAGTACCGGCCCGGCACCAACCTCAAGGCCTGGCTCTACCGGATCCTGACCAACACCTTCATCAACTCCTACCGCAAGAAGCAGCGCGAGCCGCTCCAGTCCGACGCGGAGACGGTTGAGGACTGGCAGCTGCACCGGGCCGCCTCCCACGACTCGGTGGGGCTGCCCAGCGCGGAGAACCTCGCCCTGGACGCCCTGCCGGACTCCGACATCAAGGACGCCTTGGGTCAGCTCACCGAGGACCGACGCCTGGCCGTCTACCTGGCCGACGTGGAGGGCTTCTCCTACAAGGAGATCGCCGAGATCATGGACACGCCCATCGGGACCGTCATGTCCCGGCTGCACCGAGGGCGCCGCCAGCTGCGCGAGCTGCTGGCCGACTACGCCCGAGAGTACGGATACGGGGAGGAGGAGAAATGACAGACCGCATGGAATCGGGAACCCCCGGCGACAACAGCGCCGAGCCCACCAAGGACCCCAAGAGCGCGGACGGCTCCCAGGACTGCTCCTGCGCCGAGGCCCGCGCCCACCTGGAGGCCTTCCTCGACCGCGAGTGCACCGCCGACCTGGCCGAGCGCCTCGCCCAGCACGTGGCCACCTGCTCGCACTGCTCCCGCCTCGCTGACGCCGAGACCCACTTGCGGGAGATCCTGCGCTCGCGGTGCGCCGAGCAGGCCCCTCCCGAGCTGCGCGCCCGGGTCCTGGGGCGCCTGTCGGCCCTGCGCGCCACCGCGGTGAGCGTGACGACGACGTCGACCACGACCCGGACCCAGGCCTCCGCCTCCGGGCGGGTCGTGCGCGTCGTGGAGTCCCGGGTCGAGTCCTCCCGGACCGTCCGCTTCGAGCGCGACTGAGGAAGGCGGCCGGGCCCCGGCCGCGACGCGCGCCGACGTGTGGTCGCCTTCACCGGCTGGTCGGCGGCGCCAGACTGGCCCAGGCGCGCCGCCGTGTGCGAGAATCAGCGGCGTTCCGTGCCCCCTCGTGGGGCGAGTCAAGACACGAGGAGGCAGTGATGAGCAAGCGCGGTCGTAAGCGTCGTGCACGCGCCAAGTCCAGCGCCAACCACGGCAAGCGTCCCAACGCCTGAGCCGGGTAGCGCGCCAAGCGCAACGCCCTGAGACATAACAGACGTCGGCCGGTCACCACCACGGTGTCCGGCCGACGTCGTTCTTGAGTCGTTCCGGAACCGCCCTGGTCAGGCGCCGGTTCGCGCTCCCAGCCTGGGTCCTACGGCCTTGACGGTGATGAGACGCTGAGGTGTGAGCCGCGGAACACGGCCTGATTCGTGGTGAGGGGCACTGTCCAGCCTCTCACCGAGGAACCCGGTGGTGTCTCGTAGGTATGGCCTTGCCGGCTCCTCCTCAACGACGGCGGTGTGACATGAACCTGAGGAACCTGACAGCACCAGACCAGTGGACACTCTCTGACAACTCGCTCCTGCGGCGCATCCTCGTGTGCTTCCTGGGGGAGGTGATCACGGCAGTCGGGATCGCGATCTGCCTGGAGGGCAAGAGCGGCGTCGACCCGTTCACCGCCTTCCTGCAGGGCATCTCCCACGTCTCTGGGATCTCCTTCGCGGCGATCGTCCCGATCGTCAACATCATTATGCTGATCCTCGTCTTCCCCTTCGACCGGTCCATCTTCGGCCTGGGGACAGTCATCAACTTCACCGTCGTGGGTGTCCTCGTGGACTACTTCCGCCCGATCTACCGCAGCTTCTTCCATGTCGAGTACTCCTTCGGCAGCATGCTGCTCCACCTGGCGATCGGGCTGCCGCTGTTCTGCCTGGGAGTCTCCATGTACATCACCTGCGACCTGGGCCAGTGCCCTTATGACGGGATCGCGCCCTCGCTCAGGCGGCACTTCCCGCGCTACAGCTACCGCGTCTACCGGCTGGTTCAGGACATCGTCACAATCTTCCTGGCCCTGCTCCTGATCAGGTTCGACCTCTCGCTGGGCATCGTCGCCCTGGGTACGGTCATCATGGGCTTCTTCATCGGCCCCATCGTCGGTTTCTTCAACAACCACGTCTCCAACCGCCTGGTGGGGATCAGCGGCGACATCTTCGCCGTCGCCGAGTCGTCGTCTGACGAAGGCTCCCCGGCGCCTGCCTGACCGGCGGGTATCGAGGCCTCAGGACTCGGGGCGCTCGACGCCGAGCCACTCGTACCAGCCGCGGTGCAGCACCAGCCAGGCCAGCAGACCGTATCCGGCCTGGCCCGGGTGCGTGCCTCCGGCGGCGGCGACGTCGGCCGTCCACTGCTCGTGGTTGCGCAGCGGCTCGAAGGCGTCCACGTAGGGCACGTTGCGCCGCAGGCACACCTCCTCGGCGGCCTGAGACAGCTGGGCGGTGGCGTCGGGGTCGGCCTCCGGCAGGGGAGGAGGCCCGACGACGAAGCACTCGCGGTGGTCGGAGGCGGCAGTGTCGAGGATATTGGCCAGGGCCAGGCGTGAGCGGGCGTAGGAGATGCCGGCGAGCACGTCGGCGACCCCCAGCCCCACGACGAGCCGGTTGATGCCGGTGTGCGTGGAGCGCCGGGCCACCTCGGGCCCCCAGCGGTCCGACATCTGCGCCGTCGTCTCACCGGGAACAGCCAGGGAGGTCCACAGGATGTCCGCGTCCCGGGGCGTGCGGGCCATGACCCGGCCCGTCCAGCCCAGGGCGCGCCCGTCACCATGACCGGCCACCAGCTCGTCACCGATGAAGCTCAGCCTCGTCTCACGCATGACAGCGCCTCCTCATGCCTCATGATCCCTCATGCTGTCTTGACATTATCGTGACCTTGCGTTGTAACGGTGGAGGCTGACGGCATTTCGGCGGGGCTGACCCGGGAGGGGCCGGTGGACCGGCCTCGTCTCAGCGGCGGGCGAAGGCCTGGCGGAGGATCTCCTCCTGCTGGGCGCGGTGGAGACCGGCGGTGCCCACCGCTGGGGCGGCGGCCTCGGGCCGGGAGACCAGCGTCGGCAGGACGCCCCCGGTCAGGTCCGTCGGCAGGTTGAGCGCCAGGTAGGGCCACATGCCCTGGTTGGCGGGCTCGTCCTGGACCCACACGAGCTCGGCCCCGCTGAAGGGGGCCAGTGCCTCGGCGATGGCCGAGCTCTCCAGCGGGTAGAGCTGCTCGAGGCGGACGATGGCCGTTCTCGTGTCCCCGGTCTTGGTCCGGTGGGCCAGCAGGTCGTAGTAGACGCGACCCGAGCACAGCAGCACCCGGTCCACGCCCTGTTTCTGCGCCGAGGCCAGGACGGCGTCGTCGGTCTCCCCGATGACCGGCTGGAAGGTGCCGGAGGTGAAGGCCTCCACCGGGGAGCAGGCGGCCTTCAGACGCAGCAGCTGCTTGGGGGTGAAGACGATGAGCGGGCGGCGCGGGCGGGTGTAGGTGTGCTCGCGCAGCAGGTGGAAGTAGCTGGCGGGCGTGGAGGGCTGGGCCACCAGCATGTTGTCCTGGGCGCACATCTGCAGGTAGCGCTCGATGCGGGCCGAGGAGTGGTCGGGTCCCTGCCCCTCCTGGCCGTGGGGGAGCAGCATGACCAGGCCGGAGCGCTGCCCCCACTTCTGGGCGGCGGAGGTGACGTACTCGTCGATGACGGACTGGGCGCCGTTGGCGAAGTCGCCGAACTGGGCCTCCCACATGGTCAGTCCCTCGGGGCGCTCCACGGAGTAGCCGTACTCGAAGGCCAGGGCGGCGTACTCGCTGAGCAGGGAGTCGTAGATCTCCAGGGGTGCCTGGTCCGGGGTCAGGAAGTTCAGGGGCGTCCACTCCTGCCCGGAGGTGTGGTCGTGCAGGACGGCGTGGCGTTGGGCGAAGGTGGCGCGGCGGGCGTCCTCGCCGGCCAGTCGGATCGGCACGCCCTCCATGAGCAGGCTCCCCAGGGCGATGAGCTCCCCGAGCCCCCAGTCGATGCCGCCCTTGCGGGTGGCCTCGCGGCGCTTGGAGAGCATGGCCTGGAGCTTGGGGTGGACGGTGAAGGACTCGGGCCAGGCGACCTGGGCGTCGCCGATGCGCTCGACGACGTCGCGCGGCACGGCCGAGGTCCAGCCGAGCATCATGCCGGTGCCCGCCCGCTGGGAGTAGGGGATCTCCAGGGAGGACAGGGGCACGCCCACCTTCGTGGGGTCCGACAGGTCCTGTGTGGAGGTGTCGGTGGCGTCCCCGGCGCCGTCGGAGCCCGTGCCCCCGGTGACCTGGATGCGGGCCTCGGTGAAGACCCGCTCCAGCTCGTCCTGGTAGCTCTTGGCGATCTCCTGGGCCTCCTGCGGGGTGATGTCGCCGCGCCCCACGAGGGCGGCGGTGTAGACGCCGCGCGTGGAGTCCAGCGAGTCGATGAGCCGGTACATGAGCGGCTGGGTCATCGAGGGGTCGTCGCCCTCGTTGTGGCCGCGCCGCCGGTAGCAGATGAGGTCGATGATGACGTCCTTGTGGAAGGTGCGTCGGTACTCGTAGGCGTGGCGGGCGGTGCGGGCCACCGTCTCGGGGTCGTCGGCGTTGACGTGGAAGATCGGCACCTGCAGGCCCTTGGCCAGGTCGGTGGCGTAGATGGTGGAGCGGGCCGAAGCCGAGCCGGTGGTGAATCCGATCTGGTTGTTGACGACGATGTGGACGGTGCCGCCGGTGCGGTAGGCGGGCAGCTGGCTCATGTTGAGGGTCTCGTAGACCACGCCCTGGCCGGCGAAGGCGGCGTCACCGTGGACGAGGACCGGCATGACCGTGTAGCCCTTCTCGCCCAGGCCGATGCGGTCCTGCTTGGCACGCACGATGCCCTCGACGACGCCGTCGACCGTCTCCAGGTGGGAGGGGTTGGCGGCCAGGGAGACGCGGGTGGAGACGCCGTCGGTCCCGGAGAAGACGCCCACGGTGCCCAGGTGGTACTTGACGTCCCCGGTGCCGGCGCCCTCGATGACGCCGTTGCCCTCGAACTCGTCGAAGACCTGGCCGTAGGACTTACCGGCGATGTTGGTGAGCACGTTGAGGCGGCCGCGGTGGGCCATGCCGATGACGACCTCGTCGAGGCCGTCGTGGGCGGCGGCGTCGAGCAGGCGGTCCAGGGCCACGATGAGGGACTCCCCGCCCTCGAGGCTGAAGCGCTTCTGGCCCACGTACTTGGTCTGCAGGAAGGTCTCGAAGGCCTCGGCCTGCTCCAGCTTGGTGAGGATCCGACGGCGCTCCTCGTCGGCGATGTCTTCCCAGTCGCGTTCGAGGCGCTCCTGCCACCAGGCGCGCTGGGCCGGGTCCTGGATGTGCATGTACTCCACGCCCACGGTGCGGCAGTAGGCGTCGCGCAGCATCCTGAGGATCTCGCGCAGGGTGGCCCGGTCGCGCCCGCCCAGGCCCCGGGTGGGGAAGGAGCGGTCCAGGTCCCACAGGCTCAGCCCGTAGGAGGTGATGTCCAGGTCGGGGTGGCGGCGCAGGCGGTAGGTGAGCGGGTCGTTGTCGGCCGCCAGGTGGCCGCGCTGGCGGTAGGCGTGGATGAGCTCGGCCACGCGCGCCGGCTTGCCGGTCTCCAGCTCGGGGTCGTAGGTGGTGTCGCGCACCCACTTGACCGGCTCGAGGGGGATGCGCAGGGACTCGAAGGCCCGGTTCCAGAAGCCGTCCAGTCCCAGGAGCTTGCGCTCCACCAGGCGCAGGAACTCGCCGGAGGCGGCGCCCTGGATGACGCGGTGGTCGTAGGTGGAGGTCAGGGTGACGACCTTGCCGATGGCCTGGCGGGCCAGGGTATCGGGGCTGGCACCGGCGAAGGCGGCCGGGTAGTCCATGGCGCCGACCCCCACGATGAGCCCCTGGCCGGGCATGAGGCGCGGCACTGAGTGCAGGGTGCCGATCATGCCGGGGTTGGTCAGGGTCACGGTGGTACCCCGGAAGTCGTCAAGGTCCAGCTTGTTCTCGCGAGCCTTGGCCACGAGGGCCTCGTAGGCCTTCACGAACTGGGACAGGTCCATGAGGTCGGCCTGCTTGATGGAGGGCACCAGCAGGCGGCGCTGCCCGTCGGAGCCGGGCACGTCGATGGCCAGGCCGAAGGCCACGTGGGCCGGCTCGTGCAGGACCGGCTTGCCGGCCTCGTCGACCCCGTAGGAGACGTTCATCGAGGGCATCTCGGTCAGGGACTCGACGACCGCCCAGCCGATGAGGTGGGTGAAGGAGACCTTGCCGCCGCGGGTGCGGGCCAGGTGGGTGTTGATGACGGCCCGGTTCTCAATGAGGACCTTGGCGGGCACGGCGCGGGCGGAGGTGGCCGTGGGCATGGACAGGGAGTCGTCCATGTTCTTGGCGGTGCGGGCCGCCGCACCCTTGAGCCTGGTAGTGCGGTCCTCGTAGGCGTCACCGTCCTGGTCGTGAGCGGGGTGGCCGGCCTGGCGCTGGGCGTAGGGGGAGGTCGGGGGTGCGGTGTCCGACGGCGGTGCCGGCGGCAGGTCGGAGCGCGTGACGTCCTGGATGGCGGAGGAGCGGCGCAGGGTGGAGGCGGCCTGGGGCGTGATGGTGGCTCGGCGCGGCCCACCGGCGGCCGACGACGCAGAGCCGTTGGAGGAGGCAGGGCTCGGTTGGTGCAGGCCGGCACTCGGATCGGTCTCGAAGAGCTCGCGCCACTGGGGACTCACGGAGGAGGGATCCGCCGACCAGGCGGCCCGCATCTCCTCCACCATCCACTCGTTGGCACCGAAGCCTGGGCTGATCTGGTCCTGCGTGGGCACGTCGGGTCTCCTCGGAGCTCGTCAGTCTCCCGTTCCGACACTGGGAGCCTCAGCGGGACCCCGGGGGAGGAACGGCGGTGTTCACAGGACATCCTAGAAGGTGAAGGGCGTCTCATGCGAGCAAACACGGGACCAAAGACACATGCGTGTCCTGATCCGCCACGCCGCTCTGCACCGGAGTTGTGGCGGGACCGGAGGAGGGGCGCGGTGGTACCGTTCGGTCACTATGCGATCGGCTTTCCGCCGGGCCTCAAGGCGCCGCACCCGCACGCACCGCGCCTCCTCGCCCGCCTCTGACCACCCCCACCCCGACTCGTCCGCCTCCAGCGTCCACACCTCATCCCACGTGGGGGAGGGGCCCGCATGACCGATTGGCTCATGATCGCCGTCGGCGTGGTCCTCACCGTGGGCACCGCCCTGTTCGTGGCCGGCGAGTTCTCCCTGGTCGCCCTCGACCCCTCCACCGTCGAGACCCGCGCCGCCACCGGCGACAAGCGCGCCACCACCGTTCAGCGGGCCCTGGGGCGACTGTCCACCCTCCTGTCCGGCGCCCAGGTCGGTATCACCCTGACCACGGTGCTCCTGGGCTACACGATGCAGGCGGCCCTGGCGAACCTGCTGACCGGCCTCATGAGCCACTGGCTGGCCGTCTCTGTGGCCACTGGCGCCGCGGTGGTCATCGCCCTCATCGTCGTCAACGCCTTCTCTATGGTCATCGGTGAGCTCATTCCCAAGAACGCCACCCTGGCCGACCCCATGCGCGCCGCCGGCCTCGTGGCCCCCTTTCTCATGGGCTTCACCACCCTCCTCAAGCCCCTCATCGTCCTGCTCAACGGCGCCGCCAACGCCGTCCTGCACGCCATGGGCATCGAACCCGCCGAGGAGCTCAGCGGCACCCGCAGCGCCGGCGAGCTCGCCTCCCTCGTGCGCCACAGCGCCGAGGAGGGCACCCTCGACGCCTCCACCGCCACCCTGCTCACCCGCTCCATCGGTCTGGGGGCCCTCACCGCCGTCGACGTCATGACCGACCGCGGCCGCCTCCACACCCTCGATGCCGACGACACCGCCGAGGACGTCGTGCACCTGGCCCGCGCCACCGGACACTCCCGCTTCCCCGTCATCGGCCGCGACATCGACGACGTCATGGGCATCGTCCACCTGCGCCGCGCCATCGGCGTCCCCTACGAGCGGCGCGCCGACGTCCCCGTCGCCTCCACCTCCCTCATGACGCCCGCGCCCCGCGTCCCCGAGACCATGCCGCTGGCCAACCTGCTCGTCGAGCTGCGCGCCCAGGGCTCCCAGATGGCGATCGTCGTCGACGAGTACGGCGGCACCGCCGGCGTCGTCACCCTCGAGGACGCCGTCGAGGAGGTCGTCGGGGACGTCGCCGACGAGCACGACCGCCGCCGCGCCGGCGCCCACCTCGACCCCTCCGGACACTGGGTCGTCCCCGGGTGGATGCGCCCCGACGAGCTCGCCACCCGCGCCGCCATCCAGGTTCCCGACGACGGCCCCTACGAGACCCTCGGCGGTCTGGTCATGACCGAGCTCGGCCGCATCCCCGCCGTCGGCGACGTCGTCGACCTGCCCCACGCCTCACTGACCGTCGACGCCATGGACGGCCGCCGCGTCACCCGCCTCCACGTGCGCCCCAAGGACCCCGAGGCCGCCCCCGGAAGTCGAGGACCAGAGGGGGAGCGCCGATGAGCACTCCGCTCGCCCTCCTGCTCACCGTCATCCTCCTGGCCGGCAACGCCTTCTTCGTCGGCGCCGAGTTCGCCGTCACCTCCTCACGCCGCAGCCAGCTCGAGCCACTGGCCGAGGCCGGCGACGCCCGCGCCGCCACCGCCCTGTGGGCCCTGCAGAACGTCTCGCGCATGCTGGCCACCGCCCAGCTCGGCGTCACCCTGTGCTCCACCGGCCTGGGCGTCGTCGCCGAGCCGGCCATGGCCCACGCCCTGGAGCCCCTGCTCGCGGCCGTCGGCGTCGGGCACGCCGGCTCCCACGCCGTCGCCGTCGTCATCGCCCTGGTTATCGTCGTGGGCCTGCACGTCGTCGCCGGGGAGATGGTGCCCAAGAACATCTCCATCGCCTCCCCGGAGAAGGCCGTGCGCTGGCTCGCCCCGCCCCTGGTGTGGTGCTCGCGCGTCTTCAGCCCCGTGGTCAACGCCCTCAACGGCTTCGCCAACGGGGTCCTGAGGATCCTGGGCATCGAGGCCAAGGAGGAGATCGCCGCGGCCTTCAACGCCGAGGAGGTCGCCTCCATCGTCGAGCGCTCCACCGCCGAAGGAGTCCTGGAGGACTCCACCGGCCTGCTCAGCGGCGCCCTGGAGTTCTCCGAGGAGACCGCCGGCAGCGTCATGGTGCCCCTGAGCGAGCTCGTCACCCTGCCCCAGGACTGCACCCCGGAGGACGTGGAGCGGGCCGTGGCCTCCACCGGCTTCTCCCGCTTCCCGCTGGTGGCCGACCCGGCCGCAGTCGACCAGGGGGAGGAGCCCGTCATCACCGGCTACCTGCACCTCAAGGACATCCTCTACGCCGACGGCGCCGAGCGCACCGAGCCGGTACCCGCCTGGCGCGCTCGCGCACTCGTGCCCGTCGGCTACGACGACGAGGTCGAGGAGGCGCTGGCGGCCATGCAGCGCTCGGGGGCCCACCTCGGGCACGTGCGCAACGCTCAGGGGCGCTTCATCGGGGTCCTCTTCTTGGAGGACATCCTCGAAGAGCTCGTCGGCGAGGTCAACGACGCCATGCAGCGTGAAGAGCACCAGCGCCGTGATTAAATCGTGATTTAACGGCCGGAATCGGCGGATTCCCACAACATGGGCTGCCTGGGGCGACCATTGTCGATCGCTGCTCCAGCGCTGGTGGCCAGGCGCTGATTCCTTCGTATGGCACGCGAATCCGGTTAGCGGCCGGCTGGTCGGACGGAACCCCTGGGGTTTGTGTGAGAAGTGCAGGTCACACAAAGGTGTGCTGGTTCTCCTGGCAAGACTCACAGCGGACCGCTACTGTTTTAACCGAGTACAACCCAGGCTGTCGCTCTGGCAGCCACCATGTCGCCACAACCGGGAGACCGGCCGCAACGACTTCCCTATGACACTCAGCCACCTGGAGGCTTCCCGCGTGACCCCGCAGCCCATGAGTCGACGCCAGCGTCGCGAGGCGGAACGTGCTGCCGAAGCTGCTCGCCAAGTCGCTGAGGCGCAGGCCGGAACCGCCCCGTCGTCACCGTCGACGACGCACACCACCCACGTCGCCGGAGCCACTCGCCGCTCACGTCGAGACCTTCACACTCACCGCGCCGAGAACGCTGCCGCCTCCAGCCCCGTCACCGCTCCGAGCCCATCGGCTCTCCCTGACGTCCCGGTCGCCCCGCAGAAGCAGAACCACCCGCAGCGGCCCGTGGCGCCGGCAGCGCCTGCGACGCGCCCAGGGAGCGGTTCAGCGCCGTCGGTCCCCGCAGAGTCGGCGCAGCCCCAGCCCGTCGCACCGATGAGCCGTATGGCCCGCCGGCATCAGAGCACCATCGAAGAGCCCGAGCCCACCTCCCAGCAGCCCTCGCAGACGCCGGCGGCTCAGGCGCACGGCGCCGCATCTGCGGCCCCCTCCGTCTTCACCTCCTCGCCGCAGGTCACCGGTGACACTCGCCCCACCCGGCGCTCCCGCAAGGAGCTGCGCACCGCCCAGGCCTTCGAGGACCCCGAGCAGACGCGGGAGAATCCCGCTGTCCAGAGCTCCGCGCTACCCCAGGCTCATCGCCCCGAGGGCCACTCCGAGCTCCACCACGACCAGCACCACTCGCATCGTGGCGACCAGGCCGCGCCCGCCGCGGCACCTTCAACGCCCTCGGCGCTGTCGCCCCTGGTTGCAGCCTCACTGGCCGAGTCCACCTCAGGGGTCGAGCCGGCAGCCGCTCACCCCGCCGGTGCCACGCCGTGGTGGGCCGCTAGTGGCACACCTCCTGCTTCGCCCAGCGACGCACAGCGTCACGGTCATCGGCACGCAGCCGCGCAGACCGCCTCCGCCGAGCCGGAGATCGGGGCGGCCTCCGAGCCCGCCTCCCGATCCGCGGGCCGTCGCCGGCAACGCGCCTCCGCCGCAGCCCCAGCCTCGACCGCCTCGGCCAAGCCCGTCGTCGCCACCACGTCCCACCACACCGCCTCCTTCGACGTCCCTGGCGCGCAGGCGGACCACCCCGCCGTCCAGACACCGCAGGCTGAGCCGTCAGCGCTCGCGGAGCAGGCTCCCTCCGCTCCCGAGACGCCCCACGAGATCCGCTTCTCGCAGCGGATCACGGACTTCCGAGGTGCCGAGACCATCGAGGTCCCCGAGGTCCGCAAGATCATGGCCGCCCGCAAGGCCGGGGTGCCGCTCGCGGACGAGGAGACCATCCGCGCCATCAAGGCCGCCCGGAGCACTAGGAAGACCAAGTCCGAGAAGTCAGCCGCCCAGGCCAAGCGAGGCGAGGCGGCCGATGAGGCCGGCTCCCCGACGTCGTCGGCCAAGGCCAAAGCGGCATCGAAGCCGGACACCCACCGCGACTCCTCGACCGGACCTGCCCCCGCCCGTCCCGTCCGGCGCCGCACCGGCTCAGGGATTCTGGGGCGCACCGCCGTCCTGTCGGTCCTGGCCGTCGCCACGGTGCTCGCCCCCCTGTCCAGCCACCTCGACAACACCCCGCTGGCCTCGGCCGCCATGAAGATGCACTCCAATGGCTCGGCCACGCAGAGCCCGGCCGCCGGTGGCACGAAGGCATCCTCCGTGGCCAGCGCCGTGCTCGGCAGCGACGACCTGGACGAGGACTCCGACACCCAGCTGTCCAACGTGCCCGACGCCGCCACCCGCGCCAGGATCCGTGAGGCCTTCCAGAACGCCGCCAAGACCTGCTCCTCGGCCACCGGCGCCTCCGGCGACACCACCGCCTTCAGCTCCAAGCCGCAGCTGTTCTACCCGATGCTTCCGGGCACCTACGAGATCTCCTCCGAGTACGGGTACCGCACCCACCCCACCCTCGGCTACCGCAAGCTGCACGCCGGGCAGGACATGGCCGCCCCCGTGGGGACGCCCATCTACGCGGCCGCCGCCGGCACCGTCACCACCGCCGGCATGGTCGACGGCACCGGAACCATCACCATCAAGCACGAGATCGACGGCCAGGTCTGGTACACCAGCTACCTGCACATGTACGAGGACGGCATCCACGTCAAGGTCGGTGACACCGTCACGGCCGGTCAGATGATCGCCGGCGTGGGTAACACGGGCCGGTCCTCCGGTTCTCACCTGCACTTCGAGGTGCGCACCAAGGACGACACCGCCGACGAGTCCACCGTGGAGCCGTGGGGCTGGCTCAAGCAGCACAACGCCGTCGAGCTCACCACCAACTGCAGCTGAGGGAGACCCACTGTGCCGCCTGCCGCGTCACGAACCCGCCGTCCTGCCGTCATCGCCCACCGCGGCGGCGGACGCGAGGTTCCCGAGAACACCTGGAGCGCCGTCGAGCACGTGGCCGCGCTCGGGCTGGAGTGGATGGAGACCGATCTGCGGCTGACCGCCGACGGCGTCGTCGTGCTCAGCCACGACGAGGACCTGCGGCGTACCGCGAACGACCCCCGCACCGTGGGGGAGGTCATGTGGGCCGAGTTGGCCGACCTCGACTCCGGCGACGGGCGCGGCTTTGTCCGGCTCGACGACGCCCTGTACGCCCAGCCGGCGATGAAGTTCAACATCGACCTCAAGGACTCCTGCGTCGTCCAGGCGGCCCTGCAGACGGTGCGCGACGCCCAGGCCCTCGACCGAGTCCGGTTCGCCTCCTTCTCCGCCCGCCGGCTGGCCGTGCTGCGCCGCCAGGAGCCACGGGCCATGACCTCACTGGGCGTCAGTGACGTGCTCGGCCTCATGCTGCGCAGCGAGGCGGCCGTCCCCCTGCCCCAGACCCGCTGGGGCTGGACCCGCGGCAGGGTCGACGCCGTCCAGGTGCCGGAGAGCTACCACGGCGTTCCGGTTGTCACCCGCCGCTTCATCGCCGCCGCGCACACCGCGGGCCT
>ERZ772769.217-NODE-217-length-14426-cov-5.81101_pt1 | contig 14426 bp, 9 predicted proteins | sample MGYA00580987_ERZ772769 | MGnify/ENA primary metagenome ERZ772769 (study PRJEB29015, sample SAMEA2738043) | human oral metagenome | biome: human oral; feature: human-associated habitat; material: saliva | place: China | collected 2234 ...
CGGCAGGGGACGAGGCCGGGGCCGCAGCCACGCTCTCATCCGTGGCCGCGCCCGCAGCGGGATTCTCCCCCGCCGCTCCATCCGAGGAAACGGAAACCGAAGAATCAGCCGAGGCCTCGTCCAGGGAGGCGGAACGCGCGAGCGCGTCGACGTCGATCCCCTCACCCTCACCCGCGGGGCAGCCGGCGCGCAACCACAGGTGGCGCAGGGCCGCGCCGAAGGAGATGCCGTAGTGGGCGGCGTGCGCGGCGATCGCTTCTTCGGCCTTGGCCCCGATGCCGCGCTTGGGGACGTTGAGGACGCGGCGGGCCGCGACCGTGTCGTCGGGGTTGGAGATGACCTGCAGGTACGCGAGGGCGTCCTTGATTTCGCGACGCTCGTAGAAGCGCGTGCCGCCGACGACGCGGTACGGGATACCCTGGCGCACGAGGAGTTCCTCCAGCGCGCGGGACTGAGCGTTCGTGCGGTAGAAGACCGCGATGTCGCCCCATTCGACGCCCGAGTCCGCAAGGCGGTCGATCTCGCCGACGACGAAGCGGGCCTCGTCGTGCTCGGAATCGGCGGCGTCCAGCGTGATGAGCGCGCCGTCGCCCGAGGCCGTCCACAGGTTCTTCGCGCGGCGTCCCGTGTTGCGGGCGATGACCGCGTTCGCGGCCGACAGGATGTTCTGCGTGGAGCGGTAGTTCTGCTCGAGCAAGATCGTGCGCGCGCCCGTGAAGTCGCGCTCAAACTCCTCGATGTTGCGGATCGTGGCGCCCCGGAAGGCGTAAATCGACTGGTCGGAGTCGCCCACGACCGTCAGCTCGGCGGGCTCTACACCATCCTTGCCGTCGCCCACGAGGGCTCGCACGAGGACGTACTGCGCGTGGTTCGTGTCCTGGTATTCGTCCACGAGGATGTGGCGGAAGCGGCGGTGGTAGTGCTCGGCGATCAGCGGGTTCTCGCGCAGCAGGTCGACCGTGCGCATAATGAGGTCGTCGAAGTCCAGCGCGTTCGAGGCGCGCATGCGCTTGTCGTACTCGACGTAGGCGTCCGCGACGATGCGCGAGACCGGGTCCTTGCCCGCCGTCTCCGCGTAGCGCGCCGGGCCGATCAGCTCGTTCTTCGCGTCCGAAATGCGCGCCGCCACCATCTTTGGCGTGAAGCGCTTGATGTCAACGTCCATGGCCTTGAGGACCATCTGGATGAGGCGCTGGGAATCCTGGGCGTCGTAGATCGTAAAGGACGAGGATAGCCCGGCCGCCTCGTGCTCGTAGCGCAGCAGGCGCACGCACGCCGAGTGGAAGGTCGACACCCACATGCGTCGCGCGTCGTCACCCACGAGGGCGCCCGCGCGCTCGCGCATCTCGGCCGCCGCCTTGTTCGTGAAGGTGATTGCCAGGATCTCGCCCGCCCGCGCGCGGCCCGTGGCCAGCAGGTAGGCGATGCGGTGCGTGAGGACCCGTGTCTTACCGGAGCCCGCGCCCGCCAGGATCAGCAGCGGCGAACCCGCGTGCGTGACGGCCTCGCGCTGACGATCGTTGAGGCCGCGCGTCAGCGACTCAGGGTCCACGCCCGGGCGCGAGGGACGCTCCCAGCCCGACGAAAAACCGCCCGAGGACGCGGGAGGCTCCCACGCCGACGGCGCACCCGATGCCCCACCCGGCACGGCGATCTCCGGCCACGCGTCGGAGCCCAAGGCGTCCTCCACGTCAAAGGCGGGCACCTCCGGCGGCACGTAGTCGTCCTGGAAACCCCCGTCGGGGCCGATCAGGAAACCAAGGTCAGGCAAAGAAGTCGAGTCACTCATCGCCTCCAAGGGTAAACCGCCCCACCCTCACCTGCGACCCCCGCCCCGGGTGGCGCCAACCACGAAAGGCGGCATACGACGAGGCCGGGGCCTCCCCGCGCTGATACGCGGTAGAAACCCCGGCCTCGTCGAAGCGATTACTTCTTGCGGTACAGCGACTTCGTCGCGTACACCGGCTCGGTCGTCACCTGGATGCCGAGGGAGCGGAAGATGCCCTCGTCCACGGGGCCCAGGATGACCGACTCGTGCACGTCGCAGCCGCGCAGCGAGCTCAGCTTGTCCAGGGCGCGGCGCGCGTTGTCGTCGCCGTTGGCGCTGACCGCGAGCGCGATGAGGACCTCGTCGGTGTGCAGGCGCGGGTTGCGCGAGCCCAGGTCGCGGGTCTTGAGGCGCTGGATCGGCTCGATGGACTGAGGGGCCAGGAGCTGGACCTCATCGGGCAGATCTGCGAGCTTCTTGAGGGCGTTGAGCAGCATCGCCGAGGAGCAGCCCAGCAGCGCCGATGTCTTGCCCGTGACGATCTGGCCGTCGGGCAGCTCGATCGCGGCGGCCGGCTCGCCCGTGGCCTCGGCCAGCTCGAGGGCCGGACGCACGACCGGGCGATCCATGCGGCCCACGCCCACGCGGCTCATCAGCAGGGAGATGCGCGCCGACTGCACGGGCTCGCTCATCTCCTTCTTCTCGGTCACGAGGGCCTTGTAGTAGCGGCGAATGATCTCCTGGCGCGAGGCCTCCTTGCAGGCCTCGTCGTCGACGATGCAGTGGCCCGCCATGTTGACGCCCATGTCCGTGGGGCTCTTGTACGGGGAGGATCCGAGGATCTTCTCGAAGAGGCGGTTCAGGACCGGGAAGATTTCGACGTCGCGGTTGTAGTTGACCGTCTTGATCCCGTAGGCCTCCAGGTGGAAGGGGTCAATCATGTTGACGTCGTCGAGGTCGGCGGTGGCCGCCTCGTAGGCGATGTTGACCGGGTGATCCAGCGGAATGTTCCAGATCGGGAAGGTCTCCCACTTCGCGTACCCCGACTCGATCCCGCGCTTGTGGTCGTGGTACAGCTGCGACAGGCAGGTCGCCATCTTGCCGGAGCCCGGGCCGGGAGCCGTCACAACGACGAGGTTGCGGCTGGTCTCCACGTACTCGTTGGCGCCGTAGCCCTCGTCCGAGACGATGCGCTCGACGTCCGAGGGGTAGCCGGGGATCGGGAAGTGGCGGTAGACGCGGATGCCGAGCTTCTCGAAGCGTTCCTTCACCTCGGCGGCTGCCTTGTTGTCGTCCGTCCACTGGGTGATGACGACGGACCCGACGTACAGGCCTCGCTCGCGGAACTCGTCGATCTGGCGCAGAACCTCGTCGTCGTAGGTGGTTCCCATGTCGGCGCGGACCTTGCGGCGCGCGAAGTCCTTGGCGTTGACGGCGACGATGATCTCGACTTCGTCGGCCAGTTCGCGCAGCATACGCACCTTGTTATCGGGCGTAAAACCGGGCAGAACGCGCGAGGCGTGCATGTCGTCGATCAGCTTGCCACCGAACTCCAGATAGAGCTTGCCGCCGAATTCGCTTCGTCGCTGGGCAATGTGTCGAGACTGCATCTCGATGTACTGATCACTATCAAAACCGATGCGGTGCATGCATCCTCCGAGGTCGCGGAATGAAAGGGGCCGTCCGTGCGGGGCGGTCAGGCGCTGTCACGCTCTCGGGATTCCATTGTAGGCACGCATGGGCCGCGCCCTATGGGTGGGGCGCACGAAAGGGGTCCGACCTCACACGATGTGTCGCTGCATCGCCCAGCGCGTCAGCTCGTTGCGGTTGGAGAGCTGGAGCTTGCGCAAGACCGAACTCACGTGGGTTTCGACGGTCTTGATGGAGATGAACAGGTCGTGGGCGACTTCCTTGTACGTGTAGCCGCGGGCGATGAGGCGCATGACCTCCTGCTCGCGCGCGGACAGCAGGTCCAGCTCGGTGTCGGTCGTGGAGACCTCGCCGGTCCCAAAGGCGTCGAGAACGAAGCCTGCGAGGCGCGGGCTGAAGGCGGCGTCCCCAGCGGCGACGCGGCCGATGGCTTCGACGAGGTCGGGGGTGGAGATCGACTTGGTGACGTATCCGCGGGCGCCCGCGCGGATGACCTGGACGACGTCCTCGGCGGCGTCCGAGACGGACAGCGCCAGGAAGTGCAGGCCCTCGATGTCGCGGCAGGTGCTGGCCACTTCGGCCCCGCCTCCGCCGTTTCCGCCGGGCAGGTGCACGTCGAGGAGCGCCACGTCCGGAGTAAGCGCGCGGCAGGCCGCAATGGCGCCCTCGACGTCGGAGGCGTCGCCGACGACCTCGAGGTCGGCCCCGGAGTTTTCGAGTTCGGCGCGCACACCCGCGCGAACCATGGGGTGGTCGTCGATGACGAGGATGCGGATGGTCACTGTGTCCTCCCGTTGGGCGCTGTTTCTTCCAGGATATCCGAGCGCGGCACGCTCAGAGCAACTTCGGTTCCGCGCGCGAGACGCCTGATCGTGGCGTTACCCCCGGCCCTGCGCATGCGCCCAACGATGGAGTCGCGCACGCCGTGGCGGTCGGCCGCGATCGAGGCGGGGTCGAAGCCCTCGCCGCTGTCTTTGATGAAGGCCTCCACAGCCTGGGGGCGCACTTCGACGTAGACGGAGACGGGCGGGGCGCCGTGGCGCACGGCGTTTTGGCAGGCCTCGGCCAGGGCCGCGACGAGCGCGAGTTCGCCGGGGCCCGGGCGCATGTCGCCAACGACAACCACGCTGATGGGCACGCCGTAGCGACTCTCGACGCCCACGACGGCCTCAGTGACGGCGGCGTCGAGGGAGTCGGCGGCCTGCGCGTGGCCCGTGTAGAGCCAGGCGCGCAGCTCGCGTTCCTCAGTGAGGGCGATGGCGCGCACGCGGGCAGGGTCCTCGGCGGAGGCCCGAATGAGGGTGAGGGCCTGGAGCACGGAGTCATGCAGGTGGGCGGCGATATCGGCGCGTTCGGATTCGCGCACGCGCTGCGCCTGCGCCTGGGACAGGTCCTTCGTCGTTCGCAGCCACATGGGGACGAGGGCGAAGAGCACACCCGCGACCAGGGCAGCGCCGATGAGGCCGCCACGCAGCAGAATAATCGGCGGGTTGTCGCGCGAGGCCACCATGACGACGCCGAGGCTGAGCAGCACGATGCCGCCGAAGACGGCGCCGATAAAGCGCAACGACCGCCAGGAACTCACGTTGCGACTCTGGCTCCACACGAGCGCAATGCCGGAGACGATCGAGACGATGGCCCCCATGTCTCGCCAGTCCAGCGTGTTCGTCGCGTTCAGGATCGTGCCGATGATCGCGCCGACGATCAGGGCCACGCCAACGACGAGCAAGCGGTTACGCGACACCTGGGCGGCACGTTCCTCGCGCAGTCGGACGAGGCCGGGGCTGAGCGTGCCCTCCCCGCTTCGCTCCGGGGAGTCTTCGGGGACCGTCACCCACAGCCACAGGTAGATGCCAATACCCACACCCAGGGCAGTGAGGCAGACGAAAATGACGCGCACGAGCGTGACCGGCAGCCCGAGGTGAACGGCCAGGCCGGAGGACACGCCGGCCATCCAGGGCGCAGGCATGTCCGGGCTCGCTGCGGTTGCGCGCACGAGCGGGGGCCTGCTGGGCGGCGCCGGGATCGGCGGAGTCCACCCTGGCCGAGGGGAGTTCACGGGTCTGCTCACGCTCCCATTGTGGCATGCCACGGGGGTAACCCCCGGGGTACCCCCACCACAATCAGGGGCCGTTCAGGGGGTCCCCTACTATCGGGCGCACCCGCTTCTTTGGTTGAGTAGTGGTATCGATCCACGCCGCGTGGATCCCATCGAGAGGAAGTGCATGATGAGTTGGTCCACTGGCACACCGGACCCCAACGCTGAGTACGAGCAGCGCCCGCCCGCCAACGGGTTCTTTGATTCCGTCCGAGGCTCGGGATGGTACCGCGCTAAGCCCCGCGTCATCGGCGGCGTCTGCGCAGGCATTTCCGCCCGCCAGGGGTGGGATCTCTCGCTCGTGCGCGTTCTCGTGGCGGCTGGAGCCTTCTTCATGCCGGTCGTTGCCCTTGCCTACGGACTCGCCTGGCTGCTCCTGCCCGAGGCTGAGGACGGTCGCATTCACATTGAAGAGACCCTCGAAGGGCGCTTCGACGTGGCCGTCATCGGAGGCATGTTGATGATGCTCGCCTCCGTCTCCTCGGTCTTCTCCGACGTCAGCATCTTCGGCGTCATGGGGATCGGCTGGTTCAGGCTGATCGTGATGGCGGCGGGCCTGGTCGCGATCATGGCCATCATCGGGGGAATCGCGCGCACTGGCTCGCAAGGAACGGTCAAGCCGCGCCCTCAGTACGGGACCCCTCAGTACGGCATGCCCCAGCAGCAGGCGTCGGCGGCGGGAGCCTCCGCCCCTTTTGGGCACAGCGCCCCGGGCACTAACGATCCGGAGAACACGATGACGGAACAGCACAATACCCAGGCTCCCGAGGGATTCCCCTCCTACGGTGTTCCCGCAGGAAGCGCAGGCGCCCCGCGCCCCACAGGCGCCGCCACCTCCGCGACTCAGGGCACGAACGCCGGGCCTCGCCCGGCCACCGCTCGCCCCACCCAGACCCACCCCGGCTGGACGCCTCCGCCTAGCACGCCCAGGCCTCGTCAGTGGACCCCGCGTCCCATGCCAACGCATCGCCCGCGCACTGTCTCCAGTCGCGCGAACCTGGCGATTACGGGCCTGCTGGTCCTGGTGGCGGCCGCCGTTTTCGCTGGCATTTACATGGTCGATAAAGGCCTCGCCATCCCCTTCATCACCGGGGAGAACGAGGGGCAAACGATCGCCCGCATCATCACCGTTGGTGGCGGCGTGTGCCTGCTCATCGTCGGGTTCTCCCTGGCGATTGCCGCCCTGCGCGATCGCAGCGCCGGCTGGCTCACTGCCCTGTCGGTCATCGGCATGGTGATGGCACTCCCCACAGGCCTCGTTGGCTCCCAGGCATCTCACCCCACCGATTTCCTTATCAACACTCACGTGGGCAGCATCGGCTCCCAGACGACGCTCGACTGGACGGTCGACAAGGTCAGCGGAGGCAACCCGACCGGCTCGACCACGCTCGACCTGACCGGCGCGCCCGTCGGCACGACCAAGACGATCACGGTCGACTGGCAGGCCTGGGAACGACTCACCATTCAGATGACCGAGGGCCAGCCCGTGCAGATCGTGTGCCAGTCCAGCATCGACGATCTGACCACCAACATGAAGGACAACGGATGGGCCGAGCCCCTGGACGACTGCTCCGGCGTGACCGTCTCCTCCCCCGCCTGGGGAAAGCCCTCGCTCGGCGGCATCACGATTCTTATCACCAACGACGCGGACATCGACACGCTGACGATCGTGCAGTCCCCCGATGCCTCGGGCACGTGGAATTCCGCACCTGCAGCTCCCTCCGCCACCCCTTCGGCGACTCCGAGCGCAACGCCCACCCCGAGCGCCACCCCTTCGGCGACTCCGAGCGCTACCCCGAGCGCAACGCCCACCCCGTCCCCTACCCCCACCGGCTCCCAGTCGGGTAACTGAGGAAGGAATACGACCATGACTACTTCCAACGACGACCGCACCACCCAGCTTCCCGAATTCGACGAGACGACTCCACTGCCGACGACTCCTGCACCCTCCGTCGGCGCAGGTCAGGACGCGACCATGGAGATGCCGATCTCCTCGCCTGACCTCTCCTCGGACCCGCTCGCGATCTTCCGCGAGGCCCCGACGACGCAGATGCCCGCCGATCCCTTTCGGGCAGACGCTGGCGCTGAGGGCCAGGCGGGCGCATCGGGCGCTCAGGACTCACAGGCGCAGGCTGGCGCTCCCGCTGGCTCTGTAGGCGCGGGCGCGCGCACCGCCTTCGATCCGGCCTCCACGGGCGAGTCGACTCCTCGGGGGCACGAGGCCGGAGCTACCCCCGGCGCCCAGGCGAGGGCGGGCGCCTCCCCCACCCCGGGCACCCAGACGTGGAGCGCTCACAGTGGCCTCGGTGTCACCTACCCGCTGCCCGAGGCACCCAGCAGGGGTGTGCGCGTCGGTTCGTTCGTGTGGGCTCTCCTGGTGTGTATGGTGGGCGCTTTCCTCATCGCCGAGGCCTACATCACGAACCTCAATCTGCCGGTCCTCGGGATCAGCGCGATCGCGGCCCTCGGCGTCATCCTGATCTTCACCGCGCTCTTCTCGGGTCGATCCAAGAAGGCGTCGAAGACGGGCGTCGGCCCGTCGACCACCCCCAACCCAGCCGACGCGATCCGCAGGGACTGACGCGGCCGTGCAACGCGCGCACAAACGGGGTGGGCCCGGGAACCAATTGGTTCCCGGGCCCACCCCGTTGCTTGTCAGAAGCGCCTGATCAGAGCAGATCCAGCATCGCCGGAGCAACCAGCTTCAGGACGTTCTCGCGGCCTTCCTTCGCGTTGGGAGCATCCACCGCGTAGGCGGCCATCTGCTGGCAGGTCGCCAGGTCATGCATGCGCAGGGCGGCGCGCACGGACTTGACCTTCGACGGCGCCATCGACAGGGAGGCGACACCCAGGCCCGTGAGGACCAGGGCCAGCAGCGGGTCGCCGCCCGCCTCGCCACACACGCCAATCGGCTTGCCCGTCGCACGACCGCCGTTGCAGGCGTGACGGATCATCTCGAGGACCGCGGGCTGCCACGGATCCAGGAGGGATGCCAGGTTGCCGTCCAGGCGGTCGGCAGCCATTGTGTACTGCGTCAGGTCGTTCGTGCCGATGGAGGCGAAGTCCACGATCGACAGGAGCTGCTCGGCACGCAGAGCGGCCGCGGGCACCTCGATCATGACGCCAACCTTGGGCAGGCCGTAGCCGCGCGCCTTGTCGGCGAACCACGTGGCCTCAGCGGCGGTCGACACCATGGGGGCCATGACCCACAGCTCAGCGCCCGTCGCCTTGTGGGCGGCGGCGAGAGCCTGCAGCTGCGTGTCGATGAGATCCTCGCGCACCTGGCACAGGCGCAGGCCGCGTACGCCCAGGGCGGGGTTCTCCTCGGCCCCCAGGTCCGCGAAGCTCAGCGGCTTGTCGGCGCCCGCGTCGAGGGTACGAACGACCACGCGACGCGACCCGAAGGCCTGCAGGACCTTCGTGTACGTGTCGGTCTGCTCCTCCAGCGTCGGGGCCTCCGAGCGCTCCAGGAACAGGAACTCCGTGCGGAACAGGCCGGAACCCTCGAGGTCAACCTTCGACGACTTGATCGCATCGTCAACCGTGCCGATGTTGGCCAGAAGCTTGACGCGGTAGCCGTCGTAGGTCGCACCCTCGCCAGTCGAGCCGGCCAGGGCGAGCGCGCGGCGACGCGAGCGCTCCTTGAGCAGCTCCACCTCGTCATCGGTGGGGGCGATGATGACCTCGCCGACGCCACCGTCGAGTGCGAGCATCGTGCCTTCCTCGACACCCATGATGCCCTCAGCCTTGACGATTGCGGGGATGCCCAGCTGGGCGGCCAGGATCGCCGTGTGGGAAGTGGGGCCGCCGACCTCGGTAATGATGCCGAGGACGGTCTCGGGGTCCAGGGTCGCGGTCTCTGCGGGAGCCAGGTCGCGCGCCACGAGGACGACGGGGCCATCGAACGCCGGCACGCCGGGTTCGGGCAGGCCACGCAGCTCGCAGATCGCACGATCGCGCACGTCGTACAGGTCGGTCGCGCGCTCGGCCATGTAGCCGCCCAGGCCGCGCAGCATCTGCGCGTAATCCTCGACGGCGTCGTGGACGGCCTGGGTAACACCGAGGCCCTTCTTCAGCTTCTTGTCGACGGCCTTGGCCAGGCCGCGGTCGCCCGCGAGCTGGGCGGTGGCCTTGAGGATCGCCTTCGTCTCCTCCGGCGCGTTCGCGGCGCGATCGCTCAGGCGAGCAGAAACGGCTGCGAGCGCCTCACGGACACGCGCGCCGTCGGCGGCAGCGTCAACGCTGCCCGGCTCGGTCGTGTCAACGCCGGGGGCGGGCTGGACGATCGCGGCGGGAGCTGCAGCGGTACCGGCGGAGACGCCGATGCCGTGCAGGACGTCGTGCGTCGCCATCAGCTCACTCCTGGTCGAGATCGCGCGAGAGCAGCTCAACGAGCGAGTCGAGCACCGCGCCCGCGGAATCGTCCTCAGTGGACAGGGTGACGACGTCGCCGTGCTTGGCGCCCAGGGTCATGATTTCGAGGAGCGACGCAGCGTCGGCCTCCTCGCCATCAAAAGCGATGGTGACCTCGACGCCCGAGTCATCGACGGCTTCGGCGAGGACGGAAGCGGGGCGTGCGTGGAGGCCAACGGAGGAACCAATTGCAACGGTGCGGGAAATCATGGTCGTTCCTTTCAAATGCGGGTATGTCCATCGTGAGACACAGGTGCCCGTACGGCCCATGGTATCGAGCTTAGATACCCACGCAAAACCCGATATCACGGACAGTGACATGGGATACATCACCCTTGTAAATGCCGAAAAACCATGCGACAACAGGCTTTTCCACCGACCGAGAAGATGCCACTACGCAGTGCCCAGCTCCGGCCTCGCCGAGGTGCATAGCAACTCCCCATCACCCCACCACCTACAATGAAGAAGTACCGAGGGAAGGAAAGGAGAGCACGCATGAGTTCACGCGAACCCACGCTGGCCGATGTCGCCGAGCTGGCCGGAGTGAGCCTGACGACCGTGTCGCGCGTTCTCAACAACCGCGGTTACCTCTCGGAGAAGACGAAGAAGAACGTCGCCGACGCAATCGAGACGCTCGGCTACCGTCCGAACTCGCTGGCTCGCGCCCTGCACGGCAAGCGCACACAGACGGTCGGCCTCATTGTTCCCGCGGTCTCCCTCCCCTTCTTCGGCGAGCTGGCCGTCGAGGTCGAAAACGCCCTCGCCGATGCCGGGTATCGCATCCTCATCTGCAACTCCATGGGCCGGGCCGACCGCGAGCGCGAGTACCTGTCGCTGCTGGTCGGCAACCGCGTGGACGGGATCATTTCGGGCGCCCACAACGAGGGCCTGGGCGAGTACGACACGATCCGCATGCCCCTGGTGACGATCGACCGCGAGCTGAGCCCGTCCATCCCGAACGTGCGCTGCGCGAACGAGGAGGCGGGCGCCATGGCGACGCGCGCGCTCATCGAGGGCGGGTGCCGCCATCCCCTGCTGCTCACCTCCCGTTCCGGTCCGCGTAACCTGCGCGAGGCCGGTTACCGTACCGAGGTCGAGCGCGCGGGTCTGACGCCGCGCGTGGTCACCGTAGCCTTCGATACGCCGACGCCACAGCGTTTCGCGATGGTTCGCGATGCCCTGGACGAGGCCCGCGCCGAAGCCCCCGTCGACGGGGTGTTCGCAACCGATGACCTGGCGGCCGCCGAGGTCCTCGAGTGGGCGCGCACGCGCAACCTGTCAGTCCCCACTGACCTGTCCATCATCGGTTTCGACGGCACGGAGACGATGCGCCGCGCCCTCCCCCACCTGGCGACGATCCGCCAGCCCATCGAGGAGATCGCCCGGGCTGCGGTGTCGATCCTCCTCGACCAGATCGAGGGCGAGGCTTCGCGTTCTTCATCCGACGAGGCCGGGGCTCCCCACGCTCAGACAGTCGAGTTCTCGGGCACGCTAATCCAGGGGCGTTCGATCAACGCCTGAGCGCGTCACGCGCCGCGAGGCTGTCACCGTTTACCGCTGCCCCGGGTTATTTTCTTAATCCCTAGGGACCACGGATGCGCACGCGGATAGGTTATCCGCGTATGGATAGGTTATTGAGATGCGGATAGGTTAATAAGCTATCCGCATCGTCACAACCTATCCACATCGTCACAACCTATCCGGATGCCCATTGCCTCTGTGCGTGCAGATCACCTATCCGAGTATTCGGCCCCAATGTGCGAGCACGCCACCTACCCACGAGCGCGCGTCAACAAAAACCGCGTCGGCGCGCACGTTAACCCGCTAAGCGGAGCGTGGGCACCCCTGCCCACGCTCCACTTGTAGGGCCTAGCTGCGCATGAGCGGGTTAACACCGCCACCTCAAGGGCCCAGGTGCCAAGAACACGAAGTCTCCTCAACGGCTGCCGCCACAAAGCGGTACGCACCCCGACGCCACCAATCAAAAGACGGGTGGGCGGCACCAGCGCACTGCTGATGCCGCCCACCCGTTACGTCAGGAACGACTCCCGATGAGCTCAGGCCTCCTTGGGGGCCACGTCGAGCAGCGCGTCGCCGCGCTGGATCTCGCCGCTCGCGACCGGGGTGACCGCACCGAGCTTCTTCTTGTTCGTGACGACGACGGGCGTGATGGTCTCGTAGCCGGCCTCGCGGATCACGTCGAGGTCAACCTCGGCGAGGACGTCGCCGCGGCGCACGACGTCGCCCTTGACGACGCGGGGCGTGAAGCCCTTGCCGTCGAGCTTGACGGTGTCCATGCCGACGTGGATGAGGACCTGGACGCCGGAGGCGGACTTGAGGCCGTAGGCGTGGCCGGTCGGGAAGGCGACGGTCACGGTGCCGTCGAAGGGCGCGACAACGAGGCCGTCGGCGGGCTCGATGCCGATGCCGGGGCCGAGCATGCCCTTGGCGAAGGACTCGTCCTTGACCTGCTCGAGCGGAACCACGGTGCCCGCGAGAGGCGAGGCGACAGAGAGGTCAGCCAGCGCCTCGTCACTGAAGGACGGGGCCGGGGCGGCAGCCGGGGCAGCGGCGGGAGCCGGAGCGGCAGCCGGGGTCGCCACGGCGGCGGCCACGGGAGCGGCAGCCTTGGCGGCGGGCGCGCGGCCCTCCATGTCGGCCTTGCCGCGCGTCATGGCGTAGGCGAAGGTGAAGCCGAAGGACAGGACGAAGACGAGGACCTCGAGGGCCAGGTAGGCGGGAATCGACTTGGGGATGATCGACACGAAGCCGACGAAGCCGGCGGCGCCGAGGGCCTGACCGCGCACGTTCAGCAGGGCGACACCCGCGGAGCCGATAGCGGCTGACACCATCGCGCAGTAGAAGGGCCAGCGCAACCGCAGGTTGACGCCGAAGATGGCGGGCTCGGTAATACCGAAGACGGCAGAGACGCCACCGGCGCCGGCCAGGCCCTTGAGCTTGGCGTCGCGGGTCTTGAAGAAGACGGCCAGGGCAGCCGCGCCCTGCGCAACGTTCGCCATGGAGGCAATCGGGAAGATGAAGTCGCCGACGCCGCCGTTGACGGGCAGCAGCGGGATTTCGATGGCGGGGAAGGACTGGTGCAGGCCGGTCACGACGATCGGGCTGTAGACGAGGCCGAAGAGAAGACCACCGAAGACGCCGAGGGTCGAGTAGGTCCAGTTAATGCCCCAGGTCAGGTACTCGGCGGCCACGCGGGTGACGGGGCCGATGATCGTGAAGGCCAGGAAGCCGGTGACCAGCATCGTGATGAGCGGGGTGAGCAGGAAGTCCGCGGTGCCCTTGAGGACCTTGTGCAGGCTCTTCTCGATGAGGCACATGACGTAGGTGACGGCCAGGGTCGGGATGACCTGCGCCTGGTAGCCGATCTTGGCGACATCCATACCGAAGATGTGCCAGTAACTAACCTGCGCCTCACCGGCGAGCGCCGCGCCCGTATTCCAGGCGTTGAGCAGGTCGGAGGAAACCATGGCCGCGCCCATCGCAGCGCCAAGGTAGACGTTGCCGCCGAAGCGCTTAGCGGCGGAGAAGCCGACGAGGACCGGCAGCGAGGCGAAGGCCGCGGAGGAGACCATGTTGATGAGGGCCGCGTAGTCCGCGATAGCCGGGTACATCTGGGTCAGCGACTGCTCACCGAACAGCCCCTCGGCGGTCATGACGTTGTTGATGGCCATCATCAGACCGCCGGCGACCAGCGCCGGGAGGATCGGGACGAAGATGTCCGCGATCATCTTGATGAAGCGCGAGAACAGGTTTCCGCCCTTTTCGGCTTCTTCCTTGGCCTCGTCCTTGGAGACCTCACGTACGCCGTGGTTTGCAACCATGTTGGCGTAGACCTGGTCGACATCGCCGGGACCGACGATGATCTGGAACATGCCGCCGGCGGCGAACGTCCCCTTCAGATCTTCGTTGTCATCGAGGGCCTGCTGGTTGATCTTGGACTCGTCCGCGATCACCAGGCGGAGACGGGTTGCGCAGTGTGCTGCTGCGCTGATGTTGGATGCGCCGCCGACTGCTTCGACGACCTCTCCTGCCACCTTGGCGTGATCCATTGCCGACCACATTCCTTTCTCAAAACCCCACGCGCAACGCCATTGTTACGCCGCGCTGGGCGGTGTGTAGCAATCGATTGACATACTACGGGTGACAGAGTCCTCAACGCAAGGTGCGAGGGGCATCGTCTCAGGTCAGAGACTGAGAGACCGCCCACATACGACGAGGCCGTGGCCACTGTGAGCAGCCACGGCCTCGAACGCGGGTCGCTCAGTCGGCGCGCGCGGCGCTCACTGCACTCACGGAGGCGTTGCCCACGAGCGTCACTCCGGCGCCCTCGCCGTTCAGGAAGCTGCGGGTCGTGAAGACGCGCGAGCCGTCGCCCAGGTAGATCTCGGTGATCGAGCGGTCGTGGAGGATCTCGACGCGGCTGGCCTCCCCCGGCTCCAGGGTGACGACGCGGCGGCCGCCGTGGGGGTAGCGCGT
>ERZ772769.224-NODE-224-length-14186-cov-6.21244_pt1 | contig 14186 bp, 10 predicted proteins | sample MGYA00580987_ERZ772769 | MGnify/ENA primary metagenome ERZ772769 (study PRJEB29015, sample SAMEA2738043) | human oral metagenome | biome: human oral; feature: human-associated habitat; material: saliva | place: China | collected 2234 ...
CGGAGCAATGATGCCAAGTGGTCTATTAATTAAAAAATCAAAACTACGTGGAGTAGAATCAAATGGTATGCTATGTTCAAAACGAGAGCTAGGTTTACCACAAGAAGAAGCAAGAGGTATTTTAGTATTAGATGCAGATACTAAAGTAGGAACTCTTGTGAAAGATTTAAATCTTAAATAAAATCTAATTAGGAGGTGTAAAATATGGTGAATTGGAAAAAGTGGTTTTTAGAAGACGATGAAGATGAGATATATGAAGAAAATACAGCTGAAAAAAAGAAAAAAGATGATTTAGTTGAACGTAGGGAAAAAAGAGCTGAAAATAGAAGAAAAGAGAGAGTTTATCTTGATGAAGATGAGGATTTTGAAATAGATTTCAGTTCCAATAAAACTAAAAAATCATTCGATGAGGACGAATTTAGTTCACAACGTAGTACTAGAAGACGTGATGAAAAAGAAGAAAAATTTGAAGCTTATGAAGAAGTTAATCTTGATGATTTCGAAGTAGATAACTACGATGACTTTGAAGATTACGAAGACGACTACGAAGAAGATTTCAAACAAGAGAAAAAATCTAAAAAAGAAAATGGCTTTATTTCTAAATTTAAAGGATTATTCAGTTCCAATAAAAAAGAAGATGAAGAATTCTTAGATGATGAATATCTAGATGAAGAAGACGATGAAGCTGAGGATTATAAAACATATCTAGAGCGTCAGAAACGTGAACAAAAAGAAAAATCTAAAATAGTTGAAAAAAAATATGATGAGTCTGATTACGAAGATGAAGAAGATTATGAAGATGACTACGAAGAAGAAAATGAGAAAAAAGTAGGATTCTTTTCAAGACTAAAAGACAAATTATTTAATGTAAGTGATGATGAGATTGATCAAGAAGAATTAGATGCAGTCTTAGATGATTTTGAAGAAGAATTAGAAGAAGAGAAAAAAACTGATAAGAGAAAAGTTCACTCTAAAGAAGAAAAAGTTTTAGAAAAAGCTGAAGATGAGCTTGAAATCGAATTTGTAGAAGAAAAAGAACAAAATGTTGTACCTGTATTTGAAGAAATTAATATTGCAGAATATGAAGAAAAAGAAGAAGTAGTATCGGCAAGGAAAGTAACAAATTTAGGTGATGCATTGAAAAAACTTGGAGTGGAGAATTCTGAAATTCGTGACGTTGATATCTTTGATGAAAACCCACCGAGAAGAACGCACCCAACACTTGCAGCTGTAAGAACTAAGAGATTGAAACAAGATCATAAAATTGATACTCTTGGAGATAGTGTAGTACTAGGTAAAGATAGTATAGAGTTGAAAGAAGAAGTAGCAAATAGACTTAAAGAGAAAGTTCAAGAAGAAACTATAGTTCAAGAAGAAAGAGTTACTAAGAATAGTGAGGCACGAAAAGAATTCGAAGAAAACTTCAATATTCTTGAGAGAAGAAGTGATAAAATTGAAAAAGATAATCCTCTATATACTAAGAAGAATGAAGAATTAGATGGTATTTTCGATGAAATTCGCGATAAAGAAAGAAAAACTCATGAAAAAGAAACACCTGAACTTGAGGTTAGAGAACTTGATGCAGAAGGAAGTCGTCGTGAAAAACTTAAATATACGTCTGTAAATGATGTATTAGAAGGTGCTGAAGATTTATTTGAAGATGATATCGATAGAGTTAGTAAAAAACTTGTAGGTGACAGATTCGAAGAAAATCAAGAGGTTACAGAGGATGTTGAAAACTTCAGAAAAGGACTATATGAAGGAAAAAAAGTAAATAATTCACAAGAGAAAACAGCTTTAGATGAACTTATTGAAACTGAGAACATAGATATTTCTCCGAAAAAAGAAGAGACTCTACCTGAAATTGAAGAATTGAATGAAAATCTAGAAGATTTAAGAAAAGATAAAAAAGAAGAGTCTTATGTTGATTTAGTTCAAGAAGCGGCTAAGATAGAAGATATTGAAGTTGAAGATTATGAAGAACTTAAAGATGTTAAAAAAGACAGACTATCTGGATATAGTGATTATCATTTAGATGAAGAGGAAATCGAAGAACTTGAAGAGCAAAATTACCTTGAAGAGTCAGTTGATTCGGTAAATATCGATAGCTTGTTAAGAGAAGTTTCACCAAATAATAAAGTTGTTAAAGTTACTAATGACGTAGATAAGTTCACTGATGAGAAAGTTGTTCCTAAGGAAGTTGCTCAGAAGAGAGTAGAAGATGTTAAAACTTATCAAGAAGATGAAGAAGACGAAGTAGAACGTGGAATTGATTATACAGAAAAATTATATACTAATGATGTTTCTGAATACTTCGATAAAGGTAATGGTACTAAACTAGGAGAATACAAAACAGTTGATCATGGTTATAGACCTGTGAGTAAAGAGAAAATAGAAAATAATCAAAAAATACTTGATGCTATTTTTGAAAAATACTCTTCATCAGGATTATCAGCATCAACTAAATCGGTAACGAGCCAAATGATGAGTTCAAATACTATTACACCGAAACCACGTAGTGTAGGTAAATTCAAACCATCACCAGTATACTCATCTATATATGGTTCAGTAACACGTAAAACTACTGAAAATTCAAATAAACCGGTAGGAATATCAACTACAGGACTATCTATTAATAAGCCTGTAAAAACTACTCAAGAAGTAAAAAAAACTGAAACACAATCAGTAGAAAAAAAAATGGTAGAACCTAAAAAAGTAGAAAATCCAGTGCAAAAAAATGCGAGTATCTATAAAGAAATAGCTTCACAAGAGGAGACTGTTTGGAATATAGGTTCATCAAAACGTGTGCCTAAAAATAAGGTAAAAAGTAAAAAATAATAGTTCAAAAAGGAGGTGAGATAAGTTCACCTCCTTTTTGGAATTTGTTGTTAAATTTGATGAATAGAAAATATAGGTTAAATAAAAAAGGGGTACATATCAAAATCACGATTTTTGAGTCACTCCCTTTTTTTAATCAATTACATATTCCCCGGGACTGATAGTGTTAACGATAGTTTCAAATAAAATTATACCAACTACGCTTAGCATTAGACGAGAACGAATTTTTTTTCTATTCTTTGGAGCATCGTAGACTTTAATCAAATGATCACTCATTTTTGCAAGAGGGCTATTTGCAAGGCTTGTGATTGCTAAAATAGTAGTACCATTTTGCTTAGCTTCTAAAACACAATCATTAATAACTGTAGTTTCTCCACTAAGAGAAAATACTAAAAGGACATCATCTTTTCTGCAGATATCTGGGATTCTTTTAATAGAATAGTGTTCAAAATAGTCGTTTGACCAAAGATTGATTAACTTAAGTTTCCTATTGAAATCACTCATAACCATGTAACTTGAGCCACTGCCTATGCAAAATATACGACGAGAATTTATTATTTTATTGGCAAAAATATCGAAATCATCTTGATTTAATATAGACATTGTTCGAGAAAATTCAACGCTAAGCTGCTCTTTTAAAGAAAGGAAGGTAGAGGTCGTTGAATTTTTATTATTTTTAGCTAGTTCTTTACTCATTTTTAAATCGTATTTTAAATCGATAAAGGTATTATAACCTAATTTTTTACAAGCACGAATTACAGTAGAAGATGAAATAAGAACAGCTTGCTTGATTTCTTTTAGGGTTGTGTGTTCAATATTATCTTGCTTCATTAGATAATCTATAGCTTGTTGTTCTGAAATGGATAGTTTATCATAGTTGTTTTTTAAATTATCAAAAAACATAAGTTACCTCCAAGAGTAAAATTTACTAATTGATTTCCTTTTCGTTACTTAGTATTAAGTATCATAACATAAAAATTTAGAAAATAAAAGCTATTTTTAAAGCGGTTTACATAGTCTAGTAAAATTTTACTGAAATAGTAATTAATTACAAATAAAGGAATTTTTAGGCAAAATAGAAAAAACCGTTTTCAAATCTGATATAATATGGCTATAAAAAATAATAAAAGGAGAAAAGGTAATGGCAAAGAAAAAAAATAAATTCGTCTCTGCTTTTGAGCAATTCGGACGTTCGTTCTTATTACCGGTATCTGTACTTCCGGGTGCAGGTATTATTAAAGGGATCGGGACAGCCTTCAGTAATTCAAACACACTAAAAATGTTCCCAATGTTAAAAAATGACATTATTCAATTTATTATGAAATTCCTAATTGTATTAGGGGATACAGCATTCAATAACTTACCGATTATTTTTGCGGTTGGGGTTGCTGTAGGTTTAGCAAAACGTGAAAAAGGTTCTGCTGCACTTTCTGGTCTACTAGGATTTATCGTATTACATTACGTACTTAACTTCCTATTAGTACAAAGTCATAAATTAGTAGACACTAGTAAATTATCAAGTAACGAAGCAAAATTAGCATTATCTAATGCCATGCAGACAAAAGTACTTGGTATCCAAACAATGGACCTTAGTGTATTTGGTGGTATTATCGTAGGTATAGTGGTATACTTCGTTCATAAGTGGGCTGTTAAAGTTCAATTACCAACAGTAATTGGATTCTTCAGTGGACCACGTTTCGTACCTATCGCAACTATCGTAATTATGTCAGCAGTAGCTACTGGATTATTCTTCGTTTGGCCTCCAGTACAAAAAGGTATCAGTGTATTATCAATCTTTATCCTTAAATCAGGACCTATTGGAACGTTCCTATATGGTTTAGTAGAAAGAGCATTATTACCATTCGGTCTTCACCACGGTTTAAACTGGCCGGTTCGTACAACAGAATTAGGTGGGGCTTGGGAAATTGGTGGACAACGTGTAGTTGGTACAATCAACGCTTACTTAGCTTCATTAGCTGATCCAAATGTTCAGCACGTAGATCCAAGTATTACAAGATTTAACGGTGGTAAATTCGTTTACTTCATGTTCGGTCTTTCTGGTGCAGCTTATGCAATGTACAAAACAGCTGACGAGAAAAAACGTAAAGTTGTAGGTTCATTATTATTCGCAGCTGCTGGTACTTCATTCTTAACAGGTATCACAGAACCAATCGAGTTCACATTCTTATTCGTAGCACCAATTCTTTATGTAGTACACGCATTTTTAGCAGGTTCAGCATTATTCGTAATGCACATGTTAGGAGCAGGAGTTGCTACTCCAACTGGACACGGATTCATTAACTGGGTAATTTATGGAGTACTTCAAGGACCAAAAACATCTTGGTGGTTAGTACCAATCGTAGGTGTAGTTTACTTCTTCATCTACTACATTGTATTCAGATTTATGATTGTTAAATTTGACCTTAAAACACCTGGCCGTGAAGATGGTGATGAAGTTAAATTATCTAATAAAAATGAGGCTCGAGCTAAACTTGGTGTAGAAATCGCTACAATTGGTAAAGAAGAACCAAAAGCAACTGATATAACAGTTGATGCTGATGATGAAGTAATGGAAACAGTACAAAAAACACCAGAAGGAATTAGAAAACAAGCTATTGAGTTAATCAAAGCACATGGTGGTCCAGATAACATCGAAGCTGTAGATGCTTGTATAACTCGTTTAAGAATTAATGTAAAAGATAAGAGTGTAGTAGATCAAGAGCGTATTACAACGAAACTTGGAGCTATGGGATTTGCAGAAAGTGATATGCAAATGCAATCAATTTATGGATCTCATGCTAATGTATTAAAAATGGAAATCCAAGATATGCTTGGTATGGAGGAATAGTTTCATGAAGAATTTGTTTGTTACAGACTTAGACGGAACATTTGTAAAAAATTCAGTATTCGTCGAAAAAGAAGATTTAAAAGCGTATCATGATGCTAAAAATTACGGGGATTTCTCAGTTGCGACTGGGCGTTCTGTTGAAGAAATCAAATACATTGCTGAAGGTAATGATATGGATGTTACACACATGATAGGGTTTAACGGAGCGGTTGTAACAAGACAAGATGAAGTTCTTTTTGAAAAACACATTCCTACTAAAGATTTAACTGGAATATTCGAATATCTAAAAGAAAGCAAATTAATATTTGATGCTTTAGATGGGAAACAGCGTATTGGTAATTTTGACCATGAGAAAAAAGATAGATTATGGAATATGGAGCTAATTTGTGTTGAGAATCCTTTTGAAATACTAAAAGGAAAAACAATCTATAAAATAAATGTAAGACCAACAAAAGACCAATTAGATTATCATTACGATGTAATGAAAGAGAAATTTCCAGAAGTAGAAATTTATAAATCTGGTTCAACACGTATGGAAATCACAGCAAAAAATATTTCTAAAGCTAGTGGTATTGAAACTATCAGTTCAGGGTATGATAGAGTAATAGCTTTAGGAGACTCAGGGAATGACGTGGATATGTTTAAAGTAGCAGATATTTCATACTGTATGAACCGCGCGCCACAAGAAGTGAAAAACCAAGCTACACATGTAGTAGAAGATTTTGCAGCGGCGATAAAACATTTTGTAGAAAACTATGAATAGCAAAAAAGAACCGGCAGTGATGCTGGTTCTTTTGTTATGTATTTTTGATTTTATAAAAGATAGAAATACCTATTAATAATATTAGAGAAAGTAGAAAATTAAAAGTAACAATATATTGAATAGAATATATGTTTAAAAAATAACTAGAAGATACTAAGACGAGTATTGCTGATATCCTTGAGAGGCTCGATTTCATTGAAGTTAACGAGCTAATATTTTTGGTTGTTACTTTATTTGCAAAACTATTAGTTAATATATATTCAATAACTGTGAAAACCAAGACACTATATGTATAAAGGAGTAGTACCACATAAATATTGGACACATGTAAAAATAATGGTGGTACGATAGAAAATATTAGTAAGAATTTTAGGTGGTTTTGTCCATTATTAAAATTTAGAATTGGAACAGAATAGGCTAATATTGCTAATATTTGAAATAATATATATAGAATATATAGTTTGTTACTATTCCAACCTTTTTCTAAGAATAATGCTTGCCATAATTGAAAGTGAGTTTGAAAAAACACTTGATTTACTATACTTAGAATAAAAAGTAATTTTAATTCTCTAGATCTTTTAAGTTCATATATACTAACTTTTATCTGTTGTTTTAGAGAAGAGTTACCCTTAAGTATTGGTGTACTGTATTCTTCAAAAAAGATAGAAATTATTAATATGGATAAAAAACAAAGAACAATCGATAGAAAATAAAATTTCAAGCCATAATTAAAATATAAATATGATCCTAATAGACTACCAATAATCACCGCTACTAAGGAAAATTGGTTAGATAATTTTATAAACCTATTAATGTGTAACTTAGAATTATCTTCTTTTTTTATATCATTAATAATTGTTGCTTCTATTGTACCACTATTAATCGACTCAGATACTCCATATAAAAACCATACAAAACAAATGAGATAATAATTATGACTGTAATAAATTAAAAGGCACATTATCAATAACATGATGTTCGATAGAATATATAGTTGTTTACGAGAATATAAGTCAGCCCACAATCCACTCGGGATTTCAAACAATAATATAGCTAAACTATACATAGCTTGAACAACTGCTATATTAGCAATAGTTAATCCCTTTTCGAATAATATTAAAGTTAAAATTGAGTGAGGTAATGCTTTTGTTAGTGAAATCAGTATTATTGAAATATAGTACACTAAAATATTTTTCTTTAATAAATTAGTCATTATAATTCACCTTTGAAGAATATTTTGCAATTTTTATCAATAGTATTCGAGATTTCTAGTTTTTTGAAATTTCTATTTAAAATACCTAATCTTTTATTAAAAATAGGGGATTCTACTAACAAATATTTGCAGTAGTTTGCAAAAAATATATTATTTATCATAAGTAAGCACCTCATTTTATATGTTAAAACAATATTAGCATTAGATAAAGAAAAAGTCAATAAAAATATTAAAATAAGCATAAAATATAAAACTTAAGTATTATTTTATAGAATAGAATATGCTTAAAAGATTATTTTTTAAAAAGAAAGATTGTATAATATGAGAGTTTGTGTTATTATATTTTTAATGGAAATATAATAGTATATACTTAGGAGTTATAATGAAAACTAGATTAGCTAATTTAATTAAAACCAAACGTAAAGAGTTAAAGTTGTCACAGAAGGCGCTGGCAGAAGGAATATGCACGCAAACTATTATTAGTAGAATAGAGAAAGGAGAAATAACTCCATCAGTTGATATATTTTTTAAAATTATAAAAAAGCTTTGTATACCAATGGAAGACGTAGCAAATCTATTTTCTTTAGATATGACGAATGTAAAAGATTTGTCATTTGATTTCTATGAGTTAGAAGAAATGTTAGTAAAAAGAGACTATAAAACCTTATCAGTTTTGGTGAAGTCTATAAATTTAGAATCATTAAATAAAGAAGAAGTGCTACATGTAGAGTGGTTGAAATCTATTTTACTGTATCAAGTAGAACGCAAACTAGATGTTGCTATAAAAAAGTTGGAGTCTCTTAGTGAAAAAGTTGAAATAGGTTCTCTTTTATTTTGTAAAATCTGTAATACTTTGGGGAATTTATATTCAGAAAGAGAAGATTTTTTAAGTTCTAAGAAATATTATGAATTGGTATTACCTTATCTTGAAGTTATTAAAGGAACAAATTTTGAACAACCTTTCTATTATTCAATATCAAGGATTTATGGAATGATGCAACAGTTAGACGAGGCTACTAAGTGGAATGCGCTGGCTATCTCAAGCTCTCTTAATGCTAAATCGTTTTATATGTTAGGTGACAATTATTTTTTACAATCAAAATTATTCGAAGAGCAGAAATTAATAGACAGTGCCATAGATTCATGTAATAAGGCTATAACTATTTTTATGTTGGAAAGTAATGAATATATGAGGGGAATGGCGCTGTCATATTTATCAAAGTTGAAGGAGAAAGAAAATGAAGAAATGCTATAAATTTTTATTAATATTTACTATATTTTTATCGTTTTTTGGAGGAGATTGGCCTCCTATCATTTGGTAATAATAGACTTTTAGATTAAAAGTATGTGATATTCTATAAGTGAAGGTATACTTAGTAATCTATTTTAAATGTTATAAATCTTAGTAAAAGATATGACGAAAAGTTTTAAATAGTAAGTTTATAGTAAATAAAATCCAGAGCTAACTTTTAAGTTACCTTCTGGATTTTTAATTTTTTTAGTATTTCTCCAATATTTCACCTCTTACCGCTGAGATAAGATAAAGTGAACCTGTAATTAGAAGAGTTTCATCATCTTTTAGATTTGGAATAATATTGTTTAAAGCAACTTCATAATTCTCATATTTAGTGACATGAGTATCGCCAAAACTTTGAACTAGATTATCAAGATTTGATTCTTTAATCTCGATTGGAACTTTTGTCGCTGAGAATTCAGCGGGGATAGTTTTTAATTTTTCAATCATATCTTTATAGTCTTTGTCTTCCAGAATACCGAGTAGAATCTTCAATTTATGGAATTTTTGCTTATCTAGGTATGCCACTAAACTATCAATACCATCATTGTTGTGCGCACCGTCTAGAAGAATATTGTCACGAATCCATTCTAAACGCCCCACCCAAACTGATTTACTTAAGGCTTCTTTTATAACACTATCTTTTATATCGATAATACCACGTTTTTTCAGATTAGCTAATGCTTCTAAAGCTAAAGATGCGTTAAAAGTTTGGTGAGCACCGACCATTTTTGTAGAATACTCTACACCTTTATACGAAAATTCATTACCTCTAGCTTTGACTTTGTTCACAACGATATCCTTTTCGTTTAGGATACTTAAGCTAGCATTTTTATCCTGACAGATATCTTTTATTACATTTACGACACCTTCAGATGCAGGATAAATTAGAACATTATCATTTTCTTGTATAATTCCACCTTTTTCATAAGCAATTTTCTCGAGAGTATCGCCAAGAATAGCGGTGTGATCTAGACCAATTTTTGTAATGATAGATAATACTTTTTCTTTAAAAATATTTGTTCCATCATATCTTCCACCAAGACCAACTTCCATAATTACGAAATCTGTTTTTTGCTCTCTAAAGTACAATAGAGCTACACCTGTAATAATTTCAAAGAATGATAGTTTATCACTTGGATCTGGATTATTTTGGTCATAAGTTTCTTGAACTAGTTTGAATAAACGATAAGCTTCTTTATATGAAATAAAATCATCGTTAACACGAATCCTATCGTTAAAACTCAGCATACCAGGACTTGTGTATAATCCAACTCTATACTTAGTTTTTAAGACATCTTTCAAATAAGAACAAGTAGAACCTTTACCATTAGTACCGGCAACGTGAATTACCTTAAGATCTTTTTCAGGATGATCGAAAAGTTCAAGAATATGTTCCATTCTGTGAAGACCAAGTTTCATCCCAGTACGTTCTATTTTATATGATGAAGTAATAAGAAGTTCTTCGCAAGTACATTCAATTGCATAGTTCACAATTTCATCTTCATCTAAAGTCAGAAGTTTTTCAGCAAGTTGTTCTAAACTTAACTGACTGAAAAGTTCTAATATGTTATTTTTATCTTCTAAATTATTTTCTTTTAAATATTTCTCAAATTTTATTTTACAATTCAAATTCATAAATAAACACCAACATTTCTAATAATATACACTTAATTTTATAATGATAAAGATAAATTGTAAAGGATATAATTTTGGTGCAATATAGTAAAATTAGCACGGGAAGGCTAGAAAAAGAATAAATTATTTATTTTTACTTAGATTTTCTTCTAAATATTTCATTTTTGATAATGATGTTGTTAATGAACTTCTATTTCTTGCGAAAAAACATATTTCTTATGTGAGAATGTAGGTTTTATTGAATAAAATTTAATTTTGCAAGTTAATACTATATAACTAGTTATTCTATTATATTTTTTAAAAATAACCCTTCTTTACTTATAATTTTTTATATGTTATAATACAGATATGTTATATATTATATAAAGACAATGGAATTTTAAGGGGTAGTATATGAAAATAATATTAAGAATATTGTATATTGTTATTTCTGTTGTTGTAATGGCTGGTTGTAGTGAAAAAAATACTAGAGAAGATTATGATATCTCAATAATATCTAAGGATAAAGTATCTCTTTTTAAACAGGAAAATAGGTTGATAAAATTACAAAAAGAGATAAAACGAAAAGAAGATTATGGCTTTTTAAAAGAAGATTACTATGATTTGAAAGATAAGATGTTTTTAAAGACAACAGTAGTTGGAAAAGATGCCTTACTTGCAAAAATAGATAAAGAAGCACTAAATATTAAATTAAAAGAAGATAATTCGGAGCCGTATACATTTACACACTATAAAAATAAAATATATGCTACAACTGTATTTACTGATAGATTTAGTATAATAGAATATGATGAAAATTTTAAAGAGGTAAATAAAAAAGATATAAAAAAAGAGGGTATAAATGTAACAAATGATATTCAAGTTTACAAAGATAACATATATATATTCTCGGCGGCAATATAGATAAAAATAATCGATTAAGGAATTTGATATGGAAGTTTGATATGAGTTATAATTTTGTGGATGAAATCGATTTGAATTATAGTCAAGGCGCATACATGAGATTTTACATTAAAGATGATGTCATTTATTTAACTCAAAATTCTCAAGGTTTAACGGAAAAAAATGAACCAAAAGGTAGTAACAAGTTATTAAAATATGACTTGAATACAAAAAATACGGAGTTGGTAACTTTAAACTATGCTTATCCGCTAAATATTTATCCAGATGGAGATAATCTAATAATAGAACATTATAGTTTATATGTTCCTAATTATACATGGACTATTTTAGATACAAAAAATAAAAAACAAAAAATTATATATTTCAATGATAGACCTAAAAATGAGGATAAACCGCCGTTTTTTAATCAAGATAAAATGAATTACTACTTCTTGTTCTATGATAAACTATATGTCTATGACAAAAAAACATTAGAAGAGAAGGTCTATAATTTATCTGATTTTAATATAACGGATGCGAATATAATAGTTACTAAAACCTCCGAGTAGTTTTAAAAAATTATGGCTGTTTGTCAAGTGTGGTTGACTTTGAAAAATAGGAGAGAATATACTGATAACACATGTTTCAGAAATTAGAATTTTTAGGACGAAAGAACGAGAAAATTCTTAGTTTCGAATCAGTATAATATATGGCTCGTCGAAAGACGAGCCTTTCTCCATTTTTTCGATTATTTTCAAGATTTTTCAACTTTAGTTTCATTTTAATTATAACTTTAAGTTTATATAAGGTTGGGAGTATATAATATAAACATAACAAAACTTAATAATATTTTTTTTCATAATATATGGGACTGATTATTTTATCAGTCCCTTTCTCCATTTCTAGAGTAATTTTTAGTACGAAAGGACGAGAAAATTCTTAGTTTCGAGTCAGTGTAATATATAGCTCATAGAAAGATGGGCTTTTCTCCATTTCTAGGACTTATTTTCAAGATTTTTCAATTTTAGTTTCATTTTAATTATAGCTTTAGGTTTACATAAGGTTTGGGTTATATAATATAAACATAACAAAACTTAATAATATTTTTTTCATAATATAAATGGCTCATCGAAAGATGAGCCTTTCTCCATTTCTGTAATATGGTTGATAGTGTTATTATTAAAAATTGAGAAATATAGCTTTCTTACTTGACATGAAGATTATTTTGTAATACTATGAAATTGTATCAAGAGCCTTACTAGTTAAGGAGAGATACTTGAAGAAGAGAAAGCCTTATTAGTTAAGGATACCAAAAGGCATATCTATTTGATATGCCTAATTTTTTGATAAGAGGTAGTATTGTGATGTTTGATATTTTTGGAGTATATCTTATTGATTTCAAACAAAATATTGGTGGGGAAATTTCTGGGAAGCACTATGCTGTTGTTATGAGTAAGATGTCAAAGAAAGATGATACACTTATTGTACGCCTATAACAAGTAAGAAAAAAGACAAGAAATATAGGGGTGGAATAACTATAGATTGTACAAAATATCAAAAAAATCCGACATATGAGAAGGCATTTGTAAAAATTAGAAAAATAAGAGAAGTTCATAAAAGTAGATTTTTAGGAAGAAAGATTTATGATTTAGAAGAATCAGATACAATAAAATTAAAAGATGCTTTTAGAAGTTATTTTGATTTATAAATTTATGAATAATAATCAGTTCGTTTTTAATTATTTTAAACTATAGAGAGTAACCAAAAAATAATTTTTTGAGTTACTCTTAATTTTATACTATATCTATATATAATATTTCTTTTCTAAGTTTAAGAGAATTTTTTCCCGTCAATAAGCTTTTTATTTTTGATATCTTTTATTCCTGCTTGTAGAAATTCAGCCTCTAATCTGTCCTTATTTGTCTGGGGTTTTAAATTTTTGGGATATAATTAGATGTTTTTTAAAAAATTTTATTTGTAATAAAATTTATGTTGTGTTTTCGCATATTATCACCTCACTATAAAAATATACCATTATTTTTAGTATTATCAATATAAGAGATATATTTGAGAAATAAATCTTAGGATAAAGTGTTTTTCAGAAAATCATCTATTTTTCAACTTTAATTTCATTTTAATTATAGTATAAAGTTCATGTAAGGTAAGTGGGATATAATATAAACATAACAATACTTAATATTATTTTTTTCATAATATAAATGGCTCATCGAAAGATGGGCCTTTCTCCATTTTAGAAAATAATTTTCAAAACTTTTCAATTTTAGTTTCATTTTAATTATAGTCTAAAGTTCATGTAAGGTAAGTGGGATATAATATAAACATAACAAAACTTAATAATATTTTTTTTCATAATATATGGCTCATCGAAGATGGGCCTTTCTCCATTTCAGGGGGAATTTTTCATTTCAAATTTAAAGTATTTAGATAATAGATATTTTTTTTCATCGGTTAGTCGTAATTCTATCAAGTCCAAAGGATGAAGATAGAATGTACGAATAACACATGCTACAGAAACTAGAATTTTTAGGACGGAAGGACGAGAAAATTCTTAGTTTCGAATCAGTATAATATATGGCTCATCGAAAGATGGGCCTTTCTCCATTTTATAGGTAATTTTTGATTTTGAGTTTGAAATATTTAGATAATAGATATTTTTTTTCATCGGTTAGTCGTAATTCTATCAAGTCCA
>ERZ772769.227-NODE-227-length-14053-cov-5.1273_pt1 | contig 14053 bp, 10 predicted proteins | sample MGYA00580987_ERZ772769 | MGnify/ENA primary metagenome ERZ772769 (study PRJEB29015, sample SAMEA2738043) | human oral metagenome | biome: human oral; feature: human-associated habitat; material: saliva | place: China | collected 2234 ...
TTACCAGCAGCAGCTTTAGCTATGTATGTAACAGCTAAAGACAGCAAGAAAAAAGTTGTAGCAGGGTTATTAATCCCAGCAGCACTTACTGGTTTCTTAACAGGAATCACTGAACCAATCGAGTTCACATTCTTATTCGCAGCACCAATGTTATTTGCTACTCACGCAGTATTAGGTGCGTTAATGTCAGCAACTATGTATCAATTTGGAGTTGTAGGTAACTTCGGAAGTGGATTAATCGACTTCTTAGCTCTTAACTGGTTACCAATGTTCAAAAACCACTCATCTCAAGTATTCGTTCAAATCGCAATTGGATTAGTATTCTCAGTAATCTACTTCTTCGTATTTAGATTTATGATTCTTAAATTCCAATTAAACACACCTGGACGTGAAGCAGATGATGCTGAAACAAAACTATACTCTAAACAAGAGTACCGTGAAAAAGGTAAAGAAGCAGCTAAACCAGAAGTTAAAGATGATGCAGCTACTCACGATGATCAAGCTCTTATCATTTTAGAAGGTTTAGGTGGTAAAGATAACATCGTAGACGTTACTAACTGTGTAACAAGATTACGTGTTAACGTTAAAGATGAAAGCTTAGTAAAAGATGATGAATTCTTAAAACGTTCTGGAGCTCTAGGAGTTGCTCGTAACGGTAAAGCTATTCAAGTAATCATCGGATTCTCAGTAGGACAAGTTAGAGAAGCTTTCGAAAAAGAATTACACAAATAAGATAATTAATAAAAAGGAACTGATGTAAAAATCAGTTTCTTTTTTTGTTATGAATATCTATATATAGATACTAGTACCTTATTAAATAGCGTTCTTCCTTGCATTCACAAGGTAGCAAGCAGTTATAATATATGTTTTAATGATAAATAGAACATTTATAAAAAGGGGAATTAAGGTGGTAACTTATAGATGCATAGTAGGTAAAAAAATACTTGGTAAACAATTGTTACCAAGTATTTTAATTTATATTAGAACGCTGGAGTAGCGTGTCCTTTTGGTTTAAGTTCTTTGTTAATGTAATCTTTAACTTTTTCACTAGCTAATGCTTTTTTCACTGCTTGAACTTTAGCATCGTCTTTGTTATCTTCACGAGCTACAAGTGAGATAGCGAATGTTAAATCATCTGATTTTTCAAGAGCTAGACCGTTTTTATCAGGAGTTAATCCTAATTTAGAGATGTAAGTTGGGTAGTTAAATACTAAATCTTTTTCATTGTATGCTTCGTTAAGGTTTAGTAAGCTTACTTTAGTGAATTTAAGGTGTTTTGGATTATCTTTGATATCTGCTTCAGTTACTGTAAAGCTGTTTGGATCTTTAAGAGTAATAACTTTAGCGTGATCTAATAAACGTAAAGCACGAGCTAAGTTTGTTGGATCTGAAGGGATAGCTACATCAGCACCATCTTTAAGATCTTTAATATCTTTAAGAGTTTTTGAGTAGAATGATACAGTCGCGTTGTAGATAGGTTGAACTGCTACAAGGTGAGCATTATTTTTTTGGTTAAATTGTTCCATGAATGGTCTGTGTTGGAAGAAGTTAGCATCAACTTCTTTATTGTTTAATGCAACGTTAGCTTGAACGTTATCAGAAACTTTAACGATTTCTAAGTTGTAACCTTCTTTTTTAAGATCTTCTTTAATCATTTCTAACATGTCTGTCATTGGAGAAGTGTGAGAAGCTACTTTTACAGTAACTGGTTCTTTCTTCTCTTCTTTTTTAGGTGCTTCAGTTTTGCTTGAACATGCTGTTAAAACTAATAATAATGCAGCTAAGCTAGCTATAAATGAAATTATTTTCTTCATTATATTTTCTCCTATTAAGTATGTTTTTTATTTAGAGGTAAGGTTGTTGATTGTATATATTATAGATTTTGAATTAGTAATAATAAATATTTATTAGAAGGCTGCAGTAGCTTTACCTTCGAAATTCTTTTGTAAGAAATCTTTAACTTTTTGGCTTGTTAAAGCTTTTTTCACTGCTTGAATTTTTGCATCGTCTTTGTTATCTTCACGAGCTGCAAGAACACCAGCATATGTAAAGTCAGCTTTATCTTCCATTAGAAGTCCATCTTTCATTGGTGTAAGGTTTAATTTAGCAATGTAAGTTGGATAGTTGAATACTAAATCTTTTTCTGCATATGCATCACTTAAGTTTAAAAGACTAACTTCTGTAAATTTAAGATGTTTTGGATTATCTTTGATATCTTTTACAGTAACATTATAGCTGTTAGGATCGTTTAATGTAATTAATCCACCGTGAGCTAATAATCTTAATGCACGAGCTAGATTTGAAGCATCAGATGGAATTGCAACATCAGCACCATCTTTAAGATCTTTAATGTTTTTGATATTTTTAGAGTAGAATGCTGGGATTGAGTTATAAACTTTTGCAACAGCTACTAAGTTTGTTTTATTTTTTTCGTTGTACTGTTTCATGAATGGTTCATGTTGGAAGAAGTTAGCATCGATTTCTTTGTTTGCTAAAGCAACGTTAGCTTGAACATTATCAGATACTTTTACAATTTCAAGAGTATATCCTTCTTTTTGTAAATCTTCTTTAACTAATTCTAACATGTCAGTGAATGGTGGGACATGAGCAGCAACTTTAATAGTTTTGTCTTCTTTTTTTTCTTCTTTTTTATCGCTAGTTTTACTAGAACATGCTGTTAATACAAGCACAAGAGCTAAAAGATTAGCAACAATAGATAATAGTTTTTTCATTAATCTATTTCTCCTTCTTATTTGTGAAACGTTTAGCTAATCCATAACCTATAGATTGAATAATAAATACATATATAATAAATATTATTACTATTAAATACATTAGATCATAATTGTATTCTTGATATCCATATCTAAATGCAAATTCACCAAGTCCACCTGCTCCGATTACACCCATTACAGTAGTATACGCTAGTAAACTAATAGTAGTATAGGTGAATGATAAGATTAAGTTATCCATTGTAGCAGGTAATAAGAAGTATCTAATAATTTGAATTTTTGTAGCTCCCATACTTATAGCTCTATCTACAATTTTTTTAGGAACATTAATAAGGGCTTGTTCAACAAATCGAGCATAGATACTTACACCAACTAGTGTAAGAGGCAAGATTGCTGCAATATTCCCAAAAGATGTTTTAAATAGAAATCTATTTACAGGGATTAATATGAATACAAAAATTAGAAACGGAACACTACGTAGGGCATTAAGAAAAATGCTAAGTCCTTCATAAACTGCTCTATTCTTTAATAAATAATCACGACTGAAAGCAAAAAGCATAATACCTAATGGTAGGGAAATGAAAAATACTGTTAACATAGAGTAAATCATCATATAGTTAGTTTCCCAAAATGCTTTCATAATACCATCGTAATTTGCTTTAAATAAATCAATCATTTAATAAAAACTCCTTTACGTAGTTATAGTAATTACTGTCGTAATCGTCTTTTGCATTTTTATTAGGTACGACAATATCTTTTATAGTAGAATCATCGATAACTACCACTCTGTCACAGAAGTTCTTAAGTAATGAAAGACTGTGTGAAATCATAACAATCGAAATATCAGTTGTAGTTCGCAGTTTGTTTAAAAGAGCGAAAATCTCTTTCTCACTATTAGTGTCTAAAGCAGAACTGATTTCATCACAAAGTAGAACTTCAGGTTCTTGTAGTAGAGCCATAGCAATAGCGACTTTTTGTTGTTCACCACCACTTAAGCTACCACAAAGACTATTTTTTAGTCTTGTAATATTCATGAATTCAAGAATATCATCTATTTTCTTTTTATCAACAGAAACCTTATTTAGTTTGTATACTAAACTTAAATGATAATATACACTTTTATTATCGATAAGATTAGAGTGTTGGAATATGTATGCTAGATTTTTTCTAGTATTTCTAAGGGTGCTTGCATCCATAGATTTTATAGAAGAGTTTTTATAAAGTATATCTCCACTATCATATGAAACAATCCCGTTGATCATCTTAAGAATAGTACTTTTACCTGTACCATTTCTTCCGATAATTCCAATAACTTCTTTCTTATTAATATCAAATGATATATTTTCTAATTTGAAGTTAGCATCTTTATATTGTTTTGATACGTTTTTTAATTGAACTATCATAATATACCTCCAAGCTAAACTATACCACTTTCGGAAAATGATTTCAAGAGTTTTGTTTAATTTTTTAAAATTATTTGTTCATATTGTTCTATGCCTGTTTGATAGTGTTTAGACATCTGTTGTGTGAATTTTTGTGATTTGTACTGATACAGTTTGTAGTTGTAGATTGAAAATAGTTTTAAAAATATAACAAAAATAGTAAAGATTACTATTATTATAACGATTTGTATTACTCTTAATTAGAAGATATAAAATGAATTGTATTAGAATAAAAATCAAAAGTGGATTATTTTTTTGTATTACAGAATGAAAAATTAAAGTATTTAACAAAAAAATTAGTATTTATATTTTCTAAAAATGTTCTTATATAATTCTTTATTTATTTAGTCGAATCGTTTATAATTATAGTTATGGTCTAAGGAGGTAATCTATGAAGAAATTGACAATAGTAGATATAGCAAAAATGGCCGGAGTAGGTACTACTACTGTCTCTAGATACTTTAATGGTGGAAATTTAAAAAAAGAAACAAGAGAAAGAATTAAAGAAATAGTAGATAAGTATAACTACACACCAAACACTTTTGCTAAAGCGTTAAAAAGTACTGATAGTAAAATTATCGGAGTGATAGTTCCTTGTTTGCACTCTTATATCAGTGGAAATACTTTAAAATATCTTGATAAAGAATTAAAAGAAAATAATTATGAGACGCTAATAATGAATGCCAATTTTGATGAGAATAAGCAATTGGAGTATATAAAAAAATTAGCGCGAATGAATGTAGACGGAATCATTTTATTACCTACTACAATGAGTAAAGCTTATGAAAGTACTATTAAATCTATAGATGTTCCTGTCGTTATGTTAGGTCAAGAAGGCGAGTATACGTATAGTGTTGAGTACAATGACTTCAATGCTGCTAGAGATTTAACGAATTATGTTCTAGCTAGTGGACATAAAAAAATAGCTTACTTAGGTGTTGGTGAGGACGATATTGCAGTAGGATACTATAGAAAATTAGGTGTTCTAAGAGCATTAGAAAAGTATAATCTAGAACCAGAGAATATATTAATTACTAATTTCGGAATGGAAGAAGGCTATGAAATAGTAAAAGAGAATATAGAAAAGTTGAAAGAAGATAGTTGTTTAATTTGTGCAACTGATAATTTGGCTTATGGAGCAATAAAGGCTCTTGAAGAAGAGGGTTTAAATGTAGGTGAAGATTACTCTGTAGCAGCATTTGGAGATTATACTTCATCTGCACTATTAAAATCACCATTAACAACGATAAAATTTGATTTAAAAGATGCGGCTAAGCAGACGGTAGAAATGTTATTAAATGTAATAAAAAAAGAAGAAACAGATATGAAACTATTAATTGGTTATGAATTAAAAACGAGAGATAGTGTAGTTGATTTAAACAAGATGGAGAATAAAAATGACTAAAATAAAAGCAATTTTTTTTGATATTGATGGTACAATAAGAAGTTTTAAAACAAAAACAATTCCCGAAAATACAGCAAATACTTTAAAAAAATTAAAAGAACAGGGGATAAAGATTTTCATAGCTACAGGAAGAGCACCATTTCATACTACATTTTTAAATGATTTATTAGATTTTAAATTTGATGGCTATATTACGATAAATGGTCAATATTGTTATTTAGAAAATGGTGAAGTTTTAAATGATAAGATATTATCTCAAGAAGATATAAAAAATGTCCTTCCTTATTTTAAAGAGAATAAGATTGCGTGTGACTTTGCTTTACTAGATGGTGCATTTATGAATTTGAAAAATTCAAGGGTAAAATGGTTAGAAGATGAGCTAGGGGATCCAGAGCGTTTTAAAGAAGATCCGTTGGCATATGACAAAGCAATTAGTGAAAAAATCTATCAGCTTAATGTCTTTGTATCAGAAGAGGAAGAAGAGGGCTTTTTAGCATATATGCCTAATTCAAAAGCGGCAAGATGGACTACTCATTTTACTGATGTCATTCCAAAAGATGGTGGAAAAAATACTGGAATTGATGCAGTTATTGCACACTTCGGTATTAAATTAGAGGAAACTATGGCATTTGGTGATGGTGGTAATGATATAGATATGCTTAAACATGCTGGTATAGGTGTAGCGATGGGGAATGCTGGAGAGAATGTTAAAGAGATTGCAGATTATATCACGACAAGCGTAGATGATGATGGAATAACAAATGCGTTAAAACATTTTAATGTAATATAAAAATGAAGACTAGAAGAGTTTTTATAAATCTTCTAGTCTTTAACTATTTACTAAATTTTTCTAAGAATGTATCAACACTTTCTTTTGGCATTATGACAGTAAGTTTGTCATTAGCTTCTAAAACTGTTGTTCCTTTCGGTACTATTTCACGTCCAGAGCGTTCAATCTGAGAGATAAGTGTATTTTCTGACCACTCTATTTCTCTGATAGATTTTCCAACCAAGAAACTATCATTTGATATTGTTGTAATAATTTCTACTTCCATTTCAACTTCATCATCATCTAGTCTATTACTAGTAAGTATGCGGTCTAATAAATATTCGTAAACAGGTTTTGTTCCTAGTATATTCGCAGTCATATAAGCGAATAGGCAACATAGTGCTATAGGAAGGAAATAGTTAATTTTTTGTGTCATTTCAAATAATAATATTATTGAAGTAATAGGACTTCTGACAATTGCTGTTAGATATCCAGACATTGATAATATTACGAATAAGGCAGTGTATTTCGCATCAAAGAAGTTGCTAAATAATGTTCCAAGTATTGCACCTTGAATTAAAATAGGTAGAAATATACCACCTGCAACTCCTGAAGTAAACGATATAAGTGAGAATATAGTTTTTATAAAATATAATGTTAATAAAAACATAAAACTGAATTTATTCTCAATTAAAAATTCTACTAAATTATGCCCACTTCCAAGTACTATAGGATAAAAAATAAAGAGCACAAATGAAATGAGAAAAGCTACCTGAGGTCTAAATACTATATTTAGTTTAAAGAATTCATAAATTTTAAATAGTATTTTTATAGTGATATTATAAAATGTTCCAAATACCCCTAATAAGATTCCTAATAAGGCAACCCAAGGATATATACTAACTTCCACATATGGCACCTCTGGGAATTTAAAGATAGCGGTAAGTCCAAAGATGTATTGACCAACTATATTAGCTACGACAGCAGCACTGAAACAGCAAATAATGATTTTTTTTGTAATTTGCTTATGAACTTCTTCTATAGAAAATAGAACGCCTGCCAGTGGTGCACCAAAGGCAATTGAGAGTCCAGCACTAGCACCACAAGTAATAAGATATTTTTCTTTAATGTTATCCTTTTTTAAAATTCTTGATACAAGTTTTCCACTCATAGCCCCGAGTTGAATAGATGGACCTTCACGTCCTAGAGATAAACCACCTAAACTTGCTGTTAATCCACCTGTAATTTTATAAATAAGTACGCGTAATGGATTAGGATTTAATCGACCGGTAATTTCAGCTGATACTTGTGGAATTCCACTTCCACTAGCCATAGGTTCTCGTTTGAGTAAGAAACCAGAAAACAAGGCTAGTAGTATTAGCGCCCCTAAGAGTAATATCTTATATATGAAGCCGTTTTTTATAAATTCTGCAGTATAGTGAACTAGTTGCTCACTATAACCTATAAGGAGTCTGTAGCTAGCGCCGACTATTCCAGCAAATAATCCAACTAAAATTCCATCAAGAAGTAATGATGTTTCAATTTTAAAATTTTTATTTTCTATTTTATTGATTTTGGAAATTTTCATTTAAATCTCCTTTCTAAAAAATGTCTATATCATAATTTTACTCTTAAATAGGAAAAAAATCAAAACAATTTTAAAATATTATTTATTATTAAAAATACAAAATGTGTGATATAATATAATTATGTTAAGAAAGGAGTAAACAGGATGAACATATTAGTAGTTATTGGTATAATACTGTTAATTATCTTACTAGGTCTTTATGCATTCTGGCTTAAATTGTTAAAAGGTAAGCCAGGAAGGATTGCAGGGGCTGAAGTAGAGAAGAAAACATTTGAAGAAGCACTTGTTGTAGATGTACGTTGGAGAAAAGAGTATGCAAGAGGGCATGCGATAAATGCGATTAACTTGCCGATTAAACTTTTCAAAAATAATAGTGATGTGCTAGATGATTATAAAGATAAAGATATTATTCTATATTGTGTAGTCGATGTAACATCTCGTAATACTGAAAAATTATTAAGAGAGCGTGGATTCACGAAACTTCATATTGGAGATGGAGTTAAGCAATACGATTATGGTAAAGCAATATACAGCAATGTATTATTATCTGAATTCAAATACCGTATCTCAGTAAGTAAAAATAAGCAGTTTTTAAACTTAGGTAGTGAAATTTTAAGTGATGAAGAAATCAAAGTTTCACCTAATGAAATAGATAGTATTTTAGATAAGTTAAATAAAGATTCAGAAATTTTTGTTTATAGTGATAAACCTGAAGAAAGTAAAGAAGTATGTAAAAAACTTGGTTTAGATGGTTACACAATTTTTAATTTAATTGAACCATTCAATACTGCTAAATATAGAAATGCATTCTATAATAAAAATGATTATATAGAAACACAAGCTGATCAAGAAGCATCATCTTGTGGTTGAGCATAGAAATTAAAATAAACGATAGGTTATCGTTTAAAATTAATGCTAATAAAAGAATGATATTTTCATTATAAGTGGAGGAATCCTTTGTATGATGAAAACAAATTTTGGGAAATTCACATAGAGTAGGATTACTAGATGTGAATTTCTTTTTTGTATAACTAACATAAAGAATTAATACGTTTACTATAAAAAAATATTAAATTAGGTTATAATATAAGTGATGGAAAATATGAAATAGAGGAAGATAATTATGAAAATTTTACACGTATTAGCACAATTACCTATTAAGACAGGAAGTGGTGTATATTTTACTAATGTAATTGAAGGGCTTAAACAGTTTGATGTTGAACAGGCTGCGGTTTATGCAACAACGCCGGAATATGATTTTAATTTCTTAGATGAGAAATTTGAAGTTGAGTTTCAAGGTAAAGACATTAGTTTTCCTATCGTAGGTATGAGCGACATTATGCCTTATGAAAATACTCTGTACAAAAATATGACTGCTGAGATGTTGGGAACTTGGCAAGAAGCATTCCGTAAAAAATTAGAAAAAGCTAAAAAAGAATTTAAGCCAGATGTTGTAATCACACATCACTTATGGATTTTAAGTTCTATAGTTTGTGATGTATTTGAAGGTGAAAAAGTAATTGGAGTTTGTCATAATACGGATATAAGACAAGCCGAAAAGAACCCAGCAATGAAAGATAAGTATGTTAAAAATCTTGGTAAATTAGATAAGATACTAGCATTAAGCAGTGGTGTAATAGAAGGAATTTCTAATATTTATAGCTACCCTGAGGATAAAATTGTAAATATTGGTGCTGGATACAATGAGAAGATTTTTTATCCTGCTGAAAAATACGAAAAACACGATAATGTAAAAATTCTATACGCAGGAAAATTTGATGAATCAAAAGGTTTTTATGAGTTGATAAAGGCATTTAGATTATTAGAGAAAAAAGACGCTAATGTAGAATTAGAATTAATAGGGAACTTGAAAGAAGAGGATAGACCTAGGGTCGAAGATTTAGTCGGTGATTCTAAGAAAATAAAAATATATAATGCCGTAGATCAAGCACATTTAGGGGAAATAATGAGGCATAAAGATATTTTTATACTACCATCTTATTTTGAGGGATTAGGTCTTATTGCGGTCGAAGCTTTAGGAAGTGGACTAAGAGTAGTTGCTACTGAGATAGAAGGGCTTATAGAATTTCTTGGAGACAAAATAAATAATTCTGAGATAATAGAATATATAGCAATGCCAACTATTTATGACACTGATAAGGCTGTTGAAGAAGAAAAACCAGCATTTGTAAATAGAATAGTAGGTGCTTTAGAACTTATGATAGAAAGAACAAGAGAGCAGCGTGAGATTCCTGCTGAGTTACTAGAAGAAATTGAACATCACTCTTGGAAGAGAAAAATAGAAATTATTTACAAATTATTGTAAAATAATACTTAGTGATTATTTGCTAATGATGGATTAAACAAAAGAGTATAAATTCATCAATTTAAAATATGTAGATGTAAAGTTTTAATGGAATATCGATAAGCTTTACGGTTGAGCTTTAATATTAAATAAATTGTACGGGAGTGACTAGAAAAAATCGCTTTGTAAAATAAGATTTTTGAGTTGCTCCCATTTACAGTTTTTTTAAGAATTATTAGGAGAAGAAAATGGATAAGATAATATTAATAGATGGTAATAGTTTGAGTTATCGTGCTTTTTACGCTATGCCAGCTTTAAAAAATAAAAAAGGACTTTATACAAATAGTGTATATGGTTTTACATTGATGCTAGAAAAAATATTGGCAGATACTAATCCAAAGTATGCGTTAGTAGCCTTTGATAAAGGTAAACAAACGTTTAGACATCAAAGTTATGAAGCATACAAAGGTACTAGGGATAAAACTCCTAGTGAGTTAGTAGAACAATTCGGATATGTTAGAGAACTTCTTGATTCATATGGAATAAAGTATGAAGAACATTTTGATTATGAAGCGGACGATATTATAGGAAGTTATGCTAAAATCGCTGAAAAAGAAGGTTTAGAAGTAATAATAGTGACTGGAGATAAAGACTTAACTCAACTAGCTAGTGAAAATATAACAATTTACTACACTAAGCGTGGTGTTACAGATATAGATTATTATACGCCCGAGTTTATTGCTGAAAAATATGGATTAACGCCAGAACAAATCGTTGACATGAAAGGTCTTATGGGAGATAAGAGTGATAATATCCCAGGAATTACTGGAGTTGGTGAAAAAACTGCGATAAAATTATTGACTGAATATAAAACTGTAGAAAATGTACTAGAAAATATTGATAATATTAGTGGTAAAAAACTAAAAGAGCGACTAACAGAAGGTCGAGAAGATGCTCTATTAAGTAAAAAACTAGCAACTATTTATACTGAAGTTCCAGTTGATAATAAGTTAGAAGATTTAACATATAGTGAGAATGTAGAACTAAAAAGAGAGTTATTTGAAAAACTTGAGTTTGTTTCATTTTTAAGAAAATTATCTCAAGAAGCTTCTACTGAAGAGGTGGGCGTAACTGCTGAAAAGACACTTGCTCCTAAAAAGGAAATTAGTATTGTTTTAGCAGATAAAAATACGAAAATAGATTTTACCGACAGTACTTTACATGTTGAGTGTTACACAGAAGATTATCATAACTCAGATGTAGTAGGAATAGTAGTCTATAAAGAAGGAACTGCTTATATTTTTAGTGAAGAACAATTTTTCACTAATGAGTTTGTAGTAGATTATCTTCAAAGTGAAATTTCTAAAACTGTTTATGATTTTAAAAAGATTTTATTTATAGCGAAGAGAAATGGAGTGGATATTAACGGAGAAGTTTTCGATGTGAAAATTGTATCTTATCTTCTTGATGTTAATGCCAAAACTGAAATTGATAAAATCGTCTTTAACTATCTTGGAAAAATAATAAGTAGTGACGAAGAAATATATGGTAAGGGGGCAAAACGAACTATACCAGTTCAAGAAGTTATTAATCCGTATATAGCTGAAGTTGCAGAGAGTATTGCATTGATGAAACCATTGATGGAAGAAAGACTTGCTGAAGAGAATATGACGGACTTGTATAAAGATATAGAGATTAAAGTGGCTAAAGTATTAGCTAATATGGAATTTGAAGGAATACATGTTAGTAAAAAAGCTCTTGAAGAAATGAGTGCAGAGTTTGATGAAAGAATTAAAACTTTAGAAGCTAGCATATATACTTTAGCTGGTTCTGAATTCAATATAGCTTCACCTAAGCAGCTAGGAGTAGTATTATTTGAGGATCTAGGACTGCCACCGATTAAGAAAACAAAAACTGGTTATTCTACAGCTGTAGAGGTACTAGAACAACTACAACATAGTCATGAAATTATTCCGTTAATTATGGAGTATAGAACTATCACAAAATTAAACTCAACTTATGCAAAAGGGTTAGTAAAAGATATTACTCGTGAAGGGAAAATTCATACACGTTATGAGCAAACATTAGCTCAAACAGGACGCTTATCATCAGTGAATCCGAATCTTCAAAATATACCAACGAGAATTGAAGAAGGGAAAAAAATCAGAAAAGCATTCGTTCCAGCTTCTGATGATAGAGTAATTTTATCTATTGACTATTCTCAAATAGAGCTTCGAGTATTGGCTCATATAGCACAGGACGCAGGAATGATAGATGCCTTTAAACACGATGTGGATATTCATACTAAAACAGCTAGTGATGTTAACGGAGTTAGTCTTGATGAGGTGACTTCTTCAATGCGTCGAGAAGCTAAAGCTGTAAACTTTGGTATTGTTTATGGAATTTCTGATTTTGGTCTATCTAATAATCTTGGAATTACTAGAAAACGTGCGAAAGAATTTATTGATAAATATTTAGAAACATTCAAAGGTGTTGATAAGTATATGACTGATATCGTAGATTTTGCAAAAGAACATGGTTATGTAGAAACTTTATTCAATAGAAGAAGAGCATTACCGGATATTAATGCGAAGAATAAAATTGTAGCTAATCTAAATGCGCGTATTGCGATGAATTCACCAATTCAAGGAACTGCTGCGGATATTATAAAAATAGCTATGGTTAATGTATTTGAATATTTAGAAAAAACAAATGTAGATGCAAAATTATTATTACAAGTACATGATGAATTAATCTTTGATGTAAATAAAGATATAGAAGAAGAGTTTACAAAAGAAATGATTAAAATTATGGAAGAAGCGGCTAATTTAGATGTTCAACTTAAAGCTGAAGCTAGTAGTGGAGCGTCATGGTATGATGCTAAGTAAATAAATATTATAGTTTTTGATAAAAGTTAGTATTTAACAAGTACATATGTTGATATACTAACTTTTTCTATTAAGTTTTTGTTATTGAGAGTAGACATATTAGGAAATAAGAAAAATATGAAGCGAAAACAAAAACGTTTACAAAAATATATTGTATTTGATATAATTAATAAAAAATATTACATGACAAATGTAAAATAACATTCTGAGGAGATGTGATTATGAATAACAATCCATTAGTTAACGCAAGAGAGCAAATTAAAGGTGCTTGTGAAGTTTTAGGTTATAAAGAAGAAGTGTATGAATCTTTAAAAGATCCACAAAGATTTATTGAGATTTCTATTCCTGTTAGAATGGATAATGGTGAGGTAAAATACTTCAAAGGATTCCGTTCTCAGCATAATGATGCAATCGGTCCTACAAAAGGTGGATTAAGATTTCATCCACTTGTAACAGCTGATGAAGTTAAGGCACTATCAATTTGGATGACATTTAAATGTGCGGTTGCTAATCTACCATATGGTGGAGGTAAAGGTGGTATTATCGTAGATCCAAAAGACTTATCAAAAGGTGAATTAGAAAGATTATCACGTGGATATATTCGTGGGTTATACAAATATCTAGGAGAGAAACAAGATGTTCCGGCACCAGACGTTAATACTAATGGACAAATCATGTCTTGGATGATCGATGAGTATAATGTCCTTACTGGAGAACAAGGAATAGGAACGTTAACTGGGAAACCATTAGAATTAGGTGGTTCTTTAGGTAGAACTCAAGCGACTGGATATGGTGTAGCACTTGCTGCGAAATTAGCACTAGAGAAATTAGGTAAATCTACAGAAGGTGCAAAATTTGCTGTTCAAGGTTTCGGAAATGTAGGTAGTTATACTGTGGATACAGCTGTGAAATTTGGTGCTACTG
>ERZ772769.235-NODE-235-length-13594-cov-4.38976_pt1 | contig 13594 bp, 9 predicted proteins | sample MGYA00580987_ERZ772769 | MGnify/ENA primary metagenome ERZ772769 (study PRJEB29015, sample SAMEA2738043) | human oral metagenome | biome: human oral; feature: human-associated habitat; material: saliva | place: China | collected 2234 ...
TACCAGACACAAAACACCCCTCCCACGAGTGGTGCATCCACCACCAGACCCCACCCCTGCTCGATGCTGACGATGTACGGATCATCCCCGCTCGCGCGGGGTTTACCGGTACGTCATCCACACCGGCGAGGGCCCCACCGGATCATCCCCGCTCGCGCGGGGTTTACCACGCCGTGCGCGGCTACCTCGGCAAGGCCACGGGATCATCCCCGCTCGCGCGGGGTTTACTTGGTGTCGTCATTGACTACCAGAACGTGCACCGGATCATCCCCGCTCGCGCGGGGTTTACAAGGTTGGCGGCACTGCGTTTCGGTGTGCCGCGGGATCATCCCCGCTCGCGCGGGGTTTACGGGGGTGCCCCTGTTTTGCGAGGGGGTGGGGTGGGATCATCCCCGCTCGCGCGGGGTTTACGACGGACGTTTAGACGGCGATGCACTACCCTTGGGATCATCCCCGCTCGCGCGGGGTTTACCCCAGGCTATCGGAGTTCGCCAACACTTGGGACGGATCATCCCCGCTCGCGCGGGGTTTACGTCATCATCCTCGACACCGACGACGACGGCTGCGGATCATCCCCGCTCGCGCGGGGTTTACAACGCGAACATCAAGTTCGACGCCCGCTGGGTCGGATCATCCCCGCTCGCGCGGGGTTTACAGGCCAAGGTTGACGCCAAGAATGCCGAGTCGAGGATCATCCCCGCTCGCGCGGGGTTTACCTGCGGGCGCTCGCGGACCTGCCCGCCGACGCCGGATCATCCCCGCTCGCGCGGGGTTTACGGCTTGACTCGCCTTGTCTGGGTGTGTGTATAGGGATCATCCCCGCTCGCGCGGGGTTTACTTGCGACCGAACCGGGTGAGATACTTCCCGACGGGATCATCCCCGCTCGCGCGGGGTTTACGGACCGTCGCAATCCAACGTCATGCCGGGGTGCGGATCATCCCCGCTCGCGCGGGGTTTACCGTCCCCGGCTGGCGAGGAGGCCTTGGCATGAGGGATCATCCCCGCTCGCGCGGGGTTTACCGCCTCGCTCAGCTGCGTGGCCGGCGAGGCTCCGGATCATCCCCGCTCGCGCGGGGTTTACCTCTAGGCGACTCACCTTCAAGGCCACTGTTCCGGATCATCCCCGCTCGCGCGGGGTTTACTCACCGACAAGGACAAGCCCGCCGGCGTTGAGGGGATCATCCCCGCTCGCGCGGGTTTACTCGAACAGCGAATGCGCGACTTTGAGAACCGCGGGATCATCCCCGCTCGCGCGGGGTTTACTTGGTGGCAGTGTCTTTGTGCTGATTTTCGCAGGGATCATCCCCGCTCGCGCGGGGTTTACCCCTCCCCCCGTGTTGACACCCCTGCCCCTTTGGGATCATCCCCGCTCGCGCGGGGTTTACTGCACGCAGTAGTAGTTCTACGGGGGGTGTGCAGGATCATCCCCGCTCGCGCGGGGTTTACGTCTCCCAATCGTCGTGCTCAAAATCGGTCGCGGGATCATCCCCGCTCGCGCGGGGTTTACCACCGCGTCTTGACCAAGTACTACCGGATGGTCGGATCATCCCCGCTCGCGCGGGGTTTACACGGGTCCTGCCTGGCCTGCATCCTCATGCGGCGGATCATCCCCGCTCGCGCGGGGTTTACCCCGTGGACCAGGCCCAGCCCGGTGACTTGCTGGGATCATCCCCGCTCGCGCGGGGTTTACAAGACACCCACCACCATCCTGCTAGCCGCCACCGGATCATCCCCGCTCGCGCGGGGTTTACGCGCGCAGCGCCGCAGCGTGCCCGCGAGCGCCCGGATCATCCCCGCTCGCGCGGGGTTTACAGGGTGTCCTGGGCCTGCGAGTCCTTGTAGGGAGGATCATCCCCGCTCGCGCGGGGTTTACGGCGACGGCGTGGACGTCGGTGACGTGGCCGAGGGATCATCCCCGCTCGCGCGGGGTTTACTGAGTACGTGGCGGCGCCTGTGCCCGAGAGGACGGATCATCCCCGCTCGCGCGGGGTTTACTCAGGCTATGTGTCTGCGATGGTGTCCAACGGCGGATCATCCCCGCTCGCGCGGGGTTTACTGTGTGTTAGTTGCGTGCGCGTGTGCGTGTGTGGGATCATCCCCGCTCGCGCGGGGTTTACGTGTCGTCCTCTAGGCGGATGTAGTCGCTGAAAGGATCATCCCCGCTCGCGCGGGGTTTACGCCTAGAGGACCTACGCAAGGCCGCCGCGTACCGGATCATCCCCGCTCGCGCGGGGTTTACGGGGTTGGAGCGCTACCCCCGTTGCTGACGGTGGGATCATCCCCGCTCGCGCGGGGTTTACTTCTGCGACTCCCTCGGCTGCTCGCCCGGGGCCGGATCATCCCCGCTCGCGCGGGGTTTACGTCCTCTCCAGGTCGAACCACCCGCTGAAGGGGGGATCATCCCCGCTCGCGCGGGGTTTACGGTCACCAGAGGCGGCCGGAGCCGGCCTTGGAGGGATCATCCCCGCTCGCGCGGGGGTTACTGGGGGCACCCGGCGCTCCTCGAAATCAATGACGGATCATCCCCGCTCGCGCGGGGTTTACTACGCGCTGACCTGGATGCGGTCGAAGGCGGCAGGATCATCCCCGCTCGCGCGGGGTTTACGCCGAGGTCATCGACATCACGGAGAACCTGAACGGATCATCCCCGCTCGCGCGGGGTTTACGACCGGCATGGGGACGTTGCAGGACAAGATCAGGGATCATCCCCGCTCGCGCGGGGTTTACGTGAGGCCGTATGACCGGATAGTGCAGGCGTATGGATCATCCCCGCTCGCGCGGGGTTTACTCAACGTCGCCGAAATCCGTCATGGCAGTTCCCGGATCATCCCCGCTCGCGCGGGGTTTACTCCTTGTACCTGTCAACAGTCAGGTAGAAGTTGGGATCATCCCCGCTCGCGCGGGGTTTACTTGCGGCCGAACCGGGCGAGGTACTTCCCCGCGGGATCATCCCCGCTCGCGCGGGGTTTACCGTTGGTTTGTGTTTGTGTTGTTGGTGTTTGTGGGATCATCCCCGCTCGCGCGGGGTTTACGTAGTGGTGATGGCCTGAGTGCACGCCTGGGTGGGATCATCCCCGCTCGCGCGGGGTTTACCCGTCACCATCAACCAGAAGAAGTGCGTGTTCAGGATCATCCCCGCTCGCGCGGGGTTTACAGCGACCCCGACACCGCCCGAGGCCAGGCCGAGGGATCATCCCCGCTCGCGCGGGGTTTACTAAACTCATGGACCTGCCGGGCTGGGCTCGACCGGATCATCCCCGCTCGCGCGGGGTTTACAAGTCACCGCAGAACACCTGCCCGGACGCCCTGGGATCATCCCCGCTCGCGCGGGGTTTACTAAACTCATGGACCTGCCGGGCTGGGCTCGACCGGATCATCCCCGCTCGCGCGGGGTTTACAAGTCACCGCAGAACACCTGCCCGGACGCCCTGGGATCATCCCCGCTCGCGCGGGGTTTACGTAAACAACGTCGAGCGCCGCGTCGAGCTCGACGGATCATCCCCGCTCGCGCGGGGTTTACGGTGTCGAGCTGTGGTCGGGTGATGGGGCGTGGGGATCATCCCCGCTCGCGCGGGGTTTACGAGGCCTTCGACCAGGAGCTTCAGGTCGTGGTCGGATCATCCCCGCTCGCGCGGGGTTTACGCGCGCGAGGAGGTCCCGTTCTCGTCCTGGTACGGATCATCCCCGCTCGCGCGGGGTTTACCGGGCGGTCGCTGGGGCGATGGTCATGATGCTCGGATCATCCCCGCTCGCGCGGGGTTTACGTCACGGAGGAGGCCGCTCAGGCCCTCGTGGACGGATCATCCCCGCTCGCGCGGGGTTTACAATTTCAATAATCCGAATGAGCAGCCAGGTGGGGGATCATCCCCGCTCGCGCGGGGTTTACACGTCCTCGCGGCTGGCGGTCGAGACGTGGCACGGATCATCCCCGCTCGCGCGGGGTTTACCATCCAAGTGGGTGCAGCCCCGCAACCGTGTGCGGATCATCCCCGCTCGCGCGGGGTTTACACTTGCGGATCCTTGGAATCCCAACGACGAGGCACCCTACCAGACTGCGTTTGCCTTCACTGCCGACCTAGCGCTCGCTCCGCAGAGTTCCGATAGCGTCGTCGTCTTGCAGCAATCGACCAGGACTCCTTCGGAGCCTTGACGGCGCCGGGGATCGCCTGCGATCCCTCGATCTGCCGGTACGGGGTGCGCATGACAAGGCACCCTTCGATATCGACCGGTTCACGCTCGTGCGCCAGGGAGGCGATCTCGAACCGTTGCTCGGATCGCACCGACCAGATCAGTAGAGCCCGCCCCTCCCCGATGTATGCGCGCACCAACTCCCACAACTGCTCTCGCACTCGAGCGGAGAGATGCCCGACGAAGACCCCAGGAGATACCTCTAACAACCAGCGAGTCATGGAGCCCCGCAACGAGGCAGGGGCAGCAGAGAGAACCAGAACTACCATCCCCCTGCGTCCTCTCCAGCGTAGTTTGCCCCACCAGCTACAGCACGCTGCTGGTAGTCCCACAAAGAGACGACGTTGATGTTCATATCCTCCAGATCATCAACCTCAAGCAGACGGTAGATATCTTTGACCGTCCGTTCGATGATCTTGAGCTCGAAGACCTTGTCCCGAACTCGCCGTCGAGTGGTCCCAGTGAGGTCATCCATCCCCTCGGAGACGACGTCGAAGGCGATGGGGATCGTTGTCTCCGCTTTGTACAGGTCGGCGACATCGTAGACGAAGGAGCGCTCGTGGCCCGTGTGAACGAAGCCGAGTCCTGGAGAGCACCCCAGGGAGACAATCACTCCGTGAACGACGCCGTACAGGGCTGCGTGCGCTGCTGAAAGCGCCTGGTTGATCAGATCCGACGCCTCGAAGTCATCAGGCCGGTAGTCGCGTCGGGTCCAGGGAACCCCAGTGCGCCTAGAATTCTCGCGGTAAACTTCGCGAACCCGAGCTCCTTCCCGGCCTCTGAGCTGCTGCATGGTGAGCCCGTCAACATCTTCACCGCTGAAGCGCATGCAGTACATCTCGCGCGCCACCCGCAGTCGCTTCTGGGGAGAGGAGACCCTGGCCGCTTGCTCCACCAGCAGGCGGGTGGATGTCGCCAGCGATCGGCCGTGCGCGTAGTAGCGCACGCCGTGTTCACCGACCCAGACCGCCGTCGTCCCGCACTCGCCCAGCAGACTCATCGCCTGGTTACTGACCGACGTTCCCGGACCGAGGAAGACCGCCACCAGAGAGGCGGCAGGGACATGGATAGTGCCCTGATCGTTACGCGCGGTCAGGGCACCATCCTCCCGGTGCACTACGCAGTGCTCCAAGTAAAGAAAGGACATCCGGTCCTGGACACGGGGCAGCGCCGTCACCGGAACCGGCAGCATTCTGACCATCGTCAGTCCTGTCTCACCCGGGCGAGCGTCATGAGCCCACAACCGTAGGCCTTGGACCGGCCGATCCCGGCGATGAGCGCACGGCGCAGGGGCTCAGGATCAGTGACACGCAGGACGCCTTCGTAAACGGTGCGGTTGATGGTCACGCGGTCGTATCCTTCACCTCCTGGTCGTCGCCGGTTGAAAACGGGACGCTCCCGGTACGCGACCAAGACGGCCTCGTCAGTCCCCTCACCATCAGTATGGTCCACAGGCATGAACTCGAAGCCGAACCGTGGGACGCGGTCAATGAGCCACTGTCGCTGCTGTTCAACGGTGACGTGTCCGTAGCGTTGCCCGCGCACTCCTGGGCCCCGAGAAGCCGAGTAGGACGGGTTCGCCGCGAGGCGGAAGGCCCACAGCTGCCCAGCATCCAGCGAGGCGAGGAATGGGGAGTAATCCAGGGTTCGTGCCTGGGTGCCTGCCGCCCCCGCCTCCGTGACGAGCTGAGAGCAGTCAGGCTCTACCGGTGAGAGTATGTACAGGGCCGTCGTCATGCCTCGGTCGACCCGCCACAAGACTCGTCCCGGGCCGTCACCGACATGACCTCCGGTGGCACTCATGACGACGGCATGCATGGCCTGAGGCGAACCCAGGTACTTGCGCGCGAGGCGGCGTTCCGGGGCCAGATCGATCTTCGTCAGAAACACTGGTTCGCCTCCTCCAACGCAAGCATGGGATCATGTGCGTCCACTTTAGGCACACCGACCTGCACCATGACCCGTTCAACCTGGCGGAAGTCATAGTCACGACGTCGCGGATCGAAGGAAACCGGTACATCGCGACTGCCACGGGCCGCGCCCCGCTCCCCTATGGGTACGGCCTCCTGGTCGAGAAGCAGCTCCGCGTCAAAGACATGGCTGCGGTGCCGCCTCTGGAACCACAGTGAGGCAAGCCAGGGCTCAGCCCGAAGCGCATCGAGCAGCGCCGCCTCCCGAAGGCCCAAAGACACGGGTGGCGTCGGCGGGCATGAGCGCCTGCCGAGATACAGAGGGAAGGCCGGATGGTGAAGCGCCTCGTCAATGCCCTCCAGGAGGGGGCGATCACCTTCGATACCTGCGAGAAAGACAGCATCGGCGAGGTAGTATCGGTTCGACAGAGGCATGGAGTCCTTGCCGTCGAGGGTGCGTGCCGTGTGGAAGTCCCTGATGACTCGACCGGGCTGATCCTTGCGCACCCCGAACCGCAAGGACAGGAGATCCTCGATTGGGTCCGTCCGGCGTCGGCCGACAGCGGCCGCCAGCATGCCAATGATGCCGCTCTTGGACGGCTCAAGCTCGGTGGAGCGGACGGTGAAGCGAGATTTCACCCCCCAGGCCTGCAAAGGTCCTGCGAGTCGCAGGAGGAGGACGGTCATCAGGCTCGCTCCTCACGGCTCGCTCGGGGAGCCACAACCTGACGGACCCGGTCGGGCAGGTCGGCGAAGGACACGCGCTCACCAAACGAGGAGACGGCATCTGAGTCCTTGAGAGCGACGACGAAGCTGCTCAGCGGCCTCAACCCATAGTTCTTCTCGATCGTCTCGGTGTACTGAGCAAGCGCCCCCACCGAACGTTCGACGTAACCGCGGTCGGAGGACTCCGGTACCGGCTCCTCGAAGGCACCGACGAGGGAAACAGGTTGGTCGTCACGGATAGAAACAACGATGGCTTCCGGAAGGGTCCGGTTGGCGAACGTGTTCTGCTTGCCGGTGGGCATGGATAGGCAGAAACCCTTGATGAAGACCTCCAGCGCTCGCAGTGCCGCGTCGCCGTCCCCGAGGTTCTCGACCAGCATGTCGAGATTGACGGTGGCATAGCGGTACATGGTGGCCGAGGAGAACTCGACCGTGCCCATCATGCCAGCGCCGGCATCCTCCTCCTCTGATCGGTTCTTCTCATCGTCGACGGCGGTGAAGAAGTCGTACTCGTTCTCAGCGGCGTGTGTGGAGATGGCGTGGGCCACTTGGCAGGCGGCGTCGACATTGAGATCGGTGTCTTCAGCAACCATGCGTCCGAAGAGCGCGATGTCGACGGCGTGCTCCTCCTTGAAGATTTTCTTGACCATCTTGGCATCGAGTGCCTCACCGCTGCGGGCCGAGGCGATGGCCAGCTCGGCCAGGCGCGCGATCTGGCTGGTGGACAGGAACAAGAGGTATCCGGATTCAGGAGCCCCGTCTTTCTTACCGCGCGGAGGTGAAACCTTGATCTTGGCCGCCTTGAACACTCCCTCGGCGAGCACAGCGGCGTTCTCCGCGAGCTCAGGTGCATCCTTCGCAATTGCCTCGGCCAATACCTCGACGACTCGCTTCGTGCGTACGCCGACGTCATCGGCGTCCAGCAGATCATTGAAGTACAGACGCGTTGCTCGTTTCCAGGACTGGCTGGAGACCCGCAGACGGCGAACGCCGCCGTATACAGCAGATTTGGGTGAGCCCGAGTCGTCTCGGTTGACGCAGGAGGGCGGAAGGTTCTGGATGATGTGAATATCGATGTAGGTGCTCATTGTCAGTTCTCCGGGGTTGGCGCGGTTGTCGTTGAGTTGGTCGCAGATGCTGGGGTGGCATCGTCGGAAGACGCTGGGGATTCGGCAGACAGGAACTGGTACTCCCGTGACCAGGTCAGGCGAACCCTTCTGGCTCCGCCCGGTTGCTGGAAGTGGAGGATGTCGTCTGCGAGCATGGCGTGATCCAAGGTGATGCTCCGGGCTCGGAGCAGCGAGACGAAACCCCGCAGGTGGTGGCGCAGCTCGGTGACGGTCGTCGAGGTGACCAATGCGTTGAAGCGCGCCCGGGCCGAGGGGTTCTCGTCGTCCGGTGGACCGATCAGGCTGCGGGCGGCATGGCCGAGCCCTTCTCCGGGCGCGAACATGGGGTCGGTCCGTGATTGCTGGTGCACGGCATAGAGCGTCATGGCGGTATGGACGGCGGTCTCCTCCCACGTGGGGGTGTCTCCCGCGTAGCCGGGAACGTGGACGCTGGTGAGCTCCCAGATCTCGGGGAGCTCACCGGGCGGCCTGTTTACGCCCTTTCGTAGAGCGGCCAACTCACCGCGTGCTCGAGCCTCATTGCGCCGATAGCGGGCCTGCAGGCCTTCCTGCCCTTTCGTTCCACCAATGCGCTGGTCGACGAGGCGGCCGATATTCTCCTCCAGCCGCGGACGGTAGGGCCGCTGGCGGGCTCCTGGCAGTGCTGAATCTGCGAGGTTGGCGTGTGTACTGGTATCCGACACAGTCATGCCGGTGTCCTTTCTTCATTCTTATTGTTCTCAGCGCTACTGTCTTGCTGCGCAGGTGCTGGTACGGCCACGTTTAGAGCACGGCGGAAAAAGAACAACGCCTTGCCGACGTCCATCCGTCCCTTTCCCTCTCCACGTCCGGCGAAGGCGGTATCAGGCACGGCGGAGGCCAGCGCCTCCTGCTGCCCCCATGCCTCGGAGCGCAGCAGCCTGCGCCATTGGTCGCGAGCCCTGACCGGGTCAGCTTCGTCGAGGGAGGCGAGCCAGCGAGGGAAGCGCTCATCAATGATCTGGTAGAAGGCGGCACTGGCATGCTCGCGCGCAGCCGACGCCGTATCCGGGCTCCCACCGCGAGCACGGTCCAGGTTCCCTGCCAGGTTCCGTAGTGCGGAGGCGACCTGCTCCGTCTCCTCCATGGCGTCGTGCACAACGGCGAGCAGTCGCGTGTTCTCGGGGTCGAGTAGGCCAGCGGGCAGGGGAAGGACGTCGTCAACGAGCTCGGAGACAGTTGACTCGTTATTTCCGTACTCGATGCCGACGGCACGTAAAGGAATGAGACCACCTGCAGGCACGATTCTGCGGCGCATGAGCTCCTGATAGAAGGAGACGACACCGGGGGAACGGTACTGCGTCACTGTCCCTGCACCTTTAACCGTGACCTTCGGGCTCAACTGAGCCACAACGGTCGACAGCCCCCGCCAGAATGCCCGGTCTGTCGGCAACTTGCGCGGCATATAGACGGGCGTTTTGAACTTCTTGGTCTGAGGTTCGGAGAAGCGCCATGCGGTCATCGGTTCCACCAGATACCGGTTCTGAGGTGTTGCCTTATCTCCATTTCCGAGGAAAAGACTGGTGACTCCCGCATCTTCACCGTGCAGCAGAACGCGGCGCGTCTGCCACGTATAGCAGCAAACAGGTCCTGTAGGTTCCAGGTCGTGGGAACCCGCCGGACCGTCATTCTCGCGCTCCCACGGAGCAAGATCCTGCTCCGGATCGACGTCGACCAGATCAGGGAGGTTCTCGCAGACGGCAGTGTTGAGGAGCAGCGTCCGTTCCAGGCTTTCGCCCCTCACGGTCACGGTGCCGATCTGCCCTGTCCACCCAGGGCCGATTGGGTACCCCTTTCCTCCCTTGACCGAAGGGTCTCCGACGGCTCCGGTGCGGATACCGGATGGGTCGAAGGCATGAACGTGCACCAGCCATCTGGCCGCCTCCGCCCAGCCGATGGACTCCAGTCCTTGAGCCATACGAGTCGTGAAGAAGGGATTTCCGTTGGGCACGTCTACGATGAGAGACTCCAACCCCGAAGTTTTGCCTGATGCTGCGTGGATACCCGCAACCTGGAAGAAGGGACGGTCCGGGTGGCGCAGGTCGAAGCGCTCCCGATAACGCTCCAGGTAGGCACTGGCGTCCCGTCCCAGGCGCTCAGGCGCCTCCCAGTACTCTCTCCAGGTGTCCAGGTCCTCCGGCCCATCCATGGCGCGGTGGCAGATGGCCAGCAGCAGGCGCAGGATGGCCACGTCCTGGCTGGCGATCTCGCCGTGGATCCCGGTGATGCCCGTCGCCTCCCGGAACAGGGTGAGGAGGGAGACCTCATCGGGGGTGCCATCGAGCCTGGTTATCCGGATCCAGGGCTCGTCAAGAAGATTGAAACTGTGCGTCATTCTGATTGGACCTCCTTGAGCCCGGTGGATGGGGAGTACTCGAGTACCGTGTCGGCCAGTTGCGCCCGGCCCTTATCCAGGAGAAGGAACAGCTGTCCGCGGAGCTGCGGATCATCCTGCCAGGCAGGTACGACACGTATTTCCAGCTCATCAATGACCTGGTCGATCCTGCTCGGGTTGCTCAGACGCGGGGGCAGCCTCACGGCGGACAGGGCCATGGCGCGGGCTGTCTTCCTGTCCGGGGCGCGGTCTGTGGGGATCATGGCTCCTGGAGCCTCCGGTGCGGATGGCAGGGTGCGTAGCTCCTCCTGGCTGCCTACCCGGCGCAGGTCCAGGAGGATGACCTCCAGGGAGTCCTCGCCGTCGCGGACTTGGGCGCGTCCCCTCTCCTCGTTGTCGGAAGCCGTCACGTGCAGCCAGCCGATCAGGGAGGCGCTCTTCCCTCTCCGCTCGGGCTCATTCAGGAGGAATCCCTGAGCAGCCTCATGCTTCGCACGGTTACTCGTCGCGTGCTTCTCTCGAGCTCGGTCGACGGCCTCCTGCCACGACGGCGGTACTGGGGCATCGGGGCCGTAGACGGCCTCGATGAGGTCGTGGACATCGTCGGGAACCGTGACGATGCCGGAGCTGTTGATCACCCGGTCCAGTGCGGCCGCGCTCATGAGCATGTCCTGCTCGCCGTAGATCGCTTTGGCCCCCGGTTCCAACGAGGGCTCGGGGGACGACGTCGACGGCAGCCAGTCGATATGGCAGACGGGCTCGGCAAGTCGGGGCGGCCGCTGCCGCTGGTGACGGTGCAGGCGTCCCATGCGCTGGAGGACCAGGTCGATGGGTGCGAGGTCGGTGACGAGCAGGTCGAAGTCGACGTCGAGGGACTGCTCGACGACCTGGGTGGCGACGACGATGGCTCTGTACGGGCGCTTTCCAGCCTTGCGCGGAGGACCGAAGCGGTTGAGAAGATCCTTGTCCTTGTCGAGCCTGTCGCCGATCGTGAACCGGGCGTGGTTGAGACTGACGTCCTCTCCGAAGTGCTCGCGCAGCCGCTCATAGGTCTCCTGGGCGCGCCGCACCGTATTGCGGACCACCAGCGCGCAGCCGCCGTCGACGAGGGCCTCCTCCAAGAGCGGGATCAGAGCATCCTTCGTAAGCCGTCTCATCCGGACTGTGCTGCGTCGTCCCGACGCCGTCGGGACAACCTCGGTGTGCTCCTCACTAGCAGTAACCAGGCAGGGGAAAGGAGTGTGCACGTTCTCAGGGGTGGGACGACGGCGGACGCGCTTTCCCGCTGCCAGGCGCAGGCCCCGTCGGTAGGCGTCAACCATGGCGGAGCAACGAGCCTCGGACAGTGTGGCCGACAGGAGCACGACCGGCACCCCGTAGGCCGCGAGCCAGGTCAGGACCCGGTCCAGGTAGACGTTCATGTACGTGGAGTAGGAGTGCACCTCGTCGACGATGACAACCTTGCGGGACAGTCCCAGGTGTCGCATGGCCAGGTGCGGGGAACGCATTGCCCCGAACAGCAGATGGTCCACGGTGGTGACGACGAAGTCCGACAGCATCGACTTCTTGCGCCCGCTGAACCAGGCCAGGATCGCCAGATCGGCTCTACGGCCGTCCTCGGAGTCCGTGACACGGCCTGTTCGGGCTTCCTCCTCGTCCCATCCGATCCCGCTAGGGCGTGGGGTCTCGCCGATCGAGTCGTTAAGCGATCCGAGGAGCCGGTCACGGATCTCGTAACCGCGGCGTCGAAGAAGCTGCGCCTCCTTGTTGAGTCGAGAGCGTCCGTGCAGGAGCTGAGCCGCAAAGTCGGAGGGAGCACCCTCGCCGGCGTATGCCTCCTCAATGCTCTCCAGCCAGTCGAGCTCGCGGGAGAACATGGCGTCCGTTGTCGCCTGGGTGGGTAGGGCGAAGAGGATTCCGGAACGGCGAGTGCGGGCGGCGAGCACCTCGGCGGCTATGAGGGCCGCCTCGGTCTTTCCTCCTCCTGTGGACTCCTGGACGATGAGCATGCCCGGCAGACCCATAGAGCGGGCGGCCTGGAGTGTGCGCGCCTGGACGTCGGTGGCACGGGAACCGTCGGGCAGGTTGAAGCGGCTGGTGAGCAGACAGTCCGGATCAGCGCCATCATCACGGGGGCGCCATGGCGCGGGGATCTCCAGACGCGACAGGCCGGTGGCCACGCGAAGCGCGTGGGACTCGGGGCTGAGCAGGCGCGCACCATCATCCTCAAAGGGCAGCAGCGGAAAATAGGCCTCAGTTGAGGCGATCCAGTCCGAGACGATGAGCAGCCCCGAGAGCTCGACGAGGAAGGGCTGAGACCATCTGCGCTGTGCCCAGCGAGGGAGAAGAGCCACAGCACCGGTACGTCGTGTGACAAGTTCAAGGAGCTCGCAGCGGGTCGCGCTCCACACCTCATCCTCACCGAGGAGGTGCTCATGTCCCTCGTAGTCGGTGGTGAGAGCCGCCGTAGTAGGCGGAATGCCGTGGTGAGCTCCGACAACGGAGGCGAGGGCCTCGGCGGGTTCAAGGTCCCAACCGTGCCCGTCCATAAGCCAGTTCTCCAAGATCACGTGCCCAGCCAGGGCGTGCGGTACCTTGCGCCGCTCGAGAGGATCCACCGATTCGTGGATCAGCCCTGCCTCCTTCATGCGGTCGTCGAGGGCCGGGGCCTGGACGGAGAAGGCCGGGGTGCACTTGCCGATGTCGTGCACCCCGGCAATCCAGGAGGTGAGCAGACAGAACTCCTCCACCGGGGTCAGTCCTGAGTCGGAGTCCGCGAACTCGCGCTCAATGAGTTCGAGGACGGTGGGCGCCAACCAGTGTCTGGCGAGGTGCTCAGCCACTGCTGCGGCGTCGAGCAGATGCAGCCAGAGGGGGAGCCAGTGGCGACTCTCGGGGTCATAGCCGAATTTGGCCCATACGGATCGGACTTGCTCCGAGAGCGTCACAGGGATCTCCTTCGTTGGAGGGTGAAGCCGAATGGACCTCAACACTGAGGTTCGTCCGCAGGGGATTTTGGAGTGTTTCAGCGGAAACTGCGTGCTTCCGCTCAGCAGTAGCAGCCCACCCCAGAGACAGTTCAAATTTTCAATCAAACGGGCCTCAGGAACCGAGTTTCCACGGGAGATAGTAGCACGCGGACCACTCATCATGAGACCTATAACATGGGAGAAGCGCTGGCATCCACTCTCTACGCAGAAGGTTGATGAAGCTACTTTAACCGGAGCGGTGAATTTTGGCGCCGCATCTTCTCGCGCGATCCATTGCGATACAAGCCGAGAAGCCC
>ERZ772769.236-NODE-236-length-13587-cov-4.73359_pt1 | contig 13587 bp, 10 predicted proteins | sample MGYA00580987_ERZ772769 | MGnify/ENA primary metagenome ERZ772769 (study PRJEB29015, sample SAMEA2738043) | human oral metagenome | biome: human oral; feature: human-associated habitat; material: saliva | place: China | collected 2234 ...
AGTCGGCAGCGGGCCGGCTGGCGCACTCCGTGAAGGCTACATGCCGCGAGAGGTTCGCGAGGTCGAGGGTTCAGGGTAGCGCTCGCCTGAGGGGGGCGACCAGGCAGGACGCCGTCCAGTTCCTGCCGCGTGTCGCGGGAGAGTGTCGCTCCTGCAAGAATGACATAATGTGCATTATCGGCGTTTGGCGAGTGGGGTGGATTGATTCCAAAATGGCCCTTCCCTTAGGGGTGCGGCTCTGCTCTGAATGCTGACGACTGTATTTCTTCCTTCACCGCAGTCTGCTGCCCTCGAACTGTATAAGAAATAATACAGGCTCAGATGTGTCGCGATGATGGCTTCTTACATACACTGGACAGGTCGGAAGTTCCGACATTCTTATGTGTAGGTGGAGAAGCCATGCCTGATCCTTCGAACCTCTCGAGCTTTACCTCTGACCCTGCCCCGGTGACCATTTCGCCTGCTTCGCAGAAATCGACAGATGTCACGTCCGAGCCAGAATTGCCGTCCCAGAGAGCGACGAAATCGAAACTACGCAGAATTATCACAGTGGTCATCGTTGCTGTCATCGCAGTGGGGGGTGGCACCTACGCAATCTATGCACATTTCTATCAGCGAGGTGCGTCGTCTCCCGAGGCAGTCATCGACTCTATATCTCGTGCGATTCCAAGTAAAGACATTACCACTGTGTTTAAGATGCTCTCACCTGGTGAGGTTGACACTATCTCTGAGTCTGCGGATGCTGTCAAAAATGCTGGAAGCGGTAAGAGCAAGAGTAAGGTGGGAGGGCGATCGGCAGGACCTGACTCACTGTTTTCCGCTGAAGCAATCAACCAGTATCTGGATGCTATCAGCGTCACATCCTCGACTATGACCTATGATGTGGATCATAAATCTGACGATCTGGCTGTCGTTAAGATTTCTTCCTGGAAGCTGAACGTTGATGTCGGACAGAATCTTGCGTCCACGTTGCGGACTCGGTACCAAAAATTCAAAGGTTCGTCGCTGAGTCGTGATGAGGGTCGTTACTTTGATGACTTAGATTTCTCTGGCGCTAAATTTAAAGGGGATGTCGCCAAAAGTCTTTCTGATAGTTTCCCGCTTGAAATTGTCGTGGTTCGGGAGTCGGGAAGATGGTATGCATCGCCTTTGATGACCTTAGCCCAGTGGTCATATCAAAACCGAGTCAAGCTCAACTCCGAGATAGACGCTCCTGACTACTTGGCGAATTTCAATGAGGCGGAAGGGGCTAAGAGTGCTCAACAGGCCGTTGAGCAGTTAACTGAGGCGGTCTTGAGCGCGCGCCGTCCTAGTGATCTCCTGAAGCCTGAGGTGACTGACCTCATCGCACTTCCGGAAAGACGTCTTGCCATGGTGTATGGACCAACCCTCATAGACGATGACAGTCGCTACTCAGAGCCTTTATCGAGGCGAGTACGTATTGACTGGTCGCTGGAATCATCTGATATCGGTGATAGCAGGACGGTAGTGCGACCGGGCAATTCTAAAATTGTTCTCGACTCTGGCGATGAGAACAATGAGGTGACGCTAGAGTTTAAGGGCGGAGAAGTTGACGTGACTACTTCTGCCGATCAGAACAACACCGGCTCTGCCGACTTCGCTCGCGAGCTTGCCAATCCGGAACGTCTTGGTGTTGTGGTTGACAGTGTTGAAGGGACCTGGCATGTCTCGACGTCGAAAACTATCGTCAATATTTTCAGTCTCAAGCCCTCGAAAGGTGCACTAGATGGTCTTTCTGGGACTCTTAGCGATCTTGGTGTTGATTCGGATGATGCGAATGATCTTTCTGAGGCGATCACTAGTTCAGTGGCTGTTGCCGTGCCAGTGCTTGTCGTCGCTGATGTTGCGGATCAACTTCAGGGATTAGAATGGAGAAGGGACCACTACGCTTCTGTATCGAACGACATGTACTTCAGTCAATGTGATGACGGAGATATGGAGGCTTGTGACGCACTTTACCTGGCGTCTCCGTCAGGAACGTACGCTGAATCCTTTGGGAAGAGATGTGGAGACAGGGACTACGCGATGACCTATGGAGGCCAGTGCAAGTCCACTTACGGCCGCCGTTACTGAGGCGGAGAGGTAGAATCCCAGTTCATGAATGGCGATTCTGGTAGTTTTCTGAGTTCTAATGCGGAGGCGGCACGTACCTACCGAATCCGTCCGGCGACGATGGCGGACTCCCCCATGATTCGCCGGATCCGTAACGCCGCCGTGCGGGAGTCTCTGGCCATCTGGACCAGTATCGAGCAGGACCACGCCGAGGCCGAGGCCTGGCTGGCCCCCATGGTGCAGCGCGGAACGGCTCTCGTCGCTCACGTCAGCGGTAGGCCGCAGGACGTCGTCGGCTTCGCGGTGGCCGGTCCCTGGCACTCCTACGAGGGCTACGCCCGCACCGTTGAGGACTCGATCTACCTTTGCCCTGCGGCGCAGGGCAAAGGTCTTGGTGCCAGGCTCCTCGCCGCCCTCATTGAGGCCTCACGGCGGGCCGGGGACCGCACGATGATCGCTCTCATCGAGGCGGGTCACGCGACCTCGGTGCGCCTGCACGAGCGCTATGGTTTCACCACTGTCGGCACTGTCCCGCAGGCCGGCGAGAAGCATGGTCAGATCCTCGACCTGACCCTCATGAGCCGTTGCCTGAAAGGACCCACCATGTGCTGTGACCAGATCAAGCCCGCCGGCAGCGACAGCCACCGACGGGTCGATGCCGACCAGTCCATCGAGCTTCAGCCCGAGGAACCGGCCGTCACCCAGTGGCGGGTCAGCGCCACCGATGAGCTCGTGGCGCACCTGCTGAGCCTTGTCGGCACGCCCCAGGGACGGCCGGCGATCATCGCCGTCGACGGGAGGGGCGGATCGGGCAAGACCACGCTTACCACGGCGCTGGCCGCAGCCGTCCCCGGCGCACAAGCCTTCCACCTGGACGACCTCATCTGGAACGAGCCGCTTTACGACTGGGACCAGCTGTACGTCGACACCCTGACTCAGCTGCGTCGGGCCGGCAGCCTCGACCTGGTCCCGGACAAGTGGCGCGAGCACGGCCGCGAGGGCTCCATCCGGATCCCAGCCGGCTCTCCCCTGGTCCTCGTCGAGGGGACCGGGGCGGGCCTGGCCGCAGTGCGCAGCCTCATCGATGCGCACGTATGGGTCCAGACCGGCGATGACGTGGCCGAGCGCCGCGGCATCAAGCGGGATATCGCTGAGGGAGTCAACGGCGACGCCGAGGAGTCGGTGCGTTTCTGGCACTGGTGGATGGCCGGCGAGCGCCTCTTCTTCGCCAAGGACCGTCCCTGGCGGCGCGCAGACGTCATCGTCTCCGGAGACGCCCCGGCCGGCGTGGAGCCGGGAGAGATCGCCTGGACTCCCGGGCCGCTCCTGGCCGGCTGAAGCCCGACTCTTCGCCGCTCAGGGCGGGGGCTTCAGTCCCCCAGCGCGGTCCCCACGGCGCGAGCGGCCTGAATCCACTCATGGTCGGCCGGAACGAACTTGGTGCGTCCGGCCACCTCCTTGAGCGGCACCAGCTCCGTGCCGTGACCACGGTCGGCGACCATGACTCCGAAGTGGCCCTCCGCAATCGCGTTGGCTCCGGCCACGCCCAGGCGTGTGCCCAGGAGACGATCCGCTCCGCAGGGCGAGCCGCCGCGCTGGACGTATCCCAGGATGGACACGCGCGCCTCCAGCCCGGTCAGGCTCTCCAGCTGCTCGGCCAGGGTGAAGGTGTTGGCGCGGTGAGAGGCCTCCAGACGCTTGACGCCCCGCTTGGCCATCGCCTTGCGCTCAGGACTGGAAGCGTCCTTGACCAGGGCGCGAGCGTGCTCCAGCTCGGCGTGATCCGTCACTGACAGCGCACCCTCGGCTACGGCCACCACGGAGAAGGACGACCCGTGGGAGCGGCGTCGCTCGATCTTGTCCGCGATCGCGTCCACCGAGTATGGAATCTCCGGCAGCAGAATGACATCCGCCCCGCCCGCGATGCCGGCGCCCAGGGCCAGCCAGCCGGCCCGGTGCCCCATGATCTCGGTGAGGATGATGCGGTGGTGGGAGTGCGCCGTCGAGTGCAAGCGGTCCACGGCCTGAGTGGCGATCTCCAGGGCTGTGGCAAAACCGAAGGAGGAGTCGGTGTGGACGATGTCGTTGTCAATGGTCTTGGGCAGGTGGATGATGTTGAGACCCGCATCCATGAGGCGTTTGGCGTTCTTCGCGGTTCCTCCCCCGCCGAGGCAGACCAGGGCGTCGATCCCGTCCTTCTCGCAGTTGTCTACGATGGTGGGCACCATGTCACGGGGCTCGCCGTCCACCATCATCCGATGCACCTTGTCCCGGCTGGTTCCCAACATGGTTCCGCCGGTGGTGAGGATCCCGGACAGGGCGGCGGGGTCGAGCTCGGTGAAGCGGTTCTCGGCCAGGCCGCGCATGCCGTCCCGGAAGCCGACGAGCTCCCAGCCGTGCTGCTGGATCGCCGCCTTTCCGAAACCTCGGATCGCCGCGTTGAGTCCCGGGGCGTCGCCGCCCGCCGTGAGAATGCCGATGCGCTGAGCCATGAAGCCAAGTATGCCGGTCCCTGCTGGTCCGCACAGGCGCTAACTGAAACGGATCGACGACGCCGCGTTAGACGCCAACCGGTATCATCATTACCCTGATCGCGTCGATGACGGGGAACCCAGTGGGAACCCAACGGGAACACTGCACCTTCCTTCGGCGTTGACGCACCGGTGCCCTGGAGGTTGCGCGGTAGCCGCATGCTCCGTCAGAACCGGGACACCACGAGAGACGACCCACAAGGAGACCACAAGCATGGCAGACCGCGCACTGCGAGGCATGACCATTGGCGCGAAGTCGATGGAGTCGGAGGACGGCGTCGAGTTCGCCGAGCGGATGATCGTCAGCTACGAGTGCCCGATGGCGCACGTCACCAGGATCCCGATGTCCACCGAGGCCGAGGTGCCTCCCACCTGGGAGTGCCCCGAGTGCGGCCAGCTCGCCGCCCGGCGCGGCGAGGACGAGCCCGAGCCCGACGAGCCCAAGAAGACCCCGCGCACCCACTGGGACATGCTCCTGGAGCGCCGCAAGGTCGACGAGCTCGAAGTTCTCCTCAACGAGCGCCTCGAGGCGCTGCGCAGCGGCGAGGTCTACCGCGAGCGGGTCAGCGGCTGAAAAAGCCGTCAGGAGCGCTTCGGTCGCGATGAGCTCGTCGGGCGCTGCTGCTGGTACCCGGCAGCGGCCCGACGGCGCTTGTCGCGGGCGGCGCGCAGCCTGCTTCCGGCGACCTTGGCCGCATCGAGCAGCTGGCCGGAGCGCTTGGCGACACCCCAGCGGGTCACCAGTGACAGCTCCTCGGTGAAGATGCCCCCCGAGAGCTTGGACTGACCGGCCTCCCGCTCCAGGAAGGTGATCGGCATCTCCACGATGCGCCCGCCGATCTCGTCAACCAGCTTGGTCATGTTGACCTGGAACCCGTAGCCGAGAGCCTCGACCTTCCCGAGGTCCATGCGGCGCAGGATCGAGGCACGGAAGACCCGGAAGCCCGCGGTGGCGTCCTTGACGCGCAGCCCCAGCATGGCGTTGATGTAGAGGTTCCCGGCCTTGGACAGGGCCACCCGCTTGGCGTCCCAGCCCTCGGTGGCGCCGCCGGAGACCCACCGCGAGCCGATGACGAGGTCCGGCTCGTCGGCCATCTCAGCGCGCTGAATGAGCAGGGCCAGGTCCTCGGCGCGGTGGGAGCCGTCGGCATCCATCTCCACGATGAGCTCGTAGCCGGCGGCCAGTGCCCAGGAGAACCCGGCGAGGTAGGCCGGGCCCAGCCCGTTCTTCTCCGAGCGGTGCAGGACATGGATGTGGGAGTCCTCGTCGGCACGGGTGTCGGCGTAGTCGCCGGTGCCGTCGGGAGAACCGTCGTCGACGACGAGAATGTCCGCCTCAGGAGCGTGCTCGCGGACCCGGTCCAGTGCCGTGGGCAGGGACTCGATCTCGTTGTAGGTGGGGATGACGACGAGTGCCTTCACTTCTGTCTCCAAGGTTGGGGTCGTGTGGCGCCGAGGCTAGTGGCGGCGCCCTGAGATTATCTGAGATCAGCGACGACGCCGGCGATCCCCGGCCGCAGCCGCTGCCTTCCGCCCTGAGCGCAGCCGGCTCAGGATACCGGCTCCCACCAGTAGCCCTGCACCGGTGAGGAGGATGATGCCGGGGGCGGCACCGAGCCGGTCGGCGACGGTTTGCGAGCTGCGCAGCGGAACGTCGGCCACGAGGCTCGCCTGGGTGTAGGGCCGGGTGACCTGCTCGACCTCACCGCGGGGGTTGATGATCGCGGTGTAGCCGACGGTGGAGGCCTGGATGACGCTGCGGCCGTGGACCACCGCCTGGACACGGCCCTGGGCGAGCTGCTGGGCGGCCTCGCCGGAGTCGAGGAAGGAGGCGTTGTTCGTCGGGATGATGATCGCCTGCCCGCCCTGTTTGACTCCGGTGCGCAGGGCGTCGTCGTAGGCGACCTCGAAGCAGATGCCCATGGCGAAGGTGACGTCCCGGCCCTGGGTGACGGCCGGAACCGTCAAGGTGCTGGGACCGGTGCCGGGCAGCATGTCGATGCCGACCCGGTCGACCTGGGTGGTCAGGCGACGTACCAGGGAACGGGAGGGGATGTACTCCGCGAAGGGCACGGGCCGGTGCTTGCGGTAGTAAGGATGAGCCGTCTTGCCCGAGACGTCTCCGGGATTCCAGATGAGGACGTCGTTGTAGCGGATGTCGTCGACGACAGGAACCGCGCCCACGAGCACCGGTGCCTGGACCGCCTGGGCGGCCTCATCGACGATGGTCGCCGAGGCCGGGTAGTCGCGAGGGTCCAGGTCTGCGGAGTTCTCCGGCCAGATGACCATGTCGAGGCTGCCGGGGCCGACGTCGGCGGCCAGCTGCTTGGTCGCCTTGGCGTGGTTGCCGGTCACCTCCAGGGCCCGGTTGAAGGCGTCCTCGAAGTCGGTGGCCACATTGCCCTGGACGGCTCCGACCCGGACGGTACCGTTCTCAGCGCGCGTCTGCAGGGGCAGTGTCCGCGGCGCAACGAGCACAGCCGCCGCGATTGCTGCGCAGAGGAGGACCGGCATGGCGCGGCGCTCATAGATGGATCGAGCTGCATGGGCGAGGCATGCGGCCGCCAGTGCCACCAGCAGCCCCACCCCGGCGCTGCCAACATAGGCCGCCGCCGGCAGGACGGGGGCATCCGCCATGGCGAATGCCAGGCGCCCGAAGGGGAAACCGCCTAGCGGCCACACCGAGCGCAGCTCCTCCATCCCGGACCACAGCACGGCGAAGAAGAGCACGTCGGCCGCACCGGCCGGCACGCGCCGCGTAAGCCGCCCTCGCCGGGCAGTCCCCTGGAGCAGTGGCAGGCGGCTCACCAGGGACCAGGCCCCGCCGAGTGCGGCCAGGTAGAGGGACTCGAAGAGTGTCAGCGCGATCCAGCCGATCGGGTTGCCCATGCCCACCATCGTGAAGTGCAGCAGAGGAGTGAACAGGCCGAAGCCGTAGAGCAGTCCCAGACCGGTGCTCGCCCAGAAGCTGCGTCCGCGGATGAGGAGCATGAAGGCCCCGACCCCGATGAGGACCGACCACCACAGGTTCACCGGGGGGAAGGCGGCGTAGGTGGCCAGACCCGCCAGCAGCGCCACCACCGCCGGGGCTGATCGACGAAGCCATCCGGGGGACTGAGAGAGCATCCGGGAGGGCAACCGAGAGGGCACTGTCACGCGGTGAAGCATACGGGTACGTTGATAGTTAACCTTTGTGACGGCGGGCCAGAGCGTGATGCACGGGCTTCCAGGCCAGGGCCAGCACGGTGCCGATGACGGCTCCAATGAGGCAGGACATGGCTGTTCCGGTGATCCAGGACAGGACCGGGTTGTGGGTGAGCTCCTCGGCCCACTCGATGGAGTGGTGCAGCGGGTGGAAGCCGACCTTGGCGAGGTTAGCCGCCAGGATATGACCGCCGACCCACAGCATGGCCACGGTCCCGATGATCCCGATGCCGCGGAAGAGGGCCGGCGCAGATGTCACGATCGCGCGGCCAAGGGAGCGGATGGCGCCGGTGCGGCCCTGTCCGGCCAGGTGCGCGCCGGCGTCGTCGAGCTTGATGAGAGCCGCCACCAGGCCGTAAACGGCGAAGGTGATGAGCAGAGCGATGAGAACCAGCACGATGATGCGCCGCATGGAGGACTCCCCCTCGACCTCGGCCAGGGCCAGCAGCATGATCTCGGTGGACAGAACGAAGTCCGTGGTGATGGCCTGACGGATGATCTGGGCCTCGTCGATCGGGCCGGTCTCCTCCTTGCCGTGAGCAGCGCCGCCGAAGTGCTCCAGGATCTTCTCTCCGCCCTCGAAGCACAGGTAGGCGCCGCCGATGACGAGCGCCACCGGCAGGAGCCACGGCGCCACGGCCGTCAGCAGCAGGCCGATCGGCAGGATGATGAGGAGCTTGTTGCGCAGCGAGCCCAGCGTGATCCTCTTGATGATCGGCAGCTCCCGGTCCGGGGTGATGCCGGTGACGTACTGGGGGGTGGTGGCGACGTCGTCGACGGCGGCCGCCGAGACCTTCGCCGAGGTCTTGACGGCCATGGAGGCCGTGTCGTCAACGGTGGACAGCGTCAGCTTGGCGAGCGTGGCGATGTCGTCGAGAAGGGCGAAGAAGCCTGACATAGGGGCATGAGTCCTGTCGTCCGGAGTATCGGCTGGAACGAGAGTACTAGCCGCCGCGTCACACGGCCGACCAGCTCACCACTCCCCTATTGAGATCCAGGGAGGCCTCGGCGGCGCGCATCGACAGGTCGGTGACCGCCCTGGCCTGCTCGGGGGTGGCATCCGGTGGCGGTGAGAGGCTCGCGATCTGCCCGACGACGTCGAGCAGCTGCTTGCACCAGCGCACGAAGTCCCCGGCCGTCAGCTCCGTTGCGTCCAGGATGTCCGCCAGCTGTGCTCCGTCGCACCAGGCCTGGACGGCCCCGGCCAGCGCGGGCTCCGCGCCCGAGGAGGCCTCGATGCGGGCCAGGGACTCCAGGTCGTGGATCCGGTGCGAGACCCCCAGCTGCGCGCGCAGGCACTGGCCGAGCCTGGATGCGGGCGCCACGGGCAGCCCGATCGACTGGGCGCTCAGACGTGGCTCGTAGACGCAGGCACTCAGTGCCCCGGCCAGCTCCGCGGCACTGAGGTCCTCAAAGACCCCCGTGCGCAGGCACTCGGCGATGAGCAGGTCCCGCTCGGCGTAGATCCGGGCCAGTACCTTGCCGGCACCGGTGACCCTCAGCTCACGCTCCGGGTGCCCCCGGTCCATCGGGCGCAGGTAACCCAGCTCGAGCAGCACCTCGCAGACGGCATCGAAGAGGCGGGCGATGGTGCCGGTGCGGGTCTCGATGCGCCGTTGAAGGCGCTCGGCCTCAGCCTTGGCCCTGGACCACTTGCGGCCCACCCGGGCGTGCTCCTCCCGGTCGGGGCACCCGTGGCAGGGGTGGGAGCGCATCTCGTGGCGCAGTCGCTCGAGGTTCTCGATCGCGCTGTCTCGGCGGGCCTGCGCGCGGCTGGAGCGGGTGCGTGTGCGCTTGCCGCTCCCTTCCAGGTCCCCGGCGCGTAGAGCGTCGACCAGCCGCTGAACGAGTCGGTCCCGGTCCCGGGGCCGGTGCGGGTCCACCGAGTCGGCCACCCGCAGGGCGCCGACGCGCATGACCCCGTCCGGTGCCGTGTCCGGAGTCAGGGCGATGACTCTCGCATCCTCCCCCAGCACCGTGATGGTGGGGGTCCCGGTCCGGTCGGCACCGACCTGAAGGACGATGCCGTGGCGGCGGCGTCGCCCCTTGCGGAAGACGATGACGTCACCGCGTCCCAGCGAGCTCATGGTCCGTCCCGTCTCGCTGCGGCGCGCCGCGGACTTGTCCCGCGACAGGTCCGCCTCGGCGTCGGCAATGGCCTGGCGCAGGGAGGCGTACTCGCGGAAGTCGCCCAGACGGCACGTCATGTCCTTCTCCAGGCCCTCCAGGCTGCGCCGCTTGCGGCGAGCCTGAGCGGCCAGCTCCACGACGCCGCGGTCGGCCTGGAACTGGGCGAAGGACTGCTCGAGCACCTCACGCACCCGCGTGCGCGGCATGCGCTCGAGCAGGTTGACGGCCATGTTGTAGGTCGGGCGGAAGGCGGAGACCAGCGGGTAGGTACGCCGGGAGGCCAGCGAGGAGACCGTGGCCGGCTCGACGTCGTCGGCCGCCAGCACGACGGCGTGGCCCTCCACATCGATGCCACGGCGTCCGGCCCTCCCCGTCAGCTGGGTGTACTCCCCCGGGCTGAGGGTGACGTGAGCCGAGCCATTCCACTTGCGCAGCGACTCCAGGACCACGGTGCGAGCGGGCATGTTGATCCCCAGCGCCAAGGTCTCGGTGGCGTAGACGACCTTGACCAGGCCCGCGCTGAAGAGCTCCTCCACCGTCTCCTTGAACACCGGCAGCAGCCCCGCGTGGTGGGCCGCGACGCCGCGCTCCAGGGCGTGGGCCCAGAAGTGGAAGCCGAGGACCCCCAGGTCGCTGACGGGGATGTCAGCCGTGCGCCGCTCGATGACCTCGCGGATTCGGGCGGCCTCGGCATCGGTAGTCAGGTCCACCCCGGCGTTGACCACCTGGTGGACGGCCTGCTCGCAGCCCGCCCGGGAGAAGACGAAGACGATCGCGGGCAGCAGGCGCGCCCCCTCCAGGGCCGTGACGACCTGCAGTCGGGAGGGCGGCTTCAACCTGGCCGTGCGGGCTCCGCCCTCGCCACGGCGAGGCGCCCGTCCCCCTCGGGCGGAGCGCTTCCAGGGCTGCGGCCCTCGGGCCGAACCGCCACCGCGGCCACGGTAGCTGTTCTTGGAGGCGCCGCCGGAGGCGGCGGCACGCCGGGCCTGCTTGACGGCCTTGAGCAGCTCGGGGTTGAGCGGGGGCTGCCCCGTCTGCTCCGCCTGCTCCGCTTGCCGCTCCAACTCGGTCTGCTTGGTCTGCTCGGACTGGTCAAGCTGGTCGGACTGCTCAGGTACCTCCGCGGGGTGGGAGTACAACGGCAGCAGCCGGCGTCCGACCATCATGTGCTGAGTCAGCGGGACGGGGCGCTCCTCGGAGACGACGACGGCGGTCCTGCCGCGCACCTGGCCGAGCCAGTCGCCGAACTCCTCGGCGTTGGAGACCGTGGCGGACAGGGAGATCACCTGGACCTCGGCGGGCAGGTGGATGATGACCTCCTCCCACACCGGCCCGCGGAAGCGGTCGGCCAGGTAGTGGACCTCGTCCATGACCACGAAGCCCAGCCGGTCCAGGTCACGCGAGCCCGAGTAGAGCATGTTGCGCAGCACCTCGGTGGTCATGACCACCACGTCCGCGTGAGGGTTGACGGAGGTGTCACCGGTCAGCAGCCCTACCCGTTCCTGACCGTGCCGGGCCACGAGGTCCAGGTACTTCTGGTTGCTCAGTGCCTTGATGGGGGCGGTGTAGAAGGTCTTGAGCCTCCGGGCCAGGCCCAGGTGCACGGCGAACTCCCCCACCACTGTCTTGCCGGCGCCCGTCGGAGCCGCGACCAGCACGCCCTCTCCCCGCTCGACGGCGCCGCAGGCCTCCTCCTGGAAGGGATCGAGGGGGAAGTCGTAGCCCTGGGCGAAGCGGGCGAGCTCACTGCTGGAGGTGGCTTGTCGACGTCGAGATGCGGCATAGCGCTCGGCTGGTGAGCTCATGGCAACACCTTACGGGCCGGATCAGTCGTGAGCCGGTAGGAGCAGCCGGACGGCGTCGGGGATGGCCTCAAGGCGCAGGGGCAGCTCGGCCAGCGGCTCGCCGTCGGCGAAGGGGTGAGGAGGTGGGCGCAGGCCCCGATCACGGCCGGTTCGCTCAGTGAGCGCCTCAATGGTGACGGTGCGGCTGCGCTCGACGTGGACGGCCGGGTCGGTCAGGTGCGTGCCGCGGAAGAGCCGGCGGAAGAGGGCGAGCAGGTGGGTGCGGCCCACGGGATCCAGGCGCAGCACCTCCAGCAGGCCATCGGTGGGGTCGGCCTGGGGCGCCAGGTCCATGCCGCCGCCGACGTAACGGGTGTTGGCCACCGCCAGCAGGAGCGCCGGCCCCTCCCAGGTGCCCTCGTCGGTGGTGACCCGGTAACCGTAAGGCGCCAGCGTCGCGAGCTCGGCGGTGAAGGCGCGCACGTAACGTCCTTCGCCGGCCGGCCAGGAGAGGGTGTTGGCGCGGGCGTTGACGGCGGCGTCCACCCCGGCACTGACCACGGCCAGGGACCAGCGACGCTGCGGGGCGAGCAGAGTGCCATCGGGGCGGGAGGCGTAGATCGCGTCCACCGCCGTGATGGCGCCCTTCCCGGACAGCGCCTGGTTGATGAGGCGGGCGGAGGCCTCCGCGTCCCGGCTGGGCAGACCGAAGTGCCGGGCGATGTCGTTACCGGTGCCGGTGGCCACGATGCCCAGGGGAACACCCGTCGTGGCGACGATATCCACCCCCAGGTGGACCATGCCGTCCCCGCCGACGACCACCAGTGCCTCAACATTCCGATGCGGCCCGTCCCCCAGGAGGGCCCGTCCTGCGTCACGCGCCTGCTCGTAGGAGCTGCCACGCACGTGAAGGACCTCGTGGCCGGCCCCGGTCAGGATCCGGCGGGCGACGTCGTCGGCGGCCGCATGACGTCCTCGTCCCGAAGAGGGGTTGGACAGCAGAGCGATACGCATCGAAGGAAAAGGTGGGACAAGTCAGGCAGGGACGGCGTGAAGCACCCGGCTACTCGGCCAGGGCGGCCTCGAGCTCGGCATCGAGCTCAGCACGCTTCTTCTCCACCCGTTTGTCATGCCTGATGGAGATGAAGCAGGCCAGGAAGTACAGGCCAGTGACTGGCAGTGCCATGAAGATCATGGACCAGGCATCGGGTAGCGGATTGGCGAAAGCCATGAAGGTGAAGATGGCAACGACGGCCCAGCGCCAGCCCTTGAGCATCGTGGAACCCTTCATGAGCCCCAGCATATTGAGGGCGACGAGGAGCTCGGGCAGGAGGAAGGCGAGTCCGAAGACGACCACCAGTCGCATGGTGAAGGACAGGTAGACGCCTGCGTTGATGAGGCCCGCCGTGGGGCCATCAGGAATGAAGCTGGTGAGGATGGCGACCGCATGCGGCATCACCCAGATCCCCAGGGCAGCGCCGGCGGAGAACAACAAGAGTCCCACGACGCCGTAGGACCAGGTGTAGGCCTTCTCCTTGCGGGTCATGCCCGGTCCGACGAAGGCCCAGAACTCGTACATCCACAGTGGGGCGGAGAACAGGACGCCGAGCCAGATGGAGACCTGGAGTCTCATATCGAAGGAGGCCAGGATCGTGTCGAAATTCAGAGTGAGGTTGGCGCCGCGGGCATTGGCGGCATCGATCGGCCGGGTGATGAGGGAGAAGGCCTGCTCGTATAGCACATAGCCCACAACCGACATCACCAGGACGCCTAGGGCAGAGATGAAGAGCCGGTTGCGCAGCTCACGCAGGTGGTCCCCGATCGACATGCGTGCCTCGGGGTTGTCCTTGCGCCTCGATCGCTTG